>Ga0105049_10000817_pt1 | contig 35272 bp, 22 predicted proteins | sample MAT06_FD_78087 | JGI IMG/M metagenome (GOLD analysis project Ga0105049, IMG submission 78087) | Freshwater microbial communities from Lake Fryxell liftoff mats and glacier meltwater in Antarctica - MAT-06 | ecosystem: Environmental > Aquatic > Freshwater > Ice > Liftoff microbial mat | place...
CGGGCGGAAACTCGACCAACAACGCCTGCAGCTCCGGCGACAACGACGGCAGATGTGCCAGCACGTCACCCGTGCGCCCCAACCCCTCACGGATCGGGAACGCCGGATGGCGCCGTCGGATCGCCTCGACGAACGTCTGGCCCATCGTGCCCATCAGGTACAACTGGTGCGCCACGTCCTTCTTCAGCGCGGTCCGGATCGGCGTCGGGTCGGCGAAGATGCGCGCCAGCCCCGCCTCGATCTTGCCGCGCAGGTCGTCGGCCGAGACCTCGATGCACAGCTCCGACAGACCCGCGTCACCGAGCAGATTGCGGATGCGCTCGTCCATCGTGACGCCGACCGCGGGAACGCCCGCCGGCATCGCCGTGACGATCGCGTGATAGCGCGACGAGAGCAGCGCCGACGCCTTGCGCAGGATGCTGACCAGCGTGCGATGCTCGTGCTGGTCCGAGATGAACAGCGGCGGTGCCTCGCCCGATGTCGCCGTCGACCGAAGGCCCGAAGGGCTGCCCTCGGCCATCAGCTTGGCGATCGCCTCGGCCGCCTTGCGATCGAGCGCCTCCATGCCGACCAGCACCACGAACGCGTCATGCGTCTCGCGCGCGTGCTGGAGCGCGCCCGCCAAGGCCGCCACATAGGCCTTTTGTTGGGCCTCGATCGCCTCGCCGCCGGCGTGGAAGTACACCGACGAGAAGTGATTTTTGCTGTGGCTCTTGAAGACCGCCTGCTCGACACCGCGCTTCCAGTCGGCCGTCACCGGCCACCAGAACGGGTTTATCGGGCAGCACACCAGCACTGGCTTCTTGCCGTCCCAGCCGGCCGCTTTCAGCAACGCATCGGCCACCTCGGGCGGGTGCGGCTCGAACGTCCAGGCGGTATCGGCGCCGAGCGACGCTTCGATCTCGAGGCGCTTCAAGACGCCGACCGACGCCGGGTTGCGCGCGATGACGATCGCCCGCTGACAGTACTTGCGCACCATCGCCTCGACCTCGGGATCCATCGCGCCGGCCTCACCGCCGTAGCCGATGGCGAGCTTCTGCTCGGCGGTCGCGACCCCGATGGCGCCGACCATGAACGTCGTCAGCGCGTTGGCGAACTTCGACTTGAACATCGAGCCTTCGCACGCCACGACCCCGTGATGCTGATGCACCACGTCGAACATGAACTTCGGGAACAGCTTGGGCGCCAGCAGCTGACGCACGCCCGGGAAGTAGCCGCGCGTCTTCTTCGCATCGAGCGTCAGGATCGACAGGCGCAGGTGGTCATCGCCGAGCAGATGCCGGAACTGCCGGATCATCTCTTCGACGCGCACGTCGGCGCCGGTGTTGCGCGTGCCCGAGTAGCCGACCAGCAACAGCTCGAGCGGATTGCCCGGCTTCCACTCGGCCCCCGGGTCGATCGGATAGCGCGCCGCCGCCGTCTCGATCAGCGCGCCCATCGCGCGCCGCAGCACCCGGTCCGCGTCGAGCTCACGCTCGAGCGTCGTAGGGATCACATGCTTCGCCAGGAACGTCGCATTGTCGACGAGCTGGCGCGCGAAGCGCCCGAAGTCGAAGCCCGACGACTTCTTCTTGTTGTCGTTGTTGCTGTTGCTGTTGCTGTTGTTGCTGTTGTCAGGCCCGTCGCTCATGCCGCCTCCTGCGAGAGGGACTTGGGATGCCACTCGAACTTGTGGGCCTTGGACCACGTGTAGAGCGGCCCGCAATAACGGTCGAACGGCACGGGTGCGACGCCCAACTCGCTCACCGCGCGCGTGTTGTCGAAGACCGTGTCCCACGCGATATAGGGCAGGAACACCGAGATGAGCGAGCCCACCTGGGTCGCGATGTTGCGTGACGAGCTGCGCGCCAACGCATCCGCCGACGCCTTGAAGCTCGGGAACAACCACGGCGCAAAACGCGCCTTGCGCCCGGTCGTCTGCGCCATCGCCTGCGACACGTCGCGCGCCGTCAAAGCACTCGTCCCAGCCGACAGATTATAGATGTCGTACTTCGGCTCGGCCTTGAGATGCAGCGTCGCAATCGCATGCGATACCCAGTCGGCGTTGACGATGTCGAGCCGGTCGTCGGGCCTGAGCGGAATCAGCGGCAGGTCCGCGAAAAAGCAGAACGCGCGCACCATGTCGAACTGGCTGGTCTTGGCAAAGCGCGAGTCGCCCATCACGATTGAAGGCCGGAAAAACGTCTTCTGCACGTCAGGCAGCAGCTCGCGCGCCATGTGCTCGCAGAACTTTTTGGTGCGCCCATACGGATCGTAGTCGGACTTGTCCCAGTCGATCGCCTGGTCCTCTTGGACGACCTCTTTATGCCGATGGCCCGCGACGGCGACCGTCGAGACGTGGCTATAGCGCCGCAAGCGCTCCTCGTCGGCCAGCGCGCGCGCGTACTTCAAGACCGACAGGGTGCCGCGCAGGTTCGTATTGAGACAGGCCTTGGCCGACTTCCGATTGAGGCTGGCCGCGATGTGCAGGATCGAATCCGCGCGCGTCATCAGCTTCTTCTGGTCGCCCGGCGAGAGTCCGAGGTCCTGCGCGTGCAGGTCACCGAGCAGCGGCGTGATGCGCGGCAGATAGCCACGGAATGTCGCCTCATCCATGTGCATCTGGAGCTGCGCGTAGAGCCGCTCGTAGGCCTCCTGGGTCGACTTCGCGCGCGTCAATGCGAGCACATGCGCGTCGCTCTTCGCCATCAGATGGGCGATGACATAGCCACCGATGAAGCCGGTGCCGCCGGTCAGGAAGATCGTCTCGCTGGCGGTGCTCATAGCGGCAGCTCCGAGGTCGCAGTGCTCGCGGTCGACAGCTCGCCGGCCTCGTCGTCGCGCAGCTCCTCACGCAGCGGCAGGTCGTGCCCGCAGTCAAGGGTGTGCACGTGGGCGGCGTGGGTGTGCACGTGATGCAGCACATGCTCGACGTCGTCGCCGAGCTCGATCGCGTCCTCGGGCACCTCGGTCGGCGGCATCAGCACCAGCGGCACCGCCGGATCCTCGGGCGCCTCCTTGCCTTCGAGCAGCGGCAAGCACCAGACACCGAGCCCCGGATAGAGCACGTCGATCCAGTACTTGCGCCAGTCGATGGCGTCGCCGGCCCAGCCGAAACGCTCACGCGATTCGTCGTCGAGCTGCGCGTCGATGGCGCGCACGTTCGCGTTGGCGAAGGTCCAGCTGTTGTCGTGGATGAACGGGCGATAGATGTCGAACAGCTTCTGCACCCGCCCGAGCTGCCGGTCGGCGCCCTGCAGGAACAGCTCGGCGTTGTCCTTCATGCGCTCGATCGGCCGCCCCACCGGCTTCTTCAGCGACTTCGGCAAAAGCGCCCCGATGTCGAGCGTCTCGAGCGTCGAGCGCAGGCCGCGCGCGACGCGCTTCAGCTTGAGCGGCGAGAACGCGTGCTCGACGTCGGCTGGCACCAGCACGTTGTCGAAGAAGCGCTTGAAGTTGCGCTCGCTGCGATGCTCGCTCGAGGCCATGTGCTTGCGAATTGCGAGGTTCGTCAGCTCGAAGCCGCGGTCGATCGACATCGGATTACTGCCCGAGGTGCCGAGCTGGTAGACGGCCTTCGCGCGCCCGGCCATCGCCATCGCGGTGATGGCGATCATCGAGCGCGTCACGGTGTCGACCGGGACCACGTCGAAGTTGTGGTCGGGGCTGCTCGGAAAGTGACGCAGGTAGGACTTACAGAGCCAGAGCAGCGGGCCCGTCGTATTGATGCCTTCGTTCCAGCCCTCGAATGGGAAGTGTTCGGCGCACTCGATGATCGCCGGGCGCAAGATCGTCAGCGGCACCGCGCGCCGACGGCTGCTCTTGAGGCAACGGCCCACCAGGAGCGCCTCGGCCAGCGCCTTCGAGTAGGTATAGATGTTGGTGAAGCCAAGCAGGTCGGCGCGCGCGCTGGCGGCCCCGATGCGCACGTCGCGCGCCTCGCGCTGGGCGGCCTGCGTATCCGAGTCGGCCTCGTGGCAGGCGAGCGCCTGGAGGTGCGCGAACTCGGCCTCGGGGTCCCAGGCGCGACCGCTCGGCGTGGTCGCGAGGATCTCTTCCGGGATGTGGCCCTGGCGAATGCCGACGACGTAGCAGGTCGACGTGTGCACGAGCACCGCACGCTCACAGCGCGCCGCGAGGTCGGCCGCGTTGAGCGCACCTTCGACGTTGGTTTCCAGCGCGCGGCGCGGGTCGGGGGCAAAGTCGGTGAGGCCCGCGACGTGCACAATGGCGTCGAGGCGCGGGGCGAGATCGCGCACGGTCGCTTCACCGAGCCCGAACAGCGGCTCGCTGACGTCGCCCTCGTGCACCTCGATGCGGGCGCCGAGGAACGCGCCGAGGTCTTCGCCAAAGCGCTCGCGCAGGGGCCGGAAGGCGGGCGAACGGGCGGCGATGCGCACGAAGCGCGACAAGGCGTCTTCGCTGCGCGAGGCGCGGATGAGCACGTGCACGCGGCGCACGGCCGGCAGGTCCATCAGCAGTTGGGCTACGAGCACCTTGCCGAGAAAGCCGGTGAAGCCGGTGACCATGATCTCGCGCCCGGCGAGCGCCTCGATGATCGAAAACGGCGTGAGCGGGGCGCTCGCCGGCAGCGGCGCGGTCGGCGAGGTCGACGTGTGTGAGGGCGTGGTCGGCTTCATGCGTCGGCCTCGACGATGGGCCACGCGTGGTCCTTGGCGATGCGGCGCAGGCGCCAGTCCGGGTGCACCGCGCACGGGTGACCAACGGCCGACATCAGCAGCGCGTCGCCGCCGGATGCGCCGTACGCGAACGAGGTGCGCAAGTCGATGTCGTGCTCTTTGGCGAAGGCCTGCGCCCACTGGCCCGAGAGCTGGGCCACGATGGGGTCGAGCAGACGCCCGGTCGCGCGACCGCCCTGCACTTCCATGCGATTGGCGATGAGATGGTCGGCGCCGAGGCGCTTGGCCAGCGGGGCCACCGCGAGATCGAGCAGCTCGGTGACGAGCACGATGACACAGCCATCGCGCTTGGCGCCTTCGAGCAATTCCACGCCGGGCGCGCGCAACGACTTCAGGAGCTGCCGATCGTAGAGCTCCTCGGCCAGCACGTGCAGCCGGTCCTCGGACATGCCGCGCAGGTTCGACCACGCGAGCCGCGTCGCGGTCTGGGCCTCACCGAGCGGCGACGCAAGCGACAGACCGGCGGCCGCGATGAGGCCTCCCAGGCGGGTCACCCGCGACTTGAACTCGCGCTGGTTCAAGATGAAATAGGTCGCGGGCGGCATACCCGACGGGCGCACGAGCGGGCCCTCGACTTTGAAGAACGCTGCTTTTCGACTCATGGGCGTGCCCCGAGATGTCCATAGAAAGCGTGACCGCGCGGGCCACGCTCGAACGGGGCGTTCTAACGGATTCGGATCTGGCGTGGAAGCCTTGATTCGCAGCGCAAACACGCAAAAAAACAACGTCCGACTGGCCGCGATTCAAGGTCTTTCGTGAACACTATTCATGCGGTAGTGCGGGCCGAGCGGTGAACGCGAGGCAGCTATGGGCCGTGACAGGTGACCGCCCGGCGTGCTCCACCATAGAGAGACCCCGGAGGTAGAGCATGTCCGACAGCAAGACCCGCGAAGTCCAGAAGTCCCCCACCGAGTGGAAGTCGATTCTTACGTCCGAACAATTCCGCATCGCGCGCGAAGCCGGCACGGAACGCGCGTTCACCGGCGCCCTCTGGGACACGAAAGAGCCCGGCGTTTATCGCTGCGTGTGCTGCGACGCCGAGCTCTTCCGATCCGACACCAAGTACGACAGCGGCTCGGGCTGGCCGTCGTTCTGGGAGGCCGCCAAAGACGCGGTCGACCTCGACGTCGACTACAAGCTCGGCTACGCCCGTAAAGAGATCCTCTGCAAGCGCTGCGGCGCCCACCTCGGACACGTATTCGATGACGGACCCAAGCCGAGTGGGCTTAGATACTGCGTCAACTCGGCGTCTTTGAAGCTCGCGAAGTAGCGGCCTGCAGGCTTCGCCCTGAGCGCGAAGGCCTCCAGTCGAGGCTTCGCCATCCTTGCGAAGGGCACTGATTTCAAAACGAGAACTGGGCCTGGGTGCGGACGACCCAATCGGTCGTGTCGACGTTGCCGAGCTTGCTCATGACCAGGGTCGCCTCGTTTTGGAACTTCAGGTTGTGCTTGGCCGGATAGAACGTCAGGCCGATCGTCGACTCGCGCGTCGTGGCGACCTCGTCGCTCTCAGGCATGATGCTCGCGAAGCGGAAGATCGGCGCGAGCTTGGCGGCCGCGATGTAGTAGCTCGCCTGCGCGTAGAAGCCCGTCTTGTCGAGGCCGCCGCCGTCGGCTTGCTGGCCGAGATTGAAGTCGACGAAGAGCGCCCCCGTAAGGGCGAGGCCGCTGGCTTTGATGATGAAGTCGAGCTCGCTCACGACCTGGCCTTTGTTGCCGTCCTTTGGCATGCCGCCGGCGGCATAGGCCGAGGCGGCGACCGCCCAGCGCAGTCCGCACTTCTCAGGGTAGGCGGCGCACTCGAGGTCACCTTCGGAGTACCTGTCCTTGCCGAAGCCGGCGCTGCCGTAGCCGATGCGCACGACGCCCTCGGGCTCCCACAGGTCGGGTGCCGCGTTCTCGCCAGCGCCATTGAAGACGCCGATGGCCCACTCGAAGCCGGGGGCCTCTTCATAGTCGCTGTGAAACGCCAGGCCCACGTCGCGCCTGGCGCCAAAAGCCCTGTCGGTCGGGGCGCGGTCGACCAGCTCGAGCCGGACGTTGGACATGATCTGCTGGCGCGAGAAGGGCTTCTTCCACTGGCCGACGCGCAGGTGCAAACCGTCGCAGAACGCGTAGTCCCAGTAGTAGTCTTTGAGGCCGACCTTGCCGCCGCCGAAGTCCGCCTGGAACTTGTAGGTCAGCGCCTTTGACAGGAAGTAGCCCTCGAACCCGAAGCGCGCGCGCTGCACGACGAAGGCGACTTCGGTGTCCTTGTCTGCGGCCTCGAACATCTCGAGTGTGAGGCGGGTCTGGATACGGCCGTTGAAGCGGATACGATAGATTGCGTCGCCCTTCTCGCCGGCGATGAAGAAGCCACTGTCGTAGCCGGTTTCGGCGGCGTGGGTCGGGCTGCCGATGGCTGATGCGACGGCGACGAGGCCGATAAACGAGAGCGCTGCGAACTTGATGATCATTGATTCCTCAGTGGCGGACCTTGGTAGGCCTGAGTAGTGACGCGACGGCGACCCGGCAACGACTGGGTGACGAGAGGTCAGGGTGGGGAGACCTCGAGCTGGATTTCGTCCTGCCCAACCAGCGCCCCATTGATGTCACGGGCCTCGAGCACGACCTCGTGCAGGCCAACCGGGAGGTCGAGCTGGGCCGACCAGAAGATCTCGTCGTCCCATTGGAACGCGATGGCTTGCGGCAGGAACGCCTCGGGGGGATGAGCGACCCGCGTGAGCGCATGCAGGTCGAGCCATCCCTGGCCACGCACGACGACCGACCCGACGGTCGCCTGCTGAACGCCGCCCGCTGGCTTGGCGATGGCGAACGGCACGGGTGGCACCTGCCGCTCAATCGCATCGGACGCGCCATTCATCACCCAGGCGGCGCGCTGCACCATGAAGTCGTGATGGCTCGCGAACGGTTGACCCGGCAACAACGCCGTCAGGTGGTCGCGCCAATGGGCGAGGTAGGCGTGATTGTACGTCGTCTGGATAATCTCGTAGAGCAGTTGGTAAAAGCGGCGCTCGTTGCCGGGCAATTGCAGTAGGCGCGCGAGGTCGCCATTGCCGACGACCGGAGATTCCGGACTGCCCGGGAAGAAGTCGAGGTCGTGCGGGAACAGGAGGGTGCGGCCGTCGTCCGGTCGCAGATAGAGCTGCACGTTGTGTTGGGCGCCGGCGCCGTAGTGGTCGATAGCGCCGGCGAGGCTCATGAAAGCGAACGCGCGCAGCCATTGGTCGACATCGATCACGTTCGCGACGTTCGCGGCGAACACGGCGTCTGGCGCGCCGAAGGTAGCGAGGAACGTGATGAGCGCGCTGAAGTCGTCGTCGCGACGGTTGTTCTTGACGAGGTAGTTGTAGCGGTAGGCCTCGCGGTCGGGGCCGAGGCTGCGCAACGACACGCCGATGACGTCGTCGGGCTGCGGCAGCTTGAGGCCACCAGGTGTGCCGTCGTCGGTAGTGGTCGGATAATAGACGAGCTCGTACTCGTAGACGTTTCCGTCGGAGCCGTCGGCGAACTGGTTGTCGAGCATCGCGTCACCGAAGCGCGCCATCTGCAGGAGCGCCGGACCGTTGTAGATGCCGCCTGGCGCGACGAGCTGCACGAGGTCGTTGTACTCGGTCGAGACGGCGCCGGCGTGGGCCAGGACGAGGTCCATCAGGATCTCGCGCTGCCCGGTGCCGACGCCTTCGGAGCGGTCGATTGCGACGCTCTCATAGATGCCGCGCAGCGGGAGCAGCGGGTCGAAGCTCACGTGGAATCCGAGCCGCGCATCAGAGGGACGACCGCGCTCGCTGCCCTTCGCGCGCACGCCGATATCGTAGAAGACCTGCCGCTCGTCGTAGATCACGGTGCAGCCGGTATCGGCGTTGCTCATGCGCTCGGTCATGGCGAGGAAGCGCTCGCTGTCGGGCGGCGTCATCAGGATGCGCAGCCCATGCAGGCGCGTCGCCGTCAGCGCGTCACCGACCTGATAGAGGGCGCGCGAGGCCGGGCCCCGGGCGGGGAACATGGTGGACGCGCCGCGGCTGTCGCGGGCCGCGACGTAGAACTGCACGACCGAGCCGAACGACTGGCCCGCGAGCGTCGCCTCGTAACGCTCGGTGCCTGCGACGTGTTGCATCGGGGTCGCGCTGAAGTCGCCAGCGTCCGCCGACGACCACAGGGTCAGCGCGGTGACGCCGTCGGGATCACGGGCGAACGCCGTAACGACAACTGATTCGCCTTCGTGTGGCACAAGCGGCGCGTGCGAGAACCCGGCGAAGGTCGGTCCGAGATTGGTACTCGCAAGGGTGTTGGGGCCGCCCGGGGTGCCACCGCCCGGGGGTGCCGCGATCCGGGTCGTGCGTGCCAGACGATTGAAGTAGAGGCGCGAATTGAGCTGCACGTCGCCCGCAACCCAGCGCGCACGGAACGACACCTCATAGGTGACGCCGTTCGTCACGGCGCGGGCGAGCGGGGTCACGACCTGGTTATGCATGTGGTCGGTCGGGCCGCTCGCGACGATGTGCAAGACCGGGTTCGCCGGGTCGTCGGGGTCGGGCTCGAGGCGGCTCTCGCGGTGCGTGCCGATCGCCTGCCAGTCGCTGAGCAATGCGTCGAACCCGCCGTTCGTGACGAGCTCGTTGGCGTCGCCATCGGGCGACTCGACCACGCTGACGTCGTCGATGAGCACCTCGCCCGCGCCGAGGAGGCCCAACACCAGCTCCTGCCAGGTGCCGTCGGGGCCGACCGGGCTCGGCGCGGCGACGGCGCGATAGCGGATCTGCTGCCATCCCGAACGCTTTGACTCGTCGCTTGCGACCCACGCCTCGGCTACCCCATTGTCGGCGCGCGGGTCGACCAACGCGAGACTCGAACCGCCGCCGTCGGCGTTCGCCGGCCAGCGCCCACCGTCGCTGTAGCGCACGGCGTCGACGGTGTGACCACAGGCGTCGATCAGAACCAGCTGTTCGCCGTCGTTGCCGAGCCCGCCGGACGCGAGCGCGACGACTGGCACGCGGGCGGGCACGGCGGGATAGTCGCGGCGAAAGGCGGCGACGTCGTCGGCGACGACGAGAAAACCGCCGGCCTCGATGATGGTGCCGGACGCGAACACGTGGCCGACCGCATCGGCGAGCTGCCAGCCCGCGAGGTCGCGGGAGACAGCGCCGCGATTGAAGAGCTCGATCCACTCGGACGCGCCGTCGGCGGCGGGGTGGAACATCAGCTCGTCGATGACGATGTCGTCGTGGTCGACGGGCGGCGCGGGGTCGGACGTGGTGGCCGTCGCTTCTAGCGTCATGGCGAAACGCAGGTTGGCAGTGGCCAAGGCAGCGGGGTCGAGGTCGGCGCTGTGCACCGCGACGGCGAGCGTATTGTTGCCGGCGCGCACGAGCGCACTCGGGAGCATGCCGGCGAGCGAGAGTCGCGCGAGGCCGAGCGCGGCGGTGCGCTCGTCGAGCGGGCCGTCTGGCAGGTTATCGCGCAGGATTTCGCTGCCGTTGAGATATACCGCGACCCCGTCGGAGGCCTCGAGCGTGAACGCAAAGCGGGTCACGGCCGGGTCGCTCGCGACGACGAAATCGCGGCGGAAGTAGTAGCTCGTCGCGGGTGCGAGCACGCTGCCGGCGGGACGCGCGATCGGCAGGCGTGAACGAAACAGCGCGTAGGTGTTGGCGCTGTTCGTGAGCGACGCGGGGTCGAAGGTGTCGAGCCAGACGAAGCGCCCGGCGCTGAACGCGGCGCCGACCACACCGCCCCAGGGTCCGCCCGTGCGCTCGCGTTCGGCAAGCGGCGCGGCGAAGTCGTCGCGGCGTGCGGCGACGATCAGCGCGAGGTCAGTAGGCGTTGGTGGCGCGTCGCCGAGACCGCCACCGGGATTGGCATCGGTCGGGCCGAGCAGCGCGTCGAACGTGTCGCGCGCGGTCGCGAGCAAGAGGTCGCCGTCGCTCGTGACCTCGCCGATGAGCATCTGCGGCGAGCCTGAATCGCCCGGGGCCTCCCAGGCCGCGACGAAGAGGTGCTCGCCAGGCGCGGCGACGATATCGAAGTCTTCGGCCGTCTCCCAATCGCCGACGGCGTCGCGGGCGACGAGGCGCAGATCGCCGCCGTCCGCCTGCCCGAGGTAGAGCGCAAACGCATTGTCGGCGGTGAAGCGAGCGCGCGCCGCGACCGGACCGGGGTCGCCGCTGGCGAACGGGGCGGCGCCTTCGTTCCAGGTTTCGGCGTCGAAGCTGGTCAGGGTCCAATCGCCGCTGAGCGTGTCGCTGTAGCGCCAGAGGGACGAGCCGTCGCTGAGCGCGAGGGTGCCGGTGTCCAAGACAGGCAACACGCCGGGGGTGGCGATGGCGCTCGCGGCCCAGTTCTCGCCGAGCGCGGACGCGAGGTCGGGCTCGCGTTTGGCAAGCACCGGGTGCTCGGGGTCGAGGCTCGGCCAGGGCGCACGATCGCTCCATGTCATCGTGTCCATGAGGCGTTCACTGTTATTGTAGAGGCGTAGCACGCCGCTGGCACGCGCCAACGCCCCCTGCCAGGGACCGAGCGCGCTGACCGGCGCCAGCGTGGCGGGCGCATTGGCGACGACCAATTGCTGTCCGCCCGGGACGATGGTGCCTTCGGGGAAGAGGTACGCGACCGCACCCTCGAGCCTCCATCCCGAGATGTCGACGTCGACCGCCATCTGGTTATGGAGCTCGAGCCAAGCGGCCCCGAACGCGAGCTCGTTCAGCACGACGACGCCACCGGTCGGGGTGATGCGACGGCTGCCAATGACCCGCGGCGCCGAGCAATCCTCTGGGCCCGCTGTATCCATTACATGAGCGGTATCCGTCTCGCTGGCTTCGCTGGCTTCGTGGGTATCGCTGATGTCATCGTCCTGGCGTCCGTCGGGCGCGACGGCCTCCTGTGGCTCGCGTGTGTCCGATGTGTCGCTTGTTGAGAGTTCGTCCGCCTCGTCGCTGTCGACGCCCGCGTCCGCAGCGACGCTTGCGTCACCATCGTCGGCCGCGTCCTCGCTGCGCCCCGCATCCGCGTCGCCACACCCAAGCACGAACATCGCAACGACTGGCAAGACACGCTCGAGAGTGCCGCGCGCAGGTCGGTACAGCAGGCGCCTCACCACGTCACACGAAGCGATTGATCGCGTCGACCCCATCGCTCGCGTGGTTGTCCGCGAACTGGTACTCGGGGTCGAGCAACCCGTTGATGCGCTCCATCACGATGTCAGTCGCCGCGCGGAACTTCGCGCCGTGCGCGTCGCTCGCCGCCTGCATGAACGGCACGAACGGCTCGCGCACGCGATGGGGCATAAGCTCAGGGCCATCGAGCTCGAGCGGCGCGCCGATGCGATACTCGAGGCGCCCCCCTTTCGAGAACGGGGAGCCCGCGGGATAGGCCCGGTCCGAGCCGTTGCAGCCGACCGGCACGATGGCACAGCCGAGGTGCTGCGCCATCTGCATGAGGCCGGTGTGCCCCTTCGAGAGGCGCTTACTGCGCGTGCCCTGCGGGAAGATCATGACATTCAGATCGAGCTCGAACAGCGCCTGCCGCGTGAGGCGCGTGACCTGCGCCATCATCGCCGCGAAGAGCGCGTCGAAGCGCTCCGGGAACGACGCCGCCGACCCGCCCTTCTCGAGCACGGCGCGCACCGCCATGCCGCCCTTGTTCGCCGCCTCGTCCGGTGACACCGCGCCGTCGACGAGGTCCCGCAACGCGCGGTACTCGTCCTCCTTCGGGACGCGCCCGTTGACCTTCCTGAACTCGGTCGTGATCACGTAGCCACGCGACGGCAAGGGGATGTTGTTGGTGCTGTCCATGAACGCACCCATCAGCTTCTTCTCGTAGTACTTGCCCTTGACCCAGGTCGCAGTGAAGCGGTTCACGTGCTGGCGGTACATCTGATACTGGAAGGGCCAGTAGTTGTAGCGGTCGGTGTGGTTCATCGCGAAGAACACGCCGCGGTCGCGCGGCAGGTTCTCGAGCCCCACGAGCGTGATGTGGGTCGGCCGCGGCAGCGCGTAGTCAAAGCGCAAGATGAGCTGCGCGATGAGGATCTGGACGGGCGGGGTCTTGCGCAGGCGGATCTTCTCGAGTCGGGCGAGGTCTAACATGGCCGTCACCATGCCTCATCGGTCGGAGCGCGTCACGCGCCTCGGCGCAGGGGCTCGAAGGCAAGCTGGCGCGCGACGATGCGGTCCATCAGCGTCAACAAGTGGTCGTGGGCGCGCCCGGGTGCCGTGGCGACTCCGAGAGCATCGAGCCGATCGATGACGTGATGGACCGACTCGAGCGTCGACCAGCATTCGGCCCGCGGCTCCTTGCGCAGGCGCCCATAACGCGAGCCATGCGGTGGGGTGAAGCGCACGGCCGGCAGCGACGCGAGGCGCGGCGCCAGGCGCAAAAGCTTCTTCGCGGTCGTCCAGGTGCCATCGACGATCAGCACGAGCGGCCTGCGCGGGGGCGGGAGCAGCGTGTGCGTGGCCGCAGTCGTGGCGCTGCCGAGGTCGAGCGAGCCCGGCCGCGGGAACAGGATGACCGGCGCCAGGTCCGGTCGCGCGAGCAGCGCCGCGAGCTTCGGGTCATCGTCGAAGTGCTCGTTGATGAGGAGGTGCGAGCCGGTCACTGCGCGATGCACGAGCCGCCCCGTGCCGATCGCGACCCGCGCCTCTTTCGGATGCATCAACAGCGCGAGCTCGAACCCGATGCGGAACGGCACGAGCTCGGCGCAGCAGCACATGTTGCGTGCGCGGCGGCACTCGCGACACCAGACACGCGGCTCGAAATCGTCGGGGGTCTGCACCGCCATGGCCAGGAGCCTCGTCAGTCCGGCGGCGGCGGTCAATCATTTACGGTATGCTCCACGACCGTGAAGCGGCGCGTCAGCAACATCCTCATCGGCACCGCCCTTGGAGCCGTCGCCGGCGGCTGCGGGCCGCAGACCGACGCGCCGCGTGAAGCACCGGACACGCGCGACGCTGCGGTGGCCGACACCAGGCCGCTTGGATCGCCAATCGGCATCGTGACCTGGACCGTCCGCACCGGCGATGACGGCAGCCTCGACGACGCGCCAGGCATCGCTTACTGCCTCGCCGAAGACGCGTGCGTGTCGCCCATCAACGCGCTCAACTGGACCGACCGCGACCCTCGCAATGTCGACGTCTGGCATATGCCTGGCGGCACGACGACACGCGACGCCAGCGACCGCGTCGAGATCTTTTTCCCAACCGTGGACACCTGGGACATCGCCTGCATCCAGGTCGCGATCGACGGCGAGACGATTCACTGCGCCATGACGGACGCCGTGCTCGGCCTCTCGGCTGGTGCCCAAGCGGTCTATTCCGTGCCGCTCTCGCTCGAGTGCGACACCTGTTGGGACGGCGTTCTCACCCACGGTCCCGTCATCGGCGCGACCTCCGACCATGACGCCCACATCTGGGTCCGCACCGACGCGAGCCGCCCCGTCGCTCTGCATATCGCCCCTTCGGTCGCCGCGCTGCACGCCGCAGCACCCATCGCCATCGCCGCCCCAGGGCCGGCCGACGACTACACGTACACATTCCACGTCGCCGACCTCGCCCCGTCGACGACGTACTACTTCGATCTCGACGTCGGCGGGCGCCACTATCCAACCGCCCCCGACGGCTCCAAAGCCCCGCCCTATCAGTTCCGCACGGCGCCGATGGCGGGCGGCCCGGCCCACTTCAGCTTCGGGCTCGGCTCGTGCGCACGCGCCGACATCGACAAGGTCCCAACCCAGCCCGCCTTCGCCGCGCTCGACGCGCTAGCACCTGACTTCTTCTTGTTCGTCGGCGACAACGTCTACTTCGACCCGCTGACGAACGGCGCTATCACCAACGTCGGCGGCGCTCGCGCCTTTTATCGCGAGGCCCTGCAGCGGACCTTCAGCTGGGCCAGCCCGTTGCGTTCCGTGCGCGCCGACTTCGGCCGCGACGCGCGCGCCACCTTCTTGAGCCACACCCCGACGTGGGGCATCTGGGACGACCACGACTTCCTTCACGACAACTCGTACGGCGTCGCGTTCGGGGTGCCCGACCCGAACCGCGTCTGGGCCCGTCAGGTGTTCATGGAATACTGGCCCAACGGCAGCTATGGCGACGGCAGCGACGGGATCTACAGCCGCTTCGCCTGGGGCGACGTCGACGTCTTCATGGTCGATGGACGCTACTTCCGCGACATCGACCACACGTCCCTCCTCGGCGACACGCAACGCGCCTGGCTCTATGAGGGTCTGCGCACCTCGACCGCGACCTTCAAGCTGGTCGTCAACGGCAGCGACTGGAGCGCCGAGAGCATCAGTGACTCCTGGGCCGGCTGGCCGTCCGAACGGCGCGGCCTCTTCGAGCTCATCGTCACCGAGCACATCGAGGGCGTCGTCTTCGTCTCCGGCGACTCCCATCGCTCCGAGCTGCGCGTCCTGCCGGGAGCCGACGGCGGCTACCCGCTGCCAGCCCTCATCAGCTCAAGTATCGCCACCGTCATCCGCCCCTGTCCGCTCACCAACGAGTTCTTCGAGCTCTCCGGCAGCGCCAGTTGTTACGGCTCCGACAGCGGCGCAAAAACCAGTTTCATCACCGTCGACGTCGACACGACCCGCGCCGACCCGCAGATGACCGCCGTCATTCGCGACGTCGACGGCCTCGCCCAGCGCACGTTCACGTTCCAGGCGAGCGACCTCACGTTCACAGCGCGCGTGCCCCTGCCCCGCCGCGCGGCGGACTTCGATGGCGACGGCTACGCCGATTTGGCGATCGGCGTCTCCTTCGAGGACACGAGCGCCCCCGACGACGGCCTCGTTCACGTGCTCTACGGCACCAACGCCGGCCTGCACACCGCCGACGACCAGAGCCTCACGCAGTCGGCGCTCACCGGTGCCAACGAAGCCGACGACCACTTCGGCGCGGCCCTCGCCCAGGGCGATGTCGATGGCGACGGCTTCGACGACCTCGTCATCGGCGTGCCAGGCGAGGACTACGGCAATCACCCGGGCACCGGCCGCGCGGCCCTCTTGCGCGGCTCGCCGGACGGCCTGGTCCTCCCCGGCGAGACGCTCGACATCGAGGCCGACGCGACGCCCGGCATCGACCAGCGCATGGGCTACGCCCTGGCCGTCGGTGACTTCGACGACGACGGCTACGACGACGTGGCAATTGGCTGCCCGGGCGATGGCAGCGGCGCAGTGCGCGTCTTTCGCGGCAACCGGGGTCCACTCATCCGCGCGAATCGGCTTACCCAGACCGCCCCCGCGCTGCCCGCCGAACCCGTGCCCGCGGACGCCTTCGGGGCGAGCCTCGCGGTCGGCGACTTCGACGACGACGGCTATGAGGACCTGGCGATCGGTGCACCCAACAAGGCGACGTCGACCCTCGCCGAGGTCGGCACGGTGCTCGTCGCCTATGGCGGCCCACTCGGACTGTCGCTCACTCGCATGACCGCGCTCGACCCAACTCTGGCCGGGCTCGCGCTCACGACCAACCTCCACTTCGGAGGCACCCTGGTCACTGGCGACCTTGACGGCGACGGCATCGACGACCTCGCAGTCGGTGTCCCCGGCGCGGCATCCGGCGCAGGCGGCGTGGCGCGCTTCAGCGGGGTGCGCGGCGCCGGCCTCGCCAACAACGGCATCTCCTGGAGCATCGCCAGCCTCGTCCCCGGCACCGCCGCCCTCGCCGAGGATGCACTCGGCAGCGCGCTCGCAGTCGGCGACTTCGATAACGATGGCCATGACGACCTGGCGATCGGTGCCCCAGGCCGCTCGTCCGCGCGCGGCACCGTACTCGTGCGGCTCGCGAGCGGCGTCGTCAAGTCACTCAGCCAGGATGTCACCAACTGGACGGTCGCCGCGCCGGGCGATCGCTTTGGTGCATCGCTTGCCGCCCACGACTTCGATGGCGACGGCCACGCCGATCTCGCCGTCGGCACGCCGGCCGACGTGGTCATCGGCATCCTCGCGGCCGGTGTCGTCGACCTCTTCCCAGGGCGCCCCGACGGCTTCGACACCCCCCGGCACCTCTACGGCACGCGCATGACCCAGCGCTGGCACCAGGCGCTCAACGGCCTCGCGGGCGGGGGCGGGGCCGAACAGGGCGACCAGCTCGGCACGGCACTTGGCCGCTGAGCGCCAACCAGGAGTATCGCCTTTGGCTGCCATGGCTGTTCGCGCGACCTACCCCCACGACTTCCTCTGGGGCGTCTCGACCGCCGGCCATCAAGTCGAAGGCGGCCTCAACGGGCCCGGGCAGCCCCGCAACAACTGGGCCGCCTGGGAGGACAGCGGCCGCGCCGAGCGCAGCGGCAAGGGCGTCGCCTTCTGGGAGCGCTGGCAGGACGACCTCGACCTCGCACAAGCCCTCGGTATCAATGCCTTTCGCATGGGCCTCGAGTGGGCCCGCATCGAGCCGAGTGCAACCTCGGGCTTCGACCCCACGGCCCTCGATCGTTACGCCGACATGCTCGCTGGCGCCCGTCGTCGCGGCATGGAGCCGGTCGTCACGCTGCAGCACTTCACCCACCCCGAGTGGCTCGGCAGCGACCCCTGGCTTGCCCCTGATATCGCCGTCCGCTTCGCCCGCTACGCCAGCGACGTCAGCGTCGCGCTCGGCCAACGCCTGGCGACCCGCGGCGAGCCCCCAGTCCGCTTCTGGGTCACTGTCAACGAGCCCAACAGCCTCTGCCTCGCGACCTACTACCTGCGCGCCTTCCCGCGCGGCGCCGGCCGCGGTGGCGCCCGCGACCTCTCGCGCGCCCTGGCCGGCATCCTCGGCGCCCACGTTCACGCGCGCCGCGCCTTGCGTGACGCCTATCTCGAACGCGACTGGCCCGCCCCCATCGTCACGTACAATGCGTGGGCCTGCGCTGTGTACGCAGTCGACCGCTACCTCGTCGACCTGCTCCGGCCCGCGACCCGTCACCACACGCGCGACCTCGCCCGCGACTTCCGCCATGCCCGCGGCCCGGTCGGCCTGGTCGGGCGCGTCGCCGATCTCGTCCTTGGCCGCGCCGTCCAACCAGCCGCCTTCGCCCCGCTCCTGACCGAGCTCGGCCGCGACGAAGACGCGCTCGATGTACTGGCGCTCGACAACTATCACCCCTACCTCGGCGACTATCTCAGCTGGCGCGGCCCGAAGAAGCACCCCTGGCAATGGCCCTCGGACGCGACCCGCATGCCCGCCTTCCTGACCGCCTGGGCCGGCCCGCATCGCGACCGCCCGCTGCACCTGCTGGAGCACGGCATCGGCACCCGCCCTCGCCCTCTTCGCGGCCTCCACCGACCCGACCGCCTCGCCCGCGGCCAGGCCATAAGCGGCGCCCTCGCGGCCATCGATCAATGCATCACGAGCGGGCTCGATATCGCCGGCTACTTCCATTGGTCGCTCGTCGACAACTACGAATGGGGCTCCTACACGCCACGCTTCGGGCTGCATGCGATCGACCACGACGACGACGCTCGCCGCCTCGCAACCGACGCAACCGGCAGCGACGCAGCGGCCCTCTATCGCGCAGAGATCCAGGCCCGTCGCCGCTGACCCACAAAGCCCCCACGAAATCTGGCGATCGACCTCTCGCGCGCAGCCCCGCCCACGCACTCAACCCCAGATGCCGCCGCTCAGAAGTTCGTCAGCCGGAAGAACTGTCCCGACTCTTTGATCGACACGAAGTCCGAGTCCTTGCGCGCCGCCCCGAGGGCCCGCCGCGCGTCCGCCGTGCCGAGCTTATAGAGCGTCGTCAGCTCGTTGAGCGCGTCCTTCGGTCGCCCCGCCAGCGCCAGCTCGCACGCATAGTTGTAGCGCGCCCAGACATGCTCCGGGTCCGCCGCCAGCGCCTGCTCATAGAGCTTCAACGCCCCCGGGTGGTCCCCTGCCTTCCGTCGCGCGAGCCCATCCTCGTTCAACCGCGTCGCCTCGATCGGGTTGCGCACGAGCGGCTTTGGCGGCATCGCGACCTCGCCCGTCGCCGCATCCGGCGCAGCCGGCGCGACCGCGACAACCAGCGTATCGGCAGCGACGACGGCGCTATCCAACGCCGCCACCGCGCTGTCCGCAATCGCCGCGCTCACCGCGCTGTCGGCTGCCACTTCGGCGACCGCCGTGTCAGCGCCCGCGACCGCTGCCCCATCGCCCACGACCTCCGCTCCCGCCGCCGCCGCGACATCCGCCACCGCCGCGTCCAGCGCTTCAGGAGCCGCATCGCCCGCCGCCGCCAGCGCGACCTCGGCCGCCGTCTCACCCGCGACATCCGCCGCCGCGGCCACTGCATCCGCCGCGGCCACCGCATCCACGCTCGCGGACTCACTCGCGTCCACGGCCCCCGCATCCTCGGCCGCCGCGCTCGCCCCTTCGGCCGCCCCACCCGCGGGATTCATCAGGATCCACGCAACGCCGAAGCCTATCCCGCCGAGCACGACGAACGCCACCAGCCACACGACCCACGAGGCGCCCTTCTTCTTCGGCGTCGTCTGCGCGATCCCACCACCCGCCGCCTTCGCGCGCACCTCGGCCCGCACCGCCTCCAGGCTGTCAGCGGTCATCGTGCGATCGTCGACGGTCGCTCCCGGCATCCGCGTCGCGGCCGCCCCACCCCGCGTGGCGCGCGGCTTTGGCGCCTCGATATCGAGCGGCATCACGGTCGCCCCCGGATCGAACGTCTCGATGTTGCGCTGGTCTGGCAACACCGTCTCGCCAGGGCCCGCGAAATCCGGCCCCATGGTCTGGATGTCTGCCTCTGCGTCACGGATCTTCTTCGTCCGCGGGTCCTGGGGTCGACGGCTCGTCATCGTGGTCCTCCGGTCGGGCGGGAGCGTACCAACGGATCTCCCCCCGCGCCATCGACTACGCGGCAGCCGCGGCAGCCGCCGTCTCGGTCGCCTCGTCGTTGTGCCCGGCCTGCTCGCCGCCCGCCCCCGATCGCGCCTGATCGATGACGCCTGTCGCCTCGGCAACCCGCGTCAGCTCGTCGAGCATCGCCACCGGGTCGACCATCTTCAGGCACCGCACGCGCAGCTCCGGGTCGGACGGAAAGCCCTTCAGGAGGCGCGAAAGCATCATGCGCATGCGCCCCGGCGCGACCTGCGGCGGGTAGTGCTCTTGCAGTAGCAACACGTAGAATCGCAGCGACTCGGAGACATCGCGCCACGTCGGCTCGTACGCCTCGCGCCCTGCCGCGACGTCGGCAATCTGCCGGAAGATCCAAGGATTGGTGATAGCCCCACGGCCGATGAAGAGCCCATCGCAGCCGGACTCCGCCAGCCGTCGCCGCGCATCTTCTGGTGTCAGGACATCGCCCGATCCCATGATCGGAATCTTCGCCCGCCGCTTCAGCTCGCGCACCGCCTCCCAGTCCGCCTCACCATTGTACATCTGCATGCGCGTCCGCCCATGCAGTGTCAGCGCTTGCGCCCCATGGTCCTGGGCCACCCGCAGGCTATCGACCGCGTTGATGGTTCCTGCGTCCCATCCATTACGGATCTTGATGGTTACCGGAATCGTCACACGTGCCTTGACGGCATCCAGCAACGACGCGAGGCGCGGCAGGTCCCGCAGCAGCCCGGCCCCGCCACCGCGCTTACAGATCTTTGGCGCCGGACAGCCGCAGTTGATGTCGACCAGGTTCGCGCCGGCGTCTTCGACCATCATCGCCGCCTCGGCCATCATCTCAGGATCGGCCCCGTAGAGCTGAATCGCGATCGGCCGCTCGCTCTCATGAAACGCCATCCGGATCGCGCCCCGCAGCTGTCCGCGCGTCAGCATCTCGATCTGGATGAACTCACTCATCAGGAGCCCGACGTGCTCCCCCGAGCACCGCCTAACGAGCCGTCGGAACGGCGAGTCGGTAACCCCACTCATGGGCGCGAGAATCAACCCCGGCGCCACCCGAACGGAACCAACCTCATAAGACGGCAACGAGAATCCAGCACGCATCGCGCGCTCCCTACCCACCCCAAGCCCCCAACGTCAAGCCCCCGGTGGGGTCAGGGCTACCCGATAGACACCTAACCCTCTGAAATCATGATCCAGCGCAAGCGCTGACCACTCGGTTTAGCCCCCGCACGCTGCCAGACCCCGCCGCCCTCAGACCGCGTGCACCCGCACCGCCTGCACGCGCCCCTTCACGAAGTGCTCCCCCTTCGCCGCGAACCGCCCCGCGAGCTCCGGCGGCAGCCGCTGCAGCACCTCATCGCTCACGATCACATCGGTCCCGAGCACCGAGTTCAGCCCTTCGAGCCGCGCCGCCAGGTTCACCGTATCCCCGAGGATCGCGTACTTCATCCGCACATGACTGCCGAGACTGCCCGCGACGACCCGCCCGGTATGGATCCCGATCCGCGACGTGAGCCGCTCGATCCCCCGCGCCTGCCAATGCGCCGACCGCCCCTCTGCCTCCCACTCCGCGTTCAACGTCTCCAACCGCTCACGCATCGCCAGCGCACATCGCACCGCCTGCGCCGGATGCTCGGGCACCTCGTCGGGCGCCCCGAACACCGCCAGGATCCCGTCCCCGAGGTACTCGATGACACACCCGCCATGCTCGGTAATCGCCGGGCTCATCGCCTCGAGGTACTGGTTCATCAGCGCCAGCACCTCGGTCGGGGCCAGCGCCTCGCTCAGCGTCGAATACCCGCGTAAGTCCGAAAATAGCACCGTCACGACCCGCTCCTCGCCGTTTACCGCGCTGTTCCCCCGGTCCGCCAGGAGCTTCTTCGCCACATCCTCCGACACGTAGCGCCCGAACATCGCACGTATCCGCTCGCGCTCTTGCAGCCCGGACGCCATCAAGTCGAAGTGCCGCCCGAGCACCCCGAACTCGTCCGTGCGCTGCAGCCCCACGCGCGCCGAGAGCTCGCCGTCGGCAATCGCTTCAGTCCCCCGGATGACCTTATTCAGCGGCCCCCGCAAGAGCCGCCCCACCCCGATCGCCGCCAACCCCAGCAGCACCATCGCCCCAAGGCAGATCCCGACCGCCGTCCACCATAGGCGCTCACGCATCCGCTCGACCCGCGCCGCATCAGTATCGATCCCGAGGATCGCGACAGCCTTTCCCCGCGCATCGTAGATCGGCGCAAACCCCGAGATGCTCAGACCCCAGGCATCCGCCACCGGGGCGCGCTCGACCCGCGCCCCCTGCAGCGCCTCCTTGAGCTCCGGGTAGTGCCTTGCATTGTATCGCTCACCGAACTCGGCGGGAGCACTCCGCACGTCGCTGTCGACGACGAAGCTCAGCCAATCGGGGTCCGCGGTCGGCGCGAACACGAACAAGCTCGAAATCTCCGGCTCATTCTTGATGATCGCCTCGAACCGCCGCTTGAGCTCGACCCGATAAGGCGCGTCCGCCCGCTCGATTGCCAGCACCCGATCCCCATCGATGAGCCCCGCCTGCCCCACGGTCGCCATATGCAGCCGGGCCGCCAGCCCATCGAGCTCCGCCTTCACCGCGAGCTCGTAGACAACGATCGCCGCCGGCGTCAGCACCAATAACAAGGCAACACCATAGATCGCGGTGAGCCGCACATGGATGCGTCGATAGACGCGCAAACGCTCGAGCGCGCCGCGCCCCGGCTTGGCCGAACCGGCTGCCGGAGGCGATACACCCGGCTTGCCGGCAACGGCAGCCAAAGGCGATACACCCGGCTTGCCGGCAACGGCAGCCGAAGGCGATACACCCGGCTTGCCAGCAACGGCAGCCGAAGGCGATACGCCTGGCTTGCCAGCAACGGCAGCCAAAGGCGATACACCCGGCTTGCCAGCAACGGCAGCCGAAGGCGATACACCCGGCTTGCCAGCAACGGCAGCCGAAGGCGATACGACTGGCTTGCCAGCAACGGCAGCCGAAGGCGATACGACTGGCTTGCCATCGCCCGCAGGCAGCCGGGGCCTCACTGTTGGTTCGGCCGACATTGGGCCAACCCTACCTCAATCCACCTCAACCGTCAGCCGGCCGCAGCACCCGCCGCGCACACACAGCCATCTCGCAGGGCAAGCCGCCCGATCGGCGAGCATGACCCAGCCCGCAAATCATACTAGATGCCGCTCATGCAGCGCTCCCGTTCGACCGCCATGAGCCTCGCCGCCCACGCCACGCGCCTGTGGGCGCTCATCCGTCCATACCGCGGTCGCTGGGTGCTCGCGACGATCGCCCTCCTCGTGGGCGGCCTCACCAACCTCGTCCTGCCGCAGCCGATCCGGCTCGCGATCGACGACGCGTTGACCAGCAAGGACCTCAGTCGCCTCGAAACCTTCGCCTGGCTCGCGATGGCCGGCTTCGTCGTCCTCGGCGCCGCGACCATCTTCCGCCACTACTTCATGAGCTGGCTCGGCAACCGCGTCGTCACCGACCTCCGCCGCAAGTCCTTCGCGCACCTCCTCCGCTTCCCGCCCGGCTGGTTCCACGAACGCAAGACCGGCGAGCTCGTGAGCCGCCTCACCGACGACATCGGCGCCATCCAGACGACCGTCGGCAGCGAGCTCTCGATGGCGATCCGCTCGACCCTGTCGGCCGTGGGCGGCATGGTCATGCTCTTCTTCACCTCGCCCACCCTCTCGGGTCTGGCCCTCCTGCTGGTCCCGCCGCTGTCGATTCTGTCGGTCCGCATCGGCCGCCGCATCCGCCGCCAGGCGAAGTCGATGCAGGACGAGCTTGCCGCCGCCAATGCCTCTCTCAAGGAAGCGGTCTCCGCCATCGAAACCGTCCAGATATTCAACGCCGAGGCCACCGAGGAAGCCCGCTACGGCGAACGCATCGAGAAGTCCTTCCTCGCCTCGAACAAGCTCGCCATGTCGCGCGGCGTCTTCGTCGGCGTGGTCGAAGTCGCGGCGTTCGGCGTGGTGACGGCCCTTCTCTATCTCGGCGCGCGCCAGGTCATCGAGAAAGAGCTCACCCCCGGCGCCATGACCATCTTCCTCATCTATACGTTGATGGTCGCGACCTCTCTCGCGACCCTGGCCAACCTCTGGGGCAACCTCCAACGCGCGATGGGCGCCTCCGAGCGCGTGTTCGAGCTGCTCGACGAACAGCCCCAGATCGCCGACCCCAGCGACCCCCTCCCATTCCCGCCCACACTTCCCATGCGTGGCGAAATCACTTTCAATAACGTTGACTTCCGCTACCCCGCCCGTCCTGACGTAGCGGTCCTCTCCGGCATCGACTTCGCCATCCGCCCGGGCGAGACGGTCGCCCTGGTCGGCCGCTCCGGCGCCGGCAAGTCGACCATCGCCGCGCTCCTCCAGCGCTTCTGGGAGCCGACCGGCGGCACCATCTCCGTCGAAGGCTGCGACATCCAGCGGGTGCGTCTCGCCGATCTCCGTCGCGGCATGGCCGCCGTCTCCCAGGACCCGGTCCTGTTCTCGGGCTCGCTTCGCGACAACATCGTCTACGGCCGCCCCGACGCACCGATCGACCAGGTCCTCGCCGCCGTACGCGACGCCGGCCTCGATACCTTCATCGCCCACCTCCCCGACGGGCTCGACACCGTCGTCGGCGAACGCGGCACCAAGATCTCTGGCGGTGAACGGCAGCGAGTCGCTATCGCCCGCGCCCTCCTCGCGGACCCCGCCGTGCTCGTGCTCGACGAAGCGACGAGCCATCTCGACAGCGAGAATGAGCGCCTCGTCCAGTCCGCGCTCGACCGCTTGATGGTGAACCGCACGACCCTGGTCATCGCTCATCGCCTTTCGACGGTACGCGGCGCCTCGCAGATCCTGGTCGTCGACCGCGGTCGCATCATCGAGCGCGGCCGTCACGACGACCTCCTCGCCCGCGGCGGCCTCTACGCCGACCTCGTGCGAACCCAGGTCAGTGACAGCTGAATTGCCCTGCGCCACCGCGCAATCGCCGACTCGCCGCCCGCATTAAGTGGAGATTGCCAATTGCCGACCGCCTCCCCAATCACCCGTCGGGCCGGTACTTTCGACGATGCTTCGACGTCACACAGCGGCGACAGCCACCGATGGTTCCCTGAAACCGATCTTCGAACGGCCTTCCAAAAGCTGGCTCTTGTTGTGTAGGGTGGCGCCGGCTGTGTTCTCAACCGTCGCCCTGGACCCCATCATGCTGTCACGTCGTATGTCGCTCGTTCATCTCGCAATCCTCGCTTCCGTCGCCGCCTGCGGTGACGACGCGATATCGAGCGCAGACACGGCACGCGCTGACACAATCGGCGACGTCGCCTTCGGGGACAACGGCGTCACGGACACCGCGACCGACACCCCTCCGGCCGACGCCACCGCGGCCGACACCGCAGACACGAAGCCCGTCGACACCGTCAGCGCCGACACGGCGACCAACGACACGGCCAGCAACGACACGGCCAGCAACGACACGGCCAGCAACGACACGGCCAGCAACGACACGAACGTTCAGGATACGACCCCGACCGAGGACCTCGTAGCCGATACCAGTTCAGACGCCACCTCGCCGACCGACGTCGCGGATACCACCGCCAGCGCCTGCGACCGCAGCGGATATACTTCCGTCGCCTCCGATGCGCTCGGTTTCGACAACGGTGACCTCTGGTACCTCGCGCAGAGCACCCTCGGTTCTCCCGTCGACGTCTTCTCGATCGAAATCTACGCAGCTCTCGGAGGCGCAAGCACGCCGGGCACCTACACCATCACGGACGACAACTACGACACATGCGGCAATTGCGTCGTCATCCAGACTGACTGCGACGAGACTCTCGGCAATTGCCAGCGGACATTTCTCGCGAATGCCGGCAAGCTCACCATCACGAGCATCGGCCCTATCGGCGCCCTTTTCACCGCGACCCTTTCCGATCTCGTCCTGACCTAGATCACCTACGACGACAAGTACTATTCGACGCCGGTCCCGGGCGGCGACACCTGGTGCATCGACACCTACGACGTCGACGTCACCATCCAGTAGCGCTCGACAGCTCAATCAATCTCGGGTCGAGGCGATCCAGATGTTGCTGATCCGGCGGGCACCGAGTGCATTCAGGATGCCGACCAGGTGATGATACTCAATGTCTGGTCCGACCTCGACAATCACCTGCTCCGCTTGTAGCTGTAGCACCCGGTTCGCAGGTGGGTCGAAATCAGTGGCCGTCGGCTTCGCAGGGGACCGGCGTGATTGCGGGCTCCGTCGCGATCCGGGGCGCCGGAGACCCTACAATATCTTGGGGCGACGTGCGCCTGCAGGCGGAGGCAAGCACCGACACTGTCAAACCCACGCAGGGGGTGATAGCTTCGGCAGCACGGGTCCGCCGCTCCCAGGCGGACGCTGCGCAAGGAGTCTCCCAATCCATGTTGAACTTCAGCAGTGAGCCGACCGAGGCCGACCGCGAGATGGAGGCCGTGCTGTTCTATCTGGCCGCCTTCGGCTACATCGACGGGCACTTCGACAAGAGCGAACGCGCCTACGTGGATGAGTTCATTCTGGAGATCGCCGCCACCCAGGAGCCGGATGAGTCCACCGCTGCAGGCCGGTCCCGACGCGCGGCCCTGGTCGACCGCCTCGACCGCAAGATTCAGCGCATCGACGCCGAGCTGGCCGCCATGTGGGACGAGCCAACCGCTGAAGGCGAGCGCGCTCTGAGCTTCGTCCGCTCGCGGGTAAAGCTGCGTTGCTTCGAGATCTTCGAGAGTTTCGCCGCGGCCGATCGACAGACCCTGATGAGCGTCGTGGACGACATGCTGAACGCGGACGGGGTCGCCCACCCCGAAGAGGTCAGGTTCCGAGCCGAGCTGATGGCCTTGCTGAACGCCGTGCGACCGACCTCCGCAGTGCGGCAAACTGCCCAGATCGAGGACGGCCGGAATCGCGTGGTCATCCATCCACACATAGAATGGCCGAGAACCGAGGCCAATCATCCCGCACTGACCCAACTCGAACGTCACTACGCGTCGGATTCCGAGACATTGCGTCGTCAGCTCAACGCGGACGTGCAGCGCATCAACAAGGTCATCAAGGTCATCGACGGCAAACGCGCCGGCAATGGCGGCACTCTCGCTGGTCACCAGACAGTGCAGGAGTTCGCGGGCCGTCGTCCTTTCCTGGACGGGCACGTACACGTCATCCCGCCAACGCATCCCGCGGGCTACGAGCTCACGGTCCTGGGCGATCTCCATGGCTGTTACAGCTGCCTCAAAGCCGCCCTGATGCAGTCCGATTTCATGGGCAAGGTCGATAGGTTCACGAAGGCGCCACACGCGAATCCCGAACCTCTCCTGGTCCTGCTCGGCGACTACATCGATCGCGGGCTCTTCAGCTACAATGGCGTGCTGCGCGCCGTTCTCGGCCTGTCAGCGGCCGCTCCGCGCCATGTGATTGCCCTACGAGGCAACCACGAATACTACATCGAGCACGAGGGCAACGTTTACGGCGGCGTCCGTCCTGCGGACGCTATCGACAACCTTCGACCCTATGCTCCCATCGAGGTATTCCAGGCCTATCGACAGCTATTCGAGGCCCTGCCGAATATGCTCGTCTTCGACGATATCCTGCTCGTCCACGCTGGCATTCCACGCGACTCGACGCTGCGCGAGAGCTACCAGGATCTGTCGAGTCTCAATGATCCCGTCCTGCGCCACCAGATGATGTGGAGCGACCCGTCGAGCGCGGACGTCGTTCCCGACGAACTACAGGCATCATCGAACCGCTTCGCCTTCGGACGCGAACAAGCCCGCGCCTTCATGCATCAAATGGGAGTCCGGACCCTTATTCGCGGGCATGAGAAGGTCGACGCCGGCTTCGTCGCCAACTACAACGAGCCGGACTTGCGCGTGCTCACATTGTTCAGCGCGGGTGGCGCGGACAACAACGACCTACCAGAGCGGTCCAACTATCGCGCGGTGACGCCCACCGCACTGACCATCCGGTACCGCGAAGGACGCACCGATATCGAACCCTGGGTGATCGACTACGCGAACTACACCGCTCCGGAGAGGAACGAATTCTACAATGGCGCGGGCGAGGTCGACTGACTCGCGGTGACCCATCAGCGAGCGGAGTCGCTCTCAGCCCCCGAATGACGCTTCGCGAACGACGGACGTTGTGCGAAGGTCCATGCCGTGCTGCGCGCAACCCTCATCTCCCACTCGGAATCGTACTATTCCACCCGCCGACTTCTCGAGGCTGGTCAGCGACTCGGCTACGTAATGGCGCGCGTCGACCCCATCCGTGTCGTGCTGCGGGTCGCTGGTGCCGGGAGCGAGCCGGGTGCAACGACCTCGGTGCCGGGGATCCTCGAAGACGGCATCGAGCACGCCGTGCCCGATGTCGTGCTGCCGCGGATCGGGGCGACGCTGCAGTCGTGGAGCCTCGCGCTCCTTGAAGCCTGGCTCATCCGCGGCGCGCGCTCGGCGATCGCGCCGACCGCAATCGCGCACGCTTCGGACAAGGTACTGACGACCCTGCGGCTCGTCGCCGCTGGACTGCCGGTCGTGCCGACGCTCGCCATCCGTGAGCCGTTCCACGTCGACTCGGCGCTCGACCATCTTGCCGCGGATGCGTGGATCATGAAGTCCCGGACCGGCACCGGCGGCGGTGGCGTGGCACTCGTTCATGGGCGTTCGTCGGCGCGCTCGGTGCTGGGCGCGCTCACAGCCCAGCGGGAGACCGTGCTCCTCCAGCCATTCGTGCGCACCTCGCCGACCCGTGATCTGCGGGTGCTCGTGGCCGGCATGGAACCGCTCGCGGCGTATTGGCGTGAAGCACACGGGGACGAATTCCGCGCCAATGTCCACCGAGGCGGCAAGGCGCGTGAGGCCACCAGCGCCGACCTCCCCGACGGAGCGCTCGACCTGGCACTGGCCGCGGCGCGCGCGACTGGGCTGCCATTCGCTGGCATCGACTTGATCGAGACCGCAAGCGGCCTGGCGGTGCTCGAAGTCAACGCCAGCCCCGGTTTCCAAGGCGTCGAAGAGGCGACCGGGCGCGACCTCGCTACCCCATTCGTGCAGCGCTGGATGGCCTGGCCTTCGACTCCGACCCTCTAGCTCTCTAGCCGGCTACATCGCGAGGACCTGTTGGAACCTGACGCACGACACATCTGGGACCTGATTCTCGTGGGCGGCGGCCTCCAGAATGGGCTCATTGCGCTCGCGTGCCTCGCGGCCCGACCCGACGCTCGGATCATCATCCTCGAACAAGGGCCGGCCCTTGGCGGCAACCACACGTGGAGCTTCCACGTCGACTCGATCCCGCCCGCAGCCCGCCCCTGGTTCGATCCGCTCATCGAGCACCGCTGGCCGCGCTACACCGTACGCTTCCCGGACCTCGAGAAGACTCTCGAACATGCCTACGCGACGTGCTCCTCGGACCACTTTGCGCGTGTCCTGGAAGGGCGCTTCGCAAGCGCGCCCCATGCTGAGATCCGGCTCCGTAACGCCGTTGCCGAGTTCGGCCCCGAGGGGGTCCGGCTCAGCGATGGCACGACACTGACTGGGCGCCTCGTGGTCGATGGGCGCGGGCCCGTCGATGCGTACCCAGCGACGACGAGCGGATTTCAGAAGTTCGTGGGCCTCGAGGTCGAGCTCGATTGCGAGGTCGATGCGACGACGGCACTTCTGATGGATGCGACCCTCGAACAATGTGACGCGTTCCGGTTCGTCTACTTGCTGCCGTTCTCGGCGACGCGTGCGCTGGTCGAAGATACCTACTTCTCCAACGACCCGACACTCGATGTCGCGGAGGTCAGAGCGCGTGTGCTCGCCTGGCTCGCCGCGCGTGGGCTCGGCGTGCGCAAGGTGCTGCGCGAAGAGCATGGCGTATTGCCGATGCCGTGGCGGCCTGCGGGCCCCATCACGCGCGTGCCCCCCCTGGTTGGAGGCTATCGCGGCGGGTGGTTTCATCCAGCCACTGGCTATTCGGTGCCGGTCGCCGTGCGCCTTGCCGTGCACGTGGCAGCGCACCTGCCAGATGACGTGTTCGGGAGCGCCTTCGATACGCTGGCCGACGAGCAGGAGGCGCAGGCCCGCTTCGCGTATCTCCTAAACGAGCTGTTGTTCGTCGCGGCGGAGCCGAATCTGAGGTGGAAGGTGTTTCGGCACTTCTACGAGCTACCGGACGACCTCACGCTGCGGTTTTTCGCCCTCAACCTGACGAGCGCCGATAAGCGCCGCATGTTCCTGCGGCGGCCGCCACCGGGCGTGAGCTTCTGGAGGGCGATGAAGATCCTGCCGGGATGGGGCCTGCGCTGACGGTGACGAAGTCCCACGCAGCGCAGTCCTGACGTGTCACGTGACGCCGGCCTTGCGCAGCTCGGCCAGGCACAGGTCGGCGGCCTGCTGATCGGAGCGGCCGAGGGCGACCATGGCCGCGACGACCAGTGGCACCTCGGCTTCGCCGGCACCCGCCTGGACGGCGAAGTTGCGGGCGTGCAGGCGCATGTGGCCACGCTGGATGCCCTCGGACGCGAGCGCGCGCGTCGCCGCAAGGTTCTGCGCCAGGCCCACTGCCGCGACGATCTCGGAGAAGCGGGTCGCTTCGGTCACGCCCAGGACCTTGAAGTTGGCTTTCACTGCCGGATGTACGGCCGTGATGCCGCCGACCGTGCCGAGCGCCAGCGGCATGTCCATGCGGCCGACCAGGAAGTCGTCCTCGACGCGCCACTTGGCAAGAGCGGTGTAGCGACCTTCGTAGGAGGCGAACGCATGGGCCGCGGCTTCGACCGCGCGGAAGTCCTGGCCGGTCGCCAGCAGGACCGCATCGATGCCGTTCATGATGCCCTTGTTGGCGGTCACCGCGCGATACGGGTCTGCTTCCGCGAAGCGGCTTGCCTCGACGATACGTCGGGCCTCGTCCGGGTCCATCGCGTGCTCGCCACCGCCCACCTTCAAGGCGACGCGACCCTCGACGTGCACGCGCCGATGCTTGGGCAGGTTCGAGAGGATGCGCAAGCCGACGCGCGCGCCGGTCCAGGCTTCGAAGAGCGGTGCCGCCTCCTCGGCCATCGAGTTGACGGCGTTGGCTCCCATCGCGTCGCGCACGTCGACGTGGATGTGGATGACGGCTATCACCTGGCCGTCGGGGTGTGCGAGGCGGCGCACGCGCGCTTCGCGAAAGCCGCCGCCGGCCGCGAGCAGACGGGGGTGGAGGCGGTCGAGCGCGGCTTTGAGTTCTGGCAGGTGGTCTTCGAGACACTTCTCCAACACGCCTTCGGGGGGCGGCTCGGGGAAGTGGATTTGGCCGATCATGATCGGATCGGTCGAGCGCGCGATGATGCCGTCGCCGTCGCGCAGGAGGCGGGCCGCAAAGCTCGCCGCGGCGACGACCGAGGGCTCTTCGATCACCATCGGAACGATGTAGTCGCGCGCATTGACGCGGAAGTTCGTCGCGAAGCCGAGCGGCAACGAGAAACGGCCGACGTTGTTCTCGCTCATGTGCGCGGCGATCGACTGCGGCAACCCATTGTCGGGGCTCATCAGGGGATCGAGCGACTCGCGCTCGACACCGGCAAAGGCGGCGACGGCGGCGAGGCGCTCCTCAGCGGACAGCCTCTGGAACCCCGGCAAGCGACTACTGCGCTCGGTCATTCGAAACCCCTTCCCAGTTGATCGGCAACAGCGCTCGCTCGATGCGGTGCGGCGCGCGGCCAAGAGCATGCACCGTCTTGGCACCAACGAGGAACATCGCAGTGACGAAAGCCCGTCGAAAGTCCATCATCAGGTCGTAGGCTTTGTCCTCGGAGATGGCAGCAGCCTTGAGCAGGGGCAGCGCCATGGCGGTGACGCTGGCGCCGGCAGCGATGGCCCGGGCGGCGTCGAGGCCGCTGCGCAGCCCACCCGAGGCGATGACCGGGGTGCCGGCGCCGGACTCGACGCAGGTGAGCAAGCTCGTCACCGCTGGCACACCCCAGTCCGCGAACAGGGCGCCAAGCGCCTGGCCGCCGCTTTCCGAGGCGCGTTTGCCTTCGATCAGCGTCCACGAGGTCCCGCCGGCACCCGCACTTTCGATGAACGCAAACGGGCTCGGCCTCCCGTCGTTCGAATCGACGAGGGCACGCACATCGGCGCGGGTGAACCCCTGCCCCACTTCCTTTACGCCCACTGGGAACGCGGCCGAACGCGCGACTCGGCGCATCGCCTGTGCGAGCCCACGGAAGTCGGTGTCGCCTTCGGGTTGCACCGCTTCCTGGGCGACATTCAGGTGGAGTACCAAAGCGTCGGCCGCGACCTCGCGCACGAGCTCGGCGAGCTGCAAATCGCCCACGCCGTAGTTGAGCTGCACCGCGCCGACGTTCGCGATGAGCAGCGGCAGGTCGGGCGCCTCGTCCTTCACCTGGAAGGTCGCCCGCGTCTCGGGTCGGACCAGCATCACCCGCTGCGAGCCAAGCCCCATCCCGATGCCGGCCCGCGCCGCGGCCCGTGCAAGGCGCCGATTGAGGGTCCCCGCCAGATCGGTGCCGCCGGTCATGCTGCCCACGATCAAGGGGAACGCGAGGCGCTTGCCGAGGAACGTCAGCGACGGATCGACGTCGGCCAACGCCAGCTCCGGCAGGGCGCGCGGGGTGAGGCGAATTGCGTCCCAGCCCTCGGGCCGGGCGACTTCGACCCGGTCCTCGAGCGCCAACCGGAGGTGATCATCCTTCCGGTTGGTGATCGTCGCGTCTGGCTCCGGGCCGGGTGTTTCGTCCGCGTTGTTCATCCGGCGACCTGTGCCACAGGTCGCTGGCCGCGGCCAGCACGGGACATTGGGGCGGCCTCACGCGGAGCTCGACATACGCGTACGCAGCTTGCGACCCTGAGATGTGACGGGCATGGTGCGGCGGGCTGTGCTGCCGAGGAGCTCCCGTGAACGATCCACATCAGATCAACCTCAATCACCTCCGCTACTTCTATGAGGTCGCGCGCTCGGGCAACATGCGCCGCGCGGCGACGCGCATCGGGATCTCGCAGCCGGCGCTGTCAAAGCAGGTCCAGGCCCTGGAGGATTCGATTGGCCTCCAGCTCTTCTATCGCACGCCGAAGGGTCTGCAGCCGACGGGCGACGGCGAGGTCGCTTTCAGCTATTGTGAGCGGATCTTCGGCCACTTGCGTGACCTCGACGCGGCACTCGATCTGCGCCGCAAGGGCTCGGCCGGGCGACTCACGATCGGCGCCGTTCACTCGATCGCCACGCACCTCTTGCCGAAGTACTTGAAGAGCTACCGACAGGACTTCCCGAAGGTGCGCATCAAGGTCGTCACAGTCCGGTCGCGCGCCGTGCTGAAGGCATTGTCGGAGCATCGCATCGACATCGGGCTCATCGCGGAGGAGCCTGGCGCGAGCGAGTTCTCGTGGCGCCCGTTCATGAAGACGCCGCTCGTCGTGGTGGCTTCGCCTCGGCATCCCCTGGCGGCCGAGGCGGGGCCCATCGCGGTCGCTAAGCTGCATCGCGAGGACATGGTGGCATTCGACCCACCCGCGCCGACGCGGCGCGTGACCGACCGCTACCTGGCGAAGATGGGGGTCGAGCCGCGCATCATCGCCGAGTGTCCGAGCATCGATACGATGATGGGGATGATCGAAGAGGACATCGGCTTCTCGATCCTGCCGCAGCACTGTGTCGACCGCGAAGTGGAGTCGGGCAAGCTCGTCGTGTTGCCAATGGCCGACTGGAAGCTCGAACGCACGCTCTACCTCGTGCACCTCGCCGGGCCGCCGCTGTCGCCCACGGTGCGGCACTTCGCGGACCTGTTCCACACCTTGGGAAGTGCGTGATACCTTGGGCGCATGCCAAACGTCGACCTGGGCGCCCCTATCGAGATCAGCTCCTTCCGTCAGATGGCGGCCGTCGCCTGGGACCATCCCTTCGACCCGTCGATCTATGGCTATCTCGACTTCGACGCGACAGCGCTCGAGAAGCGGCTGAACGAGCTCAAGGCGCAGGGCTCACGCGTGACGGTGACGCACGTCGTGGCGCGCGCGATGGCGCTGGCGTTGCAGCGGCACCCGGACCTGAACGTGATGTTGCGGCGGCGACGGCTCTACCCGCGTAAGCGCGTCGACATCTTCCTGCAGGTCGCGATGCCGGACCCGACCGGGCTTGGCAAGGCGGACCTGTCGGGCGTCAAGATCACCGACTGCGACAAAAAGGACCTGGCCGAGATCGGGCGCTTCTGTGACGAGAAGATAGCGCTCGTGCGCAACCGCACCGACCCCGAGCTCCAGAAGAGCAAGGACACGATCGCCAAGATCCCGCGCTTCCTGTTGAAGGGCATCGTGCGCTTCTTCTCGTGGTGTCAGCGCGAGCCGAACTGGCGCATGAAGTGGGCCGGCATGCCGAAGGACCCCTTCGGGTCGGCGATGATCACGAGCCTTGGCATGATGGGCATCGAGACGGCCTTCGCGCCGCTCTTTCCGCTCGGTGGACCCGCGATGATCATGCTGGTCGGGGCGATAAAGCTGCAGCCGGTGTGCCTCGACGATGGCACCATCGTGGCGCGCCGGACGCTGCGGCTGTGCGGCACGTTCGACCATCGCGTGGTCGATGGGTTTCACCTGGCCCAGCTCGCGGCAGAACTGAGGAAGCTAATCGAGGTCGAAGCCGCCAATTTATAGGTAGTGCTCCGAATTCGCCAGCGAGACACGCGCGGCCTAGGAGCCGCGAGGAGGCTGGCCTCCAGGCCGCCGACGAGCGAGCGACGACGGCCCCGCGTGTCGTAGCAGCGAATTCAATTCGTTTCAGAGTTGGAAGACGAGGTACTGCAAAAGCCGCTTCATCAGCTCGTTGGCCTGCTCGTCGTTGTAGAAGGTCGTGAAGACGACGCGGCCCGAGCTGGCGGTCGGACGATGGGTCAGGACCATCGGGCCAGCGTGCTGCACGTAGTTGTCGGAGATCAGCCGGCCGGCACAATCTGCGCAGGAGAGCACCTCGCTCGAGTCGCAGATCGCGTCGCCGCAGGTGGGCGGCGGCAGGTCGACGTTGACGATGCCTCTGACCTCGACGGTCGTTCCCGGGCCGCCGGCCTGGACGGCGATGAGGGGGCCGGCACCGTAGCGGGTCGTGAACACGCCGGTGCCGAGATAGGCGGCGAGGTCCGGGTCCTCGACCGTGGCCGGGTAGTCGGCCTGACCTTGCACCTGTTGCGGCCCGTCGACGGCACCGGGGCTGCTTGGGAGGTCATCCGCGCCGTAGAAGTCGATCGCATCGGGGAACGCGGCCTCGATGTAGGCCCAGGCCAGATCGGACGCGTAGAGCGAGCCGCCGGCCAGGACGAAGTCGCGAAGATTCCGGCCGATCTCGGGGAAGCGGCGGACCCAGGGCAGGGCGGCGCTACCACAGTCGAAGAACAGGATGCGGTAGGCGGCGAGCCGTGCTGGGTCGCGCAGGACTTGAACGGCCTCGATGTCCTCGGGGGCGGTGTCGTCGAAGAACTCGGCCTCGAAGTTGTAGAAGGTGTGCTCGAAGCCGAGCTCGGTCAGGAGATCCTCTTGTTCGTCCCACTGGCCCCAAAAGACGGCGATCGGGACGCGTGAGCCCGAGAAGCAGACCTTCACTGCGGCGCCGCTGTTGTCGTTGAGCTGCCCGGTCTGGACCTGCACGGTGTAGTCCTGGCTGAAGGCGCCGGACGTGACGTGGACCTCGTGCAGGCCACATGGGATCTCGGGGAAGTCGTAGAACCCGTTGGCCGTGGTCTGGGTCTCCCAGGTGCGGGCGACGCCATCGCA
>Ga0105049_10000818_pt1 | contig 35255 bp, 30 predicted proteins | sample MAT06_FD_78087 | JGI IMG/M metagenome (GOLD analysis project Ga0105049, IMG submission 78087) | Freshwater microbial communities from Lake Fryxell liftoff mats and glacier meltwater in Antarctica - MAT-06 | ecosystem: Environmental > Aquatic > Freshwater > Ice > Liftoff microbial mat | place...
CGATCGGTTCAAAGCGATCCAGACCGACCGCACGATCACCGATTGGACCTACTGGTACGGCAGCAGCGACGCGCAGGGGCTCACGGAGTTCGAGTTCTACGGCAAGCCATGGGACAATCAGGCCCTGTACGACACGCTGTCGCCGATCCGCTACGTGCAGAAGGTGAAGACGCCGATGCTGCTGGTACAGAGCGAAGAGGATCACCGCACGCCGATGGGCAGTGCGGAGATCTGGTACATGTCGCTCAAGAAGCAGGGCGTGCCGGTGGAAATGGTGCGCTACCCGCGCTCCAATCACGACCTGTCGCGCACCGGTGAGCCGTGGTTGCTGGTGGACCGGCTGGGGCGGATCCGGCAGTGGTTCGGGTTTTGGCTGCAGGGGGAGAAGGCGGGTGGGTAAACAGCCAACATAGGGAGCAGGGTACAGGGTGTCAGGACGGAGGAGGCAGGGAAGAACGCGCCGTTGCTGCTCCCTCCTGAGCACTCGACTCGAAGGTGGAGGTCATCAGCCTGCTCAGCCTTCTCTCGCCGCACCCACCAGTACGAATGCCATGACGCAGGGTTCCGTATTGCTATTGCGCCACGCGTGTCGCGTGCCATTCTGCACGACGCAGTCGCCTTGCTTGAGACTCACCATCGCACCGTCCTCGAGCTCCAACGTGATCTCGCCAGAGATGACGACACCGTAGTCGACCGAGTCCGTCGTATGCATCCCGGAGTCTTGGAGTTCCATCGCCTCGGCGAGACCTGGAGCCTTGACCAGGTACTCGCGGCGAAATGCCTCCTGATCGAAAGCACGAGAGCTGGCACCCGGAAACTGAACGATACGAAAGCGCGTACCGCCGGGGCCCGGTACGAACGATTTCATGGTTGTTGTAAGGTCGACCGGAGCGACCGGCAGTGTGGGAATCCTTTCCGTCGCCCACAGCTCTACCAGTGCCAGCCCCGGAAGTGTTTCGGTGGTGACCACGCGCGGCGACACACCGTTTTGCACGATGATCGCCCTACCTGCGCGGTTCGTCCCCGTGACAACCCGGCGTAACTTTGTGATCGATTCGCTACGTGCCAGCGAGACGCCGAATGGACGCGCGCATGCGGCCAACCATGTCACTACACCGAGGCCAAAAAAGCTTCGACGCGTTCGGGTTTGCGTTTGACGCTGCATGACGAGTCCTCACAACGATTATCGAGGGATAGGCAGTGCACGCGCGCTGCGAGGGCAGCTGGCGTCGGCGGGGGGGGGTACACAGCCAACTGCCTAGGAGGCAGGGGGGAGGGTATCAGGATGGAGGAGGCAGGGAAACGCCGCCTCTGTCCTGCCTCCTCCCCCCTGAAATCCTCCCCCCTGCGCCCTAAGCAGTTGGCCGTTTCGCAGTTCCTAACCGCCACGACCTCAGACCGCAAAACAGTAAAACAACCCTGCGCCCCCCGACGCCTTCAGGTTGTCCTGACTGCAGCCGCGCGACGAATGCGCGAAGTTCCACGACGTCGGATTGACACCGCCGCCCTGACGATCGTGATGCCCCGCGAGCGCTGCGCCTTCGCCATTGCTCGTCCAGTTCTTGCACGTACTGTCGCCGGCATCAGTCGACACGCGGCCGTCGAGCGTGGAGCCGGTCAGAATGTCGTGGGTGTTCGGCGTGTCGCCACGGCCGTTCACCGGCATGCCCGTCTCGGTGAGACTGTTCTCTTTCGACAGCTTGTTGTTGTCGCTGTGCAGATCATCGACGCTCGTGGCCACGACCACGCCCTTGGCGTTCTTCCACGGGCCTCGGCCGATGCGGTCGCGCGCATTCACCGCCGACTTGCCGTCGAGCGCTTGCTGGCTCAAGTAGGCATGCCACGTTTTGCCACGCACGCCGGCGGCTTCGGCGAGCGTGGCGCAGTGCTTGTCGGCGCCCTCGAGGCCACCCAGTGCGGCACCATTGCCGGAGCCGACACTGGTAAGGAAGAACGACAGGTCCTGTTGCGGCGAGGATACCGTGGGCGCGGTGGTGGTGAGAAAGGCCGTGGCGAGCGTGAGGGGCAGTCGGAAGGCGAGCATGGTGAGACTCCGGTTGGGGGAGGAGGACAGCTAAGAGCTAAGAGCTAAGAGCTAAGAGCTAGGAGAAAAGTGCTTTGAGCTTTGAGCTCTTAGCTCTTAGCTCTTAGCTCTCAATTACGGTCCAATCACCACAATCTCAGCCGTTCGCGCTCTTACGGCGCCCGGCGAGTAGGGCAGCGGCGCATATTCGCTCCGCACCCACGGACCGAAGAGATTGTTGTAATACGGGCTTCGCGGATCGCCGCTCTGCCCGGGCGTGTTGGTCACCATCGCGCTGTCCCAATTCGCGAGGTCCATCACCACGCGAAAGCTGGCGCCGGCGGTCTGGTTGTCGCTGTTCCCGGTGGCGTTGAGCGTGTTACCATAGCCACCGCGGGCGAGTGGTCCGGGTGACAGGCGCGCGCGAATCGAGTCGGCGAGCACCACATCGAGCGGATGCGCGATGCGCACATGGTGCATCTTCGCATCGCCGTAGCGCCAGCCGGCCGTGTCCTTGCCGAAGCGCCGTGACAGATCCGAGACCGCTTCGTTGAACGACCGGAACAGAATGAAATCGCGCGCGACCGTCGGGTTCTCGCCCAGGAGCGAGTCGGGATTCGTGAGCCACTGGATAGTTCGAGACAACGACACCGTGCGCAGCAGTGGCCGCGCCTCCAGCGGCAACACCATATCGGCGGTGTGCGTGAGTAACTTGCGTTCCCACGCCGCGTAAATCGCCGCGCCACGGGAGTCGGCCGACAGTACGCCGTTCCAGCGCAACAGCGTGTCACGCGCCGTAATCGATGCAGCACTCGTCAGCGCGATGTGCTTGATGAGCGGAACCAGCGCCCGCGCCGCCAGCGCTGTTTCGTCGTGCTGCAGCGCCATCATCTGTACCAGCGTGGCTTTGCGCGTGGTGTCCAGCACTTCCATGAGCCGATCGCGACGGAACGGCTCCGCCCACGTGCGCGCCAGCGCATTGGCGTTGGCGTACGACGCTTCCACGTTGAGCGCGTTGGCGGTGCCCACGTAGCCGCGTGACGGTGACGTCTCATGAGGCAACGCCGGAATCGGCAGAAATCCGCTCCATTCGAAGCGTCCGTCGCCCGGTACCGGCACGAGGCCGTCCCAGTTCTTGCGGATCGGTGCGATCCCGGCGCTCTGCCAGCCGATGGCGCCGCTGGTGTCGGCCCAGATCCAATTCAGTGCCGGCATGTGCGCAAACGAAAGCGCAGTGCGCGCTTCGCTCCAGGTGCGTGCCTGGTCGAGGCGCAAGCTGGCGAGGTACGGCGCGCCACCGGGCTCGAGCCACGCCGCACGCAGCGCCACGGCCACGCGCTTCGCACCGTCCATCAAGAGAACGGGGCCATGTCGTGTGTACTGCAGCGTGACCACCACCGGTGCCGCGCCCTTCACGCGAATCGTGTCACGCACTTCGCGCATGCGCTCACTCGCGCCGCGATAGCGGTAGGCCCGCGCGTTTTTCGCATCGAGTTCGTACGTGTACAAGTCCTCGGCGTCGATCCCGAAAATCGTGAGTCCCCATGCGCCATGTTGATTGTGTCCGATGGCCACTCCCGGAATGGCCGGCTCGCCGCCACCGATCACATCCCAGCCCGGTGCCTTGAGATGCACCATGTAGCGCAGCGACGGGGCCGCAATCGTGCGGTGCGGATCGTTCGCCACGATCGGCTTGCCGCTCGCGGTGCGTGATCCAGCAATCACCCAGTTGTTGCTCTCCCATCGATCGAAACCCGGCGTCGTGGTGTCGGCCGCTGGCCCTACACGACGCAGCGCCTCGGGGAGCTCGGACGTACGAAAGTTCGGGGCATTCTTGAAGTCGTTGTACGCGGTAAGCATACTGGTACCGGGCGCGGCGTCGAGCGCGCGCGCCACGAGCGAATCGAGCCCCAGTCGCACCGGTGACAGCTCGTAGCGCTTCCGGCGGGCCACCGCCGCTTCGCCGATCTCGCGCACCGCGCGCGCCGTGGTCGGCTCGTCGGACGCATTCGACGCCAGCGCGTTGTGGCGTGAAATCACCACCGCCGGCGTCCAGTGCTGCGGCGTGATGCCGAGCCAGATGAGCTCTGGCGGCATGAGCGCCGGGTTGGCGCGCACTTGGTCCACGTAGGCGTTCACGCCGTCCACAAAGGCGCCGATGATCGTGGCACCGCGCGGATGATAGTGCGCGAGCTCCGTCGTCATCGAGCCACGGTATCGCAGCAATCGCGACGCGCGATCGCGCGCGACCCAACGCGGCCCAAGCACCTCGGCCATCGTGCCCGTCGCTTGGCGGCGCCAGAGCTCCAGCTGAAAGAGCCGATCGCGCGCCGCGCTGTAGCCCTGCGCGAAGAACAAGTCGTGCTCGTTGGCGGCTTCGATGTGTACGATGCCGGCGCTGTCACGTGCCAGCGTTACGGGTGCGCGCAATCCGTTGATGGTGATCTGCTGCGTTGGCGTCTGCCCTTGCGCCTGCGTCTCGCGTGGCACAGCAAAGAGCAGTGCCAGCAACAACACCGCATTCACCGCGGCGCCGGTCAACGCGCTCGCGAACTCACGCACGATGTCTCCGGCTGGTTTGATCTCATGAATGGCATCCACACTGCGTCCGGCTTGCCAGTAGTCCTGCGTGGCACCGTCCACGCTCGAGCGCTTGAGCTGACGGAGCGAACGCAGTGCATAGAAGGTGCGGATCCAGTGTTTGGTTTTTCGTCCCTTGAACATCCAGCGGGAAATCGGCCCGACTTTCGTGCCGAGCTTCTCCACGTAGGGCGTGCGGATCACCGACACCGGCACACCGGTCAGTCGCTCGGTGAGCACGATATCGCGCGAAGTCGATTCCACGATGGCGTACTTGTAGGCGTTGTCGGAGTTGCACTCGGGTGTCGCGATGAACCGCGTGCCCAGCTGCACGCCGGCGTAACCCATGTCCAGCAGCGCCTTGAACTGCGCGGGTGCGCCCACGCCGCCCGCCGCCACCACCGGCAGTCCGAGCCCACTGACTTCGTCGAGTAGCGCGCGGGGATCACGCGAGCCGGTGTGGCCGCCCGCTTCACGATTCACGGCCACGAGTCCGTCGACACCACCGTCACGGCCTTTCTCGGCCCACTTCAACTCGGTGATGTCGTGGTACACCACGCCGCCCATGGCATGAACACGATCGCACACCCACTTGGGATTACCCAGTGACGTGAGAAAGAATCGCACACCTTCTTCGAGTGCGATGTCGACCCACTTCATCATGCGGTTGTGATATATCTTCGACGATGCTTCGATCAGCGCATTGAAGCCGATCGGGGCGCCGCCACTGAGCCGGTTGATAAGGCGTAGTCCTTCCCGGAACTCGTAGCCGTGCACGTAGGTGAGCGAGATCGGCTGGACGATGCCGAGCGCACCGGCGGCACTCACGGCGGCCACCAACTCTGGATTGCTGCACGGATACATGGGCCCGCAGATCAACGGCACGCGGATATGAGCGTCGCGCGTGAGCGGCGTCTCGAACGCGGGCGCATTGACCAGCGGTGGTGCGACGTCGGTCATCGGGCCGTCTCGCGTGTGGGATCGGGAGGCGACAATCGCCAATGCACGATGCAGCGCGCCACCACCTCGCCCGCGGTGTTGGCGATGTCCGCTTGTACATCATGCGTGATCGGTTCGAGCACGGCGGCGGGCGCGTGCGCGGTCGTGGTGCAGACCAAGGTGCCCCGTGCCTTCTTGAGGTACTCGATGGAGAGGCCGGTCACGATGCCGCGCACGCCCGTGGGCAGAGCCGTCATCAGCGCCACCCCACTCGTCATCTCGGCCAGATTCACCAGGGCCACCGCGTGGACCGAGGCGAGGTGATTCCGCACGGCTTTCCGATCGCGCAGCTCCACCCGGGCGTACCCGGGGCGCACGTCGGTATAGACGCCCCCTATGGAGCCCGTATACGGCGCCGTGCGACCCACGACCCAGCTGAAGAGGCGCTTACCGAAGGGGAGTCCGGAGAGTCGTTCCCAGTTGCGCAAGAGGAGGCGTCCCGGGGATGGATTGGCGCGAGGCATGCGAAAGGGAACGGCGGAGGGGGAAGTGGCGTAGCGTTAAGTAGCGTACGCGCTGATCACCGAACCCGCTACCATGGTGGGGTGGTGGTTCGGCCGGCCTCCCTCCCCTTCGCATGACCGTCCTCGTCACCGGCGCCACAGGCTACATCGGCGGCCGCCTCACCTCGCGCTTGGTGGAGCGGGGCGTTCCGGTGCGGCTGTTGGTTCGTGATCCGCGCCGCATTCACGGACGGTGGTGGGAGCACGACGTGGAGGTCATGACCGGCGATCTGTTCGATGCGGCGTCGCTGGAGCGGGCCCTCGACGGGGTCGAGCAGTCGTACTACCTCGTGCACAGCATGACGGACGCCGTCAACTTCGCCGAGCGCGATCGGGTCGCCGCCCACAACTTCGTGCAGGCGGGGCGATCCCTCAAGCACTGTATTTACCTCGGGGGACTCGTCCCCGATGTGCACGACGCCAGCGAGCATCTCCAGAGTCGTGGCGAGACGGGAGCCATCCTGCGGGACGGCTTGCCCACCACCGAGTTCCGCGCCGGCCCCATCGTGGGTTCGGGGTCGGCCTCCTTCGAGATGGTGCGCTACCTGGCCGAGCGGCTGCCCTTCATGATCGCGCCCAAGTGGATCACCAATCAGGTACAGCCGATCGCCGTGCGCGACGTGCTCACCTATCTGGTCCGGGCGCGCGAGCACGGCCCAGCCGGGATCGTGGAGATCGGTGGCGCCGACGTGCTCTCGTTCCGCGACATGCTGCACGGGTACGCCGCAGTGCGCGGCCTTCGGCGCACCATCATCGCCGTGCCCGTCATGACGCCGTGGCTGGCATCACGCTGGATCGACAAGATCACGCCGATCCCCGCGACTCTGGCTACGCCGCTGATCGAAGGCATTGCCCATCCGGTGCTGGCCGACACGACCAAGGCCCGCGAGCTCTTTCCCGACGTGCGTCCGATGGCCTATCGCACCGCGGTCCAGCGCGCCTTGGCACGGCTTTCCGAGCACGCCGTCGAGTCGCGCTGGAGCGACGCGTTGGGCGGCGGCGCGTCGTACGAGCTGCGGGATCGCGAGGGTGTGCTCGAGGAAACACGCACGATTTATGTGGACGCCAGCCCTGATCAAGTGTTCCGTGCCTTCTGCCGGCTTGGGGGCGACCAAGGGTGGCTCGCCTGGAACTGGCTGTGGAAAGTCCGGGGCTTTCTCGATCGCATGGTGGGCGGACCCGGACTGCGCCGGGGGCGGCGCGACCCCTCGTGGTTGTATCTTGGAGAGGCGGTCGACTTCTGGCGGGTCGAGATGGTCGAGCGCCCGCGGTTGTTGCGGTTACGTGCGGAAATGCGGGTTCCCGGTCAGGCCTGGCTGCAATTCTCGGCCGTCCCGGAGGGTGAAGGCACACGGCTCATTCAGACGGCGCTCTTCGCGCCGCGCGGTCTTTTCGGACTTCTCTACTGGTATGCGATGTATCCGGCACACCTCTTTATTTTCGGTGATATGGCGAAGGCAGTCGCGCAGCTCGCGCTCACAGAGCCGGTGGTGGCGCCGGCCGTCCGAGCCCGTGTCTCGAAGGAGCCGTTGCTATGAACAGCACCAACCTGTTCGCTGATCTGGCGCGTGGCGTCGGCCTGATACTGCTCGTGGTGCAGGTGCCGATGCTGCTGTTGCTGCTCGCGCGCCTCATGCCGGGACGGACACGACGTCCGCCGATCGCGCCCCGTCTCACGCCGCGCACCGATACCACGGTCACGGTCATCGTGGCCACGCTGAACGAAGCGAAGCGGATCGGGCCCTGCCTCGAAGGCCTCATGGCGCAGACGGCTCCGATGCTGGAAGTGCTCATCGTGGACAGCCGCTCCACCGACGGCACCCGTGAGTTGGTCGAAGCGGCCGCCGCCCGTGATCCGCGTATTCGTCTCGTCACCGACGATCCGCTCCCCACCGGTTGGGTCGGCAAGGTGTGGGCACTGGAGTCGGGTCTTCGCCAGGCGAAGGGCGACTGGGTACTCGGCATCGACGCCGACACCGTGCCGGCGCCGGGACTGGTCGGCGCGGTGGTCGATGCGGTCGAGCAGGACGGGTACGATGTAGCGTCGTTTTCGCCTCAGTTCCGCGACCAGACCTCGGCCGAACGCTTCGTGCAGCCGGCGATGTTGGTCACGCTGGTGTATCGCTGCGGCGCGGCCGGTGCTACCCAGCCGCCTCCCGATCGCGTGCTCGCCAACGGGCAGTGCTTCGTGGCCCGTCGCGCGCTGTTGGAACAGCACGACGGGTACGCGTCGGCTCGCGCGTCGTTCTGCGATGACGTCACGTTGGCGCGCCACCTCGCATCGCACGGCGCGCGCGTGGGTTTTCTCGATGGCTCGCACATCATACAGGTCAGCGCCTACGTGTCGCTGGCCGAAATGTGGCGCGAATGGGGACGCAGCTTCGATCTGAAAGACGCGACGCCTACGTGGCGTCGGTGGCTCGACGTGGCCTTGGTGTGGAGCGCGCAGGCCTTGCCGCTGCCGATGCTGCTCGTGCTCGCGGCGATCATCGGCTCGATGGGTACGCTCGCGCCCGACAATCCGCAGACGATGCTGCTGCAGGCCTTGGTGCTCGTGAACGCGTCCGCACTGCTGGTCCGACTGATGATGCTCGTCGCGCTCCGGAACAGCTACGCCGAACGCGGCTGGCCGTTCTGGCTGTCATGGCTCTCAGACATCGCCGCCGCCTGGCGCCTCACGCTGAGCACTGCTCGAACTCCGACCCGGTGGCGTGGCCGGGAGTACGACACGCTCGTGACCGACGGCGCGAAGTAGGCGCGGACGGAAACAGCAACGGCGAACAGCAACAGCCAAGGCAACAGCCGGAACACGGATGACACCGATCGGCGGAAACAGCACAGGATAAGATCAAAAGCGCTTTTGGCTTCTCGCGTGTCGTTTCCGTCAATCCGTTTCATCCGTGTTCCGGCCGTTGCTGTTTGTTTTTGCTTTCCGCGGTAGCGGTGGGCGGCGTCGGAAAAGCCCCCGTGCATTTCAGGGAAACCCTGACAGTGTCGTCCTACGCGATTTTCAGATTCACTGCATGCGACTTACACGATTCACCGACAATGCGATGCGATGCCTGCTGCTGCTGGGCCTTGAGCCGGAGCGCTGCATTACTGTGCACGAGATTGCCGAACGCATGAACATGTCGTACGAGCATCTCGTGAAAATCGTCCATCGACTCGCCGAGCTTGGCTACGTCGAGACCGTCCGTGGGCGGCACGGCGGCGTGCGGCTTGGCAAGTCTGCCGCCGACGTTTCGCTCGGCGTGCTGGTCCGACAGACCGAAGAGAATCTCTTATTGGTGGAATGCTTCGATCCCGAGCACAACACCTGTCCGATCTCGTCGGCCTGCCGGTTGGCTGACACCGTGAGCGATGCGCTCAACGCGTTTCTCGCGGTCCTCGACGAGAAGAGCTTGGCGGACATGCTCGGGCCAAGAGAGGCGCTGGTGCCGCTGTTGGCGCGTCGGGCGGCGATCGGCGCCTAGCGCGCTGCGCCCAGCACATTCAGCATCGCCCGTGTGAATGCCGGCAGGTCCTTGGGCACGCGGGCGCTCACGATGGTGCCGTCGACGACGGCGGGCTCGTCGACCCAGAGCGCTCCGGCGTTCGTGAGGTCGTCCCGAATACCCAGCGACGAGGTCATGCGCTTGCCGCGCACGATACCCGCCGAAATGAGAATCCACGGGCCGTGGCAGATAGTGCCTACGACGCCTCCCTGCTCGTAAACGCTTCGCACCAGCGCGAGCACCGCGGGATCGCGGCGTAGCTTGTCGGGCGCCCAGCCACCGGGCGCCACGATGCCGCGCAGCGTGGTCGGATCGAGGTCGGCCACCTGACCGTCCATTGTAGCAGGGTAGCCCCATTTGCCGCTGTAGTTTGCTTCCCCGTTGCCGATCAGCGGCGTGTGGTAGCCTGCCTCTTCCAGGCGGAGCTTCGGATACCAGACCTCGAGGTCTTCGTAATCGGGTCCGACGAGGATAGCGATCGTGCCGAGTGTGGCCATAGCGAGTTTCAGTTTTAGGAATGCGATCGGAGAACTGCGAGACCGCAGCTGCGGCCAGCGAGCCGGTGCGCCTGTGCGTAAAATAAGGCGAGGCCGGAAACGCTCCCCCGCGGCGATTATTTTTCCCGGGGATCGTACCGCGACTGGTCGCCCTTCGCCCCAAACAACATGAAGCTTATCGTCGCCATCATCCGCCCGGAGAAACTGGCGGATGTGAAACGTGCGCTCTTTCAGGTCGGTGTAACCGGCATGACGCTGTCCCGCGCGAGCGGGCACGGTGGAGAGCGGGACGTCGTACAACAATACCGCGGAGAATCGGTGGTGCTCGAGTTTCACGAGAAGGTCCGTATCGAAATGGCCTGCTCGGAGGATTTTGTGGAGCGCACGATCGACGCGATCTGCGAGGGTGCCCGCACCGGCGATGTGGGCGACGGTAAAATCTTCGTGTTGCCGCTGGATCGTACCGTGCGCATCCGTACCGGTGAGCGCGACAATTCTGCGCTGACGGCCGTGAATGCCGACGAGATCATGCGTCAGACGCAGCACGAAATGCGGATCCCCGACAAGGACGACTACTGATGCAGGTACCAACGATCTCGTCGGGCGATACCGCGTGGGTTTTGATCTCGACGGCCCTCGTGCTGTTGATGGTGCCCGGGCTTGCCTTTTTCTATGGCGGACTTGTTCGGAGTAAGAGTGCGCTCAATACGATGCTCATGAGCCTCGGCGCGCTGGCGATTGTGACGGTGCAGTGGGTGCTCTTCGGCTACAGCCTTGCCTTCGGTCCGGGCTCGGGCTGGATCGGCGGCTTGAGCTTCCTCGGTTTTCAGGGCGTCACAGCCACCCCGAATCCCACCTACGCGGCCGCGCTGCCGCATCTGCTCTTTGCCGCGTTTCAGGCCATGTTCGCCGGCATCACCGTGGCGCTCTTCTCGGGCGCGATCATCGATCGCATGCGGTTCGTGGCGTATCTCACGTTCGGCCTGATCTGGACCACGTTGGTCTATGATCCCCTCGCCCATTGGGTCTGGGGCGACGGCGGCTGGCTCCGCACGCTGGGCGCGCTCGACTTCGCCGGCGGCACGGTGGTACACATCAGCGCCGGCATTACCGCGCTGGTGCTGGCCAAGGTGCTCGGGCCGCGACGCGACTTCAAGCGCATCCCGACGGTGCCGCACAACGTGCCGTTCGCGCTGCTGGGAGCGGGCTTACTGTGGTTCGGCTGGTTCGGCTTCAACGCGGGGTCCGCGCTCGCGGCCGACGGTATTGCCGCCAACGCGCTCGTCACTACGCACGCCGCCGCGGCCGCGAGTCTGCTCACGTGGATGCTGCTGGAGTTGTACAAGGGCGGTCGCGCCACGGCCGTCGGTGCGGCCACGGGCGCGGTAGTCGGCCTCGTGGCCATCACGCCCGCCGCTGGGTTCGTGACGCCGATGTCGGCGTTGGCGATCGGTGTCCTCGCGGCGCCGGTGTCGTTCTTTGTGCTCCACTTCCGCGCCAAAACCTCACTCGATGACACGCTCGACGTGTTCGCCTGTCACGGCGTGGCCGGCATGATGGGGGCGGTGCTCACGGGCGTCTTCGCCTCGAAGGACGTGAATCCCATCGGCGCCGACGGTCTGCTGCGCGGTAACCCGTCACTGGTCGGCATTCAAGTGCTTGCCGTCGTGGCCACGATCGTCTTCGTCGGCTCGGCCAGCTTCGGCATTCTGTCCGCGCTGAAGCTCGTGATGCCGCTGCGCGTCCGGGTTGATCAGGAAGTGCAGGGCATCGATCTCGCCGAACACGGCGAGGAAGCGTATCACGGCAGCGACTTGAGTGATTTGACGGGTCGGCGGACGGCGCTGGGGGATGCGGTGGTGCTGTCGGCGAGTGAGCTACAGGGTGCGTTGGTGAAGCGCGCGTAGGGAACGGCCAACTGCTTAGGAGGCAGGAGGGAGGGTATTAAGAGGGAGGAAGCGGCAACGGCGAGCGGCCCCTGCGTCCTCCCTCCTGATACCCTCCCTTCTGCTCCCTACGCAGTCGGCAGTTCCGCCGTTCCACAAACGAAAGGGGCGCTCACCATCCGGTGAGCGCCCCACTCCGTATTCCCAACATAAAACTCACGCCTTCTTACGATCCTGCAGCCACGTGAGCGGGATCATGAACAGCGGAGACAGGAAAAGGACGAGCAGCGTATTGATCCAGATCAGCGCCGTGTAATACGCGGTCATCCCCAACGATGCCCAGATGGTGCCCAGCGTGCCGTGATATTCCACTGTCGGTCTCCGGAGTCGATTGATGTCGGGCACACAGCTGCGTGTGTCCGGCAAGTGCAGCAAAGAGTAAACAACTCGGCGGCCGGAAGGTAGGGGGTGTTGACGCATTGCCGTCGGTGGGCGATCAGTCCGATATGTCCGATCTGACGAATTTCCCGCCAGACGCCCTGCTACAGGCGTCGCTCGAGGTGGCCCTGGCGCCCGTCGTCGGACCCATCGTTCTGGCCGTCTCCGGGGGTCGCGACTCCATGGTGCTGCTGCGGGCCATGGCGCGGTGGGCCCCCGAGCGCATCGCGGCGGTGGCCACCTTCGACCACGGCACCGGCAGTTTCGCGACCGAGGCGGCCTCGCTGGTGGCGGCGGAATCGCGCCGGCTGGGGCTGACGGTGGTGCGCGAGCGGTCGCGCACGCCGGGCCAGAGTGAAGCGGCGTGGCGTACGGCCCGATGGGACTTTCTCGACCGCATTGCCCGCGCTTTCAAGGCGCGAGTGGCGACGGCGCATTCGCGCGATGACCAGTTGGAGACCGTCGTGATGCGTCTCCTGCGTGGCGCCGGGGCGCGCGGGATGGCGGCCTTGGCGGCGCCCTCTCGGGTGGTGCGCCCCTGGCTCGGTGTCTCGCGAGCCGAGCTGGCCCGCTGGGCCGCACTGGAGCAGGTGGCGTATCTCGAGGATCCCATGAACGTCTCGCGCGCCTTTCTACGCGGACGCGTTCGGCACGAGCTGCTCCCCGCGCTCGAGGCGGCCACGCCGGGCTTCTCCGACCAGATCCTGGCGATCGCCGATCGGGCGGCGTCGTGGCGACGCGAGGTCGAGCGGCACGTCGATGCGATGGGCGTCGACGTCTCGCCGTCGGGCGCGCGCGTGTCCTGTCCGGTGGCCGCACTGGCGTTCACGTCTGGTGCAGGGCGCGGTGTGCTGTGGCCCGCGATCTGCGCCCGCGCCGGTGTGACGCTCGACGCGAAAGGAACTCGGGAGCTCGTAAAGTTTACTACAGCGGGGAAACGTGGCTCCAGTATCCGCGTGTCCGGCGGAGCGATCGTGCTGCGCCGGGGCGCTGCTGCTGGCGAACCATCCGGGGATCGGTTCGAAGTCCGGCGCGATTTACCGCGACGGCCGCAAGACGGAGCAGGTGTGTGGTCCGGCACCTGGGACACGTTGCCTCCACGCATCGGACGGTTCCGTTGGCGACGGCTGCACACGGCGCCGCTCCCCGGGCAACGTGCGGAGCCGGATCTGTGGACCATGGGATTCCCCCGTGGCGAACAGGTCGCGCTGCGCGTCTGGACTGCAGGAGATCGCATCCGAACCCTTGGGGCGCCTGCAGGGAGGCGTGTCACGCGATACTTTTCAGCAGCGCAAGTACCCGCATTGGATCGGTCGACGTGGCCGGTGCTGCTCGTGGACAACGAGCCGGTGTGGGTTCCTGGAGTTTGCCGCGGTCTCGCGGCACCGTCCCGGCCCGGTCGGCCGGAGTTGATTTGGTACCGGTGTGAGCCCGAGTTTGACTGAGCAGAGCCAACCCATCGCAGAGGATCCTCGCCTCGACGGACGTGCCGTCCGGCGAATCGTGTACGATGCCGACACCATCGCGGCTCGTGTGCATGAACTGGGCGCCGACATCACGGCGGCCTATCCCGACGGTGATCTGCTCGTGTTGGGACTGCTGAAGGGTAGTTTTATCTTTCTCAGTGATCTCGTGCGCCAGATCGCGCGGCCGCTTCAGGTCGATTTCCTCGTGGCCTCGTCGTACGGCGACGCGATGGAATCGAGTGGCTTGGTACGACTTCTCTACGATCCGGAAACGGAACTGGAGGGGAAACACATTGTGTTAGTTGAAGACATCGTGGATTCCGGCCGAACGCTCAATCGTCTCATCGACTTGTTGGGTGACCGGAAGCCGCGTTCGCTCGAAATCTGCGCGCTGCTGCACAAGCACATCGCGACGGAGCTCCATCATCCCACGCGGTTCATCGGGTTCGATGCGCCGCACGAATTTCTGGTTGGCTACGGGCTAGACCACGCCGAGAATTTTCGGCACCTCCCGTATGTCGCCAGCCTGCAGTAAGGCGCTCAACCCATGGCAACAAACATGACGCCCTCGCCGAAGAAGCCGTTCAACTGGGGACGCTTCTCCAAGACGCTGTCCTTCTGGATCCTCGTGATCCTGATTCCGACCGCGTTCCTGACGTACGGGAACGGTCGTGAATCGCAGGCGCCGGAACTCGACTACAACGCGTATCGACAGCAACTCGAAGTCGGCAACATCAAGACGGCCACGTTCCAGACCGACAACGTACTGGCTGGTCAATTCAACCAACCGGTGCGGGTGAACAACCGCGAGGCGCGGAAGTTTGTCACGCGTCTGGTGGCGGGTTCCGCCGAAAAGGAGCAGGCGCGCCTCTTCGAGCGTGGTGTGCGGACCAACGCCAGTGAGCCGCGTGCGAACTTCGGCAGTCTGCTCATCACCATGCTGCCGTACATCCTGCTCATCGGCTTCTGGATCTTCCTGTTCCGCCAGATGCAATCGGGCGGCAACAAGGCGTTTTCGTTCGGCAAGAGCAAAGCGAAGCTGCTCAGCGGCGACACACCCAAGATCACGTTTGCCGACGTGGCCGGTGCCGACGAAGCGAAGGTCGAGCTGCAGGAAATCATCGAGTTCCTGAAGGATCCGCAGAAGTTCACCAAGCTCGGCGGTCGTTTGCCGAAGGGTGCGCTCCTGGTTGGTCCCCCGGGTACCGGCAAGACGCTGCTCGCCAAAGCCGTGGCCGGTGAGGCCGCCCGTCCATTCTTCTCGATGTCGGGCTCCGACTTCGTGGAAATGTTCGTCGGGGTCGGCGCCTCGCGCGTGCGCGATCTGTTCGAGCAGGGCAAGGCGCACGCGCCGTGCATCATCTTTATCGACGAAATCGATGCCGTCGGTCGCCATCGCGGCTCCGGCATGGGTGGTGGTCACGACGAACGCGAGCAGACGCTCAACCAGCTGCTCGTGGAAATGGACGGCTTCGAGTCGAACGAGGGCGTGATCCTGATCGCGGCCACGAACCGCCCGGATGTGCTCGACCCCGCGCTGCTGCGCCCGGGCCGCTTCGACCGTCAGATCGTGGTCGACGCGCCGGATCTCCGCGGTCGCGAAGGCATTCTCAAGGTCCATCTGCGCAACAAGCCGCAGGCCGAAGACGTGAGCGTGCATTTGCTGGCGCGTGGTACCCCGGGCATGGCTGGTGCCGACCTCGCGAATCTCGTGAACGAAGGCGCCTTGCTCGCGGCCCGGAAGGGTCACGACAAGATCTACATGAGCGATCTCGAGGAAGCGAAAGATCGCGTCATGCTGGGCGCCGAGCGCAAGTCGCTCGTCATGAAGGATGATGAGCGTCGTCTCACGGCGTTTCATGAAGCCGGACATGCGGTGTGTGCGATGATGGTCTACGGCAACGATCCGTTGCACAAGGTCACCATCGTGCCGCGTGGTCGCGCGCTCGGTATCGCCTTCACGCTTCCCGAGGATGATCGGGTGTCGGTCACTCGCGAGCAGCTCGAAGCGAAGCTCGTGATGGCGTACGGTGGTCGGGCCGCCGAAGAGATCGTGTTCGGTCACAACCGCGTCACTACCGGTGCGGCCAGTGATATCCAGCAGGCCACCAGCATCGCCCGTCGCTACGTCACGCAGTGGGGACTCTCCGACACCATCGGACCGATCCTCGTGGGTGACGTCGAACAGGAGCTCTTTCTCGGTCGCGATATTCAGTCGCGTCGTGAAGTCTCCGAGCAGACCGCGCAGTTGGTCGATTCCGAAGTGAAGCGTGTGGCGTTCGAGGCGCATGCCCGGGCCGTCGCCGTACTCACGGAGCATCGCTCGCTGCTCGACATCGTGGCCACACAGCTGCTCGAGCGTGAGACGCTCACGCGCGACGACATCCTGCTGCTCAAGGCCGGCAAGGAACTGCCGCCGCGCCTGCCGCCCGACATGCCGATGATGCCGCAGACGCTGGCGACGCCGTCTCTGCCGGTGGCGCGTCCGATCACGCCGCCGATGCTGGGCGGTCCGGAAATCGCCCCTGCGTAACCCCTACGCGGTTCGACGTGACGGACCGCAGGAACGGGCAGGTGATGCAGTGCACACGGCGCGACGGCCTCGACATCGGGGTCGTCGCGCACGTGTTCGCGGGATGACCCCAACGGGATGACCCCAACACCGAAGCCGACACGCGCCGGGTTCCAACTCCCGCCGTCGATCATCGCCCCGGTTGTCGCCGTGGTGGTCCTCTTCTCGGCGTATCTCGCCACGGCCGCGCCGGATCTCACCTTTTGGGATGCCACCGAGCTCGTGACGGCGGCGCGCACGCTGGGCATTCCGCATCCGCCGGGCACGCCGCTCTGGGTGCTCATCGCGCACGTGGTCTCCAACGTGTTTTCCAACACCGGACCGGCACGTGCCGTGACCATGGTGTCGGTGCTGGCGAGTGCGCTGGTGGGCGGTGTCGGCGCCTCGATGCTGCGACGGTGGATCGGTTCACGTGGTGCGGTGGTGGGCGCGGTGCTTGCCGGCACGATGACGACAGTATGGAGTAACGCCACCGAGAGCGAAGTGTATGCGCTGTCGTTGCTCTGTTCGGCGCTGATGCTGGCGGTCGGCGAGTATGCCGGTCGGCCCGGCGTGTCGGATCACGCACGACGCCGTGCCCGCGCGCTCATCGCATTCATGGCAGCGATCGCGGTCCCGTTGCATTTGAGTGTGCTGGTCGCACTCCCGGCCGCGCTGGTGTTCGCATGGACCGGCCCGCGCGTGCGTCGAGTCGATGTGATCGGCTGGGGCGCGCTTGGCCTGCTCGCGGTGTCGGCCGTGGCCGTGCTTCCCCTGCTGTACGCCGCGGGTCCCGAACTGGCGTCGGGCCATCCCGACTCGCTCCGTGCGCTCGTGGCCGTGCTGCGCCGCGAGCAATACGACGTGGCCGGACTGTTCCCGCGTATGGCGCCGCTCTGGCTGCAGTTGGCGAACGTGTTCGAGTGGGCCGACTGGCAGATCGCGTTCGGCGTCCATCCGTTCCCCACGCCGTCCGCGCCGCGCACCTTGCTTACCCTGTCCTTCGTGTGGCTGGCGGCGCTCGGGCTACGCACGGTGTGGCGTTATGAGGCGCGGGTAGGGCGCGCCATGCTCGTGTTGCTGCTGTCGGGCACCATGGGCGTCGCCTGCTGGCTCAACCTGCGCCTCGGCCCCACGTTCGGCGGCAGCTTCATCCCGGCCGGTGCCGTGCATGAGGCGCGCGAGCGCGACTACTTCTTCGTGCTTGGCTTCTGGAGCTGGGGACTGTTGGCGGGGGCCGGTCTTGCCGCCATCGCGTCGGCGTTCGCGAAGCGCCTGCCGGCGCCGATCGCCGCCCTGCCGCTCCTGCTTGGCGCGGTGCCGTTGGTGGCCAATCGCACCGTGATGGATCGCACCCGTGAGCCGATCGCGATGATGCCACGCACGTACGCCCGACTGTTGCTCGATGCGGTCCCACAGCGCGGGGTGTTGCTCGCCGCCGGTGACAACGACACCTTCCCGCTCTGGTATCTGCAGCAGGTGGAGGACTACCGGTCGGATGTCACCGTGGTGACCGTGCCGCTGCTGGGCGCCACCTGGTACCGGGAGGCGCTCGCGGCGCGTCGGTTGTTACCGTCCGAAGCAGTGCGCAGTTGGCCGGGGCTCGAGGCCACTCTGCGGTCGGTCATGATCTACGCCACCGACGACGGACGCGACGTGCGCGTCAGCACCTTGCTGGCGCGTGCGGACCGTCAACGCATTGATCGGACGCAGGGATGGGCGTTGCAGGGGCTGGTGTACGCGCCGTCGGCCGGTACCGCGCCGGGCGCGATCACACTCGATGCCCCCGCCTTGGCACGCGCACGGGAGCAGGTGCCTCGCGCCGTGCTCGCACCCATCCCGGCCGGTGCCGATCCGGCCGTGGCGCAGATGCAGTCGCTGCTGCGCTGTACGCAAGTGGTGCGTATCGACGACCCGTTACTTGTGTCGTCGTGCAATGCTCCCTAACCTTATGTGCTATGCCAATTTCGGACCATGTCGCAACGATGGTGGCGGAGGTTCGTGAGCGCATCGCCGCCGCACGCGCACGGGGCGGACACGGGCAGGACGTCACCCTGATCGCGGTCACGAAGACCCACGGTCCCGACGCCGTGCTGGCGGCCTGGAACGCGGGCGTCCACGATGTGGGCGAGAACAAAGTGCAGGAAGCCGAATCGAAGATGGCGCAGGTGACGGTGCCGGTGCGTTGGCATCTGATTGGTCATCTTCAGCGCAACAAAGCCAGGAATGCCGCCTCGTTCGATCTCGTCCACAGTCTCGATAGCGAGCGGCTTGCCGTCGCGCTCAACGACGCGGCGGGCGCGGCGCAGCGGGTGCTCGAGGTGTTGGTGCAGGTCAACGTGAGTGAGGAGTCCACCAAGAGTGGGTTCGCGCTCCACGACTTGCCAACCGTCGCTGAGCGCCTCCACGCATGCAGTAATCTTCGAGTCCGGGGCGTCATGACGATGGCGCCGTTCGATGCCGATGAATCGGTATTACGCGCCGTTTTTCGTGGCGCGCGGGACGCGCGGTCACAACTGCAGGCGGCCGGGTTCGGGGCCGAGTGGCTGAGCATGGGCATGTCGGGCGATTACGAAATTGCTGTCGAAGAAGGTGCAACGCATGTACGGCTGGGCACAATGCTGTTCGGCAGTCGGACCTGATTCACCCGGGAATTCGCATGGCGGACGACGGCTTTCAAGGCTTCCATCTCACCGCGCTCGACGCGCGGCGCTTCGATTTCGGCAACGCGTTGCGTGGCTATGACCGCGCACGCGTGGACCAGTTCCGCGAGCAGGTCGCCGAGGAACTGGAACGCTTGTCGCGCGCCAATCAGGAACTCGATCAGAAGGCGCGTAACTTCCACGAGCAGCTGAAGTCGTTTCGCGATCGCGACAAGGCGCTCAACGAAGCGCTCGTCAGCGCCCAGCAACTGCGCGGCGACATCAAGGAGCAAGCGGAGCGCGAGGCGCAGTTGATTCTGCGTGAAGCGCAAGCCGAGGCCGACAAGCTGCTGCAAGGGGTACGCGATGAACTGCGACGCTCCGAAGAAGAGGTGCAAGCACTGTGGCGCACGCGTCGGAGCTATCTTGCGCAGCTGCGTCATCATCTCGAGCGGCAGCTCACCGAGTTGAACTCGGCCGAATCCGAACCGATCCCCGAATTCACCACGCCGCGCAACATGTCGGCCGTGCGCGCGGAGCCATCGGTGGTGCAGGAGATCCGTGAGTTGCCCCCACGCCCTGCGGCCCTCACGCCGTCGTGGCTCGATGTCGTCGAGGATGATACATGAACGCCCCACAGAATTCCCGTCCGCAGCTGCAGTACACGCAGGAGCACACGGCCGTCGGCCTGTCACATCCGGCCCTCGGGCTGCACGCGCGTGAACGCATCGAAGCCTGTGCACAGGCTGTGCGCGCGCGTTTTCCGCGCGCCGTCGATACCGCGATCATTCTTGGCACCGGCCTCGGTGGCCTGGCCGACGAGATCGACGTGGAGCAGACGATCGAGTACAAGGATCTCCCCAACTTTCCGCTGTCGACCGTCGAGTCGCACAAGGGCCGGCTGCTCTGCGGCACGCTGAGCGGGAAGACGGTGGTGGCCATGCAGGGCCGCTTCCATCGCTACGAAGGCTATTCGCTGCAGCAGGTCACGTTTCCGGTGCGTGTGCTGCGGGCGCTGGGCGCCGAAACGCTCGTCGTGAGTAACGCATGTGGCGGTATGCATCCGCTGTGGGCCGCGGGCGATCTGATGCTGATCTCCGATCACATCAACCTGCTCGGCGACAATCCGCTCATCGGGCCGAACGACGACACGCTCGGCGCGCGCTTTCCCGACATGTCGGAGCCGTACGATCCAGCGCTCCGCGCGCTCGCGCGCGAGGTCGCGACGCAGAACGGCATCACGTTGCGCGAGGGCGTGTATGTGGCAGTGCAGGGGCCGAATCTGGAGACGCGCTCCGAGTACCGCTTTCTGCGTGGGATCGGCGCCGACGTCGTGGGCATGAGCACCGTGCCGGAAGTGATCGTGGCGCTCCACGGCGGTATGCGCGTGCTGGGGCTGTCCATCATTACCGACAAGTGTCTGCCGGATGCGCTCGAGCCGGCCAGCCTTACGCAGATCGTGGGCGTGGCCCGCGCCGCCGAACCGAAGCTCGCTGCCGTCGTGAAGGGCGTGATCGCGCGGTTGTAGCACCGCGCGGCCGCTGTATCACCGCTGTTTCGCTACCTGACTGAACGCTCCGAATTACCCGCTCTCATGACTGCACCGCAGGACACCGCCTCGTATCCGCTCCTCCCCGACTCGGGCGCTGACGCCTTCGAGCAGGAACTGCTCGCGCGCTGGGACGCCGAGCAGCTGTTCGAACAGGCCCAGGCCGCGCGGGTGGGCGCCACGCCGTTCGTGTTCTACGAGGGGCCGCCCACGGCCAACGGCCGTCCGGGCATTCACCATGTGTTCTCACGCACGATCAAGGACCTCTTCTGCCGCCACCGCGCGATGCAGGGATACTCCGTGCCGCGGAAGGCCGGGTGGGATACGCACGGTCTGCCGGTGGAAATCGAGGTCGAAAAGGAGTTGCAGCGTGAGGAAGCGGCCCGTCAGGGCGTCGATCCCTCGGAGATCGCGAAGCTTGGCGGGAAGCAGTTGATCGAGCAGACCGGCGTGGCGGAGTTCAACCGTCGCTGCCGCGAGAGCGTGTTCAAGTACCGCGGCGACTGGGAGAAGCTGTCGCAGCGCACGGCGTACTGGCTCGACTACAACGATCCGTACGTCACCTACTCGCACAACTTCGTGGAGTCGGTGTGGTGGGCCCTACGCACACTGCATGAGAAGTCGCTGCTGGTGCGCGGCCACAAGATCCTGCCGTATTGTGCGCGCTGTGGCACCGCGCTCTCGAGTCACGAAGTGGCGCAAGGGTATGACGACGTCGACGATCCGAGCGTGTATGTGGCGCTCGATCTGCTCGATGCGCAGGGCAACGCGCCGGCGCAGCGTCGTCGAATTCTGGTGTGGACGACCACGCCATGGACGCTGGTCTCGAACACCGCGTTAGCGGTCAACCCTTCGCTCGCGTACGTCGAGTTGCGCAAGAAGACGGGCGCCGAGTGGACGATCATTCTGGCCGAAGCGCGGGTGCCGGGCGTGCTCGGCGCCGACTGGGCCGATCGCTGGGACGTCACGGGACAGATGATCGGCGCGGAGTTGTCGGGCATGCGCTATCGTCGTCCGCTGGACTGGGTGCCGTATCCCGACGAGGGCCGTCATGAAGTGATCGTGACGGAAGACTTCGTGAGCGCGGAAGACGGCAGCGGCGTGGTGCACATGGCGCCGGCCTTTGGCGCTGACGATTACGCAGCCGGTCAGCGTCATGGGCTGGCGTTCCTGCAGCCGGTGACGGCGCGCGGCGAGTTCATCGATGATGTGCCGGAAGTGGGCGGCGTGTTCGTGAAGCAGGCCGATGCGCGCATCATCGAGGTGCTACGCGAGCGCGACGTGCTCTGGAAGGCGACCACTTTCACGCACTCGTATCCGCATTGCTGGCGCTGCGGCACCCCGCTGCTGTACTACGCGCGTGGGTCATGGTTCGTGCGCACCACGGCGGTGCGAGAGAGCCTGATGGCGCGCAATGCCGCCGTGGATTGGCATCCTGGCGAAATCGGCACCGGGCGTTTCGGCGAGTGGCTGGCCAACAACGTCGACTGGGCGATATCGCGCGACCGCTACTGGGGCACGCCGCTCCCGGTGTGGGTGAACGACGAAGACGCCACCGAAATCGACGTGATCGGCAGCTATGCCGATCTCGCTGCGCGCATCGGCCGGCCGCTGCCCGAGGATTTCGATCCGCACAAGCCGCACATCGACCAATACACCTGGCCGGCCCCATCGGGGCAGGGCACCATGCGCCGCGTGCCGGAAGTGATCGACACCTGGTTCGATTCGGGCTCGATGCCGTTCGCGCAGTGGCATTATCCGTTCGAGAACCACGACAAAGTCGAGGCGCAGTTCCCGGCCGATTTCATCTGCGAGGGCGTCGATCAGACGCGCGGCTGGTTCTACTCGCTGATTGCCATCGCGACGGGGCTGGGCGACGCGCTGCCCAACAACACCGACCGCACCGCGGCGCCGTATCGCCATGTGGTCGTGAACGACCTCGTGCTCGATGCGCAGGGGCAGAAGATGTCCAAGAGCAAGGGCAACACCGTCGACCCGTGGCAGGTATTGGAACGTCACGGCGCCGATGCGGTGCGACTGTTCCTGGTCGCGACCAGTCAGGTGTGGGTGCCGCGCCGCTTCGACGAAAACGCGATCCGCGAAACGGCCGGGCGGTTCCTGCTCACCTTCCGCAACGTCTACAACGGCATCTTCGCGCAGTACGCCAACTTCGGATGGACGCCCAGCGCGCACGATCCGGCGGTGGCCGACCGACCGGCACTCGATCGCTGGATCCTGTCGCGTCTTACCCGGGTGGAGGCGGAAGTCGATCAGCATCTCAACAATTACGACGCTACCCTGGCGGCGCGCCGCGTGATGCAGTTCATGGACGATGACGTGTCCAAGTGGTATGTGCGTCAGTCGCGGGCCCGCTTCTATGACATCGACAGCGCCGACAACCGGGCGGCGTTCGCCACGCTGCATGAAGTGCTGGCCGTTACCTGCCGGCTGCTGGCGCCGTTCGCGCCGTTCATCACCGATGCCGTTCACCGGGCCCTGACGGGAACCTCGGTGCACCTCGCGTCGTATACGCGGGTGAGCCCGACGCCGGTGGACGAAACACTCGAATCCGCCATGGACGACATCCGGACGCTGGCGGGATTGGCGCGTGCGGCCCGCGACGTGGCCGATGTGAACGTGCGTCAGCCGCTGCCGTCGGTGCAGTGCGTGGTGCCGGGGAACCCCGGGCCGGCGTCGGAGCTGGGCGCGCTGCTGGCCTCCGAGATCAACGTGAAACTGGTGGAGTTCGTGAGCTCGACCGACGCCCTCGTGTCGCTCGAGGTGAAGGGAAATTTCCGGACGCTCGGCAAGAAGTTCGGCAAGGAAACGCCGCTGGTGGCGGCGGCCGTGCCGCTCATGCCAATCGAGCTCATCCGTAAGCTGGCCGGTGGCGAATCGATTACGATCGAGGTGGAGGGGGTGTCGCGCTTGATTGCCCCCGACGATGTCGCCATCATCCGTCGCGCTTCAGGCGCGGCCGTGGTTCAGGAAAACGGAGGGTACGGCGTGGCGCTGGATCCCACGATCACCCCCGAGCTCCGGGCCGAAGGGCTGGCACGCGAAGTGATCAGTAGAGTGCAGCGCCTCCGGAAGGAAGCGCAGTTGGATGTGAGTGACCGCATCGCGGTGGCCATCGCCGGTGATGAGGAGTTGGAGGGCGCTGTGGCCACGCACCGTGGTCGTATCGCTGACGAGGTGCTCGCCGTGCGATTGGTGCTCGGCACGGAGGCTGGCTCGCCGTTCCATGCAGATGGCAACGGTTCCACGTGGACCGCGACGCAGGTGGTGGACGTCGATGGACGTTCGATCCGCCTCGCGCTCACCAAGGAAGGGTCGTAATGGCTGGATCCAACGCCGCCAAGGATACGAAGAAGTCGAAGCCGATGCCCAAGAAGCAGTTACAGCACTTTCAGAAGCGGTTGCTCGAAGAGCGGAAACGCGTGTTGAAGGAGCTCGGGCACCACGGGGAAGCGTTCGGTCCCAATGGCGACGCCGACGGCGACACCAGTGCGTACTCCTTCCACATGGCCGATCAAGGCACCGACGCGATGGAACGCGAGAAGGCGTTCCTGTTCGCGTCACAGGAAGGGCGCTTTCTGTTTCATATCGATCAGGCCCTGCGCCGTCTGTACAAGTCGCCCGAGACCTTCGGCAAGTGCCACCAGTGTGGAGAAGATATCGCCTTCGAGCGACTCGACGCCTTGCCGCATGCGCGCTACTGCTTTGCGTGCAAGCAGCGCGAGGAAGACGCCAAAAAGGGCTGATGTGAAGGCACTCGTCGCAATTCCTGTCCTCCTAGTCGTCCTCGTCCTCGACCTGATTACCAAGGCCGTGGCGGTCGCGACACTCGCGCCCGCCGGCGGAGCCAGTCCGGTATTCGGGAACTGGTTTCGGTTCGCGCTCGTGTATAACCCGGGGGCGGCCTTCGGGCTGCATCTGGGCAACTACTCGCGCTGGATCTTCATGGCGCTCACGTGCGGCGCCATCGTGATCCTGTGGCGACTCTATCAGCAGACCGCGCAGGACGATTTGCGCAAAGCGCTCGCCGTGTCCCTCGTGGCGGCGGGCGCGCTCGGCAACGTGATCGACCGGATCCGGTCGGATCTGGGTGTCGTCGATTTCATCGATATCGGCTTCGGGACGCATCGCTGGCCTACGTTCAACGTGGCGGACATGGCGGTCAGCAGCGGGGCATTCCTGCTCGCGCTGGTGCTGTGGGGCGAGGAGAAGCGCGAAGCGGCAGCGGCCGCTGCGGCATCGACGGAAGCCGCGCCTGAATCCGCCGACCTGTCGCGATGACCAACCCGACCCGCACTGCGACCGCGTCGGCCGTCGTCAACGACGTGCCCGCCGCCTCGACTACGCTCCGCTTCTGGGGCCTCGTGCTGCTCATCACGGCGGCCGACGCGATTACCAAAGCGCTGGCCGTCGAGTATCTCGCGCCACGTCATATTCCACATCAGATTATCGGCGACGTGGTGCGCTTTACGCTCGCGTACAACCCGGGGGCCGCCTTCGGCATGCACCTCGGTCCTGCGTCGCGCTGGATTTTTGCGGCGCTCAGCGTCGTGATCGTTGTGGTGCTGATTCGCGCCACGGCCGACCTGACCCGGATCTCACGGCTCGCCGCGTTCGGCGTGCCCGTCGTGGTCGGGGGAGCCATCGGCAACTTGCTCGATCGCATTCGGCTGCGAGACGGCGTCGTGGATTTCATCGACATCGGGTTCGGCGACGTCCGCTTCTGGACGTTCAACGTAGCCGACACTGCCGTTACTATCGGAGCAGGTTGTCTCGTGATCGCATTGTGGGAGTTGGACAAAGCACAGCAGCAGGCGGCGGCCTCGTGAACGCGGCGTCTGAGGCGGTGCATGATTTTGAGGTCGCCGGCGACAGTGGCGAGGTGGGTGAGCGGCTCGACCTGCTCGTGTCGCGGCACTGCGAGCTCTCGCGCACGCAGGCGGCAACGCTGATCGCCACCGGTCAGGTCACGGTCAACGGAAAGGCCGAGAAAGCCTCGTATCGCAGTGAAGCGGGTGACCGACTCCACGTGGTCATTCCGCCGCCGCCCGGTCGGGACATCATCCCCGAAAACATTCCGCTCGATATCGTCTACGAAGACGAGTATCTGCTGGTGGTCGATAAGGCTGCTGGAATGGTCGTGCATCCGGCCCCCGGCAATTGGACGGGCACGCTGGTGAACGCCCTCATCGGCCGCGGTGAGCCGTTGGCGGATGGTGGCAGCGAGGAGCGGGCCGGGCTGGTGCACCGGCTCGACAAAGACACCTCGGGTTTGCTGATCGTGGCCAAGACCGACGTGGCCCATCGCTCGCTCAGCGCTGCCTTGGCGGCACGCAAGGTGACCCGACGCTACGTGGCGCTCTGCTGGGGCCACCTCTCCACCGACAACATCACAGTGGAGAAGCCCATCGGCCGCGATCCGCGAGACCGAACGAAGATGACGATCGTCCCTGATGGACGGATGTCGCGAACGGATTTCGTGCGCCTCGGTCGCTTCGACTCGACGGATCTGCTGCGCGCCCACTTGCACAGCGGGCGGACGCACCAGATTCGCGTTCACCTGACGTCGATCGGCCACCCGGTGGTGGGCGACGATACCTACGGGGGAGGCGGCGGCCGGCGGTTGGTCGAGTTACCCGGTAAACGGCACTTCCTGCACGCGGCCTGGCTGCGATTCCGTCATCCGATCACGGGCGCCACGGTCGACCTGCGTTCGCCGCTGCCGGCAGACCTGCGTCAGTCGTTGTCCGTGGTCAGTCTCATGCCGGAACTCGCCACGCACCAGGATCCGCTCGATGTCTTCGGGTTCTACAAAACCGACGAAGTCCTCCCTGGACACCAGCCGGATGATCACGACGAGGCCCTCGATTAGCGGCGACGACGGCGACGATCAGCGCCCACGGGTGCTGGTCGTCGCGGCCGACCGGGAGGCGTTCGGTATTCCGGTCGAGCAAGTCCGTGAGGTGATCCGGAGCGCGTCGCTCCGCCGGGTGCCGGGCAGTCCGCCGGTGCTCCGCGGCATCGTCAACGTGCGGGGCGCAATCGTCACGGTGCTGGACCTTCAGGCCCTCTTGTCGGGAGAGCGTGCCGTCACGGCGGGGTCGGTCGTCCTTCTCGAGTACGGATCGCGCCTCATCGGGCTCGCCGTGCATGCCGTGCACGATGTCCGCGTGCTGGAGGCGTCGCTCGAGTCCGCACACGAGCCCGCGTCCGCCCTCGACCGCATCGTGCCGCTGGACGCCGTCGCGCTCTGCGCACGGCACCTGCATTCAGCCGACGAGAGGGAACGGTGAGCCGAACGGTACTCATTTGCGACGACGCGATCTTCATGCGCACCATGGTGGGGGACATCCTCACGCAAGCGGGCTTCGAGATCATTGGAGAAGCGGAAACAGGCGTGCAGGCGGTGGAGCGCTACCAGCAGCTTCGTCCTGACCTCGTCACCATGGACATCGTAATGCCGGACATGGGCGGCATCGATGCGGTCCGGGAAATCACGAAGCTCGATCCCGGCGCCAGGATTCTCATGTGCAGCGCGATGGGGCAGCAGGCGCTCGTGGTCGAAGCCATCCAAGCCGGCGCGAAGGACTTCGTGGTGAAGCCGTTCCAGCCCAGCCGCGTGCTCGAAGCCGTGAACCGCGTCCTCGCCGCGTAAGTCGTCGCGGTCACACGCGCCGAGCCGACGGCTATGGACGCCGCCCGATACGCCGCGCTGTTCCTGAGTGAATCGCGCGAGCATCTCACGGAAGTCGATGACGCGCTGCTCGCCCTCGAGCGTGACAGCACGCACGCGCACGCGCACGCGAACGCTGCAGCAACCGGCGCGCATATCGCGACGGTCTTTCGCGGGGTGCATACGATCAAGGGGATGGCCGCTGCCATGGGCTACGCCGCGGTCGAGCAACTGTCGCACGCGCTCGAGAGCCGCTGTGAGCCGCTGCGCAGCGGTACGGAAGCCCTGAGTGGCGACCTGCTGGCGCTGCTGTTCGACGGCACCGACCTCGTGCGCGCCGCAGTCGATGCGGTGCCGAGCGGTCGCACCGAGCCCACGTCGGCCATGCGGGCGTTCGTGCTCCAATGTGCCTCGGCATCGGTCGTCGCGGTGCCTCCGTCGGTTGCGGTGAGCACTCACCTTGACGTGCCGATGGTCGATTCGAATGTGGCGAGTGGCGCATCCGGCACCACCCGACGGGTGGATGTGCGCCTCATGGCGGATAGTCCGCTGAAAGGCGTGCGCGCTATGATCGTACTGGCCAAGCTGTCGGCGTTGGGCGCGGTGCACGACGCAGCGCCTGCACAGGAGCGCTGGCAAGACGATCTCTTCGACGGTGCCTTCCGCCTCACGCTGCATTCGTCGTCGTCCGACGACGAGATCACCGCAGCGGCGCAGAGCGCCGGTGATGTGGCACGCGTGGTGGTCACGCTGGCCACACCGACGCCGGCGCTGGGGAGTGTCCGCGTGGGAGACGCGCCGCGCACGGTGCGTCTCGATGCGCGCCGACTCGATACGCTCCTCGACCTGGTCGGTGAGTTGGTGATCACGCGTGACCGGTTGCTGCGCGCCATCGAGCAGTCGGATCATCCCGATCGCGCCGTCGTCCGCGCGGCCGCCGACGCGGCGCGCCTCGTGGCCACGCTGCAGGATGAAGTGCTCCAGGCGCGCATGCTGCCCGTGGCGCAGGTGTTCGATCGCTTCCCGCGGCTCGTCCGCGACATCGCCCGCGATCTCGGCAAGGACGTGCAGTTCACGATGGAGGGGCGCGAGATCGAACTCGATCGATCGCTGCTCGATGCCATCGGCGACCCCATCATGCACCTGCTGCGCAACGCGCTCGATCACGGCTTCGAAGATGCCGACACGCGTCGTGCGGTCGGTAAACCGGCCAGTGGCACACTGATTCTGCGCGCCGCGCGTGATCGGGCCGCTGTCGTGATTCAGGTGCAGGATGATGGGCGCGGCATTGATCGCGACGTCGTGCTGCGTCGTGCGCGAGAGCAAGGGCTGGTGGATGCGCAGGTCACCACCCTGGCCGACGATGCGCTGTTGCAGCTGGTCGCGCATCCCGGATTCTCCACCGCCAAGGCGGTGACGTCGCTGTCCGGACGTGGCGTCGGCGTGGATGTGGTGAATACGCGCGTGCGCGCCCTGGGCGGCCAGATCGACCTCGAGACGATCAGCGGCGAAGGCACCGTGTTCACGATGCGGCTACCCCTCACGCTCGCGATCATGCGCGCGCTGCTGGTGCAGGTGGGCGGTGAGACCTACGCGATTCCGGCCGCCCACGTCATGGAAGTGCTCGAGTTCCACGGCGCATCCCGTCGCACCGGCGCCCTCACCATCACGGTGCGGGACGAGACTGTGCCACTGGTGGCGCTGCAGCAGCGCTTCGAGGATGACCCGCTGGCGCCTACCGCGGCCCACCCGGACGGCGTACGCCATGTCGCCATCGTCGAGGTGGCGGGACGGAGAACGGCGTTGTTGGTGGACGCCCTGCTGGCCCAGCAGGACATCGTGGTCAAGCCGCTCGACGCCGTGCGTGGCGCCCGGTCCTGGTTCAGCGGCGCCACCGTGCTCGGTGACGGGAGCCCGGCACTCATCGTCGATGTGAGTAGTGTGGCATGACGAAGTGAAGACGACTCGTGACCGAAGGTGATTTGACCATGTCGGCGATCCGGTCTCTCAAGACCATCCAGCTGGATGCACTGCGTGAAACGGCCAACATCGGCGCGGGTCACGCCGCGACGGCGTTGTCGCAGCTGACCGGCAGCACGATCATGATCAAGGTGCCGAACATCACGGTCGCCAGTATCGAAGAGCTGCCGTCGCAGTTCACGCCGGAGGAAGAGCCGGTGGCGGCCGTCCTGATGCACATGCTCGGTGATCTCAGCGGTCGCACGATGCTCGTGTTCCCCAAGCCGACGGTGATGCGACTGGCTGAGCTCATGCTGCGTCGGCCGGTCGGTTCGTCCACCGCGTTCAGTGAACTCGAGACATCAGCCATCAAGGAAGCGGGCAACATCCTGAGCGGTGCGTACATGAACGCGCTCAGTGATTTCCTCGGTATGCTGCTGTTGCCGTCGCCACCGAGTCTGGTGATCGACATGTCCACGGCGGTGCTGACCAGCGCGATCGGTGAGTTCGCACCCGATCCCGATGCGGTGCTCTGTGTCGAAAGCGAGTTCCAGCTCCTGGAGATGCAGCAGACGCTGCGTGGCTTCTTCCTGCTGCTCCCCGATCCCGCCTCGTTGCAGGTGATGCTCCGCGCGTTGCGGCTCGCCTGAGCGTCGGGACTGCTCCGCTCATGTCGTCCGTCATGTCGGTCGGCCGCGACGTGGACCTGCTGCGCGCGCTGGTCGAGCGCGTCGACCAGCAGGATCCCGGTGCGTTCAACAACCTCGGTGTGCTGTATCACGCGCGCGGGTTGCACGCAGAAGCGGTCGATGCGTTTCTTCGCGCGCTCGCGATCGATCCGCGCATGCGGACCGCGGCGCGCAACCTCGAGATCGCGGCCACGCAACCGGGTGCGTGTGACGCGCGCATGGCGGTGCTCGACATGCGGGTGGCCGCTGATCCCGACGATCGCGCCGCCGCCCTCGAGCGCGCGCGACTCTCGCGCTTGGTCGGCCGGAGCGCCGCCGCGATCCGTCAGCTCGAGACGCTGATCGCCGAAGACCCCGACGATGCCTCGGCGCTCTTCGAGCGTGGACTGATCGAACAGCGCGCCGGCGATCTCCGGCGCGCACAGCGCTGGTTCGAGCGCGCCGTGAATGTGGGCGGCACCGACACCGATGCCCGTTTGCATCTCGCGGAGGTGTTGTATCAGCGCGGGCAGAATGAGCAGGCGCTCGAATGCCTCGACCTGCTGCTGGCCCGACAGCCTGACTGTGCCGACGCGCATCTGCTGCGCGGCTTCGTGCTGGGCGATATGGGACGTCACGACGCCGCGATCGCCTCTGCGCGGTTGGCGGCGCAGCTGAACCCCACACTCTCCACCGCGCAGATCGATCTCTCGCTCGAGTCGGGAGCGCTTGCCGGGGCACCGGTGGCGATCGATCCGTCGTCAGCCAACGGCGTGATGCATGTAGAGCCCGAAGGCGCACTCGCCCGCTACGGACTCGGGCTCGCCTTTCGGCAGCGTGGCTATTTCGACGAAGCCCGTCGCGAGTTCGAACGGTCACTCGCGGGTGGCGAAGATGCGCGCATGGGCGCGCACGCGCTCGGCGAGCTCGATCTGATCGCCGGTCGCTTCGGCGACGCGCGGGCGCGCTACGAATCCTTGTTGGCGCTGCAGGAACAGCCGCGACTGTGGAACGAGCATGGCGTGGCGCTCCATCAGTCGGGAGACGTGCATGCCGCCGCCGACAGCTATCGCCGCGCGCTGCGCATCGATCCGCGCCAGGCGCTGGCGTACAATAATCTGGGTGTCGCGCTCGACGATCTCGGCGATCACCAGGCAGCGCGCGAGTCGTTTTTGCGCGCCGCCGAAATCGATCCGACGCTCATCGTTGCACGCCTCAATCTGGCGCGGTGGCTCGCCGGACAGCGCGATCCGCTGGCCGCCCTGGCGCTGCTGCGGGAACTCGTCGCCTTTCATCCGCGCGACGCGGCGTCGTGGCACGTCATGGGGACCGTGTTGCACGTGCTGGGTCGCCCGGAGGAAGCGCGCGATGCGTTGCTCACCGCGATCGAGTGCCGGCCGTCGCACGCCGAAGCCCGCTTCGAACTCGCGCGCGTGCTCGCGCGGCTCGGCGATGCCGACGGAGCAGCGCGCGAGACAGAGCAGGCGCTCACGTACGCGTCGATGCGCACCGAATCACGACTCTCGGTGGCGATCGACTTGCAGCGCGAGTGCCCCGATGCGGTGGGCTCGCTCGAGCTGCTGGCCATTCGCGGCGGCTCGCCGCTGCGCGGTATCGCACTGCCTGGCGATGATCTCGCCGCGCTGCTGCCCGAGCAGCGCCCGGGGGAGCACCCGGAACCGTCCGCGTGGTCCGGCGCACTCTCGGTGAACCACGACGTGGTCGGGATAGCGGTCGCGCCGGCGATCGCCGCCGCTGCGCGCGCCTGCAACGAGGCCGACGGCTTCGCGGCGCGGACCGTGCACGGTGAGGCGCTCGAGCGGTATGTACGGGCGCGTACGGCCATCGATGCGCCATCGGTGGCGGCCATGTCCGCCCCGCGGCAGCTGCTCTGGCAGCGCGCCGCATTGGGCGAGGCACGGTCGTTGTGTCTGCTTGGTCGTGGCGATGAGGCGCTCCCGCAACTCAAACGCGCTGGCGCCGTGTGGCCGCATCATCCGGAAGTGCTGGCGCTCTTCGCGTTCGCCTCCGCCTCTGACGCCGACCGCGATCCAGCCAGTGCGGACACTGCGCGAACAGCGATGCTGCGCCTGCTGCGTCAGGATGTGACCAGCGCCGCGCTACTGCACTTCGCCGGCGACGCGGCGATGAAGTTGCGCGATGAAGCACTGGCCCTCGGCTTCTATCGTCGCGCCCTGGCGCACGATCCGGCGCGTCCCACGGCACGCGTCGTGATCGCGCGCATGCTGCGCGAGCGCGGTGATCTGCTCGCGGCGCGCCTCGAGCTGGTGGCGGCGCTCTCGGCGGTGCCGAATTGGCGCGACGCCGTGCTCGAACTCGCACGCGTGCACCGCGATGCGCGACGTCATGCCGACGCGCGCTGGATTCTCGTGGACGTGCTCGAGCGTCGTCCCACCGATATGGAGGCGCTGCAGTTGCTCATCGAAGTCCTCGTCGGTGAGGAGCGTCCCGACGATGCGCGGATCGTGGTGGATCGCGTGCTGCGTCATGACCCCGACAATACCGGCGCGCGCTGGTTCGATGGCGTCCTCCTTGCGCAGCAGTCCCGCACCCGTGACGCGCTGGCCCGGTGGGCGCGGCTCGCCCAGTCCTCGGAAGTGGACGCCTTCGTTGAGCGTGCCCGACATGCCGTGTCGCATGCCGTGTACGGGAGCGGTGCGCCCAGCGACCCGGCGCGCGTCGCATGAGCGCGCGATGAGCCTGGAGGGACGTCTTCGCGAGCTCGGCCTCGCCGAGGTGCTGCAGCTGCTCGCCCTGAGCCGGAAGTCAGGGGTGCTGCATCTCGAGGCCGCGCTCCAGGGCCGACACGCCGCCGTGCGGTTCCAACAGGGCAGTGTGGTGAACGCCGTCGCGTGGAATGACGATGAGGCGGCCGGGGCGCTGCGGGCACGAACGGCCGACGAAGCGCGGGAGGTCGAGGCCGTGATGCTTGATTTGCTCCTGTGGCGTGACGGCGCGTTCCGCTTTGCACCAGCCGACGATCATGCGCCGACCAGCGCGTCGATCCGCCTCGCGATCGAACCGCTGCTTATGGAAGCCGCCCAACGGGCGGAAGTCTGGGAGCGGATCGCGGATCGCGTGCCGCATTCGCGCGTCGTGCCAGCGTTCGTCGACGTCGAGCCACAACAGCTGCCGCTCCTGCGTCTGGCACCGGTCCAGTGGGAAATTCTCACCCGCGTGGATGGCCAGCGCGACCTGCTGGTGTTGGCCGAATCGCTCGGTCGGGACCTGCTGGACGTGGCAGAGCAGGTCCACGGCCTGATCGGCGCAGGGCTGCTGGTCCTGCGCGAAGGGCCGGTGGCACCGCGTCGGAATCCCACGCCGCCCGCGATGGCCACGATCCCCGCCCCGGAAGGTCGCGAGATCGCTGGCGATCTCTGGATACCGACGGCCGATCATACGCGACATTCGTCGGCGCCTGCCCACGACGCATCGGGCTGGTCCGACGAGGACTCACTCTTCGATCCGGTCGAGCTGGGGGTCATTTCCCCGGAGGGATTTCCGCATCGGCGAACGCCGTGGATTACGTCGCCACCGGTTGCCTCGCAGGCCGCTGAACCGTCCGTGTCACGAGGGGAGACGGCGGGAATCGCCGCGTGTGTCGATGCCAACTCGTTGTGCCGGCTCGGTGACGAAGCGGCCCGACGTGGTGACTTCGCGGGCGCGATGACCCATTGGAACGCTGCCCTTCGGGTACCGGAGCCGTTCGCCGACGCAGATCGCGTGCGCGAAGCGATCGCACTCACGGCCCGGTTGCACGCGCTGCTGCATCCGTAACGGCGTAGGAGACATGCGGTGCCCTCGCGACCTTCGGGCGCGGCGACACCGGCGGCGAGGAGAGGAGCGGGCGCATGCCGATTGTCGATCATGCCACACGGCTGATCACCTGCAAGTTGGTCTACTACGGGCCGGGACGGTCTGGCAAGACGACGAATCTCACGTACCTGCACTCGGCGTTGCCGGGCGCGCAGGTCGGCGAGCTCACGTCACTGGCCACCCGTCGCGATCGCACGCTCTTTTTCGACTACCTCCCCGTGGACCTCGGCACGGTGGGCGCGTATCGCGTCCGCTTTCAGCTGTACACGGTTCCCGGACAACCGTACTACCGCGCCATCCGGCAACTCGTGCTGCAGGGCGCCGACGGCATCGCGTTCGTGGCCGACAGCCAGCGCCATCGGTGGGACGACAACCTCGACAGTCTGCAGGACATGCACGCGAATCTCGCCGAGCACGGGGTCGACGCGCGCGATCTGCCCATTGTGATGCAGTACAACAAGCAGGATCTGCCCGCCTCGCTGGCAGCCAGTGTGGCGGAACTGTCGGTTGCCTTGAACTTCCGCGGCGTACCCGAGTTCGCGGGCGACGCGCTCCACGGTCCCGGCGTCTTCGACACACTGCGATCGCTCGGGATGCGCGTACTCCGGCGGCTTGGCGCCGACGAGGGTACGGAAACCGCCCATCGCGCGGCAGTCGCGCTACGCACGCCGGCCTTTACGCCGGTCCTGCACGCCGGCCACGTCACGACCGACGTCCTGACCGGCGTCGCCGGCAGTGACGCATGAGCGACGAATGAGCGGCCCACTCGATGGCAGCTATCGCTTCGACACGTTCGTCGTCGGCTCGTCGAACCGCCTCGCGGTGTCGGCCGCCCGGGCGGTGGCTGATGCGCCGGGAACGACGTACAACCCTCTGTTCGTCTACGGCGGTTCGGGGCTTGGCAAAACGCATCTCGTGGCGGCCATTGCACATCAGGCACGCGTGGCGAAGCCCGATCTGCGCGTCGAGTTCACGTCGGGCGAGGATGTGGCGGAGCATCTGCAACGCGTGATCGCGAGCGGTCAGGCGCAACGGTTCGTCGAGCACTACCAGCAGGTCGACCTGCTCATCCTCGACGATGTGCAGTTTCTGACCGGCCAGCGCGAAACGCAGTCCGAGCTGCTGCGACTGTTCAACATCATGCAGGGTACCGGTCGGCAGCTGGTGCTCACCAGCGATCGTCAGCCGTCGGAGATTCCCGATGTCGATCAGCGCCTGCTGTCGCGACTGATCGGTGGACTCGTGGTTGACGTCGGCGCTCCCGACTACGAAATGCGTCTCGCGATTCTTCGCAACGTCGCGGGCGTGCGCGGCGTCGAGTTCGTCGACGGCGTACTCAACGAAGTGGCACGGCTCGCCTTCGGGAACGTGCGCGAACTCAAGGGCGCGCTCAACAAGCTCTCGGCCTTCCAGCAACTCGAGGGGACGCCGGTCGCGCCGCCCGACGTGCGCGCCGTCCTGGGCGAGCGGGC
>Ga0105049_10000821_pt1 | contig 35187 bp, 38 predicted proteins | sample MAT06_FD_78087 | JGI IMG/M metagenome (GOLD analysis project Ga0105049, IMG submission 78087) | Freshwater microbial communities from Lake Fryxell liftoff mats and glacier meltwater in Antarctica - MAT-06 | ecosystem: Environmental > Aquatic > Freshwater > Ice > Liftoff microbial mat | place...
AGAGCGACGTCATGGTGTCTTTTCAAAAAGACCGCAGTTGTCAGTGTCGAGACAGTTCCGAAGAACCGTCGCTAGGACACCGCCGCCTGCGTTTCTCTTTCCAGATCAACGATTTCAAAGACCCGGAACCGGAAGACCGGCCCCACCGTTTAGCGCCCGGTTGCGGCGGAGGCGGCGATGTAGTCGCCTCGGTTTTCAGTGTCAAGCGGTTCTTCGTGAAGAACTTTCTTTTCACCGTCGCCGCTTTCGGAGGAAACCTCCTGGGGCGGCGGGAGCGGCGTCTCTAAAGAGGCGCGAACCCGGAGTCAACCAATCCTTCAGACGTTCCACATCGTTCTGAACCGGAGTTCTTCAGGACGCAGAAGGCTCGTCGGGGAAGCGATAGCGTCCCCTCGGGGCAGTCCGACGATTCGATCGAAGGCGCGGAACCTAACCGAACCGCCTTAAGGAAGCAACACACCGAAGCGTTTTTCTTCCCGGGGGCTGGCGGCGGACTTTCGTCTTTGCAGCCCCGGCAGCCAGCTCGTTTTCGAGCGAGGCGGCGATATACGCAGCGGCGTTTTGGTCCGCAACCGGATTCCGACGGAATCGCGAACTTTCTCGCGGATTGGCGGTCGCTGGCGGCCTCGCCTCAACCCGCCGCGATATAGGTGCGCAGGGCCTCGGCCTCGTGAGTGGCTTCGGCGATCTGGCATTTCACCACGTCGCCGATCGAGATCACACCGACCAGCCGACCGTCGCGCAGAACCGGCAGATGGCGGATCCGGCGATCGGTCATGCGCCCCATCAATATGGCGACCGTCTCGCCCGGGTCGGCGAAGACCACCTCCGGGCTCATGAAGTCAGAGACCGGCCGGTCCAGCGCCGCGACGCCGTCGCGCGCCACGGCCTTGACCACGTCGCGCTCGGACAGGACACCAACTACCCGGTCATTGTCGCAGACGATCAACGCGCCGACGCGGCGCCGATCCAGTTCGCCACAGGCCTCGGTCAGCGGCAGATCGGGCCGGATGGCGTAAACGGCGTCTCCCTTGTCCTTGAGAATTTCGGCGACCAGCATCGCGGATCCTCCCTCTCTTCATATAGAGCGCGACCGCAGATGGACCGCTTTCAGACCTCAGGGTCGCGCAGATCGGACGCGGAATCAAATGCCTCGCGCGGTTTGCCGCCCAGCAGCCTCCATGGGCCTATCAGCACCGCGCCGGCCACGAAGCCAAAGGCATGGGCCTCCCATGCGACGCTGGTGCCCCCCCCCCCTGGCGCGAGACCAATCAGTCCGGCCGCTGCGTTGACGCCCATGATCGCGGCCGTCGTCATCAGGAACCGCCGATCATGGAGCGGCGTCAGTCGCCCGTCCCGACGGCCCAGCATCCGGATCGCGGCTCCCATAAGGCCAAAGACCGCGCCGGAAGCCCCGACGAGCGCATCGAAACTGTCGGGGTGGACGAGAGCGTAGCCCACGGTCGCCAGCACGCCGCAAGTCACATAGAACAGCAGGAAGGAGACGGTGCCGATCGGGCCGGGCAATTGGCGGGCGACGGGCGGAGCGAAAGCCAGCGCCGCGACGGCGTTCATCGCTACGTGCGCCCAGCCGCCGTGCACGAACATGGAGGAGACCAGGCCGGGCCACCATCCCTGCCCGTCCCAAAGCGAGGACGGGCGAAAGGCGAAAGACAGTCCCCCGTCCGGAAGCCGGACCTGAAGCCAGTACAGGACCGGCATCGAGGCGGCCGTCAGCACCGCGACGAGTGGAGCGTTCAGGATTCGTTCGGGCGGCGGGTGGGTCAGGGTCGGAACTCCGATGGGCGGCGACGCGTCGGGTCGGCACTGAATGTCATCATGGCAAGCGCTTCTTAATAACCATGACCGAGATTGGTACGCAGGGGCCTTGCTGGCCCGTAAACCATGTTTGGGTGCATTGCCGCCATGACCAACCGGATTCAGATCGCCGCGACCGTCCTCGGCCTTGCCGCCCTCGCCGCGCCCGCTCTGGCGGCGGCGCAGTCGGCCGGGTCGTCGGGCCCCTCCGGAGCGGGCTCATACCAGTCAGGCTATGGCGGTGCGCGCTACGCCACCTCCAGGCCCCAGACCGGATCGACACGCGACCAGAACGGCAATCGGCTGATCGTCAACGGCATCATCGAGGCCGGTGCCAGCAGCTATTCCAGCGCCACCGGCGGCGTCTCATCCAGATATTCGGGCGTGGGCGGGTCCGGCGGATCGACGATCGGCGGCTCTTCGGCGATCGGCAACAGCCTGAACGTGGTCGTCCAGGGCAATCATAACACGGTCATCGTGACTTCCAGTCAGGTCAACAACGGCAATGTAACCGCCGGAACCAACCTGACCGGTGCGCCGAGGGGACAATGACAGCCAGCCCGCTTCCCCGTCGCGCACGCGCCGTCGGTGCCGTCTGCGCGGTCGCCGCCTTGCTCGGCGGCTGCATCTCGACGTCGGCGGGACCGCGGGGGCTCTATGCGACCCCGATCGGCAACGCACCGGTAACCGCCAACCCCACGCCTTATTCAGCGGCCCTTTACTGCATGGCCGACTACGCCCGGCGCTATAACCTTCCGTCGCCCCGCATCGCGGTGGGCCGGATCGCCGACTATACCGGCACGGTATCAGCGGACGGCGGTCGACAAGTCACCGGCGGGGCCTCGCTGATGGCGACTACAGCCCTGGCCAAGTCCGGTGCCCGTATCGTCGAGCGCTACGACACCTCCGTCTCCGAGCTCGAGCTTCGTTACGCCAACAACAAGCTGATCGGCGACGAAGTTCCGGGCGGCGGCGCCGACACCCAGTATCGCCGGATCATGGCCGGTCAGGTCGCGGGGTCCGACTTCTACATCATCGGCGGCATCACCGAGGTGAACTACAATATCCGCTCGGCGGGCGCAGACCTGGCCGGGGGTGAGGCCGCCAGCCAGACCCCGCTGTCGATCGCCATCTCAGGCAAGGTCTATGTGATGAACATCGCCATCGACCTGCGGCTGGTGCAGACCACGACCCTCGAAGTGGTCGATGTCGTCTCTTACCAAAAGCAGATCATAGGGCGTGAAATCTCGGCCGGCGTGTTCGACTTCCTCAACGGCAATGTCTTCGACATCTCGGCCGGAGAAGGCGGGCTGGAGCCGGTGCAGCTGGCGGTGCGCGCCCTGATCGAACGGGCGACGGTCGAATTCATGGCCAACCTCTACGGCGCGCCTGGACCCGAGGTCTGCCTGACGGCGGGTCCCGATCCTCTCGGCGGCACGGTCGGCCCGACCGGCGGCTATTATCCAGCCTACCCAAACACGGGAACGAACAATGGCGAAACTCGCGCGGATCCGGCTCGCTGGCACGATCGCCGCGACGGTGCTGTGCGCCGCAGCCGCTACTGAGGCGTCGGCGCAGGACGGCACCATCATCCTGAACGAACAGCTGCAGCTGGGCGACGTCTTCGCACATCAGACGCTGAACGTGGTCGATGCGCAGGAGCAGGTGACGGTTGACACCTCCGCCCAGGGCAATTCCGCATCTGGCGCGGTCCAGAACGCCTCGATCACCGTCCAGTCCGATCAGACGATGCAGGGCGATTCGGTGGCGACCACAGAGATCACGCTTGGCGGCGACACCTATGGCGTCGTCAGCGCCACCACCCAGGCCGGCGGCAACTATCTGGCGGTCAGCGCCTACAACGCCGGCCTGACGCTGGACGCGACCCAGACCACCGACGACGGCCTGATCGGCGCCTCCACCGAAGTGGGCGGCGACACCGCCCGCCTCCACGGCGGCGCAGCGATCGGGGCCTCGGCCATCTCCAACACCGTCGCCCTCTATGGCGAGGGCTCGGTCGTGAGCGGGATCATCGACCAGTCCTCTTCCGCGATCGTCCGTTCGTTCGGCCGCATTGAAAGCCAATACATCCCGGCCGAGGCCAGCGTGACCAGCCAGGCCATCGCCAACGCCGTGGCGGTCAACAGCGTCCACACCTCCGGTCAGGACCTCCGCATCGTCCAGCGCTCGATCGGCCAGTTCATCGAATCCGAGGCCAGCGCCAACGCCGGCAACGCCTGGGACCTGGCCGCCCGCGCCCGGGCCACCGGCAATCAGGCCGTTCTGTACAATGAGGGCGGCTCGGTCGTGACGGCCTCAGACCAACGGAACTCGAGCTTCATCCGCGCCGATGCCCTCACCACCGCCTATGACTACGGTCGGGCCGAAGCCTACGCGCGCGGTGCCGCAAACGAGCTATCGGTGGGAAATAACGACATATATGTCGAGATCGACAACACCCAGTTCAACACCGGAGGCGTGGACGTCGCCGCGACCTTCTCGGGTACCAACGGCTACGACGTCGCGGTCGGTGCCGACGCCGTCGGCAACAGCGTCACCGGCTATGCCTGTTCCGAATGCGAAGGTTATCTTGTAGCCCGGAATACCCAGACCAACACGGGTGGTGTCTCGGCGGTCGCAAGCACAACCGTCGCGGGTTCAAGCCGCTCGGTCATCTCCGGCGCCAGTGCGGTCGGAAATTCCGCCAGCTTCTACGTCTCACGGCCCGGAAATTAACATTCGGTAACTTGAGCTTGGCCGCGCAGTCGCCGAAGGATTGCATGGGGCGTCGGCGATAGATGTATCGCGGTCCTTACCTGTTGTCCGGCGCGGCCCCGTCACCGGAGCGATCGCGCCTTTCGGAAAGAGACCGAGAATGCGCTCAGCCCGCCTGTTTCTGCTCGCCGCGGCTTCCGTCGCTGCCCTGACAGCCGCCGCCCCGGCTATGGCGCAGGTCCAACCGTCTGACCCCTGGGCCCAGGCGACCAGCGACATCCCGGCCGATTCCAATGTCCGCTTCGGCACCCTGCCCAACGGCATGCAGTACGCGGTTCTGCGCAACGCGACCCCCCCGGGGCAGGCATCCCTGCGCATGCGGATCGACGCGGGCTCCCTGATGGAAGACGAGGACCAGTTGGGTCTGGCGCATTTCATGGAGCATATGGCGTTCAACGGGACGACCAACATCCCCGAAAACGAACTGCTGCGAATCCTGGAGCGATTGGGTCTGGCCTTCGGCGCCGATACCAATGCCGCAACCGGTTTCGACCAGACCTTCTACCAGCTGGAACTGCCGCGCACGAACGACGAGACCGTCGATGCCGCCCTGCGGATCATGCGCGAACAGGTATCCGAGGCCCTTATGGACGCCGCAGCCGTCGACGCCGAGCGTGGTGTCATCGAGGGCGAGGAGCGCACCCGCAACACGCCGGGCCTGCGCTCGGCCAAGGCTCAGCTGGCCCTGCTGGCCCCCGGCCAGCGCCTGTCCAACCGGTTCCCGATCGGCGACCTGAACATCATCCGTACAGCCCCGCGCCAGAGGTTCGTGGACTTCTACAACGCCTACTACCGCCCGAACCGGGCGACCTTCATCGCCGTCGGCGACTTCGACGTCGATGTCATGGAGGCCAAGATTCGCGCGGCGTTCGAAAGCTGGCAGCCGAAGGGTGCCGAGGGCCCTGAACCCGATCTGGGCAAGATCGTCCAGCGCGGGCCCCAGACCAGCATTCTGGTGGAACCGGGCATCCAGTCGTCAATCCAGCTGAACTGGGTGCGTGACCCGGACCTGGACCCGGATACGGTCGCCGAGCGTCGCTCGAACCTTGTCCGCAACCTCGGGCTGGCGGTTCTGAACCGCCGGCTCGGTGAGATCTCGCGTCAGGAGAACGCGCCCTTCATCGGTGCCGGCGCGGCCAGCTCAAACATTGTGGACAGCCTTGAGATCGGCGGCATCAACGCCAGCTTCAATCCCGGCGGCTGGAAGCGCGCGCTTGAGACCATCGAGCAGGAACAGCGTAAACTGGTCCAGTACGGTGCCACGGACGCCGAGCTTCAGCGCGAGATCACCGACACTCGCACTGCACTTGAGAACGCGGCCAATGCCGCCGCGACCCGCACTACGCCGGGCCTGGTCAACCGCCTGCTGACTGCAGCGAATGATCGCTCTGTCTTCACCACGCCCGCCACGAACCTTGCCCTGTTCAACCAGGCGGTCGACGGCCTGACGGCGGCCCAGGTGAACAGCGTCCTGCCGCCGGTGTTCGAAGGGCAGGGTCCGGTGATCCTGGTTATCAGCCCGATCGACATCGAAGGCGGTGCCGACGCCGTCACCGCCGCCTTGGCCGCCTCGCGTCAGGTACCGGTTGCGGCCCCGGCCGCCCGGGCCCAGCTGGACTGGCCCTATGCCAACTTCGGTACCCCGACGGCACCCACGGGCCGGACCGAGCTGGCCGCCGTCGGAGCCACGGTCGTCCGCTTCCCGAACGGCGTACGCCTGACGGTCAAGCCGACCAACTTCCGCGACGAGCAGATCCTGGTCAGCATTCGCACCGGCATCGGCGAACTCTCCCTGCCGACCGACCGCTCGACCCCGCTGGCGCTGGCCGGTTTCGTGTTCCAACCGGGTGGACTGGGCAAGCTGACAGCCGACGAAATCAACCGCGTGCTGAGCGGCCGCATCTACAGCGTCGGCTTCGCCGCTGATGGAGACGCCTGGCAGCTGTCGGGGGCGACCCGGCCGCAGGATCTGAATCTGCAGATGCAGGTGCTGGCCGCCTATCTGACGGACCCCGGCCTGCGACCCGCGCCGTTCCAGCAGATCCAGGCCTTGTTCCCGCAGATCATCGCCCAGCAGATGGCGACGCCGGGCGGTGCCTTCGCCCTGCAGTCCGGCGGCCTGCTGGCCAGCGGCGACAAGCGCGAATCGCTGCCGACGGCCGAAGAGGTCGCATCCTGGACGGTCGACGAACTCCGCAACGGCGTGATCTCGGGTCTGGCCTCGGGTCCGATTGACGTGACAGTGGTCGGCGACGTGACCGTGGACGATGCGGTCACGGCCGTAGCCTCGACGTTTGGGGCCCTGCCCGCCCGGCCGCCTGCACCGCGACCCGCACCCGGTGCCACTGAGCGACGCTTTCCCGCCGCCACCCCCGAGGCTGTGGTCCTGAAGCACACCGGCCCCGGCGAGCAGGGTCTGGCCTACATCGCCTGGCCCACCACCGATGCGGTCGACGACCGCACCGAGGCCCGTACGGTTCAGATCCTGGGCGAAGTCATGGGGCTGCGCGCCAACGAGGAGATTCGCGAAAGGCTGGCCATTGCCTATTCCCCGGGCGTCGGCACCAGCAGCTCGGATACCTTCGCAGGTTACGGCTCAATCTTCGTCCAGGCCCTGACGCGTCCTGAAGCCTTCCCGGCCTTCTACGATGCGGTGAACGCGATCGTCGCCTCGTTGAGGGATACGCCGATCACGCAGGACGAGTTGAACCGCGCCCGCCTCCCGGAGGTCGAGCGGCTTAAGCGCACACAGGCCGGAAACGAATACTGGCTGAGCCAACTGTCCGGCGTAGCCGCCAACCCGGGCGACCTCGAGCAGATCCAGACCCACATCTCGGATCTGGAGGCGATCTCCGTGGCTGACATCCAGCGGGCGGCCCGTCAGTATCTGCGCGCTGACGCAGCCTGGCGCGGGGTCGCCACCTCTGACAACCCCGTCGCCCCGGCGGCGCAATAGGCGAAAAAATGGCCCCGGTCCTTTCGGATCGGGGCCAGTCTGCTTCTCAGGATCGCCGACGGAGTCGACAATCACGAATCTACCGGCTCCAGGCGGACGCCCGGCTGAACGGCCCTGTTCACCCTACTGTCAGAAAACTCGCCCGCCGACGCCGCCGTCCAGGGTGATCGACGCGCCCGAGACCGCATAGCCGGCCTGTTCGACGACTTCCTCGCGGTATTCGGTATAGGTCTCCTCGCGGACCCAGATCAGAATCTTCACGCCCGCACCGTAGCGGCGCAGCAGCGAACGCTCGTTGCATTCCCGCTCGGCGCGTTGGGCCTTGCACTCGATCCGCCCGCCCCGCCCGTGCCACAGGGCCTCGCCCTTGCGGCATTCCATCGTCTCTCCATGGCCGAAGTCGATGTCGCCAGCGTACTCCGCCCAGGTGATCTGCAGCGAGGTCCCGGCCAGGCAGCGGTACAATTCGCCCTCGTAGTCGCCGTCCACGTCCCGGTCCGGGCGGACCTGCGAGGCCGGATGGGGCACATTGCGGTCGTCGATGCAGAAGGCGCGGATGACGACGCGCTTCTCCCACCGGCGGCGCGACTCGAACGGCACCCGAATGATCCGGCGAACGATCCCGCCTTCGACGTTCAGGCCGCTGATCGTGGTCGGATAGGGCTGGTCGACCGTGACATAGGCCGAACCGCCGCCGCTGACGAAGCCGCTTCCGCCGGCGCGGGCGTTGAGGCCGGCCCGCGCGCCCGCACTGGCGTTCGCATTGGCATTGGCGTTGACGTTCACATTGACGTTCAGATTTCCGCCTCCGCCGCAGCACGGCGGGGGCGGCGGGGTCTCACAACAGGGAGGTGGCGGCGGCGGCGGCGGCGGCGGTGGGGGCGGCGGCTCGCAGCATGGCGGAGGCGGCGGCGGGCAATCGTGCCCGCACTGGGCCGCGGCGGTCTCGGCAAAGGCCGTCAGGGCGATGAAACCCGCCAGGGCCGGCAGCCAGGTCATGATCCGCACCCGCATGGGCCGACCTCCAGATAAAATACGCGCGGACCCGACGGGACCGGACCGCTCCAGCCTGCATCAGAACCCCAAAAGCCTTTCGTTTCCGTTGCCTTTCGCCCGGCCCGTCCCTTGCGGCGGTCGGGCGAAAGGCGAAGGCGATGTTTCAACCTGACACGCAATTCCTGATCGACCACTGGACCGGACTGTCCCGCCGGGCCGGCGCGCGCGGCGGGATTCCGGCGCGAGCGGCGCTGGAGCCGGACGCTCTGGGCGTTCGTCTGCCCCGCGCCTTCATCGCCGAACGCGCGGGCGAGGACGCGATCATTCGGCTGGCGGGCGGGTGGATCGAGGCCTTGCATGGCGGGCTGCTGAAAAACCACGCCTTCCTGTCCCTGTGGCGCATGGCCTCGCGGCCGCTGGTGGCCACCGCCCTGACCCAGACCATTCGCGAAGGACGGCCGGTCGTCATCGCCGCACTGGCCGGGGCGCTGGCCGCTCAGGTCGAGGTCGTGTTGGTCCCGTTGCGCGGCCCGTCGGGTGGCACGGACCGGGTTCTCGGACTCTATTCTCCGGTCGTCACCCTAACGCTCGCGGCCGACGAGCCGCGCCTGCTGACCGCGCGGGTGTCGATCGGCGTCGGAGAGGTCGCGCGCCCACACCTCAGCCTCGCGGCCGTGGGCGGCCGACGGGTCGCGTGAGCCGGGAAGCATCCGACGAACAGCGCTTCGTCGTAAAGCTTGAACACGACTGTCGCGTTTCACCTGTAATAACTGGCCGCTGAAGGACCTTGGGGGTCAAAAAATGTTGAAGATGATCAAACGGCTGACCTGCCGTCATTCATACATGTGGTCCGAACGCCGTAAGCAGGACGTCTGCTACAACTGCGCTCGTGTGCGCCTCGCGTCCGAAACCGCCGAGGGGTCCCCGGTGATGCTGGACGCCACGATCGAGCCGGAAAGGGAACACACCTAGCCCTCGCGAAGGTCTCGCCGGTATCGCTTCCAGTTCTGCACATAGTGTTGTGCCGAGGCCTTCAGCGCCTCGATCTGCCCGGGTTCCAGCGAGCGGATCACCTTGCCCGGCTGGCCCATGACCAGCGACCCGTCGGGGATGACCTTGCCCTCGGTGATCAAGGTATTGGCCCCGATGAGGCAGTTCTTTCCGATCCTCGCGCGGCCGAGGACGACCGCCCCGATCCCGATCAGGGTGTTGTCGCCGATCTCGCAACTGTGAAGCATGACCATGTGACCGACCGTGACTCCGTCGCCGATCGTCAGCGGCTCGCCGGGATCCGAGTGCAGCACGCTGCCGTCCTGGATATTGGTGTCGCGGCCGATCGTGATCGAATCGTTGTCGCCCCGGACCACGGCACCGAACCAGACGCTGGCGCCCGGTTTGAGAATCACGTCTCCTGTGATCGTCGCGTTCGGTGCCACCCAGTATTCGCCCTCCGGCGGAAGCTGCGGTTTCTTGTCCGCCAACGAATAGATCGTCATCTAAACATCACCTTATCTAGGGCCAATCAGCGCTTTAAGCGTTCGTAAACCAAGCTAGCATCATAGTGTTGGTGCGATTCGAGGCCCTCATTTCGGCCCCGGATCAGAAGCCGGATCAAGCCCGGTCCGGTCAGACCTCGGGTGGCGTGCGTGGTGCGTTCGGTTCGGCGGCCTATCCCGCTGGAAGTTGATCTCTCCTCCGACCCGGGCGGATGCGTCGCATCCTCTCCTCTCCTCTCCACCTTCGTTCGGGGCGATGCTTTTGCGGCATCGCCTTTTTTCATGCCCCCCGGCGACACGTTTTCTGTGTCGTCGTCTTTCATGCCCTGGAGGCGTTCATGACCAAGCGTGCGGCGATCAAGCGTCAAACCCGCGAGATGTCCCGTGAACACGGTATTCTCGACTCCCGCCAGTTCATCGATGACGCCAAGGTGCGTCGCCTCCCTACCAGCGCCGGCTGGTCGCCGAACCCCTCCAACGACGATCGTGACCAAGCCTATCTGAAGACGCTTAAACCCAAGTCCGAAGGTCAGGCCGAGATGATGGCGGCCATCGACCATCACAATCTGGTCCTGGCCCTCGGTCCGGCAGGAACCGGCAAGACCTATCTGGCCGTGGCCAAGGCCGTCGAGGCCCTTGAGGCCGGCAAGATCGGCCGCATCGTCCTGTCGCGCCCCGCCGTCGAGGCCGGCGAATCTATCGGTTTCCTGCCCGGCGACATGGAAGACAAGCTGGCCCCCTATCTGCGCCCGCTCTATGACGCCCTGTCCGATCGCCTCTCGATGAAGCGGGTCAAGGCCCTGATGGCCGAAGGCCTGATCGAGATCGCGCCGATCGGCTATATGCGCGGCCGCACGCTGAACAACGCCTTCATCGTCGTCGACGAGGCGCAGAACTGCACCTACGTCCAGCTGAAGATGCTGCTGACCCGTCTGGGCTGGCATTCGACCATGGTGGTGACCGGCGACCCGCAGCAGTCGGACTTGCTGCCAGGCATCTCGGGCCTGACCGACGTGGCCGACCGGCTGACCCCGGTGCCCAACATCGCCGTCGTCCGTCTGGCCGAACAAGACATCGTCCGCCATCCGCTGGTGGCGAGCATGATCGGGGTGCTCTGACCCCGTCTGATCGTGTGTCGCGGGGCAGGGATCCGGCTCGCCGGCTCCCTGCTTCGTGTCGGAGCGGAACCGCAATACGATTCGCTCTTCGCGTGACGGGAAGGGCCTGCTAACCGGACCCCCTCATCTGTTCAGCGGCCCCCATGAAAATCCCACGCATCGCCTTTGCCGCCTACGGCTTCGCCATTCTCATCGTCGTCGTCGACCAGCTGACCAAGGCCTGGGTCATGAACGGCCTGGGGCTTCGTATCGAGGGCCAGACGTTTCCGGTCGCGGACCCGTTCTTCAACATCACCCTGGTTCACAATCAAGGCGTGAGCTTCGGCCTTTTCGGCGACGGTTCCGCACGCTGGATGTTGAGCCTTTTCTCGATCCTGGTGGCCGGCATCCTCGCCTGGTGGGCGCTCAAGGCCGATCGTCGCCTGTTGATTACCGCCCTCGGTCTGGTGATGGGCGGGGCCGTAGGCAATGTCATCGACCGGATCCGCTTCGGCTGGGTCGTCGACTTCTTCGATTTCTCCGGCAATATCATCGCGGGCGTGAAGGTCTTTCCCTGGGTCTTCAACGTCGCCGACAGCGCCATCACCGTCGGAGTCGTGCTGCTGCTCCTCGACAGCCTGATTTCAGACCGGGAAACCAAGGTTGGCCTCGCCGCCGAAAAGGCGTAATCAACCGCTTCCTACAGGGTTTACGCGAGCGCCACACCCGGCGCCCCGCAACGGAAACTGACATGCGCCTCCGCACAATCGCCGTCCTGACCCTCACCACCTCCATGCTCGCGGTCGGTGCCTGCTCGAGCGTGAGGCAGGGGATCGGCCTGACCAAGGTCACGCCGGATGAATTTCTCACCGTCTCGACCGCCCCCCTGACCGTGCCGCCCGAATATGGCCTGCGCCCGCCGGCACCGGGCCAGCCGCGGCCGCAGGAACTGGCGCCCGAATCCGCAGCCCGCCAGATCCTGCTCGGCCAGCGTCAGGCCGTGACACGCTCGCCCGGCGAACAAATCCTCGTCGCCCAGGCCGGCGGCGACCGCGCCGACCCCCTCGCCCGCTACGTCGTCGACGACGAGTTCGGCGATCTGGCGCACAAGGAAGAAGGCTGGGCCAACCGCATCCTGTTCTGGCGCCGCGACGACGCCGCCAGCCAAGGCCCAACGACGACCCAGACCTCTGACGGCGCGGTGGTCGTGGACGCCGCGAGCGAATACGCCCGCGTTCAGGCCCTGACCGGCGGCCGGACCGGCATCAGCATCTCGCCGCGCCGCGACAACGGGTTCAAGCTCCCCGGCCTGTAAGGTCGCGTCGGGTCGAAAAGACGCGGCTTTTTTTGGTCGCGGCTCATCTGGAACGTTTCAGGCCTTGGCGGCCCCGGCCCTCAGGCCACGCTCCGCCAGCGCCACGATCGCGACACCGCCCATGGTCAGGGCGGCGCCAGTCAGGATCTGCGGCGTCAGCACGTCGCCCATGAAGCCCCAGCCGATCAGAATGGACACGACGGGCGTGGCCAGCAGATAGGGCGTCACCCGCCCAGCCTCGCGCTTCTGCACCAGCCAGAACACGAGGGTGGTCGCCCCGACCGACGAAATCAGCCCGGCCCAGACGACACAGGCCCAGACCAGGGCGTCGGCACTCTGGATCGCCGCCATCTGCCCACGCTCGAAGAACGCTGAAGCAAAGGCCAGCGAAGGCAGGGCGACCAGCGACAGCAGACCCTGCATCTTGAGCGGCGGGATCGACGTGGTCCGCCGGGCCACTACCGTGGTCAAGGCCCAGGCCGCGCTGGCCGCGATCGCCACAAGGATGGCCTTCCAGTCCTCCACGGCATGCGGGTCCAGGGTCATCCACGCCACACCCACGAACGCCACACCCATGCCGGCCAAGGCAAACCGGGACAACCGCTCGCCGAGCAACACAAAGGCGAAAAGGGCCGTGAACGGCACCCAAAGCTGTGCCGCCACCGACACCGGGCTGACGTCCTGCGCCAGCCAGAAGGCGAGATACAGAAGCCCGTAATGGATCGGGCCGCCGAGGAAGACGATGATCAGCAGGCTCTTCCAGTTCGGAAAGGGCGGTCGCACGAACGGAATCAGACAAGCGGCGGCCAGCGCGAACCTGAGCGCCGCCATCAACAGCGGCGGCAGGGTCTCGGTCCCCAGCTTGGCCGCAGCGTTGTTGACGCCCCAGACCACGACCACCGCCGCGATAGCGGCGATCTCGATCAGGGTCAGCGGGCTGTGCGGCTTGTCGGGGGTGGTCACGCGACGGACTTAGCGCGGTCGGGCCAAACTCGCCCGTCACGATGCGTGACGCCAGATTGCGGGATCAGTCTCACCCGAAGCTCCACCCGTCGCCGTAGTGGCGCATGGGGTTCGCCTCGCGCTAGAACGGAATGTCGTCGTTCAGGTCGTAGCTTTCCTTCGGACCACTGGGCTTGTTGGCCCCGCCGGTGGAGAAGCCCGACGAATAGTCGTCGTCGCCGCTCCGAGGCGCGCCGCCACCGGCCCCGGCACCGGCCCCGTCACGACCGCCCAGCATGGTCAGTTCGCCCTTGAACTTGCCGACTACGATTTCGGTCGAATATTTTTCGACGCCCTGGGCATCGGTCCATTTGCGGGTCTGCAGGGCACCCTCGATGTAAACCGTCGAGCCCTTCTTCAGATAGTTCTCGGCCACCTTGACGATGTTGTCGTTGAAGATAACCACCCGGTGCCACTCGGTCTTTTCCTTGCGCTCGCCCGAGGATTTGTCGCGCCATTGTTCCGAGGTCGCCAGCGACAGATTGGCTACCCGCTCGCCGGAATTCAGGGTGCGGATTTCCGGGTCCTTGCCGAGGTTGCCGACCAGAATGACCTTGTTGACACTGCCCGCCATCATCGAGCTCCTTCTCTAGTTGCGCCTGCCGCGTTTCACGCCGTGCGAGGCCGGATTGAGTTGGCCTTAGCGCGATTCACCACCCGCGCGGGCCGTCTTCGAGCGCCGCGAGCTGTCAGACCACGACCATTTGTTCCATATTTGTTCCGCCCCGTCCAGAGCGACCCTGGTCAGGGCGTGGCTTCCGGGGGCGGCGCGGCGACCGCGATCGGGGTTCCGTCAGCGGCGCGCCGTATAGCCCCCGGCATGGCCAGACGTCCATCGCCCGTCCGCGCCAGCAGGACGAAGCGCGACCCGTCCAGCGAACGGGAGATCCACGCCCCGGCCCCATCGATGAAGATGAACTGACCCTGATAGGCACCTGTCACCTCACGGCGGGTGCCCCCCAGCCGCAGGAATCGAAGTCGCATCTCCTCGAGGCGGGCCGCGCAGAATTCGATCTGGGGCTGGTCGCGCGCGAGAGCATTGAAGCGCGGGGCGTCGCCTTCATCGCCCATCTCGACGACGAAGCAGACGCCCTCGTCGAAAGGAGCCTTGACCGGCTGCTGGCAGGCGCCGAGCGCCAAGGCACCGGTAATCAGAACGGCGGAGACGGACGTACGCATCAGGGCAATCCCGGAAACTGGCAACTGCGGTCCTGCTCCGCCAAGGTGCGGAAGCGGGTGTTGTCGGACGACTGCTCGACCCGCCGTGGCACCAGCCGGAGCGTTGTATCGCCCCAGCGTCCGTACAAGGCCTCGCCCGGACGGACACAGGTGCCGGAATACAGCGCCCGCAAACAGGCGTTCAGGCCCATGTTCGATGACAGCGACCGCCAGTCAGATCCCGTGTGGCGCAGGCAGGCGGCACCGGAGGCGGGCTGGGCCGAGGGTTGCCTCGGCTCGTCCACCGGCAGCGGCATGGGCTCGGGCTCGACGGTGGCCATGTCGATCGTCTTGACCGGCGGCGGACCGGGAGGCGGTCGGAAGGCGACGGGCGCACCGGTTTCGTCCACCCCCACATCGAGCGCGTCGGTTGCCAGTCCGTTTCGACGCGCGCAGTCGGACAGCGTCGCCATGCCGATATACTGCCCGTCGACAAAGCAACGCAGTTCGCGGCTCGTGTTCAGTTCCGGCGCGTCGGCGACATCGATGGTCAGCCCTCCCTGGGCAGCCGGCGGAGGCCCCGGATCGCGATCGCGACCGCCGCTGAGAATCAGGGCGATCACCACGGCCGCAAGGATTGCGACAGCAGCACTGATCACGATGAGAATGCGGTTGTCCTTGGGCATGGCGGGCTCGCGCGGATGGAGCCCCCAATAACGCCGCCGAGGCCTCCTCCGTCAACGAACTTCGTCGCCGTCGGCCCTATCCGCCGAGCCGCGCCAGCGCCGCCTGGTAGTTGGCCAGCTGGGCCGTCAGATAAGCGGGTACCGGTCCCCTGGCCGCCCCAGCCGTTGAGACGGGGGCCAGGGCGCGATAGGCGTCGCGGACAGCCTTCATCGCAGCCTGCAATCGCTCTCCCGAGGTCTTGATCGCGGTGGCGTCGTTCAGCGACAGGGTTCGCGACAGATTGAGACCAAAGGTCTTCACCGTGCCATCACCGCTGCTGGCACCGACATAGCCTTGGGACAGACCCAGCCCGGCCAAGGCGTCGCGACCCGGTTCGCCCGCCGTCAGCACCGCACCCGTCTTCAGGTCGCGTGCCGAGATCGAGAGCCGCTGAAACCCGCCCGACACCGACAGGGGCGTCTCGCCCTGCTTGCCGGCGACCGCGGTGTCGGAGGCGATCGTCACCTTCAGCTTGCGATTCGATGCCTGTTCAATCTTGCGCGCCAGCGACTGCAAGGTGTCGCGGGCATCGATGGTCACCGCGACACCCCGGCCCCCGCCGGCGGGTGAGACATAGAAGCGGTCGCCGACCCGCGCCGAGGTCGCGACCGTCAGCAGCTTGGACTGGCTTTGGTCGATCTCGCCCTGCGGCAGGCCCAGCCGGTCCAGCACGCTGGCTCCGTTCGCGGCGACGGCCAAGGTCAGGGGAGCGGCGCGCTGACCGTCGCCCTGCCAGTCGCGCCGCCACTCGATGGTACCGGTGTCGGCGTCCAGCCGCGCCAGAAAGGCCTGCGTCGGCTCTTCGGCCTTGGCGTTCAGCGGCCGGTCAGCGACGCCCGAAATCCAGACCTTGCCGCCGACCACCTTCACATCGGCGGCCGTGTCGTCGCCTGCGGCCCCAACATAGGTCAGCCGGTCATTGGCCGAGGCGGTCAGATCGCCTTCGATCACCGCGACGAAGGCGTCGGTACCGCCGTGATGCGCAGTGTTGATCGTGCCGATATCCAGGGCGTCATTGCGGGTCGTGCCGGTCAGCACCACCCGCCCCCCCGACACCGACAGGCCGGCGACCTCGCCACTGGCAAGGCCCAGATCGCGCGAGGCCGCGAGGGTCGGCTTGCCGTCGACATCAAGGGTAAAACGGCGGACGATCAGACGCCCGTCCTCGACGCCGGCGGAATAGAGGTTCGACCCGTCGACCGCGATGGCGCCGACGCCGTCCTCCAAGGCCGTGCCGAACTGGGAGGCTCCGGCCGCCGTTGCGACGACGGGCGCGAAGATGTGGGCCTGGCTCTCGCTGAACGCCTGAACATAGCCGTCCCAGCCGCCAAGCCCTGCCGCGCCGGGGATGGACCCCCGGGACCGGCCCCCGACATAGACGGTGCCGTTGGCGCCGAAACTGACCGAGGTCGCCTCATCGGCCGCTCGTGCCCCGCGGCGCTGGGTCCAGACTTCCTGGCCCTCGGCGTCGAAGACTGTGACGAAGCTGTCCGCGACGGTGGCCGCGTCGCCGCTCTTGCCCGGCTCCAGCGCGCCGATGACGGAGCCCGCGACCGCCACCCGTCCATTGGCGTCGATCGCGATCGCATAGCCACTGGCGGTCGAGGCGGACCCCAGCGCCCGGGTCGAGGCCACCCGTCCGGCGGAATCGAGCTTGATCAACGCCACGTCGCGCTGACCCTTGATCGGCTGGTTGGCTGGACCCGCATCGACGTCGGCGACCAGCCACAGCGATCCGTCGGACCCGGCGGCGCTGGCGCGGACCGTCTCGATGCCGGGCGGCAGGGCCGTCTGACCGGCGCGTCCGGCGACCCACTGGGTCTCTCCGGGGCGGGCGACGGCGTCGGGCGGCGCGCCGCCGGTATCGGCCTGGAATTTGAGCAATTGGTGGCCGCCGACGGTGCCGGCTCCCTGAACCACGTAGACGGCGTCAGCCTTTTCCGTCGCGTTGAAGCCAATGGTTTCGGTCGAAACGCCGCGTACCACCAGGGCCCAGCGATCCGGCCCGGCCGGCAGGGTGACCGGCTTGCCGTTGACCGTGATCGTCTTTGGCTCGGCCTTGACCTGGTCTCGTCCGACCCGGGTCTCGACGCCTGCGCTCTGCAGCTTGCCGTTGATGTGACCCAGCACCGCGTTCAGCGTTCGGGGCGTCGCGCCCATCTCGGCCAGATCGATGGACACCGTGCTGGTGCCGATCGTGGTGCGGACGGAGATGTCGAATGCGACCGCGCCCGCAAAGGCGGGGCTGACGGTGTCCGGGGATCCCTCGTGAACCGGAACGGTGACGGAGACCGCGCTGTCCCGCGCGACGCCGGAGGTCGTCTTGCTGACCGAAGTCGCCGTTCCCTGGGCCAGCCGCACGCCATCCAGCCCGGCCGAGGACACCCAGGTCTCGACTTCCAGCAGACCGGCCGCGAACCGCTTGTTCAATTGCGTCGCCTCCAGCGCGCTGACACCCTTCGTCGCCGCCCGGTTGGCCAAGGCGTTCATCGTATCCAGCCCCTGATAGAGGGCGAAAAGTTTTCGGTAGTCGGTCGACGCGGACGCCAGATCAAGCCTGGCCGTGCCTTCATTGATGAATTTGCGGCCGCCAAGCGCGGCCCGGACCAAGGCGTCGGCTTTGGGTGCCTCGGCCGTGTTGGACCACGGCGGCGTGGGCTGCTTCTTCGCCGATACGCCGGACACGCCCCCGCCCGCGCTGAAGCCAACGAACGCCGAGCCTCCATACAGGCCGAGAAGATAGCTGTTGTTGATCACACAGGGCTCCTGGCCCGCAGTGTGAGGCTCCGTGCGTAACGAGGGCTTAACGTCCGGCTGCGGAGCGACTTCTGCCGCGACTCAGGGAACAATGGTTGCCTGCGCTCGTTTACCGCGCGCCGGATGAGGAGGACGCTGTGATGACCGCCTTCACCAATGCCTTGAAATCTTTGCTTTCGCTGTATGGCCTCGCGCCGCGCCAAGCTTTGCGCCGTCGACCGTCCCCGGTGCAGATAGGGCCCGCCGGCGCGCGCCGTCCCGTCTGATCAGCCGCCGCGGAAGAGCGACAGGATGATCTGCGGTGCCTGGTTGGCGATGGAAAGTGACTGGGCGCCGAGTTGCTGCTGCACCTGCAGCGCCTGAAGCCGGGCGCTTTCCTTGGCCAGATCCGCATCGACCAGATTGCCGATGCCAGAATCCAGCGTGTCGATCAGTTTGGTCACAAAGGTGTTGTGAGCCTGTATCTGCTTGGCCTCGGCGCCGATAGCACCGAGCGCGCCGTTCAGTTGGGTAATTGAATCGTCGAGGCGCGTCAGCGCCTGGGTCGCGCCGGTCAGGCTCAACAGACTGTCCGACAGGGTCAGTTCGACGATCGCGCCGCCCAGAGACAGGTTCTTGGACGACAGGGTGATGAAGCTGGTCGCGTCACCGTTGGCCAGGAATTTGATGCCCGAGGTCAGCGACCCGTTCAACAGGTTGCCGCCGTCGAACTCGGCGTTCGACACCTGTGTGGCGATCGCCTTCAGCAGGGCCTTGAAATCCGCATCGAGCAATTGACGCGATTGAGTCTTGAGCGAGGGATCCTTCGCCGCGACCACCTTTTCCTTCAACTGGTTCAGCAGGTCGGAAACCGATTCGCCGGCCGAGAGCGCCACGTCAGCGATCGAGGTGGCGCGATCCAGACTCTGTTTCACTGCGCTGAGAGCGCCGACATCGGCGCGCTGGCCCTGCGCGATGGCCCAGATGGCGGCGTTGTCCTTGGCTCCCTGGACCTTCAACCCCGTGGAGATCCTGCCTTGGACCTCGCCCAACCGATCGTTGGTGCGGGTCAGGTTCTGCAGCGCGATGGCAGCGGAGATGTTGGTATGGACGCTATTCGTCATCCGACTCGAGCCCTGTTTGAATTACCAAAGGCTAGTCGGGCAACCGTGCATACATGGTTAACGCGCGCTAACCACGCGCTTAAGCCGCGCGGATCGCTCCAGCGCGGCGGAAAAGGTGGTTGACATCGTCCCGTCAGGCGCTGGTGTCGATCACCGAGCCCGAACTGTATTCGGCGGTCCGCATCAGATCGACCACCTGTTCACGCGGCAGCTGGCGAACGACCTCGCCGGTCAGACGGTCCAGCGTCTTGTAGATAAAGGTGCCGGCCTGCGGGCCTTCCTCGATCACCAGCCTGTAGCGAGCGGCGCGTTCCGCAGCCTGCGCCGACCTGGAATCCGGCCGATCGCCGCCTGCAGAGGAACCGCTCGCGGCGACGACGGGGCTTGTGGCGGCGACGCGTACCGGGGCTATCTTTGCATTGTTGGTCATGGCTCCTTCCGACGGGTATCAACCGGCGGCTTCCCTTCAACGGGATGGGGGCGGTCGGGCGGAGTCCGTTGGACCCCGCCCTTCCGTTTGATCCCTAGCGGAACAGTCCGAGCAGGATGGAGGTCGAGGAGTTGGCGATCGACAGAGCCTGCACACCCAGCTGTTGCTTGGTTTGCAGCGACTGCAGACGAGCGCTTTCCTTGGCCAGGTCGGCGTCGACTAGGTTGCCCACGCCGATTTCCAGGGCGTCCTGGAGCTTGCCGACGAAGGTTTGGTGGGTCCCGAACGAGTTGGAGCCGGTGCCCAGGCGAGCCAGGGAGGCCGAAACCCTGTCGATCGAAGCGTTGACCAGGCCGAGAGCGGTCGTGGCCAGGGTCGCGGTGCCGATGGTGGTCGTGGCCGCGACGGTCACGTTCGCGCCGCCGAGGGACAGGTTTTCACCGGCCACCTTGATGGTCGAACCCGCCGTGTTGGACAGGGCCCTGAAGCCGCCGGTGCCAGTCGAGTTGTCCAGCAGGTTCACGCCGTTGAACTTGGCGTTGGTTACGACGGTCGTGATCTGGTCGCGGATGGCCTTGAAGTCTTCGTTCAGGGCCGAACGCGCCGACGTGGTCAGGCTACTGTCCGTGGCGGACAGGGCCTTTTCCTTCAGCTGGCTCAGGAGGTCCGACACCGATTCGCCGGCGGCCAAGCTGACGTCCACGGCCGATTGGCCACGGTTCAGGCTGTCCTTGACGGCGTTCAGGGCGACAATTTCGGCGCGCTGGCTGGTGGCGATGGCGAAGATTGCGCCATTGTCCTTGGCGGACGAGACGGCTTTGCCGGTGTTGATGCGGTTTTGAACCGTGGCAAGTTCCTTGTTGGTGACTTGCAGGTTCTGGAGGGCGATTTGCGCGCCCACGTTCGTGTTAACGCTGTTCAGCGCCATGACGATATTCCTTGTTTCAAGGTGTCCGACGCCATTTTGGCGGCCGGGAGCATTTTGCTCGGTGTCCCTCGCAGCAAGGACGGGACCAACGCCGCGATGGCCATGCCAGACCTGCGGCGATTGATTTCGCTACGTTAGTTCTTGTTAAGCACGCTTGGTGCCGGGCAATTCCTGCCGGGCCGCAGGCAGATATTGCCGGGTAGCTGGGCAGTAGATGCCGATGGACCGTCACGGCGGGCCCGTCTCACCGATCATTCTCGGGGTCCTCCGGCGGGCGGCCGCTGCGACGCCATCCGGGACTGATGTGATCGAACAGGTCGTCGTCGCTGAGCCGGCGCGGCGCGTCCCAGACCTCCTCGTCCAGCAGCGGCGGTTCGGGCCGCGTTCGGGCGGCGAGCCTCAGGGCGCTCATCCGACCGCGACCAGCCAGACCAAACCCGCGGCACCTGCCCCGCCCGCGCCTCCGGCCGAGACGCCCGCGCCGCCGCCGCCGCCGCCGCCGCTCGAAAGGCCTCCTCCGGCACCCGGATGGCCACTGCCGGACGTCACGCCTCCGCCTCCCCCGCCGCCGCCGCCCGCCCAGTGGAGCGTCGGCTGGGGCGCAGCCGTGCCGGCCGAGCCCGCGGCGGCTGCCCCACCGACTCCGCCCAAGGCTTTGACCGCCAGCGCGCCGCCGTCGCCCCCGGCTCCTCCGGCCCGGGCTGTGCCGGATCCATCCAGGCCGCCGCCTGCGCCGCCTCCGCCGGGCGCGTCGGGCCGGTCGAAGCTCTTTCCTGGGGCACCGGTCGCGGTGACGCTGGAAGCACCGCCGCCGTTCGAGGGCGGCGCGCCGGCACCCGCCGAACCCGCCGCGCCGCTGGCCGCACCGCCCAGGCCGCCGCCACCGCCGCCAGTCGCCGTCAGTACCGGCGTCCCGGCCAAATAGACAACGCTGCCGCTGCCACCGGCACCCGCCGTCGTCGTCCCGCCGGCGCCGCCCTGGCCGACGTTCACGGTGACACCACCCGTTCGCAACAGGTCGGCCGACCACGTCGCCCGGCTGATGCCGCCCGCGCCACCGCCGCCGCCGCCGAAGCGCGATCCCGAGGCGGCGAAAGCCCCGGCCCCGCCGCCTCCGCCACCGCCGAGGATCACGGCCTCGATGCGGGTCGCCCAGGCCGGAATCGTATATCCGCCGTTGACGCTGAAGGCCGTCACGGCGCACCGCCCGGCACCCAGCGGAAACGTCATCCGGCCACTCGCGCGATCCACGGAGACAGCCTCGCTCCAGCTGGTGCCGTCGCCGCTGACCTTGAGTCGCAGATCGTCGTCGCCAAGCAGGCCGATCTCGGCCCGGCCACTGAACCCGGTCTGGAACAGAAGGGACAGGACATCGCCCGCCGTCTCCTTGTTCAGCGTCAATCGCAGGTCTCCGTCGCCGCCGGATCCCGCTTCCAGCGCCGTCCACAGCGCCTTGTTCAGCCGCGCAACGAACGGATTCAGCGCATCGGCGGTTGTCCCGACCCCCAGCCGGTCCAGGTTTTGGACCGTGCCCAGCCGCGCACCCGCCCCGACCCAGGCACCGCCGTCACGCACCCATAGTTCGCCCGAGTCCTGAATCAGGACCACCAGCCCGTCCGGAGCCGCGACAACGCTCCAGCCACCGGCTTCCGCCCGCATCAAGGTCCCCGCCCCCTGTCCGGCCCACGCCAGTCCCGTGACGCCGGCAGGCAGGATGTACAGGTCACCGTCGTCGGGCGCAGGCGGCGGGGCGGTCGTGGTGGCGCTGACCACCGCCGTCTGCACCAAGGCGTCCAGTCGGGTCAGCGCCTCGTTCAGCGTAACGTGTTTCTGCATCTGGCCCGCGGCCAGATAGGGCAGCGCCAGGCGGGCCGTTTGATCGTCGCTCATCGTGATCTCCGAAATGGGTTCGGAGCTCAGTCTGCGGCGGCCGGGAGGTCAGGCGCGCCGATGACGCTACCCATCGCGAAAACCCTCGAAGCCTCAGCGACTTGGCGAGCAGACCACTGTCAGGCTTTGGCGAAAGGGATGCGGGGAGGTCATGAGTGGAAGGGCTGTACGACCTCCCCGCCGACGGGCCCGCAGGCTGTCAGGACCAGGCGGCGCGCTTGCGCGAACCGCTAGAAGCCCGTCACGTTGAGCGACGACCGGTTCGACCGGCCGGATGCAGCTCAGAGGCGCTGAAGTTCGCCCGACGCGACCACGGGTCCATCCGGCTTGTTCATCGCCGGGGTGTGGCCGGGGGCCTCCATCGACACCGCGACAGCATTGGCGGTTCCCGCCGCGCCTGTCAGAGCCCGGGTCAGGCTGTGTCGCGAGGTTGCGGAGCCGTCGATGGCGCCGACCAGCTGGACCGCTCCCTCGGGCATGACCAGCCAAAGGTGAGGTACGCGGCTGTCGCCGGCCATTTCGGCGGTAGGAGCGAGGTACAGTTCGCCGGAGACAGGATCATAGGCCAGCGTCATGGCCGCCGCGCCGTTCTCCAGCGTCAGGGTTGCGACCCGTGTGACGGCCAAGGCGGGGGTGGTCGTCGGCGTCGGTGCCGGCGGGACCGGTTGTGGTTGGGCCACCAGAACGACAACCGCCGCCAGGCTGGCCGCCAGCAGGCCCGAAGATCCGATCGCCCAGGTGCGCCAGAATGCGAGCCGGCCATTGTCGTTGGCGGCGGCGGGCATGGAGACGCCTGCTTCGATCCGCGGCCAGACTTCGGCCGATGGCTCCACCGCCACAACGGTCGTGGCGATCCCGGCCAGATGTTCGTTCCATGCTTCGACCTCCGCCGCGAAGGCGGGTTCGGCGGCTTCGCGCCGGCGGGCGGCGGCCTCTTCGGTTGGCGACAGCACGCGCAGGGCCAGTTCCCCGGCCAGCGCCAGGTCATCGTCGGCGCCTTCGATGTCCACGGGAACTGTCATGGCTCCAGACACGTCCTCAGCCGCAACAATCCGCGCCGAATCCAGCTTTTCATTGTTCCCAGCGGCACATTCTCGCGGCTCGCCAGGACGTCATAGGTCACGCCTTCCAGAAAGGCGGTGCGGATGGCACCACCGGTCCGGTCATCGAGCTGGCCGAGGCAGTCGTTCAGACGACGCACATCGTCGCCGGTCTCGACCGCCTGCGAAGGCGACGGGCCGTCGTCCGCGATGTCGAACGCCTCGTCGATCGAGGTCGATTTGCGAAAGCCGGCACCGGAGCGCAGCCGGTCGATCGCGCGGTTCCGGGCGATCGTCACCAGCCAGGTGATCGGACTCGCGCGAGACGCATCGAAGCTCTCGGCCTTTCTCCAGACTGTCAGATAGGTGTCTTGCAAAACGTCCTCGGCCATTTGGCGGTCAGACAGTATACGCAGGGTCACGCCCAATAGCTTCGCGGACGTCGCTTCATAGACGCGACGGAACGCGGCGCGGTCGCCCTGCGCCGTGCGGCCAAGGGCGAGTGCCAGTTCATCGCGGGTCAGCATGGCGCTCATTCAGTCTTCCGCTGGATGTTACGGTTCGACATGCCGACACCCCGTGTAGTCGTCAAGGCGCGTTCAGTCGTGCAGGTATACGACGCGCTTCAGCTTCGGGTTGCGGCGCATGTCCGCGATATGTCGCTCGTGGTCGCCAGAGGCATGGGCCTCGCGCCCGTTCGCCTCGACCCAGTGGGTGGTTTCGATGTCCTTCTGCAGCGCCTTGGCCGCCATCAGATGGCCCGGAAACAGGAAGTCGATCGCATCCCCGGCGATTCCGACGAACGGAACCTCGCCAGCGACGCTCGTCGCGGTGTCCAGTCCCAGATAGCCTAGCATCCGCACGATGGTCCCAGGCGTCGCCCGGGCATTCATCGCTTGGACCAGCAGCCAGCCCGCCGCCCCGACGCTGTAGACCGTGCCCACGACCGGAATCCAGGTCAGCAGGCCGTCAAGCCCGACGCCGAAAGGACCAAAGCCGACCACTCGGTCCGACAGTTTCTTGATCCCCTCGACATTGGACCAGATTTTCTCGATATCCGCGATCGTCCGTCTGGCCATGCCACCCTCCATCAAGCGAGACCGTAACGCGCCATGACGACCCGCGTTCACTCATTAGGGCAAGAGCCATGTCAATAAGACGACTGGCCATGCGGTGGGCGCCGCCGGTCCTTCTCGCGGTGCCCCTGCTGATCGGGCTGGCGGGCGTGAGCGGCGTCGGCCATCGCTGGGTGGATATCCTGGCCCAATTCACCGCGCCCGCCCTGGTCGCCACCATCGGCCTGAGCGTCGCTTTCGTCCTCTTGCGACGCTGGCGCTTAGGCATCGGCGCGCTGGGCGTCCTGTCCGTCCTGCTGGTCGCCGTCTGGCCACAGTGGTGGCCGACGACCGAGAAGCCCGAGCTCGGCGCCCCCGTGGTGCGGCTGTATTCGGCCAATCTGTTCTATCGGAACGACGATGTCGCGGCGATCCGCCGATCGATCGTGGCGGCGGACCCCGACATCGTCATCCTGCTGGAGCTCGGTCGGGAGCCGGCGCGGCGAAGTGATGAACTGCTGGCCGACTATCCCTATCGCGTGGCCCCACCGGGCGTAGTCGACCAGTTCCGGGGGCCGTGGCGATCTGTGATCGCGTCCCGATATCCGCTCATAGAGGTCCCGGGTCGGGCCGACGGCCTGCATGACGTCGCGGCTATTGCGCAGACGCCGCTGGGGAACCTCAACATCGTCGGCGTCCACCTGACCCGCCCGTGGCCGTTCCAGGAGCAGTGGGGCCAGATCAGCCAAACCAACGCCCTTGCCGCCGTTACCCGGGATATGACCGGGCCGGTCATCGTCGCAGGTGACTTCAACAGTGTGTCCAGCGCACGGATCGGCAAACAGGTTCAACGAGAAACAGGACTGATCCCGGCCCCCGGCTTTCCCGGCACCTGGCCCAGCCCCCTGCCGTCACCGCTGGGGATGACCATCGACCAGGTCTACCATTCGCCGGATCTGGCCGTCGTCAGCCGCAGACTGGGCCTGCGGACCGGGTCGGACCATCGCCCGGTCGTCACTGAAATCACCCGCGCCGCGCGCTGACCAGGTCGGCCAGCCGGGCCTCATGCCCGTCCGTCGGGAAATCGGCGGCGACCCAGCTGTCTTCGAAGGCCTTCAACAACCGTCCGGTCTCCGGGCCAGACTCGATCCCCAGCCGGGCGAGCTCACGACCCCCGACCGGCATCGGCGACGGTGTCCAACTCGCGGCCAGCGCCAGCAGGCGTCCGACCGTGTCCCCGGCGTCGGCCCGTTCGGCTCGAAGGCGCTCCAACGTGTCAGCCACGGCTCGACCGCCGTGACGATAGATGGCCCCACGCGCGTCGGCGTCGCCCATCGCCGGCGACACGACGGCCGCAGCTCGCGCCGCGGCGACCAGCCGGTCGCGGATAGCATTGGGAAACCGAAGGCGGGTCGATGCCTCCCGCACGACACGATCGTCGGCCGGCAGAAGCATCATCAGGCGCACGACCGGATCATCGCACTGCTCCACGACGGCGTCGAACCCTGGCCCTGGGACCGATTCCGGCAGCACCTGCGCCAACACCCCCGTCGCCATCATCGCGGCCGTGGCCCGGCGCGGGTCGGGCGCGGCGAGCAGTTTCAATAACTCCTTGGACACGCGTTCCGCCGACAGCCGGGTCATGCCCGACGCGAGCGAGCGGCAGGCTTCCAGAGCGGCGGCGTCAGGCTCGCCCCGCCCATACCAGGCATGGAACCGGAAGAAGCGCAGGATGCGCAGGAAGTCCTCGCGGATGCGGGTCGCCGGATCGCCAACAAACACGATCCGCCCCGCCAGCGCGTCCGCGATCCCTTCGCCGGTCGGGTCGAACACCCGGCCGTCGCTGTCGGCGTAAAGGGCGTTCAGTCGGAAATCACGCCGGCCCGCGTCCTCGGCCCAGTCGTCGGTGAAGGCCACCGTAGCGTTGCGACCGTCGGTCGAGACGTCGCGGCGCAGGGTGGTGATCTCGAACGGCATACGCTCCGACACCGCCGTCACCGTCCCATGCGCGATGCCGGTCGGAATCGCCTTCAGCCCGGCCGCGCGGACGGCCTTGTCCGTCTGGTCCGGTTGCAGGGTGGTGGCGATATCGATGTCGTCGACCGGCACACCGATCAGGGCGTTGCGCACGCAGCCGCCGACGAAGCGCGCGCAGCCGGGACCGCCCGCCGCCTCCAGCGCCGCCATGACCGCCCGCGTCGCGGACGCGGTCAGCCAGGTCTGATCGGCCACGGTGTGAGTCACGCCGCATCCTCCGCCGCCGCGATGTCGGGCGCGGTTTCGTCGCCGTAAAGCCGGGTCCTGAGCGCGCGGATGATCCCGGCGGTGACGCCCCAGATGTTGCGCTCCTCGAACGGCACGGCCCAGAACCACCGACGCGGCTGGCCCTCGCGGTCATAGAAGCCCTGCTGATGATTGCCGGCGTCCATAAGAAAGTCCCAGGGTGCCTCGAATACCTCCGCGACCTCGCCCGGATCGGGGCGGATATCCGGCGGCTCGATCAGCCAACCCACCACAGGCGTGACCAGAAAGCCCGTTCCCGTCTCATAGGCGTCGCCGATGCCCAAAACTCCCACCGTCGCCGGGTCCAGCGCCACTTCCTCAAAGGCCTCGCGCAGGGCCGCGTCGACGGCGGTCTCGCCCGCCTCCAGTCGTCCACCCGGAAAGGCGATCTGGCCGGCGTGGCTGGCAAGAGTGTCGGACCGCCGCGTCAGCAGCACGGATGCCCCCCCGGGCCGCGCGATCACCGCCACCAGGACGGCGGCCGGCCGCAGGGTCCGCGCCGGCCGCTCGGCCTCCGGGTTGAGGTCGAAGTCGGATCGGGACGCGGTTCGGCCGGGCACCCAGGCCGAGGCCGGCTCCAGCCGCTCGATCAGCCGTTCGCGCAGGGTCGACAGGCTCATTCGGTCCCGGCCCCAACGGGCCCGAGGGCGAAGGCCTCGCCATTGGATCGCACCGTCAGCCGCCCGTCCTCGACCCCCGCCATCTCCACCAGTTCGTAAAAGACCGGCCGGGCGATTCGCGCCCACAGGTCGGCCCGCACATGGACCGAGGGCGAAGGTTCGCCGCTGACCGGATCGGTCTCGACGCGGATCGGATGATCCGGCCCTGCCTCGGTCTCGTCGCCGACGTCGGTGGCGAAGACGAGGGCCTCGCCGCGTCGGGCCAGGGCGACGGCGCGGAACGGCAGGTCCTCGACCCGGATCGACAGCTTTTCGCCGGGCGTGACGAGCACATAACCGTCCGCATCCTTGCGCAACACGGTCGAGAACAGCTGCACCAGTTCGGCGCGGCCAATGGGCGAATTCTCGTGCATCCAGACCCCGTCGCGGCGGATGACGATGTCGATGTCGCCGCAATGTTCGGGATGCCAGAGATGCACCGGCGGCAGGCCCCGGCCGGGTGCCTGCTTTGCCGCCTCGGCGACGGCGGCCAATCCGGTCTTGCTGTCGGCGGGGTGAACCATGACCCAGACTTAGGCCGCGTTGGCCCGATCGGAAAGGCGTCCGGGCCTGGTTCAGGCGACCCGCACGTCGCCGCAGGGGGCGTCCTCGCCCCGCCACAGCACCCTCCCCTGATCAACTGGCCCCGGCAGGCGGACATCCGGCGCTGGCCGGAAGCCGAACCGACCGAAAAACGGAAGGTCGCCGACCAGCAGAACACCGGCTTCGCCTGCTCGATCCAGGCACGCCCGCACCAGATCCGCCCCCAGCCCTGCCCTGCGACTGTTCGCCGAAACTGCGATAGGTCCAAGGAACAGCGCCGTCCTGTCGCCGATCATGATCGTCCAGAGGCGCACCGAGCCGATCACCAGCCCATCGTCCCGCGCCACGAAGGCGGCGTCTACCCGGCCCCGCTCCCGCAATCGCTCCGCCGTCTTCGCGAAACGGCCGGGCCCGAATGCGAAGAGCACCAGCCGCTCGACCGCGGCCGCGTCGGCGGCGGTTTCGAGCTCGATGCGCACGGCCGCGGACTTGGGAGGGGCGTCAAACATGAGGGCGGGCACCTAGGGCGCGTGAGCCCGCGAATCAACCGGCTTTCGAGAAATCCGGCGCGCGCCGCTGACTGAAGGCCATGAAGGCCTCCATCGCCTCGGGGCTGGACATCTGGCTGCCGAAGGCCTCGCCTTCGCGCTGCATCAGGCTCCACAGTCGCTCGGCGTCGCGCATCAGCCGCTTGGTCTTGCGGATGGAGTTCGGTGCCCGTGCCGCAAGCTTCAGGGCCAGGTCGGTCGCGACCGTCTCCACTTGGTCAGCGGGAACCGCCCGGTTGGCGAGACCCCAGGCCAAGGCGGTCCGCCCGTCGATCGGCTCGCCCAGGGCAAACATCTCGAACGCGCGTTGGTGGCCCAGAACCTGCGGCAGCAGCATGGACGAGGCTGCCTCTGGTGCCAGCGCCAGATTGATGAAGGGGGCCGACAGCAGGGCGTCCTCCGCCACTACCACCATGTCGCAGTGCAACAACAGAGTCAGGCCGATGCCGACTGCCCGGCCCCGCACCGCCGCGACCGCTGGCTTGTCCAGGTCGGCGAGCGCCTTCAGGAAGCGGAACACGGGCATGTCGCTGGGCTGTCCGCCCTGCGAACCCAGGGCGATGAAATCGGCGATGTCGTTGCCGGCTGAGAAACTGTCGCCCTGCCCCCGGAACATCAGCACCCGCACGACGTCGTCGGCCCGCGCGCGTTCGGTCGCCTCGGCCAGGGCCACATACATGGCCTGGGTAATGGCGTTCTTCTTGTCCGGTCGCGCCAGCGTCACGGTCAGGACGCCGGCGGCGAAATCCGTTTGGACACCTTCACTCAATGGCTATCTCCCTTCGCGACGGAAATCTGGCAGATGGCCTGGCCCCACGCGTCGAATGACCTGATAGACTGTGAATATCACAGGACCAATCGGGAAAATCGACAGTCACCCGAACGGCCTTTCTTCTTGCAAGCTGTCGGTTCTTGATATGATCTGGGAACTCAATCTCGAGGACACGACCATGATGCGCTGGATTTTCCATCACCACTCAATTGCGGTCGGTTTGGCGGCGGCGATTCTGGTCACGTGCGCCGCAACGCCCAGTCTTGCGCAAGGAGCCGGCGATGCCTCATCTTCGGGCATAGCGACGCCCGATCCTGGGTTGCTGTCCGCTGTCAGGGCCCCGGTCAGAAGCGTCACGCCGTCTCGTCTGCGCGGTCGCGAGCGTCGGGAGTTGGACGCCGCCGATCTCGAGCGCAGACGCCCGGAGATGAGCGACACCGCAGTAAGGGCGGATATTCGTGCCGCGCTCGATACTGCGGGCTTGGCTTGCGGCGTGCAGGCTTTCAGACGCGTGGGAACGACGCCCGATGCACAGTCGATTTACGAAGCGGCCTGCGACGCTGGACCCGGCTATATACTGGTCAATGGCGAAGAGCCTCGCGCGACCAGTTGTCTCGTTCTCGCCGGTGGCGCGTCCAGCGCCCTCCGTCGCGATCCGGCCGCGCGGGTCGGTGCCCAATGCACCTTGCCCGAAAACCAGAACGGTCTTCGGGTCATCGGCGGCTGGGCCCGGGAGGCGGGCGTCACCTGCAGGGTCGACAAGGCGGAGTGGATCGGAACGAGTGACGCCGGCAAAGACGTTTACGAGGTCGGATGCGCGGGCTCCGAAGGCTACTGGATGGAACAGGCGGTTTCGGGCTGGTCGCTCAAGGGATGCCTCGCAGTGCGCGCCGAAGGCTTGCGCTGCCGGTTCACCGAGCCTGGCGCCTAAAACGTCTGGATGCGCGCCTGGCTTTCGGGCCCGGCGAGGCAGGCTGCCGTTTACGCGGCTCCGGGGTGTTTGATGTTGGTCCACCAGTCAACACCGTCCGCGTCCCGCGTTCGGCTGGCTTGCCCGCGGTGCCGCAGATAGTTCAGGTGCGCCACCGCCTCGCCGGTCGCCATGCCCCTCACGCCGTCGCCAACGGGACGTGCGAAAAGTGCGGGAAACACATCCACCGCCCGTTTCGGCTCCTGCAACGTTCGCTCCAGCCGCCTCAACGCTGTCTGGTGACCCCGGATCAGGGCATCCAGCCGCGCCTGAACGCCCCGGAAAGGCTCGCCATGTGACGGCAGCACCAGCACATCATCGGGAAACACGGTCTTCATCCGCTTCAGCGATTCCAGCCAGTCGCCCAGCGGGTCCGCATCCGGTTCGGTCGGCCAGACTGACACATTCGAAGATATCTTTGGCAATATCTGGTCTCCGCCCAGAACCACCCCATCCACCTCACGCCACAGACAGGCGTGTTCGGGGCTGTGGCCCTCGCCAACAACGACGCGCCAGTCATTGCTGCCGATGCTCAGCCGGTCCCCATCGCGCATCCGCGCGTAGCCCGACGGCAGGGGCGAGACGGCCCGCCCGAAAAGACCGTACTCCCGGCGGTAGAGATCTATATGCGCCTCGTCCCAGCCTGCGGCGCGGTAGTAGACGGCCCCTGCTTCCGGCGCCGGCTGGCCGATGTCCGCCAGCAGCATCCGCCCGGTCACATATTCCAGCCGGGTCATCGTCAAGTCGACGCCGAACCGTTCGCACAGCCAGCCAGCCAGGCCGATGTGGTCCGGATGCATGTGGGTGCAGATCACTCGCGTGAGTCTTCGCCCGCCCAGTGGACCGGCCAACAGGGCTTCCCAGCGTTCGCGCGTGTCGGGAATGTTCAGACCGGTGTCGACGATGGCCCAGCCGTCCCCATCCTCGATCGCATAGACATTGATGTGGTTCAGGGCGATTGGCATGGACAGGCGCATCCACATCACGCCCGGCGCGACCGTGATCGCCTTCCCGAACTCCGGCGGATCGCCGAACGGATAAGTCAGACCGCGCGCCGCGTGCATGGCGTCACCGGTTTCCCCCGTTGGGGCGTCGTCCGCCAAGTCCGTCTCCAATCAAAACTCAGGTGTATGGGTAATCCGAAGCGGGGCGGGCGTCCAGCACCGTTGTGGTCTCGCCTTGACCAGGCCACAACTGACCGCCAAGGGTGCGGAAAGTTTCGTCCATCCGGAGTTTCATCGTGTTGCAAAGAACGTTGCTCGGTCTCATCGGCGGAGCCCTCGCTCTGGCCCTTTTGGCGGCCCAACCCGTGATGGCGCAAGATTCGTCGTCTCCCTTTCCGGGCAGCGGCGGCCAGACCGACAACGATGGCGCGACCGGCGCCATCAACGAACGTAACGAGCGCGCCAACCAGCGCGATCGCCGCCAGCCTCGGCAGGCACCGACGCCTCCGCCCCCGACCCCCGAGGAAATCAAGGCCTCCGCTCAGGCCCTGATCACCACCGCCGGAGTCGACTGCCAGGTCAGCGAGGCGACCCAACCGGGTGTCAATGCCACCCAGCAGGCCATTTACGAAGCCGCCTGCACCACCGGACCGGGCTATATCGTCATCGCCGCGACCCCGCCCGAGACCTACAACTGTCTCGAGCTGGCCGGCACCGCCGCCACCGCCCGCATGCGGGACCCCGCCGCCGACGTCGGCCAGCAGTGCCTCATGCCTGCCAACATGAACGGCGTGGCCGTCATCGGTGGCTGGGCCCGCGACGCGGGCGTCACCTGCTCGATCGACGAAGCCGTCGCCATCGGCAAGAGCGACCGGGACAATGTCGTCTATGAGGTCGGCTGCGCCGGCGTGGACGGCTACTGGCTGGAGAAGGTCGCGACGGGCTGGCAGCTTCAGGATTGCCTGCAGATCGCCTCGGTCGGCGGGACCTGCCGCTTCACCACCGGTGCCGAACAGGCCGCCGGCTTCAATCCCAAACTGGCCGGTACCGAGGCCGCCGCCTGCGACGTGTCACAGGTCCGCCTGATGGGCTCCAACGCCAACGGCCGCTTCTACGAGGCCAAATGCGCCGCCGAGGGCGAAGGCTACATCGCCCGCGTCAACAACGAGGGCGTGACCCAACAGATCTACCCGTGCGCCACCGCGCAGCGCATCGGCGGTGGCTGCACCCTGACCCCGGCCCCGGCTGCGGCTGCGGCTCCGACCGAGTAGTCGACACCGTCTTCGCGACCACGATGACGCCCCGGGGTTCGCCCCGGGGCGTTTTCGTTTGCACGATCAGCGCTTCACAGACCCGCCCGATGCGCCCTAAGCAGGGGCATGCGCATCGCCACATGGAATGTGAATTCGGTCAACGCCCGCCTGCCGACGGTGTTGGCCTGGCTGGAGGCGACCCAGCCGGACGTCTGCTGCTTCCAGGAAATCAAATGCCTGGACGAGAAATTCCCGCGCGAGGCCATTGAATCGCTCGGCTACAACATCGAGGTCCACGGCCAGAAGACCTACAACGGCGTGGCCCTGCTATCGAAATATCCGGTCTCCGACGTGCGCCGCGGCTTGCCGGGGACCGACACCTCAGGCGTCGAGGCCGAGTTCGAGCAGGCCCGCTATATCGAGGCCGTGATCGAGGCCCCCCGCCCCGTCCGCGTCGGCGGCCTGTATCTGCCCAACGGAAACCCGATCGACACAGCGAAATTCGCCTACAAACTGTCGTGGTTCGACCGGCTTCAGGCCCACGCCCGCGACCTGCTGGCGCTGGAAGAGCCCTTCACCCTGTGCGGCGACTACAATGTCATCCCGACGCCCGAGGATGCGAAAAACCCTGCCGCCTGGGTCACCGATGCCCTGTTCCAGCCCGAGAGCCGCGCGGCCTTCCGGGCGCTGAAAAACCTTGGCCTGTCCGAAGCCGGCGAACTGGGCCGGCAGCCGCCGGGGACCTACACCTTCTGGGACTATCAGGCCGGGGCCTGGCAGCGCGACCATGGCATCCGCATCGATTTCCACCTGCTGTCTCCCCAGGCCGCCGACCGCTTCATCGGCATCGAGACCCACCGCGACGCCCGCGATATGGACAAGCCCTCCGACCATGTCCCCGTGGTCCTCGAGCTGGAGGACTAGACCGTGGCCGAGGCGCTCCGGGTCATCCTGCTGGTGGCGCTGGCGGCCGCGGCCCTGACCACCGGGTCCCTGGTGCTGGCTTGGTGGATGGAGCCGGCCCGGCGCATGAAGCGGGCCCTGCTGAAATCGCTGGGCGCCGTCCCCGAAGCCGAGGCCCTGTCGCCCGCCGAGGGCCGCGCCGCTGGCCTCGATTTCGACGGTGCCCAAGTGGCGGTGCTGTGGAACCGCGGTGCCTCGGGCCTCGTCTATGCCTTTGACGAAATCGAGGGCGGCGAGATCATCGTCGATGGCCATGTCGTCGCCCGCGTGCGACGCGGCGAGGCCCGCAAGGCGCTGGACCTGATGGCCCCCGACGCCGAACAGGTGACCCTGCGCCTGCTGTTCGCCGACGCCCGACATCCTGAGTTCGAACTGGCCTTGTGGGACGCCACCCTGCCGGTCCAGACCAGCTCCCCCGGTGAGGCGCTGCGCCTCGGCCGCCGCTGGCTGTCGCATCTCGAGGCGTTGCTGAAGGGCTGAGGGGAAAAGGGCGCGCGCCCTTCCTCCCCCGCCCCCGGACGGCTAGAACCCCCCATCCTGTTTCCAGAGTATCCCGGAGCGCCCCCGTGGCCCGCCTGTTCGACGCCTACATCATTGCTGACTGGACCGCCGCCGAGGGCAAGAAGCTCGGCGACAGCTCCGTGTGGATCGGCGTGGCCAAGCGCGACGTGCGCTTCCGCCTCTATAGCGAGACGCACAATGTCGCGACGCGGGCCGAGGGCGAGGCGATGCTGGCCTCGTTGCTCGCCGAGCACCGCAAGCGCGGCGACCGGGTTCTGGTTGGCTTTGACTTCAATTTCGGCTTCCCCGTCGGCACGGCCGCACGGCTGAAGCTGACCGGTGCGCCATGGTCGGCGATGTGGAAATTCCTCGCGTCCAACGTGGTCGACAAGCCGGACAACACCAACAACCGCTATCAGGTCGCGGCCAAGATCAACCGCCTCATGACAGACAGCCCGTGGCCCATGTGGGGTGCCCCGGCCAATCAGGCCCAGCGCTGGCTGACCACGACCAAGCCGCCGGCGGGCGCGGGGGCGGATATCCCCGAATACCGCGCCACCCAGAACGCGGTCCGCAAGGGCAGGCTCCAGCCCAAATCGGTGTGGCAGATGCACGGTGCCGGCGCCGTCGGCGGCCAGACCCTGGTCGGCGTCCCGGCGGTGCGCCGCCTGCTGGAAAAGCTCGGCCCCTCGAGTGCCGTCTGGCCGTTCGGTACGGGCTGGCGCGCGCTGGACACGGGCGATGTCGAGCCGCTCTCGGCCCTGGTGGTCGAGGTCTATCCCTCGATGTTCGACGCCAAACCCAATGAAGGCGAGTTCAGGGACCAGGCCCAGGTCCGGGTCACCGCCGAGCATTTCGCCAGACTGGACGAGGCCGGAACCCTGTCCGCCGCCTTCGCCCCGCCCAAGGGTGCCGACGAGGCCCTGATCGCGCGGGTCGAGCAGGAAGAAGGCTGGATCCTCGGGGCCTAGGCACCGTCATCGCGACGTCATCGCCTGCCCCTACCGCTGGGGCATGATCAGGCTCATCCTCGCGGCAATATTTCTTCTGACCGGGAGTGCGGTCCCGACCTTGGCTCAGACGTCTCATCCGCTGATCATCGCTCATCGCGGCGCCTCGGGCGAGCGGCCCGAACACACCCGCGCCGCCTATGAGCGGGCCATCGAACAGGGCGCGGACTTCATCGAGCCCGATCTGGTCATGTCCCGC
>Ga0105049_10000822_pt1 | contig 35178 bp, 29 predicted proteins | sample MAT06_FD_78087 | JGI IMG/M metagenome (GOLD analysis project Ga0105049, IMG submission 78087) | Freshwater microbial communities from Lake Fryxell liftoff mats and glacier meltwater in Antarctica - MAT-06 | ecosystem: Environmental > Aquatic > Freshwater > Ice > Liftoff microbial mat | place...
GCGAACCCACCGCACCGTCAGCACCGGTCGGACCCTGCGAACCCACCGCACCGCCAGCACCGGCCGGACCCTGCGGACCCGCCGCACCGTCGGCACCGGCCGGACCCTGCGAACCCACCGCACCGTCAGCACCGGCCGGACCCTGCGAACCCATCGGGCCCTGAGGACCCTGCGGTCCCATCGCCCCATCCAGGCCGTCGTTGCCAGCCGGACCCTGCGGACCCATCGTGCCCATCGCCCCCTGCGGCCCCATCACACCATCAAACCCCTGCGTGCCGCGGCAGTCCGCCACACTACAGATGCCATCGAGATTGAGGTCGTCGAAGAGGATGTCACACGAACCGTCCATCCCGAGGTCCCAGCAGAACAACCCATCTGCGCCGGCCACGCCCGTTGCGCCCTGCGGACCCATCGAGCCGCTCGCCCCAAGCAGACCATCGTTTCCGGACGGACCCTGCGAACCCACCGCACCGTCAGCACCGGCCGGACCCTGCGAACCCGCCGCACCGTCAGCACCGGCCGAACCCTGCGAACCCGCCGCGCCGTCGGCACCGGCCGGACCCTGCGGACCCATCGGGCCGGCCGCCCCATCCAGACCGTTGAGACCGTCCGCACCCTGCGGACCCATGAGACCCATCGGGCCCTGCGGTCCCAGCTCGCCGTCGAAACCCTGAGTGCCCCGGCAGTCCGCCACACTGCAGGCGCCATCAAGATTGATGTCATCGAACGAGAGGTCGCACGTCCCGTTCATTTCGAGGTCCCAGCAGTGCAGCCCGTCCGCACCGTTGATACCCGCGTCGCCCGCGTCGCCCGCGTCGCCTTGCGGGCCGGCCGGGCCGCTCACACCCGGGAGACCTTGCGTCCCCTGCGAACCGATAGCGCCATCGTCACCGCGCAGACCGGCAGGTCCGACAGGCCCTTGCGCTCCGTCAGCACCAGCGAGCCCCTGCGGGCCGGCCGTGCCGACGCTGCCCTGCGGACCTTCCGAGCCCGCGGGGCCAGCCACGCCCTGAAGCCCGACGCTTCCCTCGGGACCGGCAGGACCTTGCACCCCATCGTCTCCCTTGGGACCGGCAGGGCCCTGAGCACCCGCGGCGCCCTGCGGGCCGACGCTGCCCTGCGAGCCAGCCGGACCAGCGGCGCCCACCAGACCAGCGGGACCCACCAGACCAGCGGGCCCGATGTCACCGGCCGGACCTTGCGGCCCGATGGCGCCTGCGGGGCCGACTTCACCAGCGAGGCCTTCGGTTCCAGCAGGACCGACCGGGCCGACGGGACCGACCGGACCAGCCGAGCCCACCGGCCCGACGGGACCCACCTCACCTGCCGGGCCCAGATCGCCCTGGCGACCAGCGCAGTCATGCGCATCACAGATGCCGTCTCCGCTCACGTCCTCGAGCAGCTCATCGCACACGCTGTCGACCACCAGATCCCAACACGAAGTGCCGGCAATCCCAGGCAGGCCGTCCGCGCCTCGCGGTCCCGCCGGCCCCGCAAAACCGCGCGGACCCTGGGCACCGACCCCTCCGAGGCTGATGTCGAGGTGGCTCGTCTGCCCCCCGACGGTCACGCTCAGGCGGTAGGTGCCGGGATCGATCTCGCTGCTATCGACGATGATCGATTCGTCATTCCACGACTTCACTTCCATCGGGATCCCGAAGATCTTGACACGTGGGCGCGTGATCCCGAAGCCCGAACCGAAGATGACGATGCTCTGATCCTCGTCCGCCTGCGCGCCGAGCACCACCGGAGCCTTCAGGCTCGAGGTTGGGCGAGGGGTCGGTGGGCCCGCCACAACATACCCGGTCGACGTCGCTACGATGGTGGTCGCAATTGATCCGATGAAATAGCGATAGAATCTCATCCGCTCTCCATGGTGAGTTTGCCAATCTCGCGTCGATCCGGTGATGCCTGTCGTTGAGGTTCCTGCGCACGACCGACGGGCGAGGATTCAGCGGGGCATTCTGGGCCGGATCGGCGCGATGATTGGTGTTTGGGTTGAGCCAAGGCGCCGGCCAGGATGGCCGCTGCAAGACAAGAGTCGGTCAGGTCACCAAGAAACCTAAATCGCCTTTCACGCAGACCACAAAGTTGGGGCGGCCCGGTAACTCGAGAACACATCGCGCACGCACCCCAACGGGTGACTCGATTTCTATGGGCTTCTTCTGGTCGTGCCGGTTCACGCGGGACTTTGGCTTTGAACTTTTCAGGCCGCGCGCACGACTTCACGCTTGGGAGTGATCCCGGGCGGCGCCTTCAAGATGGCCTTGAGCAGGACGGGCAATGCCATCTGCACGATGTCCATCGTCGGGTCGAGCTGCTTGCCGAGGCCCTCGGCGACGAGCAGCCCGACGTGAACGACGGTGAACGACGGGTCGACCCGGATACGGTACTTTCGCAGGATGTTCATCACGCCGGTAACGACGACCGAGGCCTCGATTTCGCCCAGCGGCTTGCCCGCCCAGCGCGCGAACCAGGCGACGCACTCGGCCTCGTAGGTGGCGTAGTCGAAGCGGCCGACCGAGGGCGCGTGCACATAGAGGAGGCGCGCGACCTCAGCGCCGTTCTGCTGCGATAGGGCCGTGAACGTCTGGATCCACGGGCGCATCAGCTCGGGCGGGATCGCCGCGACCATACCGAGGTCGATGACGACGACGCGGCCGTCGTCGGTCAGGAGGATGTTGCCCGGATGCAGGTCGGCATGCACGAAGCCGTCGGCGAACACCATCTGGAGGATCGCCGAGGCGCCGATGCGGCCGAGGCGCGCGCGGTCACCGCCGACCTTCTCGGGCTGGCTGCCCTTCACGCCGCGGATGAACTCCATCGTGAGCACGCGCTTCGTGCACAGCTCGGGCACCAGCGCCGGCACCGACAGGCCGTCGATGGTCTTGAAGTTCTCGGCGAACGTCCGGTTGTTGGTGGCCTCGGCGACGAAGTCGAGCTGCCCTTCGAGGGCCTTGCCGAAGTGCCCGATGGCGCCGGGCAACGACAGCGGCTTCAGGCTCGGCAAGACGTTGAGGAGCTTTGCCCAGAACGTCAGGATCGCGACGTCGCCGACGATGCGGCGGTCGACGCCGGGCCGCTGGATCTTGACCGCGACCTCCTGTCCATCGGCCAGCATGGCGCGATGCACCTGCGCCACCGAGGCCGCGGCGACGGGCGTTGTGTCGAATGTCGTGAACTGTGCGACGCGCGTGCCGAGCTCGCTCGCGAGCATCTTCTTGATCGCCGTTTCCGACTCGGGCTTCACCCGATCCTGTAGGCGTGAGAGCGGTTCGATGTAGCCCGGGCCGAGCAGGTCGGGACGGGTCGAGAGGATCTGGCCGAACTTGATGAACGTCGCGCCGAGGCGCTCGCAGTTCCTCGCCATCACCTCGCCGCGCAGACGTTCTTTCGCCTCGGCGGTGATCCCCCAGCGGAACATGCGCCGGAAGCCGTAGCTCACAAACGCTGCGAGGAGCACCAGCGAAATCCAGAGGCCCCGAAAGAAGAGCAGGAACGTTCGCATCAGGAGTTCGAGGGCAGCCGCTTCGCGGCATTCGCATGCGAATCAGGCGTCGCGACGAGTCGCTTTTCGGCCGCGCGGGCGTGCGCCTCGAGCCCCTCGTGGCGGGCGAGCGCCACCGCGTCGCTGACAATATCGTGGGCCGCGTCGCGCGAGGTGACCTCGAGCCAGGTGCGCACGCGCAGGAACGTCAGCACCGAGAGCCCGCCGACGTGACGCGCGGTGCGCCCGGTCGGCAGCACGTGATTTGGGCCGGCGCCATAGTCGCCCAACACCTCGGCCGCGAGCGCGCCGACGAACAACCCACCATAGTGGCGTAGCCGCGGCGTGACCGACCATGGGTCGGCGACCATCACCTCGAGGTGCTCGGGCGCCAGGCGATTGCAGGCCTCGATCGCCGAAACGAGATCGGGCGCTATCACGGCGCATCCGTTCTGCAATGCGGCGCGCGCGGTCGCCGCGGTCGGTAACGTTTCGAGCTGTGCAGCGAGTGCGATGTCGACCCGATCTGCGAGCGCCGCATCGGTCGTCACGAGCACCGGCACCGCGTCGGGATCGTGCTCGGCCTGGGCCAGGAGATCCGCTGCGATGACGCTCGCGTCGGCGGTCGCATCGGCGAGCACGACAAGCTCGGAGGGGCCGGCCAGCATGTCGATGCCGACATCACCGGCAACCAGCTTCTTGGCCGCCGTGACCCAGCGATTGCCGGGGCCGACGACCACGTCGCAGGCCGGCACGACGCCCGCGCCGTACGCCAGGGCGGCGATCGCCTGGGCGCCGCCGACCGCTAGCAACGCGTCCGCACCCGCCGCGTGGGCCGCCGCCAGCGTCATCGGCACCGGCCGTGGCGACGCCACCCAGACCTCGTCGACGCCGGCCGTGCGCGCGGTGACCGCGGTCATCAAGACCGACGAGGGCAACGGAAAGCGACCGCCCGGCGCGTAACAGCCGGCGCGCTCGACCGGTGCCACGGTGTGTCCCGCCTGGCCGCCGGGGATCTGCACGACCGCGTCGCGTAACGAAGCACGCTGCGCTTGGGCGAACACACGCACACGCGCGGCCGTGCGCATGAGCAGCGCCTGGTCAGCCTCGGGAAGCGCATCATAAGCGGCCTTCAAGGCGGCCTTGTCGAAGACCATGCGAGCATCGGGTTGCAGATCACCGAGCTTCTCGGCCCAGGCCCGCAGGGCGGGCTCGCCGTTATTGCGAACGTCGTCGACGATCAGCGCGGCGCTCGCGAGCGTGGCTGCGTCGACCGCCCCCTGCCCGCGCGTGGGCAACGCGTCCGGCGTGGTACGGCGCAGCAGTAGACTCATGGATCGCCCTCCGCTCCCGGCCCGCCGTGACCGCCCGGCGTGCGCACCCCCGGCTCGGGCTTCGCGTCACCGCGGCGGCGCACGACCTTCAACGAGCGTCGATCGAGCTCGGCCTCGACGTCGGCGAGCGGCACGCCGGCACGCGCCAGCGACACGAGCGTGAAGTAGAAGACGTCGGCGGCTTCCCACACGACCTGATCGGTGCCCCGCGCCGCGCCGAGCTCACGCGCCTCTTCGATGAGCTTCGCGCGCAGGAGCTTCGGGTCTTCGAGCACACGCTTGGTGTACGAGCCCTCGGGCGCGATGTCGGCGCGATCGCGCAGACGCCGCGCGAGCCCGCCGAGGCCCTGATCCTCGCCCCAACAGGTCCATGTCTGCTTATGGCAGAAGCCGCTGCCCGACTGGCGCACGACGAACTTCAGTGCATCACGGTCGCAGTCGAGGTCGATCGCGACGAGCTCCTGGAGCGCGCCCGATTGTTCGCCCTTCACCCACAACGCGTCGCGCGAACGCGACCAGTACACCCCACGACGGGTGCGCACGGCCTCCTTCACGCTCTCGAGGCTCGAGTAGACGATGCCCAAGGCACGCCCGTGCTCGTCGCAGACGACCGTCGGCCAGAGCCCGTCGGCGCGATCGCTCTTCATCGGGGCGACGAGCGCCTCACCGAGGTCGAGCCTGCCCGAGTAGAGTGCCATGCCGACCTGCGCGTCGGCGCCAAGGCGGTCGATCTCGGCTATCTCGGCGGGCGTCGTGATGCCGCCCGCGAACGTCACTTTCGCGTTGCCGGCGGCGCGCACGATCTCGTGGATGCGCGCCATATCGGTGCCCTGCATGCGGCCTTCGCGCTCGACGAAGGTGATGAGGAAGCCGCCGACGAACGGCGACAGCTCGTGCAGGCGTTCCAGGATGCCGCGCCCCGTGCCGCGCTGCCAGCCTTCGACGACGACCTCACCATCACGCGCGTCGAGCGCCGCGATGAGGCGGTCACGTGGCAGCTTCGACAACAGCTCGGGCTTGGCGGCGGTCCCAAGGATGATTTTCGCGGCCCCTTTGTCGAGCCAGCCGACCGCCGTCGCGAGGTCACGAATGCCGCCACCGACGCGGCAATGTGCGATCGGCAGCAGCTCGTCGATGACCTTGGTATTGTCGCCCTTGCCCAGCGCGCGATCGAGGTCGATGACCGCGACCTCGCCGACGACCGCGAACTTCTGCGCGATGGGGCGCGGGTCGCCCGCGTGGATCTCGAGCTCCTTGCCGCCGATGAGCTGCACGGCCGCGCCACCCTGGAGATCGATCGACGGAACGATCATTGTCGAACCTCGTAGCCGCGTGCGGCGAGCACCCGCTTGACGTCGCCGACCGTAAAGTCACCATCGTGGAAAATCGACGCCGCGAGCACCGCCGAGGCACCCGCCCCCAATGCGTCCGCGAGATGCTCGGGATGGGCCGCGCCGCCCGACGCGATGACCGGCACCTGCACCGCGTGCGAAATCGCCGTGAGCAACGCCGTGTCGTAGCCCGAGCGCGTGCCGTCGCGGTCCCAGCTCGTCAAAAGGATCTCGCCTACGCCGCGCCCGGTCGCCTCACGCGCCCATGAGAGAGCGTCGATGCCCGTGCGCTCTTTGCCCGATCGAATGACCACTTCCCAACCAGCATCCGTCGCCGCCGCATCGAGCGCGAGCACCGTGCACTGGCTGCCGAACTCGGTCGCCATCGCGTCCAGAATCGTCGGGTCGACGACCGCGGCCGTGTTCACCGACACCTTGTCCGCGCCGGCTTCGAGGAGGCGCTGCGCATCGAGGATCGTCTTGATGCCGCCACCGACCGTCAGCGGGATCGACAGTACCCGCCGCACCCGACGCACGGTCTCGAGCGCATTGCCGCGCCCCTCCGGTGTCGCCGATACGTCCAGCATCACCAGCTCGTCGGCGCCCTGGAGCTCGTAGGCCAACGCGCGCTCGGCCGGGTCGCCCGCGTCGCGCAGGCCCTGGAAACGCACGCCTTTGACAATGCGGCCGTCTTTGACATCGAGGCATGGGATGACGCGCAGTGCCAACATCAGCGGACCTCCGTGGCTTGTGACGGCTGCCCGGCGTCGAGCCAGCGGCTCAAGAGCGCCTGGCCCCATGGCCCGGACAACTCCGGGTGGAATTGACACGCGAGGAGATTGCCACGTTCGAGCGCCGCCACGAAAGTGCCAGCATAATCGGCGAGCGCCGCGCTCCAACCGGTTGGCACATTCGTGAGCCGGTAGCTGTTCGCGAAATACGCATGGCCCGAGCGCAGAAAACGCGCGTCCGGCGGCGCCTCGACCCGGTTCCAGCCGAGCTGGGGCACTTTCAAGCCGACCCCGGCGAAGCGCGTCACCTGCACCGGCAGGAGGCCGAGCCCGCCGACGCCAGCCGTCTCCTCGCTGGCTTCGCACAGCAGCTGGAGGCCGAGGCAGATGGCGATCGTCGGCCGGTCCGCGCGCATGCGCTCGAGCAGCGCCGAGGCGACCCCCATCTCGTTCAACGCCGCCATGCCCGCCCCGAACGCGCCGACGCCCGGCAACATCACGTGGCTCGAGCTCGCGACGACCTCAGGGTCGGTCGTTATAAGGGTGCGCGCCCCAAGCCGCTCGAACGCGGCGACGACCGAGGCCATGTTGGCGACACCGGTGCGCACGATCGCAACCTGAGCGGGGGCGGCGGGGACCACCTAGAGGACCCCTTTTTCGCTCGGCACGGCGTCGCTGCCGTCGCGCTTTACCGCGGCGCGCAGGGCCAGCGCCACCGCCTTGAAGGCGGCTTCCACCTTGTGGTGATCGTTGTCGCCGGACAAGACCTCGACGTGCAGCGCCATGCGTCCAGCGATCGCCAGTGACTGCAGGAAGTGGGTCAGGTTCTCGGTCGCGATGGTGCCGAGCGTCTCGCGCACGAAGTGCAGGTCGATCTTTGGATGGGGCCGGCCTGACAGGTCGACGACCGCCCGTGCGAGCGCCTCGTCGAGGGGCGCATAGGCGCTCCCGAAGCGCTCGATCCCCTTGCGATCGGCGAGCGCCAGGTCGAGCGCGTGCCCAAGTGCCAGCGCGCAATCTTCGGCCGTGTGATGATCGTCGATGTGCAGATCTCCCTTGCAGGTGAGGTCGATATCGAAGCGCGAGAAGCGCGCGAGCGTCGCGATCATGTGGTCGAGGAAGCCGATGCCGGTCTTCACGTCCGAACGCCCGCTGCCATCGAGCACGAGCACGAGATTGATCGATGTCTCGCGCGTGGCGCAAACGACCTCTGCCCGCCTCATCGCCATACCCCGCCCATGTCCTCGGCCACGCGCACGACCCGCGCCGCGCCCGCCGCGAGCAACGCCTGCGCCTCGGCACTGGCTGGATCGCCAATGCCAATCGCCACGCGGCCCGTCATGCGCGCGACGGCGATCTCGCCCGCGTGGGTGACGAACGTCCACTCCGACGGTGACGTCACCGCGCGCACCGCTGCGATGAGGCGTTCGGCCTGGGCCGCGTCCCCCGGACATGTGACGCGCGCGCCATCGGCGATGCCCACCTCGCCTGGGAAGATCCGGATGCCGATGCCGAGCGCCGCGAGCCCGTCGCGAAACCAACAGGCCTGCGCCTCGGACGCGAATCGCGCAAAGACGAAATTCGCCTCCGAGCGCACCGGCCGCGCGCCACATTCGAGCAGCACTTCGTATAGGCGCGTGCGCTCCTGCCGGACCGCGGCGACGTACGCGCGCATCGTGCCCTCGCCAGTGACGAGGTGGGCGGCCGCCAGCGCGAGCGACGGCGCTGATACCGAGTACGGCGGACCCGCCGCACGCAACGGTTTGATGAGGTCGACTGGTCCGGCCACGTAGCCGACGCGCAGCCCGGCCAGGCCCCAGACTTTGGACAGCGTGCGAAACACCAGCGCGTTCGAGACGCTCGCCAGGATCTCCGCCGTCGGGTCCTCGTCGGCCGTCTCGATGTATGCGAAGTCGACCAGCATCAACGCATTCGGCGCCGCGCGCGCAACCCGTAGGATGACCTCTTTGGCGATCGTTGCACCCGTCGGATTGTTCGGCGACACGAGTGCCACGGCGCGCGTCTTGTCGTTCAGTGCCGCCAGGACCTCGACCTCGGGGAACGCCTCGGCCGACCACACCGGCGCGCGCACGACGGCGCCGATGACGCGCGCATAGTGCGGCAACATCACGAAGGTCGGGCTCGGCAAGATGACCTCGTCGCCTGCGGCCACGTAGGTACGGAGCGCGCGGTCGAGCGCCTCGTCGGCGCCGGCCGTCACGAGCACGTTTGCGGGGGCGACTCCGAGACGAAGTGCCAGCAACGCCTCGAGGCGCGCGGCTGACGGGTAACGACGAATGAGGTCGGTGTCGGTCAGCGTCGCGAACAGCTCGGGCGGCGGCGGCGGGCCTTCGTTGCCGTGCAGCGGCAGGTCGATCGGCGCCGGGTGGCGCGGCACATGATAGGCGGCCAGCCCACGCAATCCGGTGATGGCAACCGGCCCCGTCATAGGACGATCTGGGAAAGGCGCGCGACCAGGATGTCGCTCCCGCCTGAGGCCCGCAAAAGCGGGATGAGCTTGGGCAGATCCTTATGGGGCACGGCGGCCTTCACCGCGTAAGCATCCTCGCCGTGGAGGCGCGCGATCGTCGGCTGGCGCATGCAGGGCAGGACGGCGATGAGCCGCTCGAGATCCTTGGCGGCCACGTTCACTTCGAGGATGACGCGGTTGCGCGCTTCGAGCACCGAGCGCAGGAGCATCGCGAAGTCTTCGATGCGCTGCCGCCGCTCGGGGTTATCGAGCGCCCGCGGGTGGGCAAAGAGCCGAGTCGAGCTGGTCATCAGCTCCTCGATGATCGCCAGGTGATTGGCGCGCAAGGTCGAGCCGGTCGCGGCGTTGTCGACGATGACGTCGGCGTCCTCGGGCGGCAGCACTTCGGTGGCGCCCCAGCTCCTGAGGAAGCTCGCGTCGAGGGCGCGGCGCGCAATCCAGCGGCGCGTGAGCTGCTCGTACTCGGACGCGATGACGAGGTGGCGCTGCGGCAGCTTGCCGTCGTCGAGCATCGACTCGGGCATGGCGGCGACGATGCGCACCGGATCCATCTGGGTATCGACCAGCTCGACCAGGTCGGCGCCGAGCTCGGCCACCCAGTCGGAGCCCGCGAAGCCGATGTCGCGGGCGCCAGCGTGCAGCATGCCGACGATGTTCTGGGGCTTCAGGATCTTCGCTTCGAAGTGGTCCAACGCGACGGTCGGACGATAGCCACGCTCGTCGACGCGTACCTTGATCCCCGCATCAGCGAGGAGCTGGAAGACCCCCTCCTGCATGCGTCCCTTGGGCAATGCGAGCTTCACGAGGTCGGGCGGCGATACGGTCAACAGGGTCCTCCATGGCCGTGCGAGCGGTTCCGATAGCCTAGATCCAAGGTTTTTCCAAGTCCCGGTTGGGGTGTCCGGTGCTCGCGTGGTGACGCGTTGACATCCAGACGCACGTGGCTAGCATCAAGGCCGTTGTCACTGCCAGGAGACGTCGCATGTTCTGGACCATCATTCTCATCGGGGCGGTCGTGTCCGCTGTATTCGCATTCACCCGGGGCCAGAACCCGCTAATCTGGTTCTTCACCTCGGTGCCGGGCGTGGCCGTCCTGACGTTGATGCCGCCGGCCAGCGGCAAGGCGCTCGGCGAGCAGAAGCGGGCACGGCGGCGGGTCGGCGACAAGGTCGGCATGGTGGTAGGCGCCGGCATGCTGGGCCTGGCACTGGTCCTGCAAATCATCGGTGTCTGAAGCGGACGGCGAAGCGCGCGCGGCGGATGCGGGCGCCGAGGCGCGGGTCGCCGAAGCGCGGGTCGCCGAATCGGGCGTCGAGGCGCGGGTCGCCGGCCAGGCGGCGATGCTCGGTAATCGCATCGCGAAGAACGCGCGCCATCTCGCCAAGTGGGCGCGACGCGACGGCGTGGACTGCTATCGCGTCTACGATTGTGACATCCCGGAGCTGCCGCTGACGATCGATCGTTACGGGGCGGAGCATGCGCTGGTCTCGGTCTGGGAGGACAAGGTCGCACGGCCGCGGGCGTGGCTTGACGCGATGTGCGGGGCGATCGCCACGACGTTGGCGGTGCCGCGGGCAAACCTGCATCTCAAGGCGCGTGCACGGCAGGAAGGTGCCGCCCAGTACGAGCGGCTGGCGCAGGCCGACGTGCGGATCCCGGTGCAGGAGGACGGGCTCACGTTCCTCGTGAACCTCGACGACTACCTCGACACTGGGCTGTTCCTCGATCATCGCTTGATGCGACGGCGGGTGCGGGGCGAGGCGGCGGGGCGGCACATGCTGAATCTGTTCGCCTATACAGGCGCATTCTCGGTGCACGCGGCGGCGGGTGGCGCGGCGACCACGACGAGCGTGGATCTGTCGCAGACCTATCTCGACTGGGCGCGTGACAATCTCGCGGCCAATGGCTTTCGTGAGGATCGCCATCAGCTCGTGCGCGCCGACATCGTGCAGTGGCTCGAGGCGCCGTCGAGCCAGCGCTGGGACCTGGCGGTGGTCGACCCACCGACGTTCTCGAACTCGAAGAAGATGCGTGGCGTATTCGATGTGCAGCGGGATCATCCGCAATTGCTGCGGCGCGTGTTCGAGCGGATGAGTCGCGGTGCGATCTTGTATTTCTCGACCAATGCGCGGCGCTTCAAGTTGGCGCCGGACGCGTTCGAGGGGGCGACGAAGGTCGACGATATCTCGCGCGAGACAGTGCCAGTGGACTTCCGGGACGAGAAGATCCATCGCGCCTGGCGGGTCGAGCTCGGGTGAGCGACGAGACCCGCGCGCGCCTCGGCATCGGGCGACAGGTGGCGGCGGTCGCCCATGCGCCGGCGTCGCTCGGGCGGATGTCGGGCCGCTCGTGGGGCTGGCTGGGGTTGTATTTCGGGCTGTCGGCGGCGCTGCTGTTCGGGCTCGCGGGTGTGTTCGCGACGAGCGAAGACAGGCTCGATCGGGCACTGATGGGGTTCTTCTTCCCCGAGTCGTGGCACAGTATCGTCGACTTCCTATTGGCGTTCGTGTTCAAGGCGCAGGCGCAGCAGGTCGTCATCAACGTGCTGTTGTTCGTGACGCTGAATGTGGTGTCATTGCTGTTCTTCTGGGCGAAGGAGGCACTCTCGCAATCTTACGAGCGCGACCTTGCGCGGCGCGAGGCGGCGCGGGCGGGCAGCGAAGGCGGCGCGGGCGCGGCGGCGGATCCGCGCGAGCAATGGCGCGAGTATCCGCTCTGGCAGGAGGCGCTGGAGGAGATCAAGTGGACACTCGTCGGGTTCGCCCTGATGTTCGTCGTGCTGTGGCTCGGGCATTCGGCCGAGCCCTGGCGGGACACCGCGGCGACGGTGCTGTCGTACTTCGTGTTATTCTTCACGACGGCCGGCAACTACCTGGCCCCACCGATGCAGCGACGGCGGTTGTCGTATGCGCAGGTCTTGAAAGCGATGTTCCGGAATCCGCTATTGGCGTTCGGATTTGGCGCTGCGATGTCCTTGCCGCAGGTGCTGGTGCTGCATCTGGTGGCGGGCGCGAACCTGTCGGCGTTGGTGGCACTGCTTGTCATATTTTCTGTCAATATCGTGTTCATTGCCTGGTCGGCGGTGGCTGGCACACACGCGGGGCTCGTGCTGTTGCCGACGGTCGAGGCGATGAAGCCGTCGCACTGGGCGACGCGCGTCAGCGGCTGGCTGGCGGTCTTCGCGGTGCTGACGGGCGGCGTCTACATCGGTACGCGCGTAGGCTTGGCACTTGCGAGCAAGAGCCAGATCCTGAAGTGCAGCTATCGCGTCGACTGGTCGACGGCCGCCTTCGACACGCCGAAACTCGCCGGCTTGTTGAGTGGCAAAGTCGCGGTCGGAGTCTCGTTCGAAGTGGAGGTGAAGAACCCCAACCCCCTACCTGTGCGCATCGAGCACAATCGCCTGGTCGTGAGTGACGACGATATCGTCATCGCCGAGTCGCACCTCCTGCCCTTCGATGTGCCTGCCGAGGGCACGACCCGCATCCGCGTCGGGCTCGATGCCGAGCTGCGCGCCGCCTCGATCCTCGAGGGCGCGCGCATCGACCCGTTGACGTGGGACATCACGCTCTACGTCGCGCTCGACGAAGACCTCGAGCTCCCGATCTACCTCCGCTGACCGGGGTCAGGACTACCCGATAGAGACCTAAGCCCCTGATAATCAACAGGACTGTCGACCGAGGGGGTCAGGACTACTCGATAGAGACCTAAGTCCATGATAATACATAGGTAGCCCAGCTATCACTTGGAGCTTGCAGGCCAGGACTTGATCGGCGCCCGGCTCCGCGGGACATTGAAGGCATGGCGCGACAACCACGCATCGACTTCCCTGGGGTCTGGCACCACGTCATGCATCGCGGCGCCCGCCGGGCTCCGATCTTCAAGCGCGACGACCACTGCACGCTGTTCCTCGACTGCATCGGTGACGCGGTGCAGCGTTCGGGGCTCGAAGTACACGCTTACGCGCTGATGCCCAACCACTTCCACCTGCTCGTGCGGTCACCGCGCGCAACGCTCTCGCGCGGGATGAAGTACCTGCTCTCGACCTACGTGCAGCGCGTCAACATCGCACGGGGCTGGGACGGGCCCTTGTTCCGCGGTCGCTTCAAGAGTCAGCTCGTGACGCGCGACGACTACCTCCGCCACCTGATGGCCTACATCCACCTGAACCCGGTGCGCGCTCACCTCGTCGCGCGGCCCGAAGACGAATGTTGGACGAGCTTTCGCGCGCACCTCGGACTCGAGGGGCGCATGCCGTGGCTGCATGACGGCGCTGTGCGTGAGTGGTTTGGCGGGGCAGACGCTCTCGCGACCTGGGTGCATGCAGTGCAGATCGGGCGCGAGCCCGCACCCGACGTGATGAACCGCGAAACCGGCCTGTTCGGCGACGAGCCCGCCAGCGCATCGCCCACTGGCGATGTGGCGGGTTTCGCCGCGCCGCCGAAGGTGACGCCGCGGCCGGATGTTGGAGCGCTCGTGCGACGACTATGTCACGTGACGGGCGTGAGCGAGGTGCAGCTCAAGCTCGCGCGGCGTGGACGAAGCGCCAATCGGGCACGGCGGTTTGCGGCGTTGACCCTCGTCAATGAGGTGGGCTTGAGTCAGCAGGAAGTAGCTGAGCTTCTCGCGACGACGGTCAAGGCCGTCGCGGGCATCGTGTTTCGCGCGGCACAGCTCGGAAGCGACCCGGGCTTCGCGCTCTGGCGCGAACGCTGGGCGGACGCGACCGACTCGGTTTAGATTACTCGATTAGTTGCGTGAACTGGCATGGACGGCCGCGCTGCGGTGGAAAACGGGTAGCCCTGACCCCACGGGGGGGGTCAGAGGCCGAGGGCTTGGTTGCAGCGGTTGTCGTGGTGGGCGTTGTACCAGCCGCGGGTGTTCGGGTGCATGCCGGCCAGGACCTGCGAGACACTGCCGAGCACCCACATGCCGCGGTCGGCGTCGCGGGCGTCATACTCGGCGCGGCAGATGTCCGCGCGCTTGGAGGACTGGAAGTCGGTGTAGGAAAAGGCCGCGCCGGCGCGGGCGGACTCGACCCCGGCGTCTTTACCGTCGATGCCAATGTAGGCGAGATAGCGGTCGAACGGGTCGGTCTCGCACCATTGGTTGGTGCCGACATCGCAGGTGATCGTGACCTGCTTGTTCTCGACCAGCGCCTTCATGACCTCGTACGAGGCGAGGCCATAGTACTCGTCGTCGGCCGTGCACACGAGGCGGCTGCCGTCTGGCGTCTGGCGGTAATCTTTATTGCACTCGGGCGCGGCCAGGCCGAGCATGCGGATCGTGTAGCTCTTGGGGGCGGACGTCCCGACCCACACCTGCAGCGTGTCGCCATCGGTGACGTGGCCGACACGGGCCTTCACGCCGTTACGCAGGTCGCGATTCTCCTGCACGATCTCGAACGGCAAGGCGGTGTCGAGGGGCGCCGTGTCGACAACGCCCGGGTCGTCCACCTCGGTCACATCCGCCAGGTCGGAGTGGCCGGTCTGCGGGTCGTTGCCATCACAGGCAAAGCTCAGGAGCCCGAAGCCCGCGGCGATCAGCACGACTGACACGGGAACGGTTGGGGTCCGAAAGGACATGCGGCTCCTGGTTTGCCATCGACAATGGCCAGGCCGGCCAACGCGGCTCGGAGGGTAGACACCTTCGCGAAGCCCGCGCAAGCGCGATACACGAACCGTCCTGACCGGCGAACGACAGGTCGCGAGCGCTGCCTTCAGTCGATCCCGCTGCCGCCGGCATCGAGTCGATCTGCACGCGGGGCATCGATACGGCTTGCGGTTGCCGAGGCGAGCGTGTTAGTTGCCCACGCCGCGTGAGTTGGGCTTGCCCACGACGCGACAACGTCAACGGCGGCGACGCTGCTGGCACAACGCACACCCCCTTCGAGGGTTTTCGTGGCGCCGGAAGGTCCGGCGTCCCAGGGGGTGGAGGCGAACGAAGACCACTATCCATAAGAGAGGCTACGATGAGCAACGTCGGCATGCGTGACATGCTCGAGGCGGGCGTTCACTTCGGTCACCAGGTGCACCGTTGGAACCCCAAGATGCGTCCGTTCCTGTGGGGCCAGAAGAACGGCATCCACATCATCAACCTGCAGAAGACCGTCGCCTGCTTCCGTGCCGCGCTCGACTTCATGAGCCAGGTCGCAAAGAACGGCGACAAGGTCCTCTACATCGGGACCAAGCGCCAGGCCCAGGAGATCATCGAGTCGGAAGCGAACCGCGTGCGCCAGCCGTACGTCGTCAATCGCTGGCTCGGTGGCATGCTCACCAACTTCCAGACGATCCGCACCTCGATCGACCGCATCGAGACGATCGAGAAGCTGCTCGACGTCGGCCAGGTCGAGATGCTGGTGAAGAAAGAAGTCAACATGCTCGAGCGCGAGCGTGAGAAGCTCCTCCGCAACCTCGGCGGCATCCGCGACCTGAAGAAGCTCCCGGGCGCGATCTTCGTCATCGACACCGTCAAGGAGCACCTGGCGATCGACGAGGCCGTCAAGCTGAAGATCCCCGTGATCGCCCTTGTCGACTCGAACTCGGACCCGAGCCGCATCAACTTCCCGATCCCGTCGAACGACGACGCGATTCGCGCCCTGACGCTCTTCACGAAGGCGCTCTCGGACGCGTACCTCGCGGGCGCCGCGGCGCACAAAGAGACCTTCAATCGCGACTTCGCCCCGTCCTCGTCCGGCAAGGAAGTCGATGTGGTGGTGCGCGGTCACGACGACATGGCCAACAAGAACTAGGAGTTCGACGATGACCACGATCACTGCGGGCCAGGTCAAGGACCTGCGCGAGCGCACGGGCGCTGGCATGATGGACTGCAAGAAGGCCCTCGAAGAGACGAGCGGCAACTTCGAGCTGGCGATCGAGTGGCTTCAGAAGAAGCAGCTCGCGTCGGTCGGCAAAAAGGCCGGTCGCATCGCGGCCGAAGGCATCGTCGCGAGCTACCTCCATCAGGGTGGCCGCATCGGCGTCCTGGTCGAGATCAACTGCGAGACCGACTTCGTCGCGCGCAACGAGGCGTTCCTCGCGTTCGCGAAGGACATCGCGATGCACATCGCGGCGTCGAACCCGCTGGTGGTGCGTTCCGAGGAGCTCCCGCCGGAGCTCATCGAGAAGCAGCGCGAGATCTTCCAGGCCCAGGCGGTGAACGAGGGCAAGCCCGAGAACATCGCCAAGAACATCGTCATCGGGCGCCTGAAGAAGTGGCAGGGCGAGAGCTGCCTCGTCGACCAGCCGTTCGTGAAGGACCCGGACAAGACCGTGTCCCAGCTCGTCGCCGAGCTCACGACAAAGATCGGCGAGAAGGTGTCGATCCGCCGCTTCACCCGCTACGAGGTCGGTGAGGGCATCGAGAAGAAGCAGGACGACTTCGCAGCGGAAGTCGCGAGACAGGTCGCGGGCTGAGGCTCACGGCACTGACTCCGCCAGCGAGGCGAGCGCCGCCAAAGAGGCGCCCGAAGTGAGTGACGAGGCGACCTCCGGGTCGCCGCAGGAACGAGCGAGGGACCGACGCCGGCCTCGCTCGCCGTAGCGGGGGATTCGAGGGGCATCGGTAGCGATGCTCCTTTTTTTTGGGTTGTGTCAGTCATTGCCGAGGAGGCCAAGATGAAGACCGAGCTGAAGTATCGCCGAGTGCTGCTCAAGCTGTCCGGCGAGGCGCTGATGGGGGACCGCGGGTACGGGCTGGATGTGCCGACCCTGCAGCAGATTGCGCGCGAGGTGGCCGAGGTACACGGGCTCGGCTGTCAGGTCTCGCTGGTCATCGGCGGCGGCAACATATTCCGCGGACTGAAGGGTGCGGCGGCCGGCATGGACCGCACGACCGCCGACCAGATGGGCATGCTCGCGACGGTGATGAACGCGCTCGCAATGCAGGACGCGCTCGAGAAGGTGAACGTGCCAACGCGCGTCATGAGCGCGCTCGAGATGCGCAACGTCGCCGAGATGTACATCCGGCGGCGCGCCGAGCGGCACCTGGAGAAAGGACGCGTCGTCATCTTCGCGGCGGGCACCGGCAACCCCTACTTCACGACCGACACGGCGGCCGCGCTGCGGGCGCTGGAGATCCACGCCGAAGTAGTGATGAAGGGCACCAAGGTCGACGGGGTCTACAACAAGGACCCAAAGAAGCACGCCGACGCGGTGCGCTACGAGACGCTCACCTACAACGAGGTGCTGACGCTGGACCTCGGGGTGATGGATGCGACGTCGGTGTCGCTCTGCAAGGAGAACGGTCTGCCGATCATGGTGTTCGACATGACGATCGCCGGCAATATCACGAAGGCGGTCTGTGGCACGGTGACGTCGACCCTGGTGCGCGACCCTTGAAGCCAGGAGCCGCAGCGGAGCAGCGTCGGCTGACGGTGCGCGTGCTTCAGTGCGTGGCATGCTGAACATCCAATTCTCACCGGCTCACCGCCACGAGTTCTTCAGGCGTCAGACGCCCGGCCGGCGCGGCGAATGGGACGGGATTCGGTTCAACGTGCAAGACCCGACCGAGCCCATCCACGCATGGTTTGTCTATGAAGGGTTGAGCGCTCCGGAGACCGTGCTCTGCCCGCCTGGCAATACAGTCCTCATCACGGGCGAGCCGATCTCAGTGCGACGCTACCACCCCGCGTTCCTCGCCCAGTTCGCGCGCGTGGTGACCTCGCAACAGCAGATCCACCACCCTGGCCGGATCCTGCGCCAGCAGGGGCTCGGCTGGCACATCGGCACGAACCGCGATGGCACGGCACCGTTCAAAGGCTACGACGAATTCAAGGCCATTGGCCCGCCCATCAAGACGGCCGGGCTCGCGCTCATCTGCTCGACCCGGACGCTGACATCGGAGCACGTGCAGCGCGTCACGTTCGCACGCCGCCTCGCGAATCACTTCGGCGACCGGGTCGACGTCTTCGGCGGGGGTCTGCGCCCGATCCCCGACAAGTGGAACGGCACGGCGCCCTATCGGTACAGCATCGTGCTCGAGAACTCCTCGCACGACCACTACTGGACCGAGAAGCTCGCGGATGCCTACCTCGGTTGGAGCTTCCCGTTCTACTGGGGCTGTCCGAACCTCGCGGAGTACTTCCCGGAAGGCTCCTACTGTCACATCGATCGGAACGACCTCGCGGGCTCGATCGAGCGCATCGAGCGGGCCATGGCGAACAACCTGTACGAGACGTCGCTCGAGCAGCTCGCGGTTGCGCGTGAGCGCGTGCTCGACCGCTACAACCTCTACGCGGAGATGGCCGAGCTCGCACGCAGATTGCCCGCGGATACGCCGCGCAGGACGACGATCCTGCCCGAGTCCACGTTCGAGACCCGGCCGGGTCTGCATCGGCGGCTCTATCGGCGCGCGGTCGGGAAGGCGCGGTCGTTGTCGCTCGGGGTCACCGAGCTCCTCGACGGGTTCCGCAACGGCCGCCCACGCTGAAAGCAACGCCCGGCGGGGTGCCCGAGCAGTGGCCTTGTGCTTTGGTTCGGGGTGGCTATGCTGCGCGGGTCGCCAGGAGTGCAGCCATGCTCGAAGAGATCTACGCCGATACCAAGTCCAGCCTGCAGAAGGCCCACGAAGCCTTCAAGCGGGACCTCACCAAGATCCGCACAGGGCGCGCCAACCTGGCGCTCATCGACGGCATCAAGGTCGAGTACTACGGGGCCCCGACACCGCTCAATCAGGTCGCGGCGCTGAACATCGCAGACCCGCGGCTCATCACCGTGAAGCCCTGGGACAAGACGCTCCTCACGGCGGTCGAGAAAGCGTTGGTCGCGGCGAACATCGGGATCACGCCGTCAAACGACGGTGAGCTGGTGCGTCTGCCAATCCCGCCGCTCACTGGCGAGGTGCGCAAGAACCTCGTGAAGGAGCTCAAGAAGAAGTCCGAGGACGCGCGGGTGGTCGTGCGCACCGTGCGGCGCGATGCCAATGAGCTCGTCAAGGAAGCCAAGGTCGGCGAGGACGAGGAGGCCCGCGCACTGAAGGCCATCCAGAAGTACGTCGACGAGGCGATCGCCAAAATCGATGCCGACGCGGCCGGCAAGGAGAAGGAGATCATGGAGGTGTGACCCCCTCGGGCCGAGGCGCCTTGGGAGTCTTCCGCACGGTCTCGGTTGTGAGCGTGCCGATCGGCGAAAGCGACACGGTGATGGCACCGTCGGTGCCCGTGACGAGCGTCTCGATGCCGCGTGCTCGATACCGTTCGAGGATCGCCGGATGGGGTGGCGGACGCCGCCCCGGTAGGCCCGAGACGAGTGCCAGACGCGGGGCGACCGCGGTGAGGAAGGCTTCGCTGGACGAGGTGCGGCTGCCGTGATGCGGCACCTTGAGCACGTCCGCGCGCAGGCGCTCAAGTGGTACGCGGGCGAGCAGCGCGGCTTCGGCCTCCGCCTCGATGTCGCCGGTCAGGAGCAGACGGCGGCCCGCATAGGTGACACTCATGACGAGGCTGGCATCGTTTTCGCGCATGCCGCATTCGTCTTCGCGCTCGAGGTCGGGCTCGGGTGAGAGCAGCTCGAAGGTGGCGCCGCCATAATCGAAGGGGCCCGCGAGCGTGACGTCGTGCACGAGAGTGCCGCTCGCTTCGAGCTGGTCGACGAGGGCGCGCACGACGCGGGCGCGGCGGGCGCAGGGGCCAAGCCACAGGTGGCGGATTGGGATGCGGTCAGCGAGGGCCCGCGCGGCGCCGATGTGGTCGAGGTCGGGATGGGTGATGACGAGCAGGTCGAGCGACGAGAAGCCCGACGAACGCAGTGCAGGTACCAGGATACGCTCGGCAATCTGGCGGTTCGGGTCACGCGTCGTGGGTCCGTGCCGGCCGTGGGTCGCCTTGCCGCCGGTGTCGACGAGCACGCGGGTGCCGTCGGGTAACTGCAGACCGAGTGCATCGCCCTGGCCGACGTCGAAGGCGATGAGCTGAAGACCGGGCGGTGGCGATTCGGCGCAGAAGCCGAGCGCGGCACAGGCGAGAAGAGCCACCGATGCCAGCCGAATGTGCCAGCGACCGAGCTGCATCAGGACCAGGAATGAAGCGCTTGCGAGGACGCCTATCGCAAGTGGCCACGCTTCGGTGGAGGCGCTGCCCGAGACCTCGCCTGCGAACCGGATGAAGTCGTTGAAGGCGTCACCGAGGGTCGCGAGCCACGGTGCGAGGAGGTCACCGACCGGAGGGAACGCGAGCGCGATGAGCAGCCAGATCACACCGGCCGGGAAGACGACGCCCATGAACGGGATGGCGATCAGATTGACCCAGAGACTGTGGCTTGGCAATTGGCCAAACCAGGCGATGGTCAGCGGCGTAGTCGCAAGGAAGCATGAGACGTCGGCCAGTACCAGGGTCGAGACGAAGAAGAGGCCGCGGCGGAGGTAGGGACGGAGTGGGGTCGTGGCGAGGTGGCGGCGGATCCGTTGCAGGTGCGGTGCGATGATCACGAGGCTCGCGGTGGCTGCGAACGAGAGTTGGAAGCCGGCACGCAGGAGCACCGCGGGCTCGACCAGGATCGCCCCGAAGAAGCAGATCGCGAGCGTGCGCCAGGTGCTGGTGGCACGGAAGAGCAGAATTCCCCCGAAGGTCAGCGCGAGGGCCGCGAGCGCGCGATCGGTTGCATCGGAGGGGGCGATGACAGAGGTGTAGGCGGCCGTCACGACGAGCGCCAGGGCGGCTGCGAGCACCCGTGGTCGATGGCCCTGGACCAGCGCAGCGGGACCCCAACGACGTACGAGCGGGACGTGCGCCAGGCGCACGAGGAGGATGAGCAGGAGCCGGAAGATGCCCCAGCCGACGAGCGCCAGGTTCATCCCCGAGATCGCGAGCAGGTGAGCGGTGCCTGTGTCCTGATAGGCGTAGCGGGTCTCGGCGTCGAGCTCACTCCGGTCGCCGAGGATGAGGGCGCGAAAGAGGGCGGTCGCGGACGCGCTGTCGAAGGTGAGGCGAGCACGCAGGTCGAGCGCGACGCGGGTCGACCACGACGCGGCGCGCGCGTCGGGCTCGGGCAGGCTGCGGGCAGACGCGAACAGGGGCGGCAGATCGGCCGGCACGGTCGTCGGGTTGAGGGCCTGGCGGGGGCGACCGAGCGCCGCCTCGAAGTGGATGGCGCTGCCGAGCACGGGCGCGTCGTCGAGGTGGTCGAACCTCGCGCGGAGCGGGCGGTCGAGCTCGAAGGTGGTCGTCGAGGTCCTGGCCTGAGGCTCCGCGAGCAGGACGCGGGTCGCGCCGCCGTCACGGTCGACGCTTATCACGATGCCAGAGAGCGTGAGGGGTTCGTCGAGGGGCGGTGAAGGCGGGGGCGAGGCACGCGGGAGGGAGAGGAGGGTTGAGAGGGAGAGGAGGGCGAGGGCGAGGGCGATGCGGCGGCGGGCGGGGGTGAGGGCGAAGGCGGGGGCGAGGGTGAGGGCGAGGGCGAGGGCGAGGGTGGGCGCGAGGATGTCCGCGCGCAGTAACAGAACCGCGGCGGCATGCGTGCTGATGCAGGCCGCCAGGACGGGCAACGGAGACAAGAGCCGGGACATCGCGCCTCCGCCAAGGCATCCGCGATCGATTCCGCAGCATGCGTTCGGCGGGGGTAGAGATGGAGGCCAGCGGGCGAAGTGATCCGCTTTTGTGGTCAGCGTCCCAAAATCAACATCAACGGGTCAATGCACGGCCGCCAGCACATCGGCCGCGTGGGTCGATGGATCGACATTCAACCACAGCGCCTCGATGCGGCCATCCTTCCCGATGAGGAACGACTGGCGCGAGGCCATTCCGTTGCCGATGAGGGGCACACGGAACGCGGTCGCGATCTTCGCGCCCTCGTCGACGACCAGCGGAAACGGGAGCGCGTGCTTGTCGATGAACGCCTTGTGTGACTCCGCATCCTGGACCGAGACACCAAAGACCTTGATGCCCGCAGCCTCGAAATCGGCGGCGCGATCGCGCAGGCCCTGTGCCTCGACGGTGCAGCCCGGCGTGTCGTCCTTTGGGTAGAAGTAGACCAGCACGCGCGAGCTTTGGAGGCTCGACAGTGCGAGCGACTTGCCGTCGTGCAGCGTAAACGTGACGTCGGGCGCTGGTGCGCCGACCGCGAGCGGCACATCGGGCGCGGGTGCGGCAGCGGGCGTGGGCGCGGGTGCGGCAACGGGTGCGGGCGCGGCAACGGGCGCGGGCGTCTTCGAAGAACAAGCAGCGAGCAGCACGAAGGAGACAGCAGCGAGTCGCATCATCATGGGCGCAACCTACACCATCTTCGCGCGCTCACCACCGTGCGACGTGATCCTCGGTGACGCCGACCAGGTCGTTCACGTCGAGCGGCGGCCGCTCGGGGATCCGGATGACCCCGCGGAAGGTGCCGATCGGCTGGACATACCAGCTCTTCGCGACGAGCAGGTTCTTGTCCTCGCGCCGCTCGCCGATAGGTGTGAACTCGAGGTCGAGCACCCCGTTGCTGGATCGGATCCCCCACGGGCGCGAGGTCGCGGACGGATCATACGCGAAGCTGACCGGCCCCACGGGCAGCAGCTCGTCGCCGATCCAGACCACGTTCTCGACAGGTCCGTTGAAGTCCTCGACCAGGTTCAGGGACAAGCCGGGCCGGGTCGCGGAGGCCCAGCGCCAGCGGGTGTCGCGCGCGAGCAGGCCATGGGTGTGGTCGAGCGCGCCCGTGCCTCCCGCGAGATCGAAGCGCACGCCGCCCACTGCAACACTGCCGCTCGCAGCGAGCCCGACCGTCTTGTGCGTGCAGTTCGCGACGCCGCCAGCGATGGACGCTATCGCGCACAGTGGCGCCGGTGCGGTCGCTGGATCGAGGCGCGCGACGAGCTCGAAACCGCCCCGCGTCTGGCCCTCGATGTGCCAATTGCCGGCCCGGTGTTCGATTGCAAAGCGTGCACCGCGCCCCTTGAAGCGCGAGGCGGCACCGGGCCCAGCGCGCTCGGTGAAGCGGGCCGTGCCCGGCAATCCCGTGAACGACACGTTCGTCAGGAGCCGGCCCGCTCGCCGATCGAACACGTACGCGAACGCGCTCGCCGCGATGCCAACATCGATAATCGCCAGCGCGAGCACACACGCGTCGTTGACGATCGAGGCGTAGTGCCAGGTCTTCGTGTGCAGCTTGCGCCAGAGGCCGCCGCGTCGCAGATCGCGCGCAAGCGCATGCCAACTGACGCGCTCGGCATAACCGCGATAAGCGCCGAGCGCCGGGCGACCGTCGCGGTCGACAGGTGAATGCGGGGCCTGGGTAATGATCGGTGACGACGCTTGCATCGCCTGAAGCTACCGCTCGCGCAGCGCTCGCGCCAGTCGCGCCTCAGCCGTGGGAACGACCGACCCGACGACGGGCACCATAGAACCCCAATGCGAGCGCCACGCTCGCGAGGCCCGCCTGTCCGCCTGCGCAGCCGCCGCTATCGCTGCCGCTCGAACCGACCGAACAATCGTCGGTCAAGTACGACTCGAGGGTGAGGCCATCGATGCGCACGGCACCGCTGCCATTGCCCGACGGCGAGCGGATCACCACGACGGGCCGGGCGACGAGGCCCTGTTCAGGCGGCAACGAGAGACACACGGAACGCTTCATCCAGGTGCCGACGGGCGCCGGCGCGCTGAACGCGGCATCGGTTGCGTACTCGCCGACGAGGCTCTCGAGCTTCAGCTCGACGAGGGTGTCCCCGCCGAGGGCTGCGTCCACTGCGAGCCTGGCGGACACGAGCACCGAGCCCGAGCCGGGCACGGTGACATCCTGATAGATGCCCGCCTCGGCGTCCGGGGCCCCCATACCATCGAGCCCGAGGCGGAAGCACTGGTTGCCATCGAAGCAATCGTCGGCGGTGACAGCGGCGGTCGCGCCGTAGGTGATCCACGGCGCGGCGTCGGTCGCCTCGAAGTCGCCGTTGGGAACGGTCACTGGGCTCGACACGGGCACCGAGTCGGCGTGGCCGGTGGTCGTGAAGCCGGCACAGAGTCCGACGAGAATCATTCCTATTGCGCGACGCATGCGACCCCCGGTTGGCGCGGCATCTTGCAGGAGATTCCTCACGAGCGCCATCGCGGCGCGGCGTTCCGAAGTTCATCGTTGGGGCAGCTCGGCTTGAACGGCGACTTGTGACCTGCGCTGCGCTTTTTTCGGCCGGCGATGTCAGGTCGCGCGCGCAGCGGCTCTTCACGGGAGAAGGGGCGATGGGGCCACTTGCAACGAGGAGAACGGCGATGAAGGCGATGAAGATGGTGGCGGCGGCTCTGGTGGCGGTGGCGATGGGCTCGGTATGCGGGCTGGGCGCGGCGAGGGCGATCGATCTTCGCAACGAGGACGGCGTCGCCTACGCGGTGAAGGTCACCTCGTCGGCGATGAGCCGCGACATCGAGGTCAACGCGCTGACCCTTTCGTTCATCGTGTGCGTTGGCGAGTGCACGTTCGAAGTCGCGGGGCTCGGTACTGTGAGTGCGAGCAAGAACGATGTCGTGACCCTGGCCGAAGGCAAGCTCTCCGTCGCGCCCGCGGCGACGACTGCCGCCCGCTGACCGCAGCGAAAAGGTTAAAGGTTTGCTGGCGGCGAACGTGCCGCCTAACGACGTGCGTCGAGCGCCGCCGCGACCGAGCGACCGTAACGTTCCCGCGCGGCCGCCTCGATCGCCTTCGCGAACGGCTCGTGATCACGCAGGATCTGGACAAACGCCGCGCGCTCCAACACGAACAGATCGCACGGCGTGCGGGCTCGGACGGTCGCCGTGCGCGGCAACGCGAGCAGCACCGCGAGCTCGCCGAAGTAGTCACCGTCGCGCAGCACCGCGAGCAGTCCACCGGCCGCATCGAGCACCTCGACCTCGCCGCGCGAGATGAGGAACATCTCCGAGCCCGGCTCACCGAACGCGACGATGACCGAGCCCGCCGAGGCGGCCCGAGGTCGCAGCATGGTGCTCACCTGGCTCAGCAGCACCGGGTCGGCACCCGCGAACAGTGGCACGCGCTCGAGCGCCTCGCGATTGATCACCTCGAACCAGCGGCGACCCTCGCGCGCGAGCAGCTCGTGTGCTGCGCGCGGCCCCCAGGTACCGGCCACGTAGTTGGGGAAATCGTCGGCCGGGGTCGCCGCCCATGTATCCAGGATCGGTTGGGCTATCTGCCAGGCCGCCTCGACGAAGTCGGTGCGCGAGAACAGCGTCGCGTCGCCCATCATGCAGCTGTAGAGCATCACCTCGTAGCCCGTGCCGCGCGCGGCCTTGAACGTATCCTCGTAGCCAAAGCGCATGTTGACGGACTGGAGCTTCATGCGCGGGCCGGGCAGCTTCGCCTGCAGCAGCGTTTCTATCGCCTGGTCGGGCTGCACATGGAAGATGAGCCGATTGGCGGCCGGCCGCTGCGTGTCGCCGAACATCGCCGCTGGCGGCCGCTTGAACTGGACGATGACCTCGGTGCCCCGCTTCCAGAGGGCCTTGCCCGAGCGCAGGTAGATCGGCACGCCCTGCCATCGCGGGTTGTCAATTTGCAGCCGCAGCGCCGCGAATGTCTCGGTGTTCGATTGCGGACTCACACCCGGCTCGGCGCGATAGGCCGGCACGGGCTGACCGTCGGCCCTCTTGCCCTGCCCGTACTGCCCGCGCACGGTGTTCGCGAGCACCTCGGCGGGCGTATAGCGGCGCACCGCCTGCAGCACGGCCGCCTTCGCGTCACGAATGTCGTCGGCCGCGAGCGACTGTGGCGGCTCCATACAGAGGTATGCGAGCACCTGGAACATGTGGTTCTGCATCATGTCGCGCAGCACGCCCGCGCGTTCATAGTAGCCGCCGCGGCCTTCGACGGTCACCGCTTCGGAGACGGTGAACTGGATGTGGTCGATGTGCTCGTGGTTCCAGAGCGGCTCGAACAGCGCGTTGGCGAAGCGGAACGCGAGGATGTTCTGGACCGTCTCTTTACCGAGGTAATGATCGATCCGGAAGATCTGGCTCTCGAACCAGTGGGCGAGGATCTGCCGGTTCAGCGCGCGCGCCGACGCGAGGTCGGTGCCAAACGGTTTCTCGACGATGAAGCGCTTCCAGCCCGGCAGGTCGCGAAAGCCGGCGCGGTCGATTTGATCGCAGATAGGTCCGAACAAGGACGGCGGCACCGCCATGTAGAAGAGCACGTTGCCGCCCGCCTGCTGCTCGGCGTCGAGCTGACGCACGAGCGCCAGCAGGCGGGTGAACGCGTCGGGGTCATCGAAGCGACCGGGGATGAAGTTCAGCTTGCGCGCGAGCCGGTCCCAGGCGAGCTCATCGAACCTCGGCCGCGTTGCGAACGTGCGCACCGCACCGTTCATGCGGTCACGGAACGTGTCGGAGGTGAGCTCGTCGAGCGCCATGCCGACGATCGCAAAGCGCGTCGGCAGGAGCCCGTCACCCGACAGATTGTGAAGCGCCGGCATCAGGAGGCGCTTGGTCAGGTCACCCGAGGCCCCGAAGATGACCATGATACACGGCTCGCCGGGTGGGCTGCCGTCGGCCGATGACACGGCCTGCATGATGCGCGTGAACCCCATGCGATACCTCGCCGGAAGGAGCGTTCGAGCACCCATCCTACGCTTCTTGTGAGGGGGCTCAAATCGGCCGGAGCCAGAGCCCCTTCACGACGTTGTTCGCGTCGAACACGAGCAGCAGGTTCACGCGCGTGCCGTTGGTCATCAGGATGAGGACCTGTGCTCCCGGCATGCGCTCTTCCTTGTCTTTCACGTCGCTTGTCCAGGCATCGATGATCTGCACCGGCGCGCCATGCGCCAAGACGAGCCCCGCGACGATCGAGCGCAGCTTGTCGGCCGGCAGCTCAGCGGCGAGCGCCGGCGTGAGGTTCAGGCGCACCGACTCGAAGTTGCCGTTGAACAGGTTCTGCTGCGTCTCGATTGCGAAGCGCGCGGCGGGCGCCTGGACGGTGTTGCTGTCGAACTGGGTGACCGCGGGGCAGGCCGGGGGTGCGGGGCACTCGGGCGGCTTCGGACAGACCGGCGGGTCGCTGCAACCGAGCGTTGCCATGAGGAGTCCCGCGACGAGCGCGGCACCGAGACGCGGAACAACGGGATGCGGCAAAAGGGTCATCGGGGCTGGTGTACACCGCGCCACCCGGTTGCGCACCCGGCCGCTTCCCTGGCAGGGTCGCACGCATGACCTTCGACCGTCGCCACTTCCTCACGACGACCGCGGCCCTCGGCGCCTCCGCACTGTGGGCGGCTACCCGCAGCCGGGCCTTCGCAGCCGAGCCTCGCGGGGTCGACGACGCGGCGCTGGGCGACTTACGAAAGCGCCTGGGCGACCGCCTCGTCGCGCCCTCCGACGCGAGGTATGACGTGCTGCGCAAGGTGCGCAACCGCGACTTCGACGGCCTGCGTCCTCGTGCAATGGTGATGGCCGCATCGGGCGACGACGTGCGCTTCGCGCTGCAGTGGGCCGGGGCCAACAAAGTCCCGGTGGTGCCGCGCGGCGGTGGCCATAGCTACATCGGGCAGTCGACGAGCGAGGGCCTCGTTATCTCGCTCCTCGGCAGGGCGGCGACGCGCGTCGACAAGCGGGCGATGACCGCCGAGATCGGTGCTGGCGCGCTCAATGTCGATGCGAACTTCGGGCTCCTCAAAGAGGGCGTGGCACTGCCGACCGGCTCGTGCCCCTCGGTCGGCATCGCGGGCCTCACGCTCGGTGGCGGCATCGGCTTCAGCAGTCGCAAATGGGGCCTGATGATCGACAACCTCGCGGGCGTCACGATGGTGCTCGCCTCGGGGGAGGTCCTGGAGATCGACGCGCAGCATCGGCCCGAGCTGCTCTGGGCCCGCGTGCGTGCATCGCGGCCACAAGCTGCAGGCCGAGTAAATCGCCCATTGGGGACCGAACAGCAGTGCTGCCAAGGTCGCAGCGAACCGCGCGTGGATGCGTGCGTTCTACGCGACGATGCGACCGCACGCCTCGGGCGAGTGCTACCAGAACTATCCCGACCTCGATCTCGTCGACTGGAATACCGCCTACTTCGGCGCGAACCTGGTCCACCTCGAGCGGGCCAAGGCGATGCTCGACCCGACCGGGGTCTTTCGTGGACGCCAGGGGCTCGACCCGGTGCCGTGATTGTTCTCGATAATCAGAAGTAGCACTGGTTGAGCGTCACGACGCCGCGGCACGTCGACGTCGCGAGCCGGCAGACGCCGTTTTCGCAGGACAATGGTCCGCACTGGTTGAAGCCTTCGCACGCCTGACCGGCTGCCTTGTAGGGCCGGCACACGCCGCGTGTTTGAAAGTCGCCATCGCAGTAGCCGTAATCGCAGATACCCGTGCCGAGCTCGGCGCCGCAAGCCGTCCCGTCGCCGACCTTCGGGACGCAGGTGTTGGTGGCCGTATCGCAGTAGAGGTTTGCACCAAAACCGCAATTTCTGGACGGACCGAGGCAGGGCTGGCCCGCCATGGTTGGCAACGCAACGCAGGTGTTGGAGGTCTCGGCACAGACCGTACCGCCACCGCAGGTGAACTCGCAGGCTTCGCCCAGGGTCGGGGTTCTCACGCAGAGCTTGGTCGTGAAGTCACAGTAGGTCGAGAGCGCGCACATGTTGTTGCTGGGGCACGCGGCGCCTTCGGGCAGGCGAGCGACGCAGCGCGAGGTGGTGGCGTCGCAGAAGTCGGTCCGCGGGCACTGGCTGAAGAGGGCCGGCAAGCACGAGCCTCCGGTCGGGACGCTGGCGGGGACGCAGGTGCCAGCGCCGTCGCGGGCCGAACAGGTCAGCTCCGCGCCGCAGAGGGTCGTGCCGTCGCAAGCCTCGCCAAGGGTGCGATTGACGGCACAGGTGCCGGGGCACTCTCCCGAAGCGCCGGGTCGGCAGAAGTGGCCTGGTTGGCAGGCGATGTCGGAAGTGCAGGCTTCGCCGGCAGCGCGGCGTCCGACCCATACCTCGCGACACTCGTCTGGCACGTTGCCGGTGATGGCGGTGAGGTCCTCGCAGGTGCCTTCGAGGTAGTGCTGGAGGCAGACCCCAGCGCGCTTCGGGTCGTAGTCGACGTCGCTCGAGTTGCCAACGGGCCCGATGATCTCGAGGGTGCACGCGTCCTGCTGCACCTTGATGCAGCGCGTAGTCGCCTCGGAGCCGCTGAGGCACAGCTCGACGAAGCAGCAGGCGCGCGCCCGAAGCTCGCAGACGTCCTCGATCGGGACACCCGGCGTGTCGGAGAAGACAACATCGTGCGCGACGTCGCTACCTCCCGTGTCGGAGCCGCAGGCAACGAGCAGCGAGACGACGAGCGAGCAGGTGAGAGCGGCGGAGCGAGCGAGCATTACGGGTCTCCGTTCAGAGGACCCCCGATCTCGCTGCCGATGCTCGGTCGTGTCAAGCCGGCCCGTCGCCATCGCTGAGGTCGCTGACGTTTTCGCAGGCGCGCGCGGGTCGCTTGCGCGATTGCGGGGTCTTCGCCAGCATGGAGCGCGGGATCCCGACCGCGACCCCCTCCGAGTCGCAGCCGCCATCCAACGACCGGTGTTGGGGTCCCGGTGAGGCAACCTCGTGAGGCGGTATGGGCACGTACAACGACAAGATCGCGACCGACTATCCTTTGATGCTGGACCTCCTGGAAGGGGTCATCACGGACGCTGGCGAGCTCGAACTCGCTCGCGCGGTGCGCGCTGCTGCCGCCTCGAATGAAGCGCCCTCGCCAGTGGTGCCATTGTCGTCGCCGGAGCGCGCACTGCAACTCATCGGCATCGGCTTCCAGCTCTTGAACCTGGTCGAAGAGAACGCGGCGGTGCAAACGCGGCGGCTCGCGGAGAAGGCCTCGGGCCCGCCCGCTCGCGGCACGTTCGACGCCGTGCTCGCGGGCGCGGCTGCCCTTGGCCTCGACGACCATACGCTGGGGACCGCGGCCACCGAAACGCAGGCCGAGCTCGTTCTGACGGCGCACCCCACCGAGGCCCGCAGGCGCACGATGATCGCGCACTATCGGGATCTGTACGTTCTGGTTGTGGCGCTCGAAAACAACGTCTTCACGCCGCGCGAGCGAACGCGCCTCTCCGATGAGGTAAAGGCATGTCTCGAGCGAATCTGGCGGACCGGCGAAGTGCACCTCGAGAAGCCGACGGTCGTGGCCGAGCGCACCTACATGCTGCACCACGTCATGAACGTCTTCCCTGACGCGCTGCACCTTGTCGCAGACCGCTATCGGCGCGCCGCAGCCGAGGCGGGTCGCGGGTCGTTGCCGATGCCGCGCCTCCGTTTCGGGAGCTGGGTCGGTGGTGATCGTGACGGGCATCCATTGGTCACACCGGAAGTGACGAAAGCCACGCTCGACGAGATGCGCCTGGCCGCAATCGTGGTCGTGCGCCGCCATTTGCAGCCACTCATCGAGCGCCTCTCCCTGGCGCCACCGTTCGTCGCTGACGCGCCGCCAGCGGTGCTCGCAAGCGCGATAGAGCGCTCGGGCGCGATGCTCGGCGCCGGGCTCGATCGGGTGCTGGCACGCAATGCCGGCGAGCCGTTCCGGCAGCTGGTGGGCATCATGTTGGCCCGCCTGCCCGTCGAGGTAGAGCGCGGACACATCACGCGGCTCGTCGATCACGAGGCCGCCTATCGCAATGCCGACGAGCTGAGCGACGATCTGCAAGCGCTGGCCGCCGGGCTGCACGCCGTCGGCGCCCACCGCCTGGCGTCGGACGAGGTCGCGCACGCGATTCTCGCGGTCGACACCTTCGGCTTTCATCTGGCCACGCTCGATGTCCGCCAGAACTCGAGCGTGCACGAAAGAGCCGTGGACGAGATGTTGGCCTGGGCGGGTGTGGGTCTGCCACCATTTTCGTCACTCTCGGAGGCGCAGCGCCTGGCGTTTCTCGAGGCGGAGCTCGCCCACCGGCGGCCGTTGTGTCTTCGTGGCGTGTCGACCGGCGAATCCGCCGACCGCGTGCTCGGTGCCCATCACGTGCTGGCCGAGCACATCGCCAGACGCGGCGTCGCGGGCCTGGGGCCGCTCATCGTGAGCATGACACGACAGGTGTCGGATCTCCTCGTGGTCTACCTCTTCCAGCGCGAGGTCGGGCTGCTGCACGTCGGAGACGACAGCACCGTCGCTGACTTGCCGGTCGTCCCGCTGTTCGAGACCATCGACGACTTGACCCGCGCGCCAGCGATTCTCGATGGCTTTTTGTCATTTCCGATCACACGCGCGACGCTGTTGCGCCGGGCGGGCGGCGACGCGCCGACGCAGATGGTCATGCTAGGCTACAGCGACAGCAACAAGGACGGCGGCATCATCGCCGCCCAGGTCTCGGTCGAGCGGGCCGAGCGGGCGTTGACCGAGGTCGCGGCGCGACATGGCGTGCGCTTGGAGATCTTTCACGGGCGTGGTGGCAGCACGGCGCGCGGCGGCGGCCCAAACGCGACGTTTCTCGCGGCGCGGCCATGCGACGCCTTCTCGGGCCGCATCCGCACCACGGTACAAGGCGAAACGGTCGCGCGCGAGCTGGCGAATCTCATGACGGCATCGCATACCTTGGAGACCTGGATGGCGGGTGCGTTCGCCGCGAGGCTCGAGCGGGGGCATCGCACGCCGCGCAGCGACGCCCTCGAGAGCGCGCTTACGGCGTTCTCGGACCTGTCGCGCGAAGCCTACGAAGCGCTCGTCCGGGACCCCGAGCTACTCGTGTACTTCCGGGCGGCGACGCCGATCGACGTGCTCGAGCGGAGCGGCATCGGGTCGCGACCCGCGCGGCGCACCGGCAATGCGACGCTGGCCGATCTGCGCGCCATCCCGTGGGTCTTCTCGTGGAATCAGTGTCGACATGGGCTGCCGAGTTGGTATGGCGTCGGCAGCGGGCTCGCGCAGATCGCGACCAACGCGCCCGAGGCTTATCGCGCCCTCGCCGCCGGACTCGAGTCGGACCGGTTCTTGTCGAATCTCCTGCACAATGTCGAAATGAGCCTGGCCTCGGTGCAGCCGGAAACGGCGGCCGAATATGCCACATTGGTTCCTGACGCCGGTATTCGCGTTCGGATATCGGCGCGCATCGAAGCGGAGCGGCTTCTGACGCTGCAGCACCTCGAAGTGCTGTTCGGGAGCCCGCTGACGGTGCATCGCCCGGTGCTGGTGGCCAGCGTCGAAGCGCGCTCCGACGCGCTCCGACGCGTCCACGAGGCGCAGGTGGCGCTGCTCCGCGAGTGGCGCGCGCCGGGTTCGAACGGAGATCCTGGGCTCTTGCGGCGTCTGTTGATGACCGTCAATGCCATCGCTGCCGGTTTGCGCTCGACTGGGTAGCAAGTCGTGCGCCTCTGGCGCGGTACTCTGTCCTGGCGGAGGTCGCCGAATGTGCAGCCTGAGTTCGGCGGCTCATACCAAGGTGTGGGTCGCGAGCACGTTGCCGTCGCGGTCGACGTGCTCGATGACGAGGCTCGGGGGGCTCGCGTTGGGGTCGCAGGTGAAGCGACCGTAGTTGCGCTCGCCGCTGGTCCACTGGAACTGCGCCGGGTCGCCCGTGAGCTGCACCACGGCCAGCGCCGGGTTGACGTGCGCGACCGGCCCAACGAGCACCTCGGTCTGCGCGAAGTGCGCGCCGCCCGGCGGATCGACCTGCGCCACGGCGCCGAAGTGGAAGTCGCCCGCCACCCAGACGAGACCGGGGATCTTCTCGCAGATCGCGAGCACGCGTTCGCGCTGCGTCGCATACCCTTCCCAGCGCTGGTCCTTGGCGAGGTAGAGCGTCGGCCAGGCGGTGATCGGCACGGCCGTGCACACGATCTTGAACACCGCCTGCGACGCCTCGAGGCCCGCCTCGAGCCAGGCGAGCTGCGCCTCCGAGATGTATTGCGCCGCGCCGGTGTTGCGCGTCGATGGGAGACGCTCGCTGCGCCCGTCGAGGAGGAAGACATCGACCGTGCCGCCCCACCCGAACGACCGCCAGGTGCGCTCGGGAGCGAGCGGGCTGCGGCGCGGCGTCATGTGCTCGAAGAATGCCTGGCGCGCGGCTGCGAGTCGGGTCGCGTCGACATCCTCGGGGCTCCAATTGTTGGTGACCTCGTGGTCATCCCAGATGGCCGCGATGGACGTGCTGGCGCGCAGCGCGCGATACTCGGAGGTGGCGAGATTGCGCTGCCAATTGTCGCGATATTCGTCGAGCGTCGTCGCCGAATCGGCATAGGTCGTATCACCGAGCAGCAGGAAGAAGTCGAGCGACGCCTCGCTCGCGCGCGTGAGCACGTCGAAGGGGCGAAAGTCCCACTTGGCGCATGAGGTCGCGCCGAAGCGCACGACCGGCAGCATGGGGCGCGTCGCGGGTGCGGTCCGGAAGCGGCCGACGGGGCTCCTCAGGCCGGCGGCGACGAAGCAGAAGCGGTACTCCCCGAGCGCCGCGAGCCCGTCGATCGCTGCGGCGACATAGCCGCCGGCGGCGACCTCGACGACGCGCCGGGTAGCCAGCTCGCCCGCGAGCTCGAGCGGCGTCGCGGCTTCGACCCGCCAGACGACCAGCTCGAGCGGCTCCAAGCCGAGGTAGCGGCTCGCCGCGATGACGCCATCGGGCGCGGGATCGGCCGCGCTGATGCCGATCGGGAAGTAGCCGTCCACGGCCAGTAAGATGTCGCCCGGGTCGATGCGCTCGATGGTCACGGTCTCGTCGGCCGCGGCGAGGTCCTCGGGCTCGGGCGCCGAGTCGGCCTCGATCTCGGCGACGAAGGTGTCGGCGATGGTGTCCGCGGGCTCGGCCTCGACCTCGGGGGCGTCGAGGGCGTCGGCGCCGCGCTTCGCGGTCTCGTCGCCGCAGGCGATAGCGCCGATGACGCCCGCCCCGGCGGAGAGGAAGGTACGACGAGAGATGGTACGGGAGGCGAGCCGGCTCATCGCCGCAACCTAGCTGCAATCGGAACCAGCCACCAGCCTCACTTCTGGCGACGCGTAGCTCAGCGGCAGCCGCGGCCCCACCAACCGCGCCCGCCCTGCTGCGATTGCTGCTGCTGGCCGTGACCATGGTCATGACGTCGCTCGGCACGCGCGGCCGGCACTGCGTCGAGCTCGATCAGCTGGCCGTGACGCGCGAGCTTCACCGTGACGTTGGTGCCCGCTTTCCCGGCCAGCGCAGCCAGAAGGTGCGCGTGGTCGGAAGTCGCATGACCGTCGATCGCGACGAGCGCGTCGCCGACCTGGATACCCGCGGCCGCAGCGGCCGAGCCCGACACGACGCCCGTCACGAGCAGGCCGGTCGCGATGGCCGCATCGACCCGCAGCTGTTCGGGCAGCTCGACCTGTTGGATGGCCACACCGAGGTGCGCGGGCGTCGTCGTCGCCCCGCTCGCCAGGTGTCCGACCACGCGCCGCACGGTCGCCGTCGGCAACGTCGCCCCGCCCGGCACGAGCCCCCGCGTATTGAGGCCGAGCACGTTACCCGCGAAGTCGATGAGCGGCCCGCCCGAGAACCCGGGCGGCAAGGTGCCATCGACATCGATGTACGCGTCCACCGCACCGCCCCGCGCCGTCACCCAACCCTGCCCGACTTGCGCGATGATGCCGAAGGTCGTGCGCAGCCCATGCGCTGTGCGCGCGACCGGCGCCACGAACAGGCCGGTGCGCGCGCCGTTCGTCCAGCCCGCGTCGTGCAGTCGGGCGTCGGCCCGGGCCTCGGCGCGCACGAGCGCCAACTCGGTTGTTTCGTCGACCCCGACCAGCGTGCCGCCACGCTTGCCGTCGGCGGTCTGGATCGTGATGGTCGCCTCGCGCTGCTCGTGGAAGAGGCGCGAAGTGGTCACGATGAGATTGTCGCCCGCAGACCAGACGGTGCCGCTCGCGACGCGCGCATCCGCGCTGATGTGGACGATGGCCGGACCGACCCGCTCGATCGCGTCCGCGAGGGCCGAGCCGAAGAGACCA
>Ga0105049_10000824_pt1 | contig 35156 bp, 36 predicted proteins | sample MAT06_FD_78087 | JGI IMG/M metagenome (GOLD analysis project Ga0105049, IMG submission 78087) | Freshwater microbial communities from Lake Fryxell liftoff mats and glacier meltwater in Antarctica - MAT-06 | ecosystem: Environmental > Aquatic > Freshwater > Ice > Liftoff microbial mat | place...
CCGCGCGTACAGGCGTCGTGACTGTACCGGCATCGAAGAAGTTGCTGGCCACGGTACCCGGAATAGTCGAACCGTTGAACACGAAGCCCTGCACATGTTGGGCGTTTACACCAGCCACCAACTGTGCAGCGAATGCGTCGAGACGATTGCGCGCGCCCGGCACGTCGTTGTTGACGTAGTCGAGCAACGACTTCAGCTCGCCTCCAACGGCTGGGAGTCCGTCCTGTGAGTTGCCGAGCGTGATCTTGATCGGAATGTCAGACGGCGTGACTGCCGGCATAGGCACAGGCGGCACGAGCTGCGCGGCCAGTGGACGCGCCGTGATTCCATCGACGAGCGTCGAGTTACCGATAATCACCGAGACGCTGCCGTCGATGCGATCGATCACGCGAACGCCCGCGAGCTTGGAGAGAGCGTCAAGCTTCATATCGCGCTGGTCACGGAGGTCGTTCGCCGTGTTGCCGTCCGCCTCCGACGTGACAATGCGCCCGTTGAGCTCGGAGATCTGCAACGCCACCTGATTGATGCTCGAGATCGTGGTGCCGATGCGGTCAATCGACGAGACGCGTTGCTGCGAGATCTGTGAATCGAACTGATTGAAAAGACTCGTTACCTGACGCCCACGCTGCTGCAACACGGCCTTGGCAGCACCGCTGTCTGGCGAGGTGGCAAGATCGCTCCAGCCGCCCCAGAACTGACCGAGTGCATTCGACAGCCCCGCGTCTGACGGTTCGCCGAACACCGACTCCAGCTGAGTAACCAGACCGCGACGCATCTCCGAGTCCGACGCGAGTCCGTTCGCGGAGCGATAGCTGTCGTCGAGCAGGATGTCCCGTTTGCGGGCGATGGTCGCAACACCGACACCGGTTCCGACACTACCGTACGAAAACCGGACCGGCGGCGTCGCCTGCAGCACGGCTTCCTGACGCGAGTACCCTGGCGTTTGGGCATTCGCAATGTTCTGCGAAATCACCTGAAGCGCCGTCTGTTGCGTCATGAGCGCGCTGCGCGCGATGCTGAGCAGTCCGGAGTTTGACATGTCAGGCGGTCCGGTTCACGAGAATGCCACGCGGTGCGGTTGACGTCGCAGCGCCCGGGCCTTCTGCATCGTACGTGGGCAGTGCCGCCGGCGCACCGACCAGCGTGCGCACATACTGATCGCCGGAGGCGAGTGCCTCGCGCAGCAGCTTACGGTTCATCCCCACTTCACGCGCGAGCAGGTCCGCCGCCATCTGCAAACGCTGACGCGCCTCGCGCAAGCGCCCATCGATCTGGTCGCCGAGCGACTGCTCGAGGTCACGGAGCGTGAGATCCTCGGAGCCGCCGAGGAGCACGTTGAGCTGACGACGACGCTGACGCGCCTGGCCGAGCGTTGCCAGAATCCGATGCGTGGCGAACGTGCTGTCGTCGACTCCCTGAATATCGTCACCGCCGACGGCCGCACGCTGGCGACGCATCTGCGCGATGAGATCATCGAGCAGACGGCGTTCACTCACGAGTGCATCGTGGAGCGCTTCGAGCAGTGCCGTCGTCGGCGGTCCAAAGTGCGTCGCAGCGTCGTAGTTGAGCAAAGTCGGCGACATCAGTTGGCGGATGAGTCGGTGTGCGTCGGGGATGCAGGAGCAGCGGTCGAGCCGTTCAGGGTGCGGAGCTGGCGAAAGAGCGCTTCACCGATTCCGCCTTCCCAATGGTTTGGAGTTTCGGCAGCAAGGTGCTCATCCATCAGTGATGTGAAGATGTCTTCACCACTTCCACCTGAAACGATTCCTTCCTGCTGTGGAACGGTGTCGCGCATGGCCTTGAACAACTGCTGGACAAACACGCCCTGCAGTTGACCCGCGACTTTTTTCAGGTCCGTGTCTTCCTTGCTGAGCGCACGTGCTGGTGTTGCGACCTGCATGCGCGGGGCGATTGGCTCGATCATCGGACAATCACCTCAGCGGTGATCGCGCCCACTTCGCGCAAGGCGCTGAAGATCGCCGCGATCTCACTGGGCGGCGTCCGTACTGCCTGCAACGATGCGGCGACACGCTGCACCGAAACGCCGGCCGGCAGCCGCACACTTCCCGGCACCGCATTCGTATCGCTCGCAGTCTCTTTCCCGATCGCGAGTGTGATCGCACCATGACTAACGACTGCGGGGCCAACCAACATTTCGCCACCGGCCACCACTGTTCCATCCTTGGCATCGATGACCAGACGCGGTGCACGCTCCGGGCGAATCGAGAGTTCGCGGATCTTCGTGTACGCCGTCGGACGCGAGACGGTGTCGGCGAGTGTCACGACCACCGACCCTTCGTCTTCAACCACGGCCGTCTTGGGCCCCATGGATGCGTTGATCGCGTCCGCGATGCGCGTGGCGGTGCCCAAGTCCGGTTCGCGCAGCAACAGACGTGATGTCGCCGCGACAACAGGGCGCGCGAGATCTGCCTCGAGCACGCCACCAGTCGGAATGCGAGCACTCGTTTCGTGCGTGGGCGTGTAGCGCGTGGTCGACCCACCTTCGCTCACCAGCAACGCCCCTTGTGCCGATGCGATGGCCGGACCGTTGGCATCGCTCACGAGCGGTGTCATGAACAGTGAGCCACCGCGCAACGAACGCGCATCGCCGATGGACGACACATTGATTTCGAAACGGCCACCGGCACGGAGGAACGGCGACACTTCGGCCGTCACGAGTACTGCCGCAACGTTGCGCATGCGCACCACGTCGGGCGGCACTTCGATATTGAAGCGACGAAGAATGTTGATCACGCTCTGTACCGTCGGGCCACCGGTCTGCGAGCCGATCGCACGGTCTCCCGTACCGTCAAGTCCGATTGCCAGCCCGTAGCCAACAAGTCGAACCGGCAGCGCACCTTCAGGCGACGTGATGTCGCGGATCTTCACGTCACCCTGCGCATGTGCGAGTGCGGGCATCAGCAGCGCCGCGGCGATCGCAACAAGCACGAGGAGATGCGCCCGAATGCGCCCCGAGCGCGACAGCGTCGACTTGGTCACAGAAGCTTCGTTCATGGCAGGACCCCGCCCAGCAATTTCATGATCATCGACTTCGTAGGCTTGCCGAGTGAACCGACGGCTGCGTAGCCGAGCTGAAAGTCAGCGACACGACTCGACTCGATGACGTTCTGTGTGGAGATGTCCTGAACACGCGCCCACCCGGTCATCAGGATGTCTTGGGTGTTTTTGTCGACGTTGATCTTTTTGGTCCCCTTGAGCTGCAGCAGTCCGCCAGGTCCGACGGCTGCAACGCGCACGCTCATCTCGTTCTGAAAGCGGTTCTCACGCCTGGCCGACCCACGCTGCTGCTGGTCTGCGTTCTTGCGTGAATCGACGCCACCGCCCTTGGAGCCAGTCGGAAGATTCGCCGTGACCGCGACACCGCTGGTGCGCGTATCGGTGGCTATGTTCTCGGTCACGGCGGTCGAGATGGTGTAGTCGTCAATGAGAATCGTGATCACATCGCCAACCGCAAAGCTCCGGCGATCCGATGTCCACGAGTCACGAGTCGGCTTTGCTGCGGCAGCGGTTGGTGCTGCGGCAGCAGTTGCCGAGGGAGCCCCAGCTGGCGCTGTCGCGGTTTGTGTGGCCGGTGCCTGTGCGTCGAGTGGCATCACCATCGCCGATAGCAACAGCGTGACGAGCGTGGCGACGGAGGACCACATGCGACGGTTGGAAACGGAACCCATGCGGGGTTGCCTCAGCGGAGACGGACGGTGTTCGGGGCGACGGCAACGCCATCGAGCCGACGAGAGCGATCGATACGCACACCAACAGGGGCACCGAGCGACGCCGTATTCATGGCGACACCGGTGAGTACGAGCCTGAGCGAGCCATCCTGCCAGATTGCGGTCACGGCAGCACCAGCCGATACAACCGGCGGTGCCATGATCGACGGCGCGCGTAGCACTTCACCAATCGCAACGGGGCGTCGCACAATCCAACCGGCGACCGCGCTCGTGGTGTCGGGCATGCTGTTCCACGGCCACACAACGGTTGTGTCGAGCAGTGCGATATCGCCGGCATGCACCGTGTCGCCAAGCGCGAACACACGCTTGGACACCGGCCACGTTACGCGACGCATGCGGCGCGGCACCGCCGACGCTTCGACGGCGCTCGAGGACACGCTGGTGGGCGCAGACTGTGCACGCACGAGCGAGCTGCTGCACAACAGCGAGGCGACGACCCCGGCGATGGCGATCGCCGGAAGCTGTGTGCGCGGCAACAGAACAGAAGGACGCATGACGGAAATCAGCGAATCAGGCCGTTGGCCATCTGACCCATCTCGTCGGCATTCTTGATCGCCTTCGAGTTGATCTCGTACGCGCGCATGGCGGTAATCATCTCCACCATTTCCTGCACGATCTCCACGTTGCTGCCTTCAAGACTTCCCTGCTGGAGTTTGCCCATGCCTTCATCGCCGGGCGCACCGAGCACGGGCTCGCCCGACGACGCGGTTGGCGCATACATGTTGCGGCCGAGTGACTGCAGCCCCGACGGGTTGGCAAATGCCACGAGATCGATTCTTCCGATCTCCGTCGGGGTGATATCATTGCCACGACGCACCGAGACGATGCCGTTCGTGGAGATGCTGATTTCCGATGAGTCGATGGGCACTCGCACCGGCGGCTGCAACGCCCAGCCATCACTCGTGACGAGCAAACCCTTGTCGGAGATCTGAAAGCTTCCGTCACGCGTATACGATGTGTTGCCGCGTCCGTCATCGAGCTGGAAGAAGCCGTTGCCTTCGATCATCACGTCGAGGTTGCGACCGGTCTGTTCGACCGTGCCCTGATCGTGCATGCGCATGATGCCGGCGAGACGTGTACCGCGACCGACCTGAATGGCGGGTGCGGTATCGGCGTTCGGATCGCCAAGGATCTGCTGCCCCTGGATCGACTGATAGAGCAGGTCTTCGAAGTGCGCGCGACTGCGCTTGAAGCCCGGCGTGTTGACGTTGGCGAGGTTGTTGGAGATGACTTCGGTGCGTGTCTGCTGCGCCATCATGCCGGTAGCGGCGGCGCGGAGGGCCGGATCCATAGTCTTCCTTAGCTGGGCTTGCCGAGTTCGGTGGTCGCGATTCCGCGGACCGAATCGAGCGTGGACAACGTTTTCTGTGCGGCACCGTAGCGGTGCAGGACGTCGATCATCGACGTCATCGCCGACATGGTGTTGACGTTCGATTCCTCGACGAAGCCTTGCATGACATGGCGTTCGCTGGGCGGAACGACTTGACGCGTGGCGTCAGGCACGAATTGCGTGCCCCCTTCGTGCTTCAGACTGACCCCCTTGGCGACGCGCTCAATGCGCAGTCGTGCCACCGGGCGTCCATCGACCTTCAGCGAACCGTCTTCCTCGATCTCGAGCTTTCCGTTCTTGATCTCGATCGGACCATCTTCCCCCAACACCGGATTTCCTCGGCTATCCACCAGGCGGCGTTCGGCATCGAGCGTGAAGCTGCCGTCGCGGGTGAAGCGCTCGCCGCCCGGCGTCTGCGTGACGAAATAGCCTTCGCCCTTCACCGCGACGTCGAGCACGTTGTGCGTTTCGGACAGCGTCCCCGCCGTGGTGTCGAGGGCAGTGTCGGTGACGGCCAGCGCGTTCCCCACCATGCGGGCAAAGGGCGTTTCCGCCTTGAAGCCGCGGGTGGATGCGTTGGCCAGGTTGTTGGCGAGCACCTGCTGCCTATGCTCCATCATCTGGAGCGCGGAGGCTGCACTGCTGAGGCCGTTCAGACGTACCGGATCGGGCATGACACACTCGGTTTTGGGGGCGATCTCGATATCCTCAAATAGCAACGGTCGGGCCATATGAGCCCGACCGTCGAAAAAATCGCCAAAATGTTGTGCAGTATAGCTTTAGCTGCGCGTATCCCGTGCCGAGTTCGTCCCGGTCACTGTTTCAGTCACGGCAATTCATGCCGTTGGCGGCCGGAGTTGCCGACCGGTTGGTCCGATGAACAGGAGCATGGCGACGGCATCCAGTGACAATCCGGTCCGCCACGCGATCTCCGACGGTTCGGCGCCCGAGTCCGCGAGTGCCTGGACTGCCTTGGGGGTTCGACTGCCGTTGACCTTCGTGCCGGTGTTCGCGCGACCGGCGATCGGCGTGGGGCGGCTGGAGGTACGGCGACGGAGATAGCTCACCCCCGTCGCGGCAAACCCGGTCAGCGCGATCGCGCCAAAGAGCGCCGGTAGGGCGAGCCGGCGATATGGCTGGGGCAGCACGCTCACCCAGCCCGTGAGGGCGTTGCGGGTAGCGGTCGTCATCCCATGCACGGTCGAGGCACTCGCGGCCATCACCCGATCGAGTCCGCCATTTTCACTTTGCTGAGTGGCCTGCGCGACCGCCGGTGCGAGCACGAGCGCGCCGGCGGCCACGCCACCAACCGTGACACCGACACCGAGCGCGACGATGAGCGCGGCGTGTTTGAGCTGCCCTTTCGCTTGCAGCGTGATCACGCGACTCGCCCACGCAACGGCTTGAGGTCAACACGCAACTTGCTGAGGGCCTTGGAGCGAATCTGCGACACCCGCGACTCGGTCAACTCGAGCACCTTGGCGATCTCGTGCAGCTTGAGTTCTTCGAAGTAATAGAGCGAGAGCACCACGCGTTCCTGATCCTTGAGACGAAGAATCGCGTCTTTCAGGTGCGAGACTTCCTGTTCGTGCGTGAGACTGTCTTCGACTTCGGAGTCTTCGCCGCTCGAGAGCATTTCGGCGGGCGTCGGCGCGTTGTTCTCGCGATCGCCCGGTGCCCGATCGAGGGGCATGTGATGCGCGCCTTCGACGTCGGCCTGCCAGCGCCAGAGCGTGTCCATATCGACGCCCAACTGTTCCGCGAGTTCGCGATCGTCGGGACCACGGCCGTGCACACGCATCCACGTTTCACGTGCCGCGGACATCTCGCGGGTCTTGCGACGGATCGAGCGCGGGACGTGATCCTGTTTGCGCAGTTCGTCGAGAATGGCGCCGCGAATGCGCGGGGCGGCGAAGGTACTGAAGGCCAGTCCACGGGAGGCGTCGAAGCCTTCGAGTGCGGTCATCAGGCCGATCGTGCCGGCGCTGACCAGTTCGTCGAAGTCGGCGCGCACGGCGAGGGTGCGCGAGACCTGACGTGCCACATGGTGCACGAGGCCCAAATGTTCTTCGAGCAGACGGTCACGGGCGGTATCGTTGCCAGCGTGGTACGACTGCCAGAGCTTCGCGTTCATGGCCACGGATCCTTGAGGAGTTACAATCGCCACGGTCAGATACCTGGTCGGGAGTGTGTAGCACCGGCCAGCGCGCGCATCACGACGTCGTGAGCGGCAATCGCTGCGGGTGATCCTGCCGCGGCGTCGGGGAATGGCATCCCGGCGCGCAGCGCGGCATCGAGCGTTGGGTCGGAGGGAACCGCGCCTGCAAAGCGCATCGAGGTTCCGAGGAACTGGCGCATACCGGCATCAACAGCGTCGAAGCAGCGTGAGGCATCACGCCCATCGTGCCGGTTGACGAGTAGCTCCTGTGGAAGGGCACCGACTCGTGCATGCACTGCCTTGCACAGGGCATACGTCGCGGCCAGCGAGACGGGATCGCCGGAAGCGGTGATGGCCAGCAAGCGTTCGTCGGCGTGCGGCGTGAAGGCTGCTGCGACGGCTTCAAAGCGGGAGCCGCAATCGAAGACGACGAGATCCATCCCGTCGGCGAGTGGGCTCAATCGACGCATGCAGGCGCGTCGTTCGGCCGCCGTCAGTGCGCTCTGCTCGCCGGTGCGCGACGCGCCACCGGCAACGAGCGTGAGTGTCGTGCTGATCGGCGTTGCGACATCAATCGGGGCCACGCGCCCACCACGCAGATCCTGCCAGCCCGCGCGCGGCGTCACCGCCAACATCAACGACAGCGGACCAACGAGATCGTCCGCGTCAACGAGCAGCACGCGATACCCTTCGCCTGCGGCCGCAACGGCAAGCAGCGCCGAAATCATTGTCGTACCGCTGCCCCCACGCCCACTCGCGCACAACAACGTCGGCACCCCCCGCGCGCCATCGCCACGCGACGTTGCACGCTGAGCGTCGGAACCGTGCGCACGACCACGCAGCAACGCATCCATCTGCGTGCCGGTGTTGCCGCCGGTGAGCGTCATCAAGCTCACGCGGGGAGCCAGTCAGGTTCCGCATCAGCGGAAAGTCCGTACGCCCGCAAAATGCGCGACACCCCGGGCTTGAGATCCATCGGCACATCCTGACCGTCGGTCACCCAACGGGTTGGCAATCCCATCGACAGCGCGAGATCGGCGACGCCGGTTTCACGCGGCACCTCATCGATCTTGCTGAGCAGCACATGCGTCGCACCGCGATGCTGACGCGACGGCGCATACGCGCGACCAACATCGATGGCGAGATCGGAGCGCAACGTTGCCGGCAACACGAGATGCACTTCGTCCGGGGCCAACTCGTCGAGCAACGTACGCCAGCGTTCAGTCAATTCCGCCGATGCAGGACTGCGGCCCGGCGTGTCGATGATGACCACGTCGCACGACGACAGGCGCTTCATCGCGGCGTCGATTTCACGCGCGTCATACACCACTTCAAACGGCACATCGGCCAACTCGGCGTACGTCGCGAGCTGTTCCATGCCGCCGACGCGATACGTGTCGAGCGTGAGGAGGCCCGGCCGCGCTGCGCCAAACATGCCGCGACGCACTGCGAGTTTCGCTGCCGTGGTCGTCTTGCCGGCGCCCGTCGGACCAACGAGCGCGATGCGATACGGCTTGCCATCGGCGAGGCGCATGCCATTCGGGAATGGTGCGGGCTCGAGACGTTCGCGCAACCGATCGATCGTGCCCGATGTCGCCGCCATGACTTCGACCATCGGCACGCCGCCATCGCGCACCGTGCGGGTATGCATGATCATGACATCGTCGCCGAGTGAACGACGAGCGCGCTCGGAGACATGGGTGATGTCAGCGCCACGGAAGCGGTCAAGCAACATTCTTCATCTCCCAGGTTGCAACACTGCTCAACGTGATCGCGGGGGGAAGCTCGGCGAGCGACACCACCGGAAGACTTGGCAGCACAGGTTCGATCAGGCGACGTACACCGATGCGGAGCGACGGCGGTGTGATGAGCGGCAGCGGCCGACCATCGACCGCATACGTCGTGGCGAGATGGTTCAGATCGCGGAGCATGGCCGCGAGTGAATCGGGGGTGAGCAACGGCGTGTTTGCGGCAGCAGAGCGAGGCGAGAAGAGCCCCATGAGTGCCGACTCGAGTCGGGCACCGATGGTGATGCCGCGAACCACACCACTCTGATCGGCGAAGAGGCGCGCGATGACGTTCGTGAGCGACTTGCGGACGCCTTCGGTGAGCGCTTCGGGATCCTTCGTCGTCTCGGCGCCATCGCCCAATGCTTCGAGGATGGTGACGAGATCGCGGATGGGCACACGCTCGCGGAGGAGGCGTTGCAACACGCGATGCAAGACGCTGAGCGAGATCTTGCCCGGGATGATTTCTTCGACGAGCGCCGGGTGCGTCTTCTTGAGTGTCTCGACCATCTCCTGCACTTCCTGGCGGCCCAGCAGATCGGCAGCGCTGTTCTTGAGCGTTTCGAGCAGGTGGGTGGCGACGACGGTGGTCGGTTCGACGACGACGTAGCCCAGCGCTTCTGCTTCCGTCTTGCGCGCGTTGGCCACCCAACGCGCCGGCATGCCGAATGACGGATCGATTGTCTCCATGCCGTCGATCTCCGCGACCACACCGCCGGTGTTGAGCGCCATCATGAAACGCGGCAGCACTTCAGCGCGCGCCACTTCCGAGCCGCGCAGCTTGATCACGTATTCGTTGGCCGGCAGACGGATGTCGTCGCGAATGCGAATGGGCGGCACCAGAATGCCCAGCTCCATCGCGGCCTGTTTGCGCAGCAAGGAGATACGCTCCAGGAGATCGCCGCCCTGTCCTTCGTCCACCAGCGGAATGAGCGCGTAGCCGACTTCGAGTTCGATCGGATCGATCTGCAACAGATCGCGCATCGGGTCTTCAGGCGCGGGTGCTTGCACCGGCGGGGGAACTTCCGAGAGCAGCGCGAGCGCATCGCGGCGCGTCTCCGATGCGGACGATACCTTCGCGAGAAATGCGGTCACGCCAGCAAGCATGACGAACGGAAACATCGGCAAGCCGGGTACGAATGCAAACGCGCCGAGTACACCAGCGGTCATCCACATCGCGCGGGGGTGTGCGCCGAGTTGGCGGCTGAGCACCACGCCCATCCGATCTTTGCCCGCCGCCGCAGAGGCCATAAGGCCGGCCGCGGTGCTGATAATCAACGCGGGCACCTGGGACACGATGCCGTCACCGACGGTGAGGATCGTGTAGGTGCTCGCGGCCTTCGCGATATCCATGTTCTTCTGGACAACGCCGATGAAGATGCCGCCAAGAATGTTGACGATCACCACCATGATGCCGAGTACGGCATCGCCCTTCACGTACTTGGACGCACCGTCCATGGCGCCGTAGAAGTCGGCGGTTCGTGCAATTTCGTCGCGACGTTTGCGTGCGTCCTTCTCATCGATGAGACCAGCCGACAGATCGGCGTCGATCGCCATCTGTTTGCCAGGCATGGCGTCGAGGTTGAATCGTGCGGCGACTTCGGCGATACGACCGGCACCCTTCGTGATGACGATGAAGTTGATGCCGATCAGCAGCAGGAAGATCACGACGCCGACGGCGTAGTTGCCGCCGATGACGAACTGTCCGAATGCCGCGATGACTTTGCCCGCGTGCGCTTCGGTGAGAATCAGTCGCGTCGACGAAACGTTGAGGCCGATGCGGAAGAGCGTGAGCAGCAGGAGCAGCGTGGGGAAGCTGCTGAAGTCGAGCGGATTGGTGGTGTAGAGCGAGACGAGCAGCACGATGAGCGAAAGCCCGATGCTGGCCGCGAGACACAGATCGAGCAACGCTGCGGGGAGCGGTACAACGATCAGCGCGATAATGAGAACGACGGCGAGCGCGAGACCGAGTTCGGCCTTCTTGCGTCCGCTTTCTCCGTCGTAGGCCATTGGCATGGCGGCGGCGGTCATCGTGCGACTCTCACGTCTTCCGTGTTGTTGATCATGCGGCCGCCGTGCCGCGCCACTGGCTGCCGTAGCGCTGGCGTTGCTTGAGGACGAAGGCGAGGACTTCGGCGACGGCGAGATACATCTCGACGGGGATCATCGTGCCGACTTTCGCCGATGCGATGAGGGCACGCGCGAGCGGCTTGTTTTCGATCACGGGAACGCCGTGCTGGAACGCGAGCTCTTTGATGCGGAGTGCGATCTTGCGCTCGCCGAGTGCGACGATGTAGGGCGCGGGTGCGACCTCGGGGTCGTACTTGATGGCAATGGCGATGTGCACCGGATTCACGATGACGACATCGGCTTTTCGTACATTCGCGAACATCATGCGACGCAGACGCTCGCGGGCGATCTGTCGACGACGTCCCTTGACTTCCGGATCGCCATCAGACGCACGCGCTTCGTCTTTCACTTCCTGCTTCGTCATCTTGAGCGACTCGTTCGTCGACCACTTCTGCCACGCGTAGTCGGCACCGGCGAGCGCGAGAAACATCATGCCGCTGTTGCGCATGAGACGCAGCCCGTACTTGTCGACGACATCCATCAGCGCAACCGGCGACAGCAGCGCGAGCCCCTGAATATCCGGCCAGGCATCTTGCAACGTCGCATACACCGCCCATCCGATGATGCTCATCTTGAGCAACGCCTTGAGGAGCTCGACCAGGGACTTCTTGCCGAACATCTGCTGTGCGTTGTTGATGGGATTGAGACGGTCCCATTTCGGCTCGAGCGCTTTCGTGCTCAGCATGCCGCCGGTCTGAATGGCCTGTACGATGATCGCCACCATCGCCATCGAGCCGACGAGTCCGACCATCGCGACCATGGTGCGGAAGCCCAGCATCTGCACCCACGCAACGAGTCCGATGCCGCGCAGATCCTTGTTGGCGAGTCCGCCAAGATTCTGCCCCATCGCATCGAGTAGAAAGCGCCAGAGCACCGGGCCAGCCATGGTCATCGTGAGACCGGCGCCAAGCAGAAACGCCGCCGTCATCAGCTCAGGACTCTTCGCGATCTGCCCTTTGTCGCGCGCGTCCTGGAGCCGTTTACCAGTGGGTTCTTCTGTCTTTTCTCCACCATCGCTATCGGCCATGTCAGTGGCCCCCCGTCTTCGCTACGGACGCAGCCGTCGGCAGTGTGGCGTGTGCGAACGTCTCGAGCGTCGTGCGAAAGCCAGGCGTCCAGTCGGAGAGCACATGACCGACGAGGGCAATGGATCCGGCGAACGTGAGCAGGCCGACACCGATCTGGATCGGGAAGGCAATGCTCATCACCTGCAACTGCGGCGCAGCGCGACCGAGAATGGCGAGCGCGAGATTGGTGACAAAGACCGCGGCGATGACCGGCGACGCGAACTGCAGTCCGCTCACGAAGACGACTTTCGCCGTCGGAACGAACGCACCCATTCCCGCGCCGATATTGAGCGTGGCACCGAGTGGCATCGCGTCGAAGCTCATCGCGACCGCCTTGATCATGATCAGGTGCCCACCGCTGAGGACGATCATCAGGAGTGCAAACAGTTGCATGAACGACGAAAAGATCGAACCTTGCGTGTTGTTGACGGGATCGAACACGGCAGCGCCCGAGAGTCCGCTGGTTGTGGTGATGAGCTCACCGGCGAATTCGGCGGCGGCAAGCGTGGTGGCCGCGGCGAGTCCGATCACGAAGCCGATCACGGATTCGGTGAGGAAGGCGGCGGGCGTGATGCGCAGCGCCGGGAGATTGGCGCTGGCACTCGCGGCCGGCAAAAGCAGCACCGAAAAGACCACGAGGACTGCAGTGCGCAGCTTCATCGGAACCGTCTTGGCCGACCACGCCGGCGCGACCAGCAACAGCCCACCAACGCGCAGCGCGGTGAGCACGAAGGCTGCGGCCGCACCAGGAGCAAAAAAGTCAGGGAGCCCAGCGGCCGTCAGTGAATTCACGAAACGACCGACGGGATGCTCATGATCAACTGCTTGGTGTAGCGCACCAGGACCTGGATGAGCCACGGCAGCCCGACAACAAACGCGCCGCCGACCAGCACCAGCTTGGGGACGAAGGCCAGCGTCTGTTCCTGAATCTGCGTCACCGACTGGAAGATGCTGACCACAAGTCCGACGCCCAGGGCGATGAGGAGCATCGGCGCCGACACGGTGAGTGCGGTCAGGATGGCATCGCGTGTCAGATCGATGACCAGCTGGTGGGACATGAGGTCGGTGTGTTGACTGGGATCGGTTTGGAGCGGCTGGGGATTCCTGCCACCTCCACGCCAGCTCTTATGAGCATGGCCCGTACCACGTGTCTCAGGCTGACCCCGATGTCACAAGTTGTTGTCAATAAACGTTTTCCACGGATGAGTCTGAGGTCGATCTGACGCCAAGGTGGTGGTGGTCGGCAGAAACTGCCTAGCAGCTCGGGGGCGGATTTGCCGCCGTCGTGGCCGAGGCGATCGGGAGTTGCACACCGTGACCTGGATTCCGGAAGCGTGAGAGAACCGGGCGACCCGTCCCCGTGTAGCATTCCTCATGCTCTCCTCCCTCCTCGCACGACTCGGCTTCGGCCGCACCGATGGCCCAATGGTCGAGACCTTTGTCGTTCGGGGCGTGCCGGTGGAGGTGCTGAACTCGCGACCGGATATCGCCACGGCTGACGTCATCGAGCGGCTAAACGAGTCGCTGGCGCTCATTGGCCAGCATCAGCCGTGGCGGCTGAACCACCTGCGGCGCGATATCCGGGCGATCCGGGTGGAGCGCTACGCCTGCCGCGGGGCGTTCAGTCCGTCCGAACGTGTGATCATCACGGAGCTGACGTTTTTGGCCCGCCGCGATATCAGTGCGGCGCCGGTCGCATCATCGATTCTGCACGAGGGCGTCCATGCACGAGTGCACGCGGTGACGGAGTTTCTCGCGTTGCGCACCGGTGTCCTCCCGGGCGAACGCGACTCGGCGCGCGAAGAACGACTGTGCCGTCGGGCGGAGCTCGCATTCGGAGAATCGCTACCCAGAGAACTGGGCGCGCCGGTGATCGAACGTGCGCTGGCCAGTTTGCAACTCGACGATGTCGGTGTTGCGCCGCGCGTGGACTGGAACGAAGCACAACGTCGCATTGCCGAGGTCGATCGTAACGCGCAATAGTTGCCGCGTCGCGCAATTCGTGGCTGTAGTTGTTTTTCTGTTGTTTGTATTCGCGCTGATTCCGTTACTTGAAGCTCTGCACCAGCGACTGAATGGTCATTGCCCACCCGTCGACGAGGACGAAGAGGAGTAACTTGAACGGCAGCGAGATCATCGCCGGTGGGAGCATCATCATACCCATGCTCATGAGCACCGACGCGACGACGGCGTCGATGATGATGAAGGGCAGATAAATCATGAAGCCGATCTGAAATGACGTGCGCAGTTCGCTCGCCACAAACGCGGACATGAGCACGTGCAATGGCACGTCCTCGACCGTATTCGGGCGCGGCATGCGGCTCAATTCGATGAACGTCCTGAGGTCTTCCTTGCGCGTCTGACGCAACATGAATTCGCGCATCGGCTTGACGCCCGTCTTCATCATCTCCACCTGCGTGATCTTGCCGTCCATCCACGGAGTGATCGCATCGCGATTCACTTCGGTGAACGTTGGGGCCATTACAAAACCTGTCAGCAAGAGTGCCAGGCCAGCGAGCAACTGTGCCGGCGGTGCACCCTGCGTTCCCATTGCCTGCTTGAGGAAATGCAGCACGACGAGAATGCGCGTGAAGCCGGTCATCATGAGCAACAGCGTGGGGAGGAGCGTGAGCAGCCCCATCATAACCACAATGCCGACCGTGCCGTTGAGGCGCAGCCCGCCATCCGTGGCGTCTCCGATCTTCATGTCCATCTGCGGCATCATGCGCATGATGGCGTCTTCTGCCGCGACTGGTGCGATACCGGCGGCTTCGGCACGCTGCACACGCGTCGAATCGCTCTTCGTGCTGTCAACCACCATCTGCGACGTCGGACGCGACGCGCGCGCTCCGTTCGCGGTGGTCGACGCGCCATTCCCCTTCGTAGCCGTCTGTGCGGCGCGCGTGCTGTTGACGGGATTCTTTACTGCGCTCTGCAACGTGCTCGCACCAAGCGCTGGCGACTTCTCAGCGGCGCCGGCAGTCTGCGCACCAGTTGTTTGCGCGGTCGCTTGTACGCCGGCTGGCTGCGCTCCCGCGGGTGATGCAACGGGCTGCTGAACCGGAGGCTGCACCGGCGGCGCAGCCTGTGCGCGTACAGGTGTGACCACCGCGTTGGCGACGGCCAAGGCGCCGATGAGCATCATCAATCGCGTGGCCCCGCTGAGCGACACGCCAAGCATCGCGCGGAAATCACGATCGGCGGCGTTCACCATAGACGCCGCGCGCGAGTACGTCACGGCCTGCCCCGTGCTGGTGGTCGGCGGCGCAACCACGAGTGGCGCCGCGATGAACTGCGGCGGCGCAAACGAGAATGGCGATGCTGGAGATGTACCTGTCAGTGCGGCCATTGCCTGCAGCGGCAGCAGTGCCTCGGCCGTCAACTCGGGTTCGCGCGTACGACCAAACACCCGCGAGAGTCTGTTCGGAAGAAATTTCGCAAAATCAGCCGATGCCGACATGCTCGAGTTGAGCGGCGTCGGAACGTTGCTGGTCGACAGAATGTGCTGGCGGTCGGCTTCGTCCAATTCAAACAGCGTGCGGACACCACCATCGCCAATCGAAACGGCCATGACTTTCTCACCAACCCGTACCACCGCGAGTCCGACCTTGGGGCCGAGCGCGATACGCTGCACGACTTCCACAGGAACGCGTGAGCGGGGCAGCAATGTGCCCGCTCCCCACTTCTTCAGCGCCCAGACGCAGAACGCGCCGAGCGCCAGAACGAAGGCGAGTGCTGCAACGATCCCGAGTGCCGCTTGAAGCATCATTCAGGTGGTCGGCGGAACGGTGTCACTACTGCTGCATCGCATGGCGACGGGGCGCATGATTGGCATCGTCGGGATCACGCCGCGTATGCGCTGGCGGCCGAACTCGATGCGGACGCGAGGATGCGCGTGATTCGCACACCGAAGTGTTCGCCGAGTACGACTACTTCGCCTTCGGCAAAACGCCGATCGCCCACGTAGATGTCGATCGGTTCGCCGGCGAGACGGTCGAGTTGGATGACCGAACCACGACCGAGTCGGAGAATCTCCTGCACGGTCATGCTGGTGCGTCCAAGTTCAATCGACACGGGCAGTGTGAGATCGAGGAGCATGCCGATCGGCACTTCGGTCGTGCCGAGCATCGTTTGCTCGAATTCGGTGAGCTGGGGTGCGCGAGCGACGGGAGGTTCGTCGAACGTGACAGGCTCGTTGAGCGACGAGATGGGCTGACCAGCGGCTTTCGCCGCCTGTACGCTGGCAACCAGCGCGTCGATTTCCGCGGGGTTCATGTGTTGTTCGACCGGGATTCGGGGACTGATGGAGCGACCTGCACCGAGTCGACGATGCGAACGGCGAGATTGCCATTCACTCGACCGGGGTGACCGATGAAGCGTTCCTGCGTACCAGCGCGCACGATGACGCGGGATTCCTTGGGAATGTTCGTTGGAATGACCGTGCCGACATCGAGCCGTGCGATATCGCGCATCGAGAGCTGAAACTCAGGGAGACGCGCCGTGAGGGGCACCTTCGTCGCGCGGAGTGCCGCCTCGCTGCGCTGACGGGTGGCTGCGCGCTCCAGCTCGCTGGTTGTCAGTAGCGCCGAGCGTTGCTGACCGCTCGAATTGAAGAACTTGTCGAGCACCGAGAATGGGAGACAGATCAGCAACAGGCTGGTCGCGTTGCCAGCGGTCAGCTCGACGTTGGCAACGAGCACCGGGTCTTCACGATTCACGACCTGGAGAATTTCCGGCGACGATTCGAACGCCGTGATGTTGATCTCCATCGGCACGTAGTCCTGCCAGATCTCCTGCAACAGTGTGGCAACGCGATCGGCGATGGAGCGAACGGCCATGCGTTCGATCGGCGTGAGTGCGCGCGTGAGCACCGTGCCCATGCCTTCGCCGCCAAAGAGGCGATCGACCACGTACGTCGAGAACTCCGGTCCGACGTCGAGTACACCTTTCTGTCCGGTGCCCGCGATCTCGAAGACAAAGCTCGAGCAGGGCGTCGGCAGCGATAGCGTGAACTCACCAAACGAGAACTGCTCGACACTCTGCAGACGGATTTCGATCTGGCCACGCACGCGTGAAATCAACCACGCTTCGAGGCTCTTGACGAGGCGCTCGTACATCGCCTCGAGGGTGCGCAAACGTTCCTTCGATACGCGGTGAGGACGGCGCCAGTCGTAGACCTGTACATCCAGTGACGCGGCGGCGTGTGGCGAAACGCGCGCTCCACCACCGAGCAATCGGTCGATGTCGTTCTGACTGAGTGTTTCGGATGCCATGGGTGCTTACTGGACCACGAACTGCGGGAAGTACAAACGCTTGACAGCAGTTTTGCCGAAGCGCGTGTTCACAGCGGCTTGTACTTCGACTTTGATCTTCTCACGCTCAGCCATGTCAACGAGCTCGTCGACCGTCTTGCCCCCAAGCGAGGTCAGGATGATGTCGCGCAGTTCGGCGTCGCGAGCCGTGAAGTCTTCGGTGGCTTTCGAGCTCCCGGGTTCGATGGCCACCGAGAGAAGCAGGAAGCGACTTCCGCCGCTGCCGGCCGGGTTGAGCACCAGGTTTTCGAGGAGGTGCATCGCGGCGACCGCACCCTCTTTCCCTTTCTCGCCGTCCTTGGCGCCCTTCTCGCCGTCGGCCGGGGCATGCTCGCCGTCGGCGCCTGCACTGTCCGCGTGCGACGCTGGCTGAATGACCTTGCCCATCTTCTTCGCCACCATCGGTCCAATGGCCGCGGCTCCGGTTCCGCCACCAACGGCGAGTCCGACGGCGATCAGGGCGATCAGCGGCAGTTTGGCCTTGAGGCCGGTTGCGGCGACGACGGCTTCTGCGGCGACTTCGGGCGCTTTGGGTGCTTGTTTGGCAGACATGGTCTTGAACGGGCGAGAGTTGGGTCTTCGCCATCGTTAAAAGCACAGACCGGGCCAGAGTGCGGCGGCGGCTGTCTCCGCGCTTTCTCGCGGAGTGTCGGCTGCCTAAAGACAATAATAGCAACAACTTAAATCCACTTACACATATTCCGGAATCGGGAACGGCGAGAAAGATGGAAACTTCCCGACCGGCATTTTGCGCCCTAGCGGCAGGATCTGCCGGGATGCTTGGTTTGCTTAGCTGCAACCGCATCTCTCGCGGAGGCGCGGCGGCGCGGAGAAAAACGAGAACAAACAGCAGTTCTCCGCAGCTCCGCGCCTTCGCGAGAAAGGCTGTTCCCGGCGTCGGGGATGAGCAGGGGCCGAGGGGGCACGCATCAAAAGGACTGATACAACCCGCCGTTCGCCCGCTGAAGGGGCGATTCAAACAACGTAGCTGTTTGATTTCGACCCGTTCTGATCCGCCATATCAGTTCATACCGGGAGTACCCTGCAGTAGCAGTTGCTGTCGCAGGTCCCGGCCCACATACCAACGCCCGCACCACGCCGAGGACGGCGGCTGACGACCAGCCGCCGCCTCAGCTTACGCGCTGGTTAGCGCTTGATCGTCATCAGTTCCTGCAGCATTTCGTCGGAGGTCGACACGACCTTGCCGTTCGCCTGGAAGGCGCGTTGAGCCACGATCATGTTCGTAAACTCCTGCGCTAGGTCGACGTTGGACATTTCGAGTGCGCCGCTGGTGAGCTGCGATTGCGAGCCCTCAAGGGCGAAGCCGAGCACCGCGCCGCCGGAGTTGGCCGACTCCTGATACATGTTGTCGCCGATGCGGAGCAGACCGCTGGGGTTGTTGAAGTCGCCGAGCACGATCTTGGCGAGCGGCGACGTGGTGCCGTTCGTGAAGAAGCCCGTGATCAGACCGAAGCGATCGATGGAGAAATTCTGCAGCGAGCCGGACGTGTAGCCGTTCTGGTCGCGCAGCACGGCCGTTGAGGCGGTCGAGGCGAACTGCGTCAGACCACTCACGCCGCCGTTCAGCTTGAGGTTCACCTGCACCAGGTTGGCGCCCGGCACCGCGAAGTCGATGGCGGCCATGATGTTGGTGTTCATGATGCCGGCCTGGTCGAACGTCAGCGTACCGCTGTTGACGCTCGGCCCTGGCGTTGTCGGATTCATGAAATAGCCCACCTTGATCGCCGAGTTGGACGGCATGCTGGTGGTGAAGTCGACCGCGCCGGTGGCGACGTTGAAGGTCCAGTCGGCCGGGTTATTGTAGGCCGTGCCGCTGGTGCTGGTCACGGTCACATTGGCCGGGAGGATCTGGTAGCCGGCGGGCGGCGTCGGGAGGGCGATGGAGGTTGGCGGAGAAAGCGCGTCCGTCTGGAGATCCTGCGTGATGCCGCTGGCGATCGGATCGATGCGCCAATCCCATGTATTTGGCGCGGTCTTCCACATCTGGATCTTGATGTCTCGCTTGGTGCCCTGCGAATCGAAGACGGCGATCTGCGTTTCCGTCCATGCGGCCTGATTGATCGGGAGTGCGCGATCGAGCGCGTTGGTGAACGTGCCCTGAAAGACCGGCGCCGATGCATTCAGGTTGCCGGCGAGCACGCTTTCGGTCGTCGGCTTGGCCGACACCTTCTGGCCGAACGGCAACTGAATGTCGCGGATACCGTCCTGCAGCACGCCGTTGTCGTACTTGCGACCTTGCACGACGAAGCCGTTGGTCGGAGACACCATGTTGCCCAACGCGTCAACCTGGAAGTTGCCGGAGCGCGTGTAGAACGACTGGTTGCCCTTGCGGACGACGAAGAAGGAGTCGCCTTGGATGGCGACGTCGGTGTTTGACCCGGTCGTTTCGAGATTGCCCTGATTGAAGATCTGGTCGATCGAGCCGATCTGCATACCGAGACCGATCTGCACCGGGTTGATACCACCTTGGTCACCAGGCGGACGGCTGGCGCCCTGGAGCAGCTGCGCGAAGCCTTCTTTGAACGTGACGCGACCGGCTTTGAAGGCGACGGTGTTCACGTTGGAGATGTTGTTACCGATGACGTCCATGCGCACCTGATTATTGCGCAGGCCCGAGACGCCAGCATAGAGAGAGCGAAGCATGTGTTTTGAGTTTCTCTGAGAGGGTGGGTGCGATCAGGCGCGAATCTGCGTCAACTGCGACATCGGGATGCTCAGCGAGTCCCCGATGATGAGAATGGGGTTGCCCTGCGAGTAGCGCATGCCGGTGATACGACCAGTGGTGTACGTTTTCACGCTCTGCGCTTTGCCGCCGGTGGGCGTGACGTCGACGGTGTAGCTGTGCTTGCCGTTCGTGAGGGGCGGCGTGAACGTGAGATCTTTCATCGTGAACGCCTGCATCCCCTGGCCGACCGGATTGATCGTCGCGGTGCTGACTACACCGGCGGCGTTGGTGACCTTGACCGTGCCGACTCCGCTCACGGTGCCCGAGTCAATCACCGCGGTGCCGTCGCCGTTCTTGTCGAGGAAGACATCGTTGCCCGGCGTCACGGCGGTCTTGCCCACAGTCGACATCGCGGTCTGTCCTTCGATCAATGCCTGCAGACTGTCCGCCGCCGTCACCTGATCCTTCCCGAGCTTGGTGATCGCATCGGACATCGCGGTCTGCGTGGCACCCTGCTTCTCGATCGTGCTGTTCAGTTGCTGCAACTGCTCGACGGACGAGAACTGGGCGAGCTGCGCGGCCATCTCCTTGCCGTCCATCGGATTCAGCGGATCCTGATTCTTGAGCTGCGAGACCAGGAGCTTGAGGAAGTCATTCTTCCCCAACGACAGCGGATTGATGGGCGGCTTGCTCGCCTTCGTTGGCTCAGCGGGACCGGTGACTGGCTCCGGTGTCGGGTTGGTGGTGCTCGTAAAGAGCGGATTGATGCTGACGTTCCTGACCGCGGTGGTCATCGCGCGCCCTCGTTGTAGGTGCCACGCTGGCTACGCTGGCCAGCAGATTGCCGTTCGGCGGTTTGCCGTTCGGCGTTGTTGCGCTGCTCGTCACGCGCCTTGCGCGCGTCTTCGTTCTTTTCCCACTCGCGCGCCATCGCGCGGTCTCGCGTACTCTGCCCGCTCAGCTGCGCGTCGGCGCCGTTGCCAGCCGACGGGGACTGCGTCATGCCAATTACTTCGCGCTCGGTCACGAGTGGGCGCGTGGTCGTCGCTTCGGTGCGCGCGTTGCTGCTGATGCTCACGCTGTCGGCGGAGAGCCCATGCCGGCTGAGTGCGTCCTGCAGTTCACCGGTTCGCATGCGCAGCCGGTCGGCGTTGGCGGCGTCGGTGGTGATCTGTGTGTCGATGACGTTGCCGCGCACGTCGACCGTGATGCGCTCCGGTCCATTCACCCCGTCGAGTTCGAGCGTCATCCGCGACAGTGAACCCGACGGTGCATCGGCTTTGAGCTGCTGAATATCAGCGACACGTTCGACACTGCTGATGCCGCTCGTGGACGTCGTTGCGCTTGCATCAGCGGCACCGGACACCGGCGTCGTAGCCGCAGTCATGGTCGGCGAGTACGCACGCTCGGCGGCTGACGTATCAAAGCGCGAGCGTGACGACGAGCGTTCACTGATACTTGCGCGCGCTGCTTCGTCTCTCTCGGTTGAACCTTTCTGCGAGTCACCCTTGTCGCGCGAGGCGGCACCGCGTCCATAGCCCGCGTTGCCTGCGGCGATTGCTGTCACGACGGCATCCGGTGCAACAGCGTCCGGCGCTACGCCATTCGCGTCGACCGCAGCGTTGCGTGATGCCTCGCGTGATGCGTTGCGTGATGCCTCGGGTAATACCTCGCGTGATGCCTCGCGTGGTGCACTGCTGTAGACGCCTGGGCGCGCCACGCTGGCGACCGCTGCGACGTTGGCAACGCTTGCGACCGATGCGATTCCCGACTGCGTGCTCACGTTCGACAACGTTGCCGTGCGACGTTCGATCATGTTGGCCACGTTTGCGGCAGCGTCCGTCTGCGCCCCGTTGCGTACGAGCTCGAGATGGCCCGGATCCTTGAGACCCAGTGTGCGCAGCCCTTCTTCACGTGCAATGCGCTGCAGCCGCGCAAACCCTTCGGCGTTGTTCCACTTCCCATCTACCAATACGTCCACGGCCTCGCCGCGCGTGTGGGCAGAGTCATGTGTCCACGTCACGACAGCGCCTTCGCGCGTGCGCCCCTGTGCGTACAGGAAGTCCTGTCGTTCCTGCGAACGCGCCGTCTCGACGACGGAGACATCGCTGCCGTACTCGTCGCGCATGCGCGAGATCACACGATCGAGGCGTGCGCGCAAATCGGGGGCGAGCGCATTCGTGTCGCGCACGGGGATCGTCACGTCCGATGCCGATGCTGCGGTCGCCGCGGCAAGGGCCACCGTCTGTGCAAGACGATCAGCGAGTGCCGCACCTTCACCAGTGCCGGCGTACGCCAGCACCGAATCGATCTGTCCACGCATGCGCGCGCCGCGAGTATCGCCCAGTGCGAGCAACTGCTCCTGGCTGACACCGCGTTTACCTGCGATGCGTGCGAGCGTGCGCTTCACGTTGGCGAGCGCGAGGTTGTCGACACTGTTCTCGATGCTGCCGCTCCTCGATGCCTCGAACGACAGGGAGCGCGCGTCGCCGCGAATCGCGCCGCGCAGTGTTTGCTCCGTGATCGTTGCGGCGCCATTCAGCGCACCTTCCTGCATCATGCCGTAGCGCATCGAATCGACCGTGGCCATCGTCGCGCGCGCTGTGGCGAGTGCTTCCTCGCGCGAGAGTCCTTCGCCGTTCTTCGCATTGGCTGAAAGCGATGTCTCACCATCGAGTGTGCCGGACTCGCCACCCGTTGGTGCGCCGTTCAGAAGGCGATCGAGCAGCGAGGCCGTGTCGGCGGGCAACTTCTTGAGTGTGTCGGCGCGATCTGCCGGAGTCGCGGTTGCAAGCATGGCGAGCAGAAACGAATAATCCGGGCGCGCCCGTTCGACGCGCTTGTCGTCGTTCTGGTTCTGCGGGTCAGTGTCGTCGGCACGCGGGACGGAGTCCTGTCGCGACGTCGGTGACACATACAGTGGTGTCGAGCTGGCCGCAACGATCATGGCGTTGTCCCGGGGTTGGCCGGGGGAACGGCCGCACGATTCCTGGACACGGCAGCGGCGCGGGCCGGCGGCAGCGTCGAGAGAATCGCGGCCGCCTGCTTGTCGGTCATCATGCTCAAGATCGTGTGCACATCACTGTCGTTCATCTGATCGAGCACCTTCGCGGCTTCCTTCGCCTTCATCACGCCGAAGATCTTCGCGAGTCGCGCTTCTGGGAGCGCCGTCTGCATCGCATCGCGCTTGGCTTCGGTGACTGCCGTCGCGACCGCCTTCGTGTTCGCCGCTGCTGTTGCTGCGGTCGGCTTTGTGCTGGGCGCGGCTTTGCCGCCGATAGCTGCTGGCCCATGATCGGTGGGCGCAGGAGCTGCGGCTGGCTTGGCATCCTTGAGTCCCTTTGTCTCTTCGCGCAGCGTAGTGCGGGCTGCTTCCAGTGCACGGATGCTGTCCGCCGGTGTCATCGGTTCGGGCGGAGTCAACGGTGCCGCGGCCGCAGACGTGCTGTCGTGCGCCTCGCCCGCATGCTCGGCGTTGCCGGCATGCTGCGTCGAATCCTTGGGTGGATGTGTCTTGAGGCTGTCGGCGAGATGCGTCGAGTCAACGACGAACTTCTTCGCCGCCCGCATGTAGGAGTAGCCGGAACCGCCACCGAGGCCGGCAAGTATTGCAATCACGGCGGGGATGATCAACTGCTTCATCGGGTCTGACCGTTGTTACGGGGAGAGGCGCTATGCGGCGCGCCAACGATGCTGCTCGACGACGCACGTTCGTCGTCACGGGATTCCTGCTTGCGACCGAACCGCGCGAGCGCGATTTCGTCCATCTGCAATCGGTCCTTCTGTGCTTCTTCGGCGCGCCAAACTGTCAGATGCCGCTCCTTCAGCCGATCGAGCACGCGGCGATCGCGCGCTGCGAGCTCCAACTTCGATTGCGCTTCAGCGACCACACCGTCCGCCGCCTGCACCTGCTCAACGGCGCTCTCCAGCCGGGTCTCCAGCGACTGCAGCGCGACGCCAAGCTGCCGCAGATGTCCGATGCGCGGCTCACGCTGCTGCGTAGCGCCGATCTGCTCGCGCGAGGACTCGTGCACGTTTGCGAGTTCATCCTGCGCACGACGCGCTGCATCCGCGGCATCACGCGCAATCCCCAGCGTGCGCGACGCAGCCTGTTCGGCTTCCTGGCGCAGGTCGAGTACGCGCTGCAGACGAAAGCGGAACATCAGGTACGCCTCGAGGCGACAGCGTTGTCGATTGACTGACCGATGGCGGCCAGTGCGTTGTACGTGTCGGCGTACTCGGAGACTTCGTCAGGGCGCTGCTGCAGGAACTCGAGTGCGCGCTCACGGTAGGTGATCGCTGCATCGACGTATGCATCACTGCCGCGCTGATACGCGCCGACCATGATCAGATCTTCCTTTTCGCGATACGCCGCTTCGAGGCGAAGCAGGGAACTACCGGCACGTTTCTGCACGTCGTTGATGATCGCATCACGGACACGACTCTTCGACTCGAGCACATCGATCGCCGGGAAGTGATTCTGCGCCGCGAGCCGACGTGTCAGCACGATGTGACCATCGAGAATGGAACGGGCCGCGTCTGCCACGGGCTCGTTGAAATCGTCACCGTCGACCAGCACGGTGTAAATGCCGGTGATCCCACCCACAGCAGCATTGCCGGCGCGCTCGAGCAGACGCGGCAGCGCCGCAAACACCGACGGCGGATAGCCCTTGGTGGTTGGCGGCTCACCAGTCGCCAATCCGATCTCACGCCACGCCATCGCCACACGCGTGACGGAGTCCACCATCAACAGCACCTGTTTCCCCTGATCGCGGAAGTATTCCGCAATCGCCGTCGCCACGAGCGCACCGCGTGCGCGAATGAGCGCCGCCTGGTCACCGGTTGCCACAATCACGATGGAGCGCGCGAGTCCTTCCTCGCCCAGTGAGTTCTCGATGAAGTCGCGCACTTCGCGACCACGTTCGCCGAGGAGCGCGATCACGTTCACATCAGCCTGCGCATGCCGGGCGATCATGCCGAGCATCGTGCTCTTGCCGACGCCTGAACCAGCGAAGATTCCGACGCGCTGTCCGCGTCCGATCGTGAGGAGTCCGTCAATCGTGCGCACGCCGGTTTCGAGCGGACGGTCGATCGTCTCGCGCTCGAGTGGATTGGGCGGCTCGGCAGAAAGCGGTACACGCTCGACGACATCCAGCTTGCCTTTGCCGTCGATCGGATGGCCCAAACCATTCAACACGCGACCCAACAGACCGGGGCCGACATCAACACCGAACGTCCGACCGAGCGGCTGCACACTGCTGCCCGGGTGTAGGCCATCGAGCTCGCCGAGCGGCATCAGCAGCACGCCACGCTCATGAAAGCCGACGACTTCGGCCAGCACCGAGCGATCGCGCGAATGACTGGTGATGCGGCACAGCGCACCGAGTCCGACTTCGAGCCCGGTTGCTTCGAGCACGAGACCGACGACCCGCGTGACTCGGCCGTAGGCCGCAAAGCGATCCACATCGTCCAGACGCGACAGCATGGAGTCCGAAGCGGGTTCGGTACGGTCGTTGTACGAGGTCGAGAGCTGCGTCGTGACGCTCATGCCTGCACCTGTCCGACCGCACGATACGCGCGTTCGAGCGACGTGTCGACACGACCATCGATGATGCGTTCACGTCCTTCCACCAGACAACCGCCTCGCAGAATGTGCGCATCCGAGATCCAGCGGACATCACGCATGCGTCCGGCAGCATCGGGGGTGACGGTCGCACCGCAGGACGCGACGTCTGCGGGATTGAGGCGAACCGTGATCACCTGGTCGAGCGGGAACTGCGAGAGTGCGCGATGCACCAGACTCCGCACGATCTCGGGGTCGGCATCGACTTCGCGCTGCACTAGATGACGCGCGACCATGATCGCGAGTGCGGCCACATTCTCTTCCGCGTTCGAAGTCCAGCGTGCTTCATGCGCGCGCACCGACTCGATCGCATCGCCGAGCGCACGAATCGATGTGGCAATCATTGCGTCTGCGAGCTGAGGCGCATTCGCTTCACCGTCAGCGACACCGCGCGCGTAAGCATCGGCTTCGATCTGCGCCGGATCCACCGCGAACGGCGATGGATCGAACGGGTCCTCTCCTGACTCGACGACGCTCTCCCGATGCATCGGCTGCGTCGGCATCGTGAAGATGTCGGGCAGCGTAAGCTCGTCGAGTGCCCAGGGCGTGCAATCCACAGGTCGCGTCTGGTTAGATGATGACATCGTCGGTGCCGCCGCTCATCACGATTTCGCCCGTCTCTTCCAGTGCGCGCACCTTCGAGACGATATCCGTCTGCGCCGCTTCCACGTCGCGCATCTTGACCGGGCCCAGGAACTCCATCTCTTCCTTGAGGCCAGCCACGGCACGTGTCGACATCGTCGCCATGATCTTGGCTTTGAGCTCCGGGCTTGCAGCCTTGAGCGCGAGCGCCAACTGCTTCACGTCCACTTCGCGCAGCAGACGCTGCAGCGACTTGTCGTCGAGCGACGAGAGGTCCTCGAAGACGAACATGAGGTTCTTGATCTGATCGCTGATATGCGGATCCTTTTCCGACACGAAGTCGAGCACTTCTTTCTCGAGCGACGAGTTGACGAGGTTGAGCACCGCGGCAACAGCGGCGGGTCCACCAACGGTGCTCATCCCCTGCGAGAACGCGAGGTCTGTTTCGTTGCCAATCGCGCGCTCCACGAGCGAGATCATTTCCGGCGACACCTTCTCCATGCGCGCGATGCGATACATCACATCGCCGCCGAGCGCCGGGTCGATCTCGCGCAGGATGGCCGCGACGTGCCCCGGGTCCAGATGTGCAAGAATGAGTGCGATGGTCTGCGGATGTTCACCGCGTAGCGTGCTGCCAAGCTGCTGCGGGTCTGCACGACGCAGGCGACCGAAGCGATCGCTGTCGGCGAGCTGACCTTGAATACGCTTGAGGATGACCTCTGCTTTCTGTGGGCCGAATGCACGAATGAGCACATCGCGCGCAAACTCGACACCACCGGTACTGATCGAGTCGACACCAAGCGTGAGTTCGAGAAACTCGGCGAGGACAAAATCGATGGTGCCCTGCGGCACGCGATCAAGCTGTGCCATCTCGAGCGCGACCACTTCCGCTTCTTCGGCATTGAGACCGGCGGTGATCGTTGCCGCGTGCTCTGGACCGATGGCCATGCACACGATGGCCGTCTTCTGCCGACCCGTAAGCCGGTCCGGCGCGTACTTGTCTGCGGTATTGATGCGGGCGAGTGCGACCATGAGTGTGTCGGCCTAGTTGTCAGCGCGCAGCCACGCCTTCGACACGCGAATCGCGGCCTCGGGGCGCTGCTGTACGGTGGCCATTGCCTGTTCCCGTTCTTCGGTCGTAGGCGGAGGCGGGAGGTGCACGGGGCGACGCTGCTCGTCGTACTGCGGTTGCGTGTCGAACTCGTTGGTTTGAGACGAGAGCATGTTGTTGCCGTTGTTGGACTGCATGCCGTTCGGCAACGACTGCTGCATGGCGTCTTGCATCTGACTCGATGCTGGGAGCTGCGCATAGTCGGGAGACGACGGCAACGTGTTCTGCGACTGAGCGTTCAGCGCTGGCTTCTTCTGGCGCAATGCGCCGAGCATAACCAGTGCGATGATCAGCACGACAACGAGTGCCGCGATGGAGACAACCGGCTTCGGATTGGCGAGCAGCTGCTTCGTGAGGGGCAGCGCCGGCTCGGGCTCGGCTTGTACCGGCGGTGGCGCCATGTAGAACGGCGCGCTCACCACACTGACCACATCACCGCGCGTCGAGTCGGCACCAATCGCCCCGCGTACCAACTTCTCTGCGTTGGCCAGTTCGTCGGCGGTGCGTGGCGTGATCGTCGGTGGTACCAACGCGGCAGCGGCCTTGGCCTTCGCACCCGTATCCGTCGCCGGGGCGGGCATGGTCACCTTGTCGGCGATGAGCACTGCAACGGTCAGCTTCTTGATGGCGCCAACTGCGCCAACGTAGCTCGTATTCTCGCGCGTGTAGTCGTACGACGTGCTGGTGTTGTTTTGCGCAGCGCCCTGCGCGGGCGTACTTGGAGTAACCAGGTCTGCCCGTTCGTTGAGCACGGCCTGCTTGTCGGGATCGATCGACTGTGTCGTGCGCTCCACGCGATCGAAGTTGAGCTGTGCCGAAATTTCGACGCGGGCATTGCCTTCGCCGTACGTCGGAACGAGGAGCTTCTCGACTTTCGCCTTCAACTGGCGTTCGACTTCGATCTGCTGTTCGAGCTGCTGGCTCGTGAGACCGGCGACACTATTCGAGTTGTCGAGTGTCAATGCCTGGCCACGTTCATCCACGACCGTGACGTTGTCGGGAGTGAGACCGCCCACACTTCCGGCCACGAGGCGCGTAATCCCTTTGACGGTGCCCGATGCCGGCGTTGCACCGTCGGCCATCGTCAGCGTGACCGAGGCCTTCGATGGGCGATCGTTCTGCTTGAAGATCTGATCGTCTTCGAGCGCGAGGTGCACCTGCACCGACTTCACACCCGTCATGGTGCCGATGTTGCGCTCGAGTTCACCTTCCATCGCGCGACGGAAATTCACTTTCTGCGTGAAGTCGGTCATCCCCCAGGCCGGCTTGTCGAACAGCTCGAGCCCCGGACGACCGGTTTCGGTCAGCCCTGCGCTCGCGAGTTCAACGCGTGCTTTTGCAACGTCGGCAGAGTCAACAAGAATCGCGTTGCCGCCATCTCCGAGCTCGCTGGCGATACCCAACTCGGTGAGCTTCGCCTTCATCTTGCCGGCATTCGACGCGCTGATGTTGGTCAGCAGTGGCACCATGTGTGGCTTGGTCGCCCACTGCGACACGCCGTACACGGCACCCGTTACCAGCACGCCAACGAGTATGATCGCGGCCTGACGTACGCCGCCAACGCGGTCGAGCAGATTCTGCAGAAAGTCGGGCATTGTTTCAGGACTGCATGCTGATCACGGACCGATAGGCTTCGACGGTCTTGTTGCGTAACTCGATCAGCAGATCCACCGCGATCCCCGATTCTTCGCTCGCGGCCATGACCTGATGCAGCTCGACGTTTTTGTCACCGCCGAGAAAACGCTTGACCAGTTCGCCAGAACGATCCGTTGCATCACTCACTTCGTTGATGGCGCGCTTGAGCGTGCTGCCGAACGAGTTTTCTCCCTCGGCAATGACGGGAACCTGTTTCGCCGCGGGTGAATCCTGACCCAGAAACTGGGTCATGGAGCGCGAGATGAGATCGATACGTGAAGACATGGGGGCTCGGTCAGGATCAGGCGCGAACGTCGAGACGCACACCGCGTGCGGCTGGCGTGACGGGGTTCGTGACATCCTTGATGCGGCTGTACGTGAGTGGTCCCATCGCCGATGTCTTGGCGAAGAAGTTCCGCTCTTCACTGGTCAACACGCTCCACAGCGTCGGATCAGTCCCGGCCGGTGCTTCGACAGGTACCGCGCTCTGCGCAGCGTTCTGTCCAGCGATCGGCGTCTGTGGCTTGAGTGCGGGACGCGCGATCGGCGCCGCACCTGCGCGGCCGGTTCCATTGGGTTGCGCGCGTTCAGTGTTCGGGCGCGCAACGTCAGGACGTGCGAGCGAGCCAAGTCCGGCGAGCAGCGGGTTGGTAATGCCGTTGATGGCCATGTTCAGATGTCGAGGGAAGCGCGGAGCATCGCCTTCGCCGTCTGGAAGACGGCAGCGTTCGCTTCGTAGATGCGCTTCGCATCCATGAGGCGAACCAACTCCTGCGTGGTGTTGATATCCGGGTAGCGGACGTAGCCGTTTTCGTTGGCGTCGGGGTGGCTTGGCTCGTAGACCAGGCGACCTTCGCCCTGATCTTCCGCAAAGCCGGCGACGCGCACGCCATGCTCACCACTGTCACGGGCGACGATCCCGTCCCTCGAAATCACCGGCACCTCGATCGCTCGACGGCCGTCGATCAACGGCATTTCATTGCCGTCTCTGCCGCGCACGTTGGAGCGACCAAAGCCGGGGCCGGCAGTGCTGTCGATGTGGCTCGGTCCCGGATAGAGCGCGTTCGCTGCGGTGGCCGCTTGAAGGACGACCTCGCGACGCTTGTACGGGCCGCCGTCGGCGCCACGGGTGACGTCGGCGTTGGCGATGTTCTGCGCGATCGTTTCCATCCGCTGGCGCTGCGCGGAAAGACCGCTGGCAGCAATGCCGAGTGAACGAAACATCGGGCGAATGACCGGATCTCCAGGCATCAGCCTTGACCCTTGATGGAGCTGCGGAGGCGAGCGTAGGTCTTTTCGAGAAGCTTGGCGGTGACGGCGAAGCGGATCTGTTCATCCGCGAGGCCCACCATCTCGTCCTCGATGTTCACCGAGTTCGCGTTCGCCACAGCCTGTTGGGCCTGACTTCCCTCAGCCTTGAGCGCGAAGCCGTCGCCATTCTGCAGCGATGCTTTGGCGACACGGTCGGCGATACCGCGCTGGCGCTCCATGCTCCGGTCGAGACCGGAGTTGAGCTTGGCAGCGGAGGTGGTGCGATCGATGAGTCCGAAGAGCATCGGCGGGATCCGGGGTGAAATGAGGAGCGTTTCCACCACCGGAAAAAGCAATGCGCGGGCCACAGTTGAGGCGGGCGCGTCGGCGGGGTGCAATCACCCGCGTACCAACGAACTTAAGATATTGCTATTGAACGACTTGCGTGACTTTTGCGATCGCCGATTACGGGCGCTGCGCCGACCGTGTAGACATCACAAAACGAAGGCAAAGGAAGTTATTCCGGCACATTCTGCCGACCCTCCACTGGTCGGTCTTGCCGACCGCTACTCCTCGTCGGCGTCTTTGCCCGGCCCATTCAGCTTATTCCGCAGCGTCCGCACGCTGATCCCGAGCAGTTCTGCCGCTTTCGTCCGATTATTATCGGCAGCGGCCAGCGCATGCTGAATAAGAACTCGCTCGGCATCTCCGACATTGAGCGAGGTGAGGTTGATCTCGCCGTCTGCCCGCCCGCCGGCGGCTTTGAGTGCGGCCGCCGCCATCCCGGCTTTGGCCGCGGCCCGCGTTCCGTCGGACGACCCTGAAACCGAGCGCGGACGCATCGACGGCGCACCGAGTGAGTGCGCCAGTCCGAAGCGCGTCCCTTCGAGGCAGTGCGGCTGAATCATCGGGTCCGGGGTGAGGATGACCGCCCGCTCGATGACATGCTGGAGCTCGCGGATGTTACCAGGCCACGGGTAGTGCTGGAGCGACTCGAGCGCGTCGGGCGACAGCCCTTCGATCTTTTTCCCGATCTCGGCGGCGGTTCTCATGGCAAAGCGGAGCGCCAGCACCGGAATGTCCTCCGCCCGCTCGCGCAGGGGCGGAATAAGGATGGGAATCGTCGACAGTCTATAGTAGAGGTCCTGGCGAAAGGTCCCGTTGTCCGCTTCGGCGGCCAAATCGCGGTTGGTCGTGGCGACGATGCGAACGTCCACCTTGATCGGCGACGTGCCGCCGACGCGCTCGAACTCCTGTTCCTGCAGGACGCGCAGGAGCTTGGCCTGCAAATCCAGCCGCATCTCGGAAATTTCGTCCAGCAAAAGCGTCCCACGGTTCGCCCGCTCAAAGGCGCCTTCCACCCGCTTGATGGCCCCGGTGAAAGCGCCCTTCTCATGGCCAAAGAGGGCACTTTCAACCAGCCCTTCAGGCAAGGCCGCGCAATTCAGCTTGATGAACGGCTTGTCTCGGCGGTCACTTTGGTCGTGGATCGCGCGGGCGAACAACTCCTTACCGGTCCCCGATTCGCCCTGCAACAACACCGTCGCGCGGGTGGGGGCGGCCATGGCCACGGTCTGCATGATCCGGCGGATTGGGGCCGAGTCGCCGATGATCTGCCGTTCATTCCGGAACTGCATCACTTCCTTGCGCAGCGTCTCGTTTTCCCGGCGAAGCCGCACGAACTCGAGCGCCTGATCGACGGCCAGTTCCAGCTGCTGCGGGCGCACCGGTTTGGTGATGTAGTCGATCGCTCCCGCCTTGATCGACGCCACCGCATGCTCGATGCTGGCGTAGCCGGTGAGCATGATGAGCGGGATGTCGTACCCCTCGCGCGCCAAGAGCTGTATGAACTCGAGACCAGTCAGCCCCGGCATGCGATAATCGGAGATGATCAGGTCGATTCCACCCCGCTCGAGCACCTGCAATGCTTCTGGCACGCTCCGTGCGCCTATCGGTGTATGTCCAGCTCGCTCCAGCGTGTCTTCGAGGATCAGTCCGACACTCGGCTCGTCATCGACGTACAGAATGGTGGCCATCGGGCAGGACGGAGGAAGAGGAGGTGACCGTTTCGGCGCGCGCGTAGGAATAATATGCACTATTCCCGCCAGACCGGCAAAAATAGCCGCTAAAGACTGGCGCTGGGGGCTCCGATACTCAACCCATAGGCGCCACCGGCGTATCGGTCTGGTAGTGCCGCGTGACAGTGATCTGCAACCCGCCTCATCATGCGCATTTCCAATCAGATGATCCTCCGGCAGAGTCAGAACCGCCTGCAGTCCGGCCTGCAGGGGATCGACAAGCTGCGCGAGGATATCTCCTCGGGCATTCGGATTCAGCGCATGTCGGATGATCCGACATCGGCGAGTGAAGTGGTTCGCGTCGGCAGTTCGCTCCGCGCGATCGAACGCTTTCGTCAGAACAGTCAGAAGGGCACGACGCGCTCCGGGGCGGAAGAGGGGGTCCTCGACAATCTGACCACCACGCTGTCGCGAGCGGCCGAACTGGCGGTTGGGCAAGCATCGGCCACGGGAAGTGCGCAGACGCGCCTCATCGCCAAAGCCGAAGTCGACCAGCTCATCAGTTTTGCCGTCGGCCTGGGCAACACTCGCATCGACGACGACTACCTCTTTGGCGGTACGCGCGCCACTGAACGGCCCTTCGCTGTTCCCGCAGCACCGGCCACTCCGTTCTCCCGTCTTGTCGACGCGACCAACGCACCGGTCAATCCGAGCGGCTCAACACCGATTGAAGTCGGCGACGGAAAGTTCGTCACGCCCAATCACAACGGAACGGAAGTCTTTCTCACAACAGACGCCTTCGAGTCACTGCGCGCACTGTCGGATGCGCTGGGCACGAACTCCGTTGGCGGCATTACGGCTGCACTCACGCGCATCAACGCGGCGACGAGCAATGTGCAGACGCTGATCGGTACGCAGGGCGCGCGCGCGAACGAGCTCGAGATCGCACGCACGAATCTCGATTCACTTGAAGAAACACTGAAGATATTTCGCTCCGATCTGCGCGACACGGAAGTCGATCAGGCGCTCGCGGAGTTGGTGGGCAAGCAGACGATGTATCAGGCCGCGATGGGTGCCACATCGAGGATCCTGACACTGAGCCTGGCGAACTACATCTGAGCAGCGTCGGCGCAAAGGCGCGCACCGTGCTCCGGAATTCACCGCATCCTGATCGAACCCATTCATGTTGACTGCACGATCCACTGTTCTTCCTGTCGACGCCTCGTTGGCAGACACGGTCGTCGACCCCACGACCGAACCATCGACGTTGCACATCGCATCGCGCGCGCTTGGCGACATCGAAGTGTCGTCCACGTGGGTGATGCACTTCCCCACGCCCATCGGCGGCTTTCCGTCGCAGCAGAATTTTGCGCTGATTCCGGCAGCGCGCGAAGGGCTCTGGTGGCTGCAGGCCATTGACGACGCCGACGTTACTTTCATCCTCGGCGATCCGTTTCTGCTCGATGCGTCGTACAGCTTCGATCTTGGCGACGTGGAGCGCGGCATGCTCTCCATCAAGAACGAGAGTGACGCGTTTGGGTTGGTAATGATCACCCTGCCGCATCGCGACGACGAACGTGCCACGGCCAACTGCCGGGCGCCGATTGTGTTCAATCTCACGAAGCGCGTTGGCATGCAGGTGCTCAGCCGCGATGACACCCACGACCTGCGTCGTCCGCTCGATCTGTCAGTCTACAAGCCGCAGGCGCTCGGCCTGCGGATGCAATAGCCGCAGTCGCCGCTGCAGTTCAGCGACGCGCGCCGATCAATCGAACCGACATATCACGGAATGAGCGCTCGAACGAAAGCCGCGCAGGCGGACGAACAGTTTCGTACAGCGCTCGTACTCGTGCAGGCTGGCGAAACATCACGCGCGATGCGACTGCTCGATCGCGCGTTGACTTTTGATGCCCGGCACAAGGGCGTGCGCAATGCACTGGGCGTGTTGCGGCTCGAAAGCGGCGATGCAGCGGGTGCAATCAGGCTCCTCAAGCCACTCGCCCGCGATGTGCCTGATGCCGCAGGCATTCAGCTCAACCTCGGCAACGCGCTCGTCGCGGCCGGGAGAGCGAGTGAAGCGATTGTCCCACTCAAACGCGCGACAACGCTCGATCCGAACTCCACGCTCGCGTGGTATGGCTACGCACGGGGGCTGCAAATTGCGGGTCGTGTAGAGGACGCCGAGCCGGTGTATCGTCACGTGTTGCAGTCCGCGCCCACGCATGTGGAGACGCGGGCGAATCTCGCGGCGGTCCTCAACTTTCTCGATCGATACACTGAGAGCGAGGCGGAAGCGCGCGAAGCGTTGCGCCTTGCGCCTGCACACGCTGGTGCGCATGTGAATCTCGCGGTGTCACTGTTGGCGCAGCATCGATGGGCGGAAGGGTGGGCCGAGTATGAGTGGCGGGAGAAGACGTCGCTGCTCGACGGGCAGCGACGCGCCTGGGAAAAGCCGCAGTGGGAAGGCGAAGCGCTGAACGGTCGCACCGTGCTGGTGCACGCCGAGCAGGGCTTTGGCGATACGCTGCAGTTTGTGCGCTATCTGCCGCGTTTGCGCGCGCTTGGCGCACGGGTGGTGCTACAGGTGCCGGGGTCGCTGGAGGCGTTGCTGCGTGCCGCGAACGTGGCAGACCAAGTGGTACCGTATAGGGACGTGTTGCCGCTGCACGATTTGCAGATACCGCTGACCAGTTTGCCGCATCGATTGCAGTGCGCGA
>Ga0105049_10000826_pt1 | contig 35068 bp, 29 predicted proteins | sample MAT06_FD_78087 | JGI IMG/M metagenome (GOLD analysis project Ga0105049, IMG submission 78087) | Freshwater microbial communities from Lake Fryxell liftoff mats and glacier meltwater in Antarctica - MAT-06 | ecosystem: Environmental > Aquatic > Freshwater > Ice > Liftoff microbial mat | place...
AAGCCGAATGCGGTGGTGCTCGCGCAATTGGCACACCTAGTTGAGCGCGGTAAGTTGCGCGCGGTGATCGGGGCAGAATTTGCGCTGCGCGATATCCAGCACGCGCACGCGCTAAGCGAAACCGGGCACGCCACGGGTAAGATTGCGCTCTATGTTGGTCAGCCCTGAGAGCGTTGCCTCACACAAGATTTCGATGCTGTTAGCGGATTCATCAGCTGATTGATCTGGCAATCGAATATGTTTAGTTCGTTATTCCCACGTCTCCAAAAGAACTTCGTTTCCATGACGCGGGAATGACGCGATTCTGCGCGCGCACCCCAATTAATCGAGATTTTCCATTAGGCGTCCCTTCGCAACTGTTTGAGTGCTAACGGACTATTTTTAGCGTCTTTCGTGTTTCTTCCTTTTGAACCTAGAAACGGCAGTTGGACAGGTGTGTCCCACAGGGATAGCGTCCTCGTTGGAAACATAGGAGTGCATTTTTCGGACTTCCTAACAAGGCCTCATTTGGCAAACATGGATGCAGCAAGCCTTATGCTGCAAGGAGCAGCAACGCGGCCAGGGAGTTTGAACAATCTGCAATCGCACCGGTAGCGTGCGCCACCAACTAGGTGAACGTGCGAAACCGCCAAACTTGTTTATTCATGCTCACATTCAAGCAATTAAAGCGGTCAACTGCCGTTTCTAGCTTGAATGGCTCGCTATTCGTTCGTCAGCCAACAGAAAATACACGCAAAAATAGCCTCACTATCATCTCAAACCCTAATGGAAAATCTCCGTTTAATTGCCAAGCGTTGGGTGTCTGTGCATTTTTATTTTGTTACGTGTCCCAGCGTACAGATAAATTTGCGCGTCGGTGCAATCATCACTCTATCTACACCAGTATAAATTGGTTGGACGCCAAGACGGCTCCCGAGGGGTCACGGGAGAAGACGGTTGACGAGATAATTAAAATTAACGATGCGTTCGCTGATTCACTCCACTAGGTCAAGACTCATATTTAGGTTTGGTTCAGGGGCAGCTAAGAAGCTGGCTGCACCATTAGCCGTTGTTGGTCGCAACAGGTTGTTGTTGGCTAATCTATTCAGCGCTATCGTACCGACATCGCCCCACCTGCGTTTCATTTACGTGCACACCATCCCATGCTGAAGGGCATACCACCCAGCTCTGAAGACTCGCAAAACCTCCAGGCGCCCCTTGAGGTAGATCGGCGTGCTGGTGTCGATGAACTGGCGCTGTGGGTTCTGTTATTCGTGGTTACGGCGGCGCTGGGCTGGATACTTTGGCCCTTTTACGGCACCATCTTGTGGAGCGCGATCATCGCGGTGGTGTTCGCGCCGGTGAATAAACGCCTACTGGTTTGGAACAAGGGGCGGCGAACGTTGGCTGCACTAGGCACCCTGTTAATCGTCGTGATTCTGGTGATACTGCCGTTTGGGCTCGTCACTGCCGGATTGGTGAGCGAGGCGTCACGGGTTTTTCAGCAGCTTCAGTCGGGCGAGATTGACCTTGGGCGCTTCTTCAAGGGTGTGTTCGGGGCGTTGCCTGACTGGATAGTGTCGATGCTTGGCAGCTTCGGTCTTGGCGATTTCGCAACAATTCAAAACAAGCTGTTAGCTGAGCTTTCGCAGGCGGGGAAATTCTTCGCAGGCCAGGCACTAAGCATCGGCCAAAACACCTTCAAATTTTTCGTCAACTTATGCGTTGCCTCTTATCTAGCATTCTTTTTAATTCGCGACGGCGAAGCACTGGCGCGCGGTGCGCGACATGCGCTGCCGCTGGATGCCGTGACCAAGCGTGCGCTGTTTGCTCGCTTCACCACCGTGATCCGGGCGACCGTCAAGGGCAACCTACTGGTCGCGGCGATTCAAGGCGCGTTGGGCGGGTTGGCCTTTTGGTTCTTGGGCGTCACCGGTGCGTTGCTGTGGGCGGTGCTGATGGCATTCCTCTCGCTGTTGCCGGCGATCGGTGCGGCCTTGGTATGGGTGCCGGTGGCGCTGTACTTTTTCTTCACCGGAGCGCTATGGCAAGGCTTGGCGCTGGTGGCTTGGGGCGTGCTGGCGATCGGGCTGATCGATAACCTGCTGCGGCCGATATTGGTCGGGAAGGACACGCGTATGCCCGACTATGTGGTGATGATTAGTACGCTAGGTGGCATGGCGGTGTTCGGCGTTAATGGGTTCGTTCTCGGACCGGTGATTGCGGCGATGTTTATCTCGGTATGGCACTTGCACACTGTGGCGCAAAGCGATGTGCAACCGTAAGCCCATACGAGTTTGATTTCGCGCACCCCCTTAGCGCACCGGGTCGCGCACCGCAAATTCACAACGCCACTACAGTCTCCGCAATCAGTTTTACTGATCGCGTAGGGAGTTGTCTGTCGGATTGTTTTCTAGTGAAACGCTATTTGCTTGAACAGTCGCACGCCGCTTTAGTTTGCTTAACGGCGGTTTCGCAGCACTTCATCGCGCTGTCGGCGCTGATCTTGGCGTGATCCGGCTTTCCGTCGCTGTGGCTGGTGGCGGCCATACTATGGTGCTTGGCACAAGCTATGTGGTCGTTGGCTGCTTTTTGATGGGCGGCGGTTGCGGCTGTATCGATTGTGAGCATGATGAATTCCTTGGTTGATTGGTGATTTGAAATTAGTGATTGATAACCTGTCGGTAGGATTGCCAATCAATGTTTGCCACAACAAATCGACGATCTCCAATGCCCAGTGTGGCTCTGCTGAAGCTGGACATGGCGGGTGTGAACCTGTTAACTCGGGGATGTGCCATGGCACAGCGCGTAACGTAACGGGCAAGCAGCACTTGCCATTCAATATGCATTAATCAAGACGCTCGTTCTGTACGCTAGCGAACGATACGGCGTATTACAGTCGTCTCAACTTAAAAAAAGACGGTCACAGCAGTTTCCGGGTTACGTACGGGGTCACGTAGGGGGTAACGTCCGGGGTTACATCCGGGGTTACATCCGGGGTTACGTCCATACGCCGCAATCGTTCGCCGCATTGACCACGGCTTGGTCGCACCACGACAGAAACGCGCGATCAAGTCCAAGCTGGTGTCAGCGACACCTTCACCACGGTTGCGATTTAAGCCGAGATTTTCCATTAGGGTTTGAGATGATAACGAGGCTATTTTTGCGTCTATTTTCTGTTGACCGACGAATGAATAGCGAGCTATTCAAATTGAGTAAACAGGAAAGACGCCAAAAATAGTTCGTTAGCACTCATACAGTTGCGAAGGGATGCCTAATGGGAAATCTCGGTTTAAGCCCAGCCATGTCGCAAACTCCGACCGGATACTGCCGACGTCAACCGGCTGGTTCAAAAACGCATTGCGTATGCCGAGCGCTGACGCTTGTAATGCAAAGCGTTAATCCTAGAAACGGCAGTTGACCTCTTGAGATGCTTGAAAGTCGGCGCCTAGTACGGGGTTCACTAGTTCACATCGTTCACCAATATGGTGACTTATTTTGCTAACTTGGCTACGGGTGTGATTGCACATTTTTCACACTCCTCAGCACGTTTGCTCATCTTTGCAGGATAAGGCCTGTTGCGTCGATGTTTGCTAAATGAGGCTTTGCTAGGCGGTTCGAAAAACGCACGCTAATGTTCTTAACGGGAACGGCATCTGTTTGAGACACCCCGTCCAACTGCTGTTTCTGGGTTTAAAAAGTCGCCATTCCACGGCGTCTTTCGGCCAAAAATGCCCCAAACCGCCCGTGTATAGGGCGCTTTTAATATCAGGCAAACAATTCGTTGGCAGATGGATAGCGTGGATAGCGCGTGTCGACAAAGCATTCGGCTGTCGCTGTACGTTACTGCGCCGTCCTACCCCCTCCCGCACCAGATGTCATTCCACAACTTCAGTCTCCGCCAATGTTAATTACCGCACCGACAAGGCCACGCCGTTGCTGGATTCTTGTCGCTGTTTGCAGGCGTGTTGGCGGTACAGGCAATGTCAGTTGTGCATGTGTATTGAGCATTCGCACGCGTCATTGTCTAGCCACCTTCACACGCATCAAACCGTTACACCATCAGCCGCTTCATTATCCACCGCTTCACAATCAACACACTGCGCGTCTGCGCACAGGAGAATTAGATGAGTATAGGAATGATTGTTTTGATCGTATTGATTCTGCTCTTAATCGGCGTCATCCCGACCTGGCCGCACAGCCGTAGTTGGGGCTACCGGCCAAGCGGCGTTCTGGGGTTGGTGGTGGTGATTGTTCTGGTGTTGGTGCTGATGGGACGCTTGTGATCGGCAGCAGCGCCAGCCGCGCGCCACGATGCGGCACACGCGGTAGTTTGATTGTTCTTATGATCTTGGTACTGTCCGCCTGTGCCGAAACAGCGACGTTACCGGTATCGGCTGGCTTCGGTACCACACCCGCGTTACCGCCGCCTAAAAATACGCTGTTACCCACTGTCAATATCGCCCCCGCCATTGGTTGGCCATCGGGAGTGATGCCGCAGCCCGCGAGCGATCTGGCGGTGAGTGCGTATGCGGGTAATTTTGATCATCCACGCTGGCTATACGTGCTGCCAAATGGTGATGTATTGGTCGCTGAAAGTAATAAACCGCCAAAGCCTGACGGCGCGGTTGGCATCAAGGAGTGGGTGATGGGTTTGGTGATGAAGCGCGCGGGTGCAGGGGTGCCCAGCGCCAACCGGATCACGTTGCTGCGCACAAGTGAGGGCAGCGTTAATGCCGATGCTGCGGCAGATGTGCGCAGCGTTTTTTTAGAAGGTCTTAATTCACCATTCGGCATGGCGCTGATTGGCAACAATCTATACGTTGCCAACACCGATGCGATCATGCGCTTTCCCTACAAAACGGGAGATACCCGCATCACCGCTGCCGGCGTGAAACTGGTGGATTTGCCCGCAGGCACGATCAATCACCATTGGACTAAAAACCTCATTGCCAGCGCGGACGGTCAAACACTATATGTGACCGTCGGCTCAAACAGTAATGTGGCCGAGCGTGGCATGGAGGTTGAAAAAGAGCGCGCCGCGATTTTGAAAGTCAACATCGCTAGCGGGACACATACTGTTTTCGCCAGCGGATTACGTAACCCAGTGGGAATGGCGTGGGAGCCTTCCACTGGGGCCTTGTGGACGGTCGTCAATGAACGCGACGAACTGGGCAGCGATCTCGTGCCCGACTATCTGACCTCGGTGGTGGACGGCGCATTTTATGGCTGGCCGTACAGTTATTTCGGGCAAACCGTTGATGTGCGCGTAAAACCGCCGCGCCCCGATTTAGTAGCGACCGCCCGCGTGCCCGACTATGCGTTAGGCGCACATACCGCTTCCCTTGGGCTTGCATTTTCATCGGGCACATCGCTGCCCCCCGCATTCGCCAACGGCATGTTCATCGGTCAGCACGGCTCATGGAACCGTCGGCCACATAGCGGATACAAAGTAATTTTTGTGCCTTTCGTGGCGGGCAAACCTTCCGGTTCACCCGTCGATGTGCTCACCGGCTTTTTGAGCGATGAGAAAAAAGCCTTCGGTCGTCCGGTGGGTGTGGCGCTCGACAAACGCGGCGCACTGCTAGTTGCCGACGATGTGGGAAATGTGATTTGGCGCGTAAGGTCAAAGGTGAGTTCGTCGGTGAGTACGAAAGTGTCTTCGCCGTTGACAACACAAGTGCTTGGACAAACAAATACGGCTGCACTCAACTCAGAAAAGGTATCGCAATGACAACCAAACCGCGAGTAATTCCCATCGTCCGTAAAGGCCAAGCGACGGCAACGTTATCGCGCGCAGAATTCGGCGTGCGTTATCGTGAGCAATTTTTCGATCCTGCTTTCGCGCAGGAGGCCACCGCCATCGCTAGGCTAGAAGAAATTGCGTGGGACGCCTTTAGCGAGGGGCGCAAGGCACCGAAGACAACGCCTGCAGGCCCGGACTATGCCGACCCGAGCTACAAACTTTCCGACGATTGGCTGGCAACCAAACATTCGCTGGATAAAGCCCAAGCAGCGTGGGCATTGCCAGATAGTCCATCGCGGGTGTTGGTCATTTGTGGCTCAGCACGTAATGACGGTACCTGCCCCGGTGAAATATCCAAAACATATCGTCTCACCAAATGGGTGGAGGAGGAACTGGATCGTGCGAGTATCCAAACCGACATGCTTGATTTGAGTCTGATCACGTCCGAATATGGCCGCAATATTTTTCCCTGTAAGGGTTGCGTGTCCACCGCGATGCCGCTGTGCCATTGGCCGTGCAGTTGCTATCCGAATCATGCGCTGAATCAAACCAATGACTGGATGGCAGAAATTTACGAACGTTGGGTTGCCGCGCACGCGGTCATCATTGTTTCGCCAGTGTATTGGTATCAAAGCCCTAGCCCATTGAAACTGATGATAGATCGACTAGTTTGCGCCGATGGCGGCAACGCTGACCCTACCGCGACTGGCGGTAAAAATGCGGCCAAGGCGAAGGCCCTCGAGCTAGAAGGATGGTCATATCCACAGCATTTGGCTGGGCGCGCCTACGGCGTGATTGTGCATGGTGACGTGGCGGGCATTGAAGGCGTGCGGCGCGGACTCTCCGATTGGCTCGACTGGATGGGGCTGATCGATGCAGGGGACGCAGCAAGGCTGGATCGATTCATTGGCTATTACGAGCCTTATGCCACCAGCCATGACGTGCTCGACGCGGATACCGCAATGCAAGAGGAGACCCGCAATGTCGGGCGTGCCGTTGCCCATGCGGTTGCCGAATTGCGGGCGGGTCGCCTGCAAGCGGTTCAGCCTACGCTCGAACGGCCGCGCCCTAAATAATCTTACTTTTAAAATGAAATGAGTTAATCATGATGCAATATTTAACCGCGTATGCCGCTATCACCGTGACCATGCTTGCCATTGATATGCTCTGGCTGGGGGTAATCGCAAAATCGTTTTACCAGCGCGGTATTGGGCACTTGATGGCCGATGAGCCAAACCTGATTGCAGCGGGGGTCTTCTATCTGCTTTATCCCCTGGGAATTATGATTTTTGCGGTAATTTCTACTGCCGCCGCTGATAGTTGGACGCGCACCATTCTCACCGGCGCTTTATTCGGTTTTTTCGCCTACGCAACCTACGACCTGACCAATTTAGCCACGCTGAAAAATTGGCCGCTCAGTTTGTCCTTAGTCGATACGGCTTGGGGAACTTTGGTGAGCGGGATTGCCGCAGCCGCGGGCAAAGCGGCGTGGGATTATTTTTCTAAAGGCTGATTTTCGATTGCTGAAATGTAAATCACCACCTTTCATTTGATTGAACAGGCGGGGATGACAGCTCTCAACACGGTTTCGGCATCACAAGTGAGCGCTTGATAAATCCACAAACAACGTCAAGCAGGACGTTAGCCAAAAGCTAACGTAGTACTTTATTTTGTTTGTGGCTGAGTCGATGTTTCGTTTCAACGGGCATCTTACCGTAGCCCGGACGAGCAAAGCGACGCCGGGATGGTCTTCATTGTTCGCGGCTATCCCGGCGTCGCTTTGCTCGTCCGGGCTACGGGTTTTACGGGTGGGACAAATACCGTTGCTGCGACTGACAAAATATAAAGTGCATTCATGAGTGCGACCAAACGAAGTCGTTTTTTAAGACGCGAGAACGACACGGCCTGTGAACGTGAAGTGAAGCGCTATGTTGGCGCAAAGCAGTAACACTCGCATATTAAGTTTGACTCAAACGCCGATGTTTAAATAATGTGCAGCGACAATTAACGCAGCGTTGATCAAGGAAAATTAACATGTGGCAAGTGATATGGAATACCGTGCTGTCTGAATTTTCCGATATCCCCGATACCGAGCAAATTACCCGCATCACGCTACGCCTTTTAGTTGCTGCAGTGCTGGGCGGCCTACTCGGCTACGAGCGCGAGAATCAAGGTAAGAGTGCCGGGGTGCGTACGCACATGATGGTTGCCATTGGCGCGGCGCTATTTGTACTCGTTCCTCTACAAGCCGGAGCATCGGTCACTGATCTAACCCGCGTATTGCAGGGCTTGATCGCCGGTGTTGGCTTCCTTGGCGCGGGTGCCATCATCATGGGAACAAGAAGCGTAGAGACGCGCGGATTAACGACCGCAGCAAGCATATGGGTAACGGCGGCAATCGGCGTTGCTGCGGGAATGGGGCGCGAATCGACCGCTGTGCTCAGCACCATTGTCGCCTTAATCGTTCTTTCGGTAGTTCCGCTGATCTCTCGTAATAAAACAAGAAAAGACTGACGCGCGGGGGGAAACAAAATTGCCCATCCAGCGCTTGGCTTTTGAACATTCTTTGCCACCCTAAGCGCTGCGCACCACCTGCCACGTCTCTCGCATTAATACCGAAAAGGCCAAACCGTCATCCTCAACGGCTCAACGGTTCCAGGCGTCTAAGGTTCTATTTGCGCTACATCGTGAGGCCCACTAGGCGTAACTAAATTTCCGTCGCCTATGTTCGCAATCGCACAGATCATTTACCGCAAGTGGAACAACATGGCATCGAATAAGCACTAATCGAGCGTGGGCGTGAACTTTACCGTCATCTTCATTTAGACCGTCAGCGCGTTGGTCACGCCGTCACGTTGCTGCCCCTAAAAGGATTCCGCCATGTTCAGAAGCATCAGCCGCCTTACCCACTCCAGCATCACCGCCGCTGACGGTGACATCGGCAATGTCACCGCTGCATTTTTCGACGACCAATCGTGGGTAATACGTTACCTCGTGGTCGATACCGAAACATGGCTGGCTTCGCGCGAAGTATTGATTTCACCCTATGCGGTGACGACGCCGCTACCGGATTTGAATGGCGATAAGAACATTCACGTGTCGCTGACTCGGCAGCAGGTAAAAGACAGTCCCGACATTGACACGCACCAACCGGTATCACGCCAGCATGAACGTGAATACATGAATTACTATTCCTATCCGGAGTATTGGGACGGTAGCGATATGTGGGGCATGGGCGGCTATCCGATGTTGCCGTTGATGGCGCCATCGGAGGAGGAAATTCTCGCTGCCAAAGTTATTCGGCAACGCGATATTAGCGCTGCAGATGTGCATCTGCGCAGCAGTCGAAAAGTGATCGGCTACGACATCGAAGCCACCGATGACTCCATCGGACATGTTGAAGACTTTATCTTTGACGACAAATCGTGGGCAATCCGCTATCTGGTGATCGACACCCGCAACTGGTGGCCGGGTGGCCGCAAAGTGCTCGTCGCCAAGCACTGGATCGAGAGCATCGACTGGGCAACTAGCACCGTGCGTATGACGCTCACCCGCGAGCAGGTAAAAAACAGTCCCGAATACGATGAAACGCTCACCATTGATCGTGCCTATGAGCAGGCGCTGCATGACCGCTATAACCGCAAGGGGTATTGGCTTTAGCGGGGGAGCGGGGAATTTAACGAGGGTCCAAGCTGGGATTTGACGAGGGTTCAAGCGGGGATTTAACAACGCTCAACGCGCTTCCATCAACACCCTCACGTGCATTCAAACATTTTTACAATCTGTATTTCTTAACTTAAGGACTTACCATGAACCAAAATCGACGTTCCATCCATAAAGCATTCCTGGCCACTGCCGCTACACTTTTGATGGGGTCCGTTAGCAATCTGGCGCTCGCTGCCACGGCGGAAGACCTCACTCGCGACGCAAACGATGCATTGCAAACAATGTACAAATCCAATCAGACCGCGCTAGCCATCTCGAAGAAAGCAAAAGCAATTTTGGTCTTCCCCAAAATTGTTAAAGCCGGACTCGTCTTTGGCGGTAGTTACGGTGAAGGCGTGCTCATGAAACGCGGCAACGTCGCCGAGTATTACAACTCGGTATCGGCCTCGTGGGGCTGGCAAGCGGGTGCCGAGACCTACACTTATGTCGTGTTTTTGATGAGCGATAAAGCAGTGAACTATCTAGCCAAAAGCAAGGGTTGGGAATTGGGTGTGGGCCCGTCGCTAGTGATCGTTGACGCCGGTGTGGCAAGAAATCTCTCCACCTCCACGCTGAAAGGCGACGCCTACGCGTTCATCACCGATCAGCAGGGCTTGATGGCAAGTTTGAGCATCGAAGGTACCAAAATCAGCCGTATCAAAAAGCGCTAACCGCGGTGAGTGCGTTGAAAATGTTCAGCGCGTCGGTTTAGCTAACCGCAAACGGGCGCACATATAGCGCGCCCGTTTGCCGATGGCGCTACGGTGTGGCGACTAGCGCGACCGATGCCACCAGTGCCACCAACGCCACCATGCCGTTACAGTTGTCACGGTCAGATTTGCCACCACGGCCACCACGACCACAACGCTCACAACAGCTAGTAGCGCCAGACGGTGCAAATTCACCCGTCTCGCCTTATCATCTAGGCGGCGTCGGGTTAAAAACGCGTTTTATTGATTCGGCAATAAAAACTTCCATAACAAAAACCCGCCGTTTGGCGGGGTTTTGCAAGCTATTTTGCCTGAAAACGCCCGCCGATAGTCGTGAGTTAATGGTTAAGTCGTGCTTCCCCCCTCGTTCCGTCATGCCCGCGCTACTGCTAGACTTGCACGAAATCACTCTCAGCCGCGCTAACCCATATGACCAAACAGCTTTATTTCGGGGATAACCTACAAATCCTGCGCGAGCACATCGCCGACGAATCGGTTGATCTTATCTATCTCGATCCGCCGTTTAACTCCAAGCGCGATTACAACTTACTGTTCAAAACGCCGAAGGGCCACGAGTCGGATGCGCAGATCACCGCGTTTGAAGATACGTGGCATTGGGGCGGGCAGGCGCAGGATGAATTCCGCGAAATCGAGCAATGCCGCAACACCGAAGTCGCGGAAATGATGCGCGCTCTACGCGCCTTCCTCGGCGAGAACGACATGATGGCCTACCTCACCATGATGGCGAATCGCTTGCTTGAAATGCATCGCGTGTTGAAGCCGACGGGCAGTTTGTATCTGCACTGTGACCCGACGGCGAGCCATTATTTGAAGATTGTGTTGGATGGGGTTTTTGGGAAGGAGAACTATCGCAACGAAATCGTTTGGCAGCGTACCAACGTTCACAGCGACAGCAAGACATGGAGCAAGGTAAGCGACAGCATTTTCTTTTACTCGAAGTTGAGGGAGTTTGTCTGGAACCCGCAATATCTTGCGCACAACGATGATCATGTAGAAAGCAAATACACAAACAATGATGGCGACGGACGAATCTATGCGCTCGATAATATGACCAGTCCTAATCCACGTCCAAATATGATGTATGAGTGGAAAGGCCATGCGTATCCCGCAAACGGTTGGCGTTATTCAAAAGAGACGATGTCGCAGTTGGATTTGGAAGGCCGGATTTGGTATCCCAATGACAAGGAAAAACGGCCTAGGCTGAAGCGCTATCTCGAAGAAATGTCAGGCACTTTAATTGGTAACGTCTGGACTGACATTAACCCTATTAACTCTCAAGCCGCCGAACGCCTCGGCTACCCCACCCAAAAACCTCTCGCGCTACTCGAACGCATCATCAACGCTTCATCGAACGAAGGCGACGTGGTACTCGATCCCTTCTGCGGCTGCGGCACGGCGCTCGATGCGGCGCAAAAATTGAATCGTAATTGGATCGGTATCGACATCACGCATCTGGCGGTGTCTCTCATCGAGAAGCGCCTGAAAAATCGTTACCCTGAGTTGCAAGCAAAAGGCGCCTTTATCGTCGAAGGCGTACCGCAAGATTTTGCGGGTGCGCGCGATTTGGCCGACCGTGACAAGCATCAGTTCCAACTATGGGCGTGCTCATTGGTTAACGTGCAACCGTATCGCGGTGGCAAGAAAGGCGCGGATCAAGGCATCGACGGCATGGCCTTTATTGAAGTCGCCAAAGGCAAGACGGAAAAAGTGATCGTCTCCGTCAAAGGCGGCGAGAACATCGGTGCTTCCATGGTGCGCGACTTAAAAGGCACAGTAGAGCGCGAGAAAGCGGCCATCGGCCTATTCATCACCCTCACCCCACCCACACGCCCCATGGAAACCGAAGCGGCCAGCGCAGGCCACTACGAGTCCCCACACCACGGCGCCTTCCCGCGCATTCAAATTATTTCCATCGCCGGATTGCTCGACGGCACCCAACGCCCACGCTGGCCCGACCTATCGTTCGGCGAGCAGAATTTCAAGAAGGCTAAAGCGGAGAAGAAGACGGGGAAGCAGAAGGATTTGTTTGGTGAGTGAATTCGATTGGGGCGACATGCCGCGCGCCATTCAGTTTGCGCACCGGCAACGTAGTTCCGAGTTGATGCCAATCACGATCAAGGCGATAATAATGTTGTGTGTCATCCGCTGGTAGCGCCTCGCCGCGCCTCCAACTTCAAGCGGGGGCCTCCCCGCCGGGCGAGCGTGCGGGGGTTTTTTGTGGCTTAAATTTGAGCGACTCTTCGTTTCAATATTTGGGAGTGTGCGACGAACTTGGATTCCCGCTGCGGTTGGAGAGAGTCCCTTTTCGGGACGCGGGAATGACGGTTGTTTGATTGCGGCAGTTGGTATCGCAAGTCAGTCACAAACCAAGCAAAGCCGGACATTAGCCAGAGACCAGAGTGGTACTTCAGCTTGTTTGCGACTTAGTCAATGTTCAGCTTCTAAGCTAACAACGGGCATCTCTTTGTAGCCCGGTCGAGCAAAGCGACGCCGGGATGGTCGTCATTGCTCGCGGCTATACCGGCGTCGCTTTGCTCGACCGGGCTACGGTTTTTACGGGTGGGACAAATATCGTTGCGGCAACTAGCAACTATAAAGTGCATTAGTGACGACACGCTACACTAGCCCGCCTTCCTAAGCGTACCTCAGCGCTTGCTGGCCTCGTCGCAAAACAGCGCCAGCTCAGACAACACGCGCTGCACCGCGCGGTCGGCGGCGATTACGCCACCTTGTGCGTCCTCAGTATCAGATACAACCGTGGTATCAAAATTACGTGAAGCCATTACACGTCTAGTAGTGGTGTCGATCAGCACGGCGTTGAGCGTGAATCGGACGCGGCTGGGTTGGGTCATGAATTCATGTTGTAGCCGGATGATTTCGGTATCGAGGCTAAATGTTGCGCTGGCTGAAGTAGGCGCACGCACCACGGCGGCAAAGGTGTTGCGGCGTTCAATCGCGTTCGCGATCAGTGGCGACAACATTGCGGCCGGTGTCTCGACCCAGCGGCTTTCGGAAAAATAATCAATTTCGTGCACGCGCCGCTGATAGACAATGAAGTTCGTATCGAAACCGGCGGCGGCACGGGTTGGGTTGATGATTAAGGTGCCGGCACGCGTACTTTGGGTGGACGGGTTGGATGGGGTGGAAATAAAGCCAGATGCGGCAGACGCGTTTGAAACAGCAGCAGCCGCCGCAACAACAGGTGGCGCCGGATTTTTTTCGGCGGTGAAACTACCAAGGGAATACAGCGTTTGTTGGGCGGCAGGTTTTGGCAACAGCGCTGATACACAGCCGCCAAGTGCGCATACCGACAACAGCAAACATAGCTGCTTGCCTAGGCGCAAGGTGTGGCTGATTTGTTGATTCATCCCGTTTCGCTTTTGGTCTGAATAAAGCCGAGCCTGATGTAAAAAACGGTGCAAAAAACGGTGCAAAAAGCCGGGCAAACAGCCGGGTAACAAGCGATGCAGAACGTGGTTGAAATCATTCATCATGGTGTCACCTTCTCGCCTGGCCCCGCGCGCCGTGGTGGGGCACCGAGAATCAGGCTGTTGGGATTGCGCTCGGTTTGCTCGCTTAAGCGTCGTAATGATGCGGCTAGATCATTTAACGTATTGAGCGAGCGGGTTAGCTCGGTTAAGGTTTCGTTTTGCAATTGTCGTAGGCTGCCGGTAGCAACCTCTGCGGTACGGCCCACGCTATCGCTGGCCTTAGTGGCAGCGTTGCCCATGGATTCAATGGCGGTGGCACTGGTTGCGATCTGTGCCATGACGGGGTCGAGACGCTCGCTGGCGCGTGCCGCATTCTTCGCTGCGCGGGAAGCGTCCGCAATGCCGGTGCCGATGGCGCGTTGCTCTGCCGCAATGGTGCGCATGAGGGTGGCGGTATCGGCCAGCGTGGATTTCAACGCTAGGCGATTATCCTCATTGAACACTTCATTGAGATTGTTCGACACGCGATCCAAGTTAGCCAGCACCGAGGTCAGCACGTTTTCCAGCCGCGCACTGAGTGAGGGCTTCGAGGGGATGATTGGAATCTCGCCTTCTTTGGTGGCGACCAACGGGGCCGCGCCATCGCTGCCGCCGCTCAACTCAACATTCGCGATTCCGGTGAGGCCTTGCGTTTTCAGCACCGCTTCGGTATCAACGAGGATGGGCGTGCCCCGCTCAATTAGTAGTGTGAGTCTGACCTGACGCGGGTTGTCAGGATCAATTACGATACGGCTCACCTTGCCGACATCTACGCCGAGGTATTTAACTGGGGCATCGATATTTAGCCCCGCGACTGATTCGCCAATAATCGACTGGTAGGTGTCGTATTTTTTTTTGCCGCCGAGACCAGTTGACAACCACAAAACACCAATGATGAGCGCCGCACCAAGCACCAGCACGAAAGCACCAACCCGCGCGTAATTGACTTTATCTTCCATGCTCGACCGGTAGGGTGGGTGGTGGGGTTAATGGCGGCGTTGATGCCGGGATTGATGGCGGAGGTGTTGATGACGGTGGAGGTGGCGGTGGCGGTGACGGTGGTGAGGGTGAGGGTGTTAGTGGCATTGGTGAAGGGGCTGGTGAAATAGCTTGGCCGCTTGCTTTGTTAGTTACGTTGTTATGCGCATTACTATCTGCATCAACGAAATATTCCTGCACGATTGGATTATCGTTTTGCTGTAACTCAGCCATCGGTGCAGTGATAAGCACCCGCCCTTCACCCAGCACCGCCACGCGATCACACGCCCGCCATAGCAAATCGACATCATGCGTGACCATGACGATGGTAAGTCCATACAATTCGTGCGTTTTCAGGATGAGTTCGGTAATGCCGCGCGCACTGGCAGGGTCAAGCCCCGAGGTGGGTTCATCGAGAAATAGTAGTTCGGGATCAAGTGCCAGCGCACGCGCCAGCGCGGCACGTTTCACCATACCGCCGCTGAGTGCGCTGGGTAATTTCGCACCATCGTCGGGCGCTAACCCGGTTAACGATAGTTTCCAATCGGCGATGTCATCAATCATCGTGTCGTCGAGCGCGGTATGTTCGCGTAACGGCAGGCCGACATTTTCCTGCACCGTCAGCGCACTGAAAAGGCCGCCTTTTTGAAACATCACACCCCAGCGCTGGCGGAGCATATGGGTATCGTCCTCAGATAGGGTAGCGATATCGTCGCCAAAAATCTTGATCGTGCCCGCACTTGGCTGCTGCAGCAAAATCATTTCGCGCAGCAGCACCGATTTGCCGGAGCCACTGCCACCCGCAATCGCCAATATCTCGCCGCGACGCACCTCAAGATCAAGATTGGTGTGTACCGCGTGCGTGCCGAAATGGGTTGATACCCCGCGCATTTCAATCACTAGGTCTTGGTTCGCCATACCGTTAGATATTCAACAGATTGAACACCACTGAAAACAAGGCATCCACCACAATTACTAGAAAGATGGATTGCACCACGCTAATTGTGGTTTGCCGACCAACACTGTCGGCGCTGTCGGCGGTACGAAAGCCCTGAAAGCAGCCGATACCGGCGATGATGACCGCGAACACTAGCGATTTGCCGATGCCTACCAGCAGCTCCTCGACGTGAATTTCGCGGCCAAAGCGATCAATGAATTCGTAAAAGCCAATACCCAATTGCGAGCGTGCCATTACCATACCGCCGAATACGCCGGTGATGTTGGCAAACACGGTTAACAGCGGCAGCGCGATGAGTAACCCCGCTATCTTGGGCAGCACTAACAGCTCAATGGGGTCAATATCAATCGTGCGTAAGGCATCGATTTCGTCGGTCACCACCATGGTGCCGATCTGCGCGGCATAGGCTGAGCCAGAGCGTCCGGCAATGATGATGGCGGTAATGAGCGGCGCAAATTCGCGCAACATCGAGTAGCCCACCAGCTCAACTACGTAAATGTTGGCGCCGTAGTTTTTTAACTGATCCGCCCCTTGATAGGCAACCACCACACCCAACAAGAATGATGTGAGTCCGATAATCGGCAACGCTTCATAACCGCCGATCTGCATATTGTGCAACACCGCACGCCAGCGGATGCGGGTGGGATGGCGCATTAAATTTAGTGCGGTGGTGGCGGTTTGGCCGGTAAAGGTAAAAAGTGCTAATGCCTGCTCGGCGGCGGCAGACGCGGCGTGGCCAATCACCGCTAACTTCTCCGCCGATGCGGATGGCGGCGGCGTTACCAATGCTTTGCTGCCATTCAATTTGACATAAGCACCCACCTCATCCATCAGCGCCTGCATACGCGGCGGCCAATGCTCCAACGTGGCGCCGACACCGTGGTTTAGCAGCCAAACATGCAACACCCAAGCACCCGCGCTGTCGAGCGCTTCTAGCTTTTCGCCATCAAGAATGATGTTGGCTTTAGTGTTGGCGTTGGTGTTGTCTTCGATGCTGCGTTCGGTGTTGGCTTCGATGTTGGTGCTATCGCCACCGCTGGTTTTAGTCGGGGCGGCCTTACTAAGGCTGCCTTGAATTTCCAATGGCTTTGCCAGCGTGCCTAGACTGTTAGCGATCCAGCCACCGCTGAGTTTCCAGTTGTTATCGTCGGATTGGCTCATGGCGGCAGCGTTCATGTGGCAAGCTTACTAAAACATCACGCTGGCATCAGTGCGTTGGCGCACCGAGTGCACGCCAGTGGCTAAGCGAAAACAATCAACAAAGAAGAAACAAGACGCGCACGACTAATTGGCAACGTACGCGCAATAAAATAAAACTGCCCGTCTAGCGGGTAGTTCCGCGATTTTTTGCTCCAAAGTAGCCGCGAATAGGGCACTTTACTTTTCGCCCCGGCTAGTGAAGACCCGTTGCGTTGCGCACTACTTGAAGGGAACGATCATGCTGACGCCGATGGTGGCAAACCAATAGTCCGAGGAATTGCTGAATCCCGCCGAACGCGTGTAGAGCGCGTGAACCGCAATGAGCGCATCTCCGGCAATCGTCTTTTCCGCGCGAAGCTCAGCCAGATAGGCTGGCCGCGTGGTGCTGTTATTGCTGTTGCTGTTATGAATCGTTTCGCGCCCCGCACCCAAACTACCTGTAGTGAGCCAGCCCGAAAATCGTTTGCGCATTCCGGCCATGAGTAACCATTGGCGATAGCGCGCGGGGTCAAAGTACGCACCTGGCACGCCATCTTGGCTGCTGTGGAAACCACGCCAGCGCACCTGTAGGTTAACGCCATCGTCGGGGAGGGCGTCCCAAATCAGCCGAGCGCGAACGTGGGAGCGCTGGTTGCCATCGGTAAATGTCTGGCTCGCCACCAGCGCGATGGCGGCCAATCGCGGCGTAAGTTGTTCTTCAATTGATGCACCCCAGAAAGTGTAGCCAATGCCTTGTGCAATGGCTGATTGGGTTTCGACCAGTCCGGCGGCAGCGATCAGTTCAACGCCGGTCTTGATCGATGGGCGCAGACGCCATGTGATGTCACCCACTGGCCGCAGGTAACCGGCAACCCTGACGACGCCGATTTCAGCGTTAATGCCATTGAGTGTTTTCATATCTTGGCTGCGCCACAAAAAAGCAACGCCGGCCGCGTTGCGCTGCCATCCAGCTTGGGAATAGCGCGTCTCAAACGCTGCCACGCCGCGATAGTTGAGCGATGATGTGAACTCAGTCAATCGCGCCGCGCGCAGACGCAAGGTAGTGAAATGATCGGAATCGGTTTCGACGTTGACACTCACCAGCCCACCCGTAGTTTGGGTAATTACGTCGGCATGCGCCACGCTTTGCAAACCTGCGGTGAGCAGGACTAAAAGCCGTGCGGCCATCGATACTGCCAAGAGCATGCAGCGGGTGCTCATTTTGTCCCCCACGTCTTGCTCAATCCAAGCCACTCAGAAAAATATCCCCACACACACGCCGGCTGGAGGATCGCGCTGTAAGCAAACGCATAAATAATAAAGCCGGAAAAATTGCGGCGAACATGGAGACCCTGCGCGGTGAAGGCTTTCCAGCCGATACGAAACATCAGCAGGTTCATGATCAGCGCCATCGGCAGCAACAGGAGCGTAACTGGTCCTGCAATCCAGAAAATGCCGAACAGCGCAAGCACCACGCCGGGTAAGAAGAAAACGCTGTAGGCGATATCCAGCCATGGAAACAGCAAATTCCACCAGATGAACATGGTTGACATGCGTGGAATAAACAGAATGCGCCAATGGCGGCGAAACGCTTCCAACATACCACGCGCCCAGCGCTGGCGCTGGCGAATGAATTGCTTCAGCGTATCGGGCGCATTGGTAAAACAGAACGCGTCTTCGGCATGACCTACGCGCCACCCCGCTTGCAGGATGGCCCACGTCAACACAATGTCTTCACCAACGCAATCTTCCCAGCCGCCGATATCGTTGAGCATCTGCCGCTCGTAAATCGAGAACGCACCCTGCGCGACGAGGGTGCCTTGGTAGAGCGACTGGATTCGCTTCACGGCAGAAATGCCGTGGAAATAATCCCACTCCTGCATCTTTGCGACCCACGTGTCACGGGAATTGCGTACCAGCATCGCACCGGCCACCGCACGCGTCGATGGCGGATCCGCCAGATAGCGTTCGACCAAGCGTTGCAATGCATCGTTGTAAGGACAAGAATCGGCATCAAGGGTTACGATGAGGTCGAATCGCGCCAGTGCCAGCGCGCGATTCAGCGCCGCCGACTTGCCAAGATTTTCCGTCTGCCGCAACACACGTAGCCACGGATAGCCCATGGAAGATGCCGTCGCGGCGGTTGCGTCGGCGGAACCGTCATCGACCAGAATCACTTCGAATTCACCAGCATAGGGCGAGTGCGCAATCGACTCGATCGTGTCGGCAATCGAGCCACCTTCGTTATATGCCGCGATCAATATCGAAATGCCCGGATAGTGTGCGGGAATACTGCGCGGCGGGCGCTTATCCAGCAACAAGCTGGCCGCTAAGAATGCATTCATGAACCCCGGTATCAATGCAATGCCGCCAATGATGAACCATGCAACAGTAGCGCCAGCCAACAGCGTTAATTGATCAATCCACGGCATGGCAAGCCAAAAACTCAGTCCAGCCCAAGCCAGTGCGGCGGCAAACGCCAGCGTGAATTTCAACTGCACGGAGATATAGGTTTGACGCCACCAATTTGCTGGCGATGCAGCAACCGGCGGCGAAGCGACGACGCTTGGATTCGTCAGATGCGCTTTATTGCCGTCCACGCGGGAGCCCTAGTTCGACAGTCACGGCAATTTATTCTGATCAAGCGCCTCTGGCTTTTCGCCAACGAGAATGAGATCGCGGTTAGCGTTAACGCGGGGTTCATCGACGCTCGTTTCATTAAGGTGGACTTCAATATCCAACGCGTTAGCCAGAGAACACAGACTGTTTACGACTCCAATATGGCTGAGTTTTCGGTGGTGGCTACATTGGCTGGTAGGAGCGGGGTTCATCGCGCGAGTTTACAAAAACTTCACGCTGGCATCGGTGCGCTATCGCACCTAGTTCACGCCTACGGTTAGGCGACAGTAATCAATTAAAAAGAAACGAGACGCGAACGACTAGTTGGCAACGTGGGCGCAATAAAATCAAACTACACGTCTAGCAGGCCGTTCCGAACCTTTTTGCTCCGAAACAACCGTGGATAAAGCGCTTTGCTTTTATAACGCTAGTGACTCAAGTGTCAGCGTAACCCGAGGTCAGCGTCACTTTCTGGTTGATCGCACCTCACCTAACCTCGTTGAGTTAAGCGGACACCAAGCTTCGCAAAGTAAGGCGAACCGAATTGCACTTCAGGGCCCTACAGGCCGCTATTTTGAAGGTTTAAAAATAATCATGATAGTTTTTGCTGGCCGAAATACGTATACCTAATTAACAGCGAATTCGTTGTGCGCTGCTTTTACCGGTGCACATCGACAAAGCGTTATGAAATCAAATTGCCAGCCCCCCAAAACGGAGACAGAAATGCAAAAGCGTCCGCACCAACAAGGCTTCACACTCATCGAAATGGCGATTGTACTAGCCGTCATTGGCCTGATTCTGGGCGCGATTATGATCGGCAAAGATATCCAGCGCAATGCCGAATACACGAAGATCAAACAAAAATTCGTTGATCAATGGGTGGTTGGCTACAATACTTATTACGCCCGCACGGGCGTGCCGGTCGGCGATAGCCAGACTGCGCCCCGCCTGATGGTCAATGGCGCCAATTACGCGAGTGCGACGACATCGATTTCGGGCGGCAATATGACAGCCGCCACCCCACCGGCCGCCATTTGCGCCGCCGCGACCGCGCCTGGGTTGGTCACTCCGTTGGCTCAGCTACGTAACCAAATGCTATTTCAGGGCATTCGCATGCCGCCGGGACGGGCTGAAGGATCGGAAGACCGTTACGTTTATCTCGACTCCAACGGTAATCCACAAGAGTTGCAGGTGTGTTTTCAATGGAACCCACCGGGTATACCTTCAGGCGCTGGCAACGTGATGGTCATTACCGGCCTGACGCCCGATTTAGCGAGAACATTGGATCAAATGATCGACGGCAAACCTGACGCGCAGGAAGGCAGTTTCCGCCTAGCCGGGATTGGAAATGGCGTGGCTAACGGGCCGGGCGTTGAATGGACCGGCAATAATAATTTCGCCTTCGGCTCAGCCGGTGCCACCGCGACCGGCGCGGGTACGGCGCTCGATGAGCAGCAAATAATGGTTCTTACCGCGCACTACAAGATGAATCAATAAACCCTGAAAAAGAGGACAGTGAACATGAAACCATCCGCACCATTTCGGCGAGTCGGCCAAGCCGGCTTTACGTTGATCGAAATCGCCATCGTACTGGCCGTCATTGGGCTCATTCTGGGCGCGGTCTCGGTCGGCAAAGATATCCAGCGCAATGCCGAGTATTCGAAGGCCGCCAACAAATATCTGTACCAGTGGAAAGCTGGCTACGATCAGTATTACCAACGCACCGGTGTCGTCTTGGGCGATTGCCAGCAGGCGCCAACTTATATGGTTAACGGTGCTGAAACAACCTTCGCGGGCAACCCTGCTTGCACCCGAACGGGTGGTCAGGGTGTCGGGCTGCCGGAAAATTTTGCCAACATTGGTCGTCGTATTAGTCAAGGGCAAGGCTTTGATGCCAACTCGGTTGGTGCTGGCGACCCGCAGGTGGCGGTACAGAGTTTGCGTGACTTGATGCTGCGCGCTGGTATTCGCCTTGCACCGGGTCGTGGCGAAGGGCATGAAGACCGCTACCTTTATACCGATAGCAATGGCAACGCCTCCGAGTTGCAGATAGCGTTTCAGTGGAATCGCCCAGGCACAGTCAGTGGTGCAGGTAATGTTATGGTGATCCGCGGTCTGACGCCGGATCTGGCGCGTTATTTTGATCAAATGATTGACGGCAAGCCCGATGCGCGTGAAGGTCGGTTCCGTATCCAGAATTCAGCTTCCAACACTGCCGGACATCTTGGCAATGCGCCGGGCGATCAGTGGGCCGCGAACAATACTATTGCCCGCAACGGCGATATCGCCACAGGTCCCGGTAGTGAAACCAATGCACAAGTTAGCGGACGGTCACTAGACGAAGACCGCGTGGTGCTCGTCACGGCGCACTGGTCGATGGAGCAATAATGAATTTAGGCATCCGCCCATTGCGACTCACGCTGTTCGCTGTTGCTGTCGTCGCACTCGGCTTCGGTGCATACGTGGCGAAGTCAGGCGCTGCCCAGCAAGCCGACGCGAAACGTGCGGCATCGGTGGCACATGAGCGCTCAAAGGTAGCAACGCAAGTGCTCACCTATGCTGAGCAGCGTGACCAATGGGTGTCAAGCGCAATAAAATTGGTCAGTGAAAGCCAGCGTACCGGAATTACACCGGCGCGCTGGGTGGAGCGCAAGGTGAATTTGCGCAGTGCCGGTACCACCCGCGTCGAGGCTGATCGCTTAGTGCGCGAGACAACAGCAAGCAGTGGCCGTCTGTTTGTGGTGGAAGGGTTCGAGCTATCGGTACTCGGTGCAAATGAAGGCCTATTTGACGTCCCCAGTGCGGAAGATCGGGGTCTGGTGATGTCGCTTGCCGGTTCCTATTTCGCTTGGGATACACCACTTTACGCGCGCGGCGGGATCACTGCTTTGGCTGCCGCACCTCTGCCCAAGCTGATTAAACCGTAACCCATCCTGTAGACCCCATTCAGCGCGATTGCCACGTATGATACAAATCACAAAACCGATTGCCGTATTGCATATGAGCGAAAAATGGTTCGCCATGGACGCTAAGAATATCCAGCCGGTTGCAGCCTATCCCAAATACGCCAACGCACTTGCCGTGATTGAGACCTTTGAAGATTCGCCCTCCGGCGTGGTGCGCTTACAGGGCAAATCTGAACATGCCGCAGCGTTAATTGAACGCAATGTGCGCGCCCAAGGGCTGGTTGATGGCGAGAGCCGCATCCTTATTCATCGGCAACGCACAACCGCGGGCGCCATGGAAGTATTTTTCACCGCCGTGCCGTTGCCCGTTTGGCAAGCGGTTTCCGAGTGGTCGCAGCAACAGCGTGACCACTGCATGATCATTCCGTTGGCCGCTATCGCTAGCAGCGGTATCGTACAAGGCCAAGGGCGGGTGATTCGCTGTGGCGCGAATTTAATCTATTTTGCCGACACTAAAGACGGGTACTACTATGCGTCCGTTGCTGCTTACAGTAATGCAGCCGACGACGTGGATATTGCTGTGCGTGCGCTTGCACAGCAGGCGGCAGACAGTCATCGTGGTGCCGCAGGTGGCCAGAGCAATGAGGGTGATGCAACGCTGGCGGCATTACACGTTTTCTGGTGTCCACTGTATGCAGACGCTGTGGACGATGAACGAGCGCGGCGGCTGTTTGTGGAAGTCTCCAATTGCCGATTGGAGGATTGTAGTCAAGGCACGCTTTTGCCACTGGACTTCGATGGTCGAGCAGCCATGGCAGGAGCACAGAAGACGGCTCTCCCATATCTGATGAAATCGGTCGGAATACGTAATGCAGCCAATACCGGATGGCAGCGTTTTGCCGCGCTTGCCGAGTCGTCGGTGCCAGTCAGTGCGGCCGTCACCGCGGTGTTCGCCGCAGGTCTTATCGCTGTTGGTGTCTACCAGCACACGGCAGCGGCGGCACTAAACGCGAGCACAAACGCGAAAAACGAACGCTCGATTCAACAAGAGCAGACTAGTCGGCAGATTGACGCAAAACAGCCGCCCGAAGGCTATGAAGCAACGCAAGCGTTCGTTAATGCCTTGGGAGGCAGCATTACCGGCTACAACCCAAACGAAGTCACAACCGCCATTCGCCGTGCAGCGGGCGCGGAAATTCGCATCTTGCGCGTGCGAATGGAAAATATCCCGGGTAAGCCCTTGAGCATTTTGTTTGACGGTGCCTTGCGCGCTAAGGTGGACGCAAGCGCCATTACTTCTTTCCTGTTGGCGCTCCGGCGTGCTGGCTATATCGTCACGCCGCTTGATCCAGCCGACGGCGGACAAACAGGAAATTTTACCTATCGCATGGTTCGCCTGCCAAGTCCAGCGATCACCCAAACCACGCCAAGCACACCAACGCCATCCGAATCCAAGGCCGCACGATGAAATATTTTGCAATTGGTTTACATGTGCTCGGTATTGGCATTTTTGTTTGGGTGCTGGCGTTTTTTTTGAAACCTACGCCTGTGTTGATTCCACCGGTTAAAGCCGGCCGCGCGGCGCCGGTCAGCACGCCAGAGGTACTGAAAAAAGACGCCGATAACGCCACACAGGCACTCGCGTCGCTTACGCTGCTTTATGACCAGCTTGGTGGTTTGCCGGTAACCCAAGCGGCGTCCGCGCCGCTGCTGGGGTTAACACCGGTGCGTGATTTGTCGGCGAGTGCCCTGCGCATTATGCCCAAACGCCAACTGACGCTAGTGCTACAAAGCCGACTTGAGCCGCGCGCCGTGATTGACGGCAGGTTGGTAAAGCTAGGAGATAAGTTGCCCGATGACGGCCGCGTTGCCGAAATTAATATTGACCGTGTGGTGCTCGTTGAGCGATATGGTACGCAGACGCTGACGATGGTCACTGGTCGTCTGCCATTGAGCGCCCCAGTAGTAGTCGGCATTAAGTAAGATTTGTCAACCGCATCTGACACCACTCAAACATAAAAATGAATATGAGCCGTAAACAATCTATCACCATACTCATTCTAGGAGGCGCAAGCGTAACTGCGCTTGGCATACTGGTCTGGGCGATTTGGCCTCCGATCAGCCCCTCGCCGATTAATGCGGAGCGCAGCCTCACAGGCACGACCAGTACGACTAACACGACCAGCACCGCTGCTATCTCGTCATCGCCAGCGCTGCCCGGCACCAAGACCGCCACCGCGATACCGAATGCAGGCGGTCGGGAGCTCGCGCCATGGGAAAAGATTGACGTTCCAACGGGATCCCCTCGGATCGTCCCTAATGTGTCCAAAGCAAAGGCATATGAGGCATTACAGGGCAAGATGGCTGCGTTGACATCTGGTGGCAAAACGCCGCAAGCTAAGGATTTGGACATAATTCTTGCTGAATTGCAGCAGATCAACGGCAGCACGGACGTTGGTGGTGTGAACTTGACGGCGTTGCGCAATAACCTTGCCCGCGCAGAGGAAATAAAGCGACTGGGCAGCCAAATGCAACAGATCGCGGATGCACCTGGCAAGCAGGATTTGCCAAAACTTCAACGCTTAATGGCAGAACTACAGCAACAACAGGCGGGCTTAGTGACTGACATTCGTTCAACGTCAGCCAGCAAATGAAGCACACGCGGCTCAACCGTTGCGCTTATGGTGCGTACCGCGGCTTTACGTTGGTCGAGCTCGCATTGGTGTTACTGGTGTTGGGCGTTGCCACATGGGCAGTGGCCGGCTCCTATGCCAATATCGGCATCATGAACGAGCGTGACCTCGCGCGTGCCCATGGTCAAACCATGCAAAACGCACTGCGTAGCTTTGCCTTGATCAACGGGCGTCTGCCGTGCCCGGACAGCGTCGCCATTGGTACTGGTAACAGCGGCTGGGAAACAGTCAGTGCAGCCGGTGTCTGCACGGTCGCCGCAACCGAAACCGGTATGCTGCCCTACAAGTCTTTGGGACTTGACTTGCCCGATAGTCGATTGCGCGCGGCCTACGGCGTTTACCGTAATGTGACAGCCAATGCCGATCTGACCCGTCTGGCTGAGCGCACTGACATTCCAACACTCCCGACCTCACGCCTGAATACACACGACCTTATTGCCGCGCTCAATTTTGCTGGCGTTAGTGCCGCCACACCGAGCGCCGCACACCTCTATCTGACAGGGGACGGTCAGGCGATGGGCGCGGTGGACTGTGTCGCCAACATTCGCAGCAACCAGGCGTTCGTACTAATCATCCCGCTGCGCAATCGTGATGGCGCAAACCTCGAATTCGATGGCATCCATAGCGCATTTGCCAATGGGGCTAACGCCTGCGCAAGTGCACCCAGCACACCGTTTGGTTTGCTAACGGACGACGTGATCGTCGCCGAAAGTTTTACCACGCTGAGCGGCTGGCTCGCCTTGCGTTCGTTGTAAGCGATGTACCGAAATACGGCCTTATTTTTGCTGTCCAGTAACCTTTGAACGAAAGACAATCATGCAAGACTCCATTAGGCAAAATACCTCATCACTGCCAACCACTGTGGCGATGCATCTCGCACCGGTGAGATGCGGTGCGTTAGTTCTAGCGGTCGTCGCCGTGCTTGGTGGCTGTGCCACCGAAACCACCGAATCACGACGCAGCATCGGGGCGCTGCCGACGCCCGAATATGAATCGGTAAAACGGATGCGCGATGAGATCGTGCTCGAATCCAAAAAAATGGCTGAGTCGCGCGATGCACTGTACAAAGAGCTGAGCGGATCACGCGCACAGGTCGCGCCAGCGGTGATTCCGCCAGTGGTCGACACGCTAGAGCAGGAGCTTATTAGCGTGAGCATGATGAACGCGTCGATAAGCGATCTCCTCATCGCTTTTTCCGACCAGGCCGGCCTCAATCTGATCGTTGACCCGAACGTTCTTGCTATCACCAAACGCGCCGATATGTATTTGAAAAAGGTCAGCCCGCGTGAGTTCATCAATGAAGTCACGCGCGCCTTCGACGTTACCAGCGACATTCGCGGCAATACCTTGCGCGTAAATTTACTCGATGAGCGAATTTTTGCGCTCGACATGCTCAATGCCACGATGTCGATGGATGTGTCGTCGGGCGGCAATGTGTTCGGTGCAAATTCCAGCGGCGGCAGCGCTAACGCGCTGCGTGGCAATGTACTACTGTCTGGCGGCAGCGGTGCAAAAAGCGACCCTTATGACCAGATCGAAGCAAGCGTAAAACGAATATTGGGTGACGATAGCACTAAACGCCAGACCAACCTCGCCGTTGGTGCTAACGCGAATACGCCCGGCGCCGCCGCCAGCAATGCGCTGGTGATCGATGACGCACCTCATGAGCGTTCAGCCTCGATTTTCACGCTCAATCGCAATAGCGGAACCATGTACGTAAAGGCACGGCCATCGCAATTACGCGCGATCGAAAAATTGCTTGACCGTACACAAAAGATATTGCGTCGGCAGGTGCAAATTGAAGCGCAGCTAATCGACGTGCAGCTAAACGACGGTTTTGAATTTGGCGTTGACTGGAAACTATTGCGCCAACATGCGGCCGCCGGTTTTGGTGTGGTGCCAGCGAGCCTCGGCGGAGCCACTAGCGCGCTTGGCCAATCTGGCGTCGGCGCTCTGGCGGCACGCACCCTCACATTGCCCGCACAACTGCTTGGTTTGCAGGCGGGTCCTTCGCTCGGTGTCGGCTACCAGGAAGGTAAATTCAGCGCAGTGCTCACGGCACTACGCTCATTTGGTGCTATTAAGATTTTGTCTAATCCAAGTGTTCAGGTGCGCAACGGTACACCAGCGTTGTTAACGGTCGGTACCAATGCTAGGTTTGTGTCGCGGTCTAGCGTCACACTAAACGTGCCCGGTGGCGGCGCATCGACTACGTCGTCAGATGTGCAAACGGATTCTGTCTTTTCGGGCGTGATGGTCGGTGTGATCCCATTCATCCGCGATGATGGTCAGGTCGAGCTTGTCGTGCATCCGATGCAAACCGAAGTTGAAGCGAAGAGTCTGGCACTAGTCGACATCGGGGCAAACAATAAAATCACCCTGCCTGTGGTGAACTACAAAGGCATGACGACGACACTCAACACCGCCAGCGGCGACACCGTCATGATCGGTGGCTTGATTGATCGGCGCGTCAGTAACGATGATAGGGGTGCGCCAGTCGCTGCCGATATTCCACTTTTCGGCAAGTTGTTTGGCAATCAACGCACCAGCCACGTCAGTCGCGAGCTGGTGATAGTGCTGCGCGTGACGGTTTTGTGAGCCCAACATGAGTCTGATGCACGATGCGTTGCGGGAAATGGAGAAGATGGGGCCGGCAGCCGGGTCTCCTAAACCAACGCCAACGCCAACGTTGACCTACGACACCTCGCCGTCCACAAGAGAACAAGGATCATCTGTAGGCTCGGTGCATCAGCAGGCATTTGTCACGAACTACGCCGCAGCAGGTGCGCATGGCAAGGCCAAGCGTACAACGCTGACACGCGGTGGATGGATGGCGGGCGCATTCCTACTCCTGTGTTTGTTGACCTCCTGGTGGATTTTTGTGCGGCCTGCATCGACGCCAGCGGCGGCGATTGAAACATCATCCGCCAGCGCCAAGTTGGTGATCACTCCTGCCGTAACAACGCCAAGCTCAGCGCTTGCCGCGACGCCCAATACACCGACAACGGTAGAGGCAACAATACCGGCGCTCGCTCCCCCCTCAATGCCAGCCTCGCCTACTCCTGCCCCCATCACTGCCCCGTCATTGCTAGTTGCGCTACAACAGCCAGCGCCTTCCCCGAACGTACAGGCACTAACCAACGCGATGAGCCCGCAAGCGCCTGCCGATACGGCCACGCCGCCGCCGTCGCCGCCACCACCGTCGCCGCCACCACCACCAGTAATTGCAGCGCCTTCCAAACCAATCGCGGTTGCAAGCCTCGGCGTTCAGCGCGCAGTGCTTATCTCAGACGCGGCAACGTTGCGCGATGCTGCGGCGCGCAATGCCACTGTGGCCAACGTGAACCGGCGCTTCAACGCGATTGCACGTGCGATTGAGAAAGGTGATGATGCTGAGGCGAGGACACAGCTCGCGCTGCTGGAACAGGAATTGCCTGCTACTAGCCTCACGCTTTTGCGCGCCCAAGCATGGGTGTTGAGCACCGGCGCAAATGCTGATGTGTCAGCCGTACGGGCGGCTTACACAGCAATTTTGGCGCGGTTGCCGGATGACGAAAACGCGTTGTTGAACCTGTCTGCGCTTGAGCTGAAGGCGGGCAAACTTGATGCCGCGCGAGCGCTGGTGTCAAGCGCGCTGACTGCGAACCCAGATTCATTAGCTGCACGCACCGCGCAACAACGCATCGGCGCTGCTACGCAAATCGCGCAATCGGTCACGCAAAAATGAATAACGTTATCCAAGCACATCATGCGCTGGGTATGACGCGCAACCCGTTCCCGCCAACGCCGGACTCACACAGCTACTTTTACACCGAGGACTTGAGCCGTGACTTTGTCGAAACCTTGCATTGCGTTCGTAGTCGCAAAGGGTTCTTGCTAATTACCGGTGAAGTTGGCTTGGGCAAGAGCACATTTGTACGCAACTTAATTGAAACGCTTAAAGCCGAGGATAGTGCTGTTGCACTGATATTGAATACGTTTTTGCAAGGCGCCGCGCTGCTTGAAGCGATCAACGATGACTTTGGCCTTAAGCCAACCCCGATGAAAAGAAGCATCGATGACCCTGCGACCAATCTTGTCAACCAGCTGGCGCGTCTGAACGCCTATTTGCTTAGCTGCGGGCGAACATCGAAAAATTGTGTAGTCATTGTCGACGACGCGCAAAACCTCAATACCGATAGTTTGGAATTGGTGCGTCTGCTTTGCAATCTGGAAACGATGCAGGAAAAACTGTTGCAGATAGTGTTAGTGGGGCAGCCAGAACTGCTCAACACGCTTTCTCAACCGTCATTGCGGCAGCTAAAGAGCCGCATCTCCAAGCATGTCAAGTTGGCCGGTCTGAGTGCGGCAGACACGGCCGCTTATGTTCAGTTTCGCCTCGGTAAAGCCGGGCATGCGGACGACGCCGTGCCCGTTGAACTGCAACCGACGGCAGCCAACGCACTTTTTGCCGCGACTGCCGGCAATCCGCGGCAGATGAATTTGATCCTCGACCGCTGCCTGTATGGGCTGGTCGCGCGGCAGAGCCGTAGCGTGTCGCTTGATCTGATCAAACTAGCAATCGATGAGACCTCATGGGATATCAACATGGATAGTCCCGCCTACGGTAGCGTTCAGGCTAGCCAGAATCCAGCTGTCCGACCCTGGCGTCGTAGTGCCATGTTTCATATTGGCTCGATGACCATGATGGTGGCAATCCTAGTGGCGACGTTGACCGGGTGGTCGGTGTGGACTCAGGATGCGCTACATCATCAGCTACCGAGGGTTAACGCTACCGCGCCGTCTTGGTACGAATCCGAGGCAGCCGCAACGCCGCCCGTGCAGGCCGAAGCCACACAGCGCGCAATACAGCCTGCACCTCTGCCGACCAGCATCGTTGAGGCAATGTCGGCGACCAACATCCAGACTAGCCTTGGTGAATGCGCCGCGCGCGTTGCGACAAAACCGACCAAGGCGCTGCAAGAATCGCAACGTCAGATGGTGCTGCGGCCTCTTGAGGCAAACGCAATCCAGCGCTACGGCGCGCTGCTACAGACGCGTGGCGTGGCTTGTTTGATGCGACAGGAGAATGTAACCTTCTTGGTGTGGCAGCAAAGCGCATTTAGCGCACAGATGACTGGCGCCCCAGCAAAAAATGCGGTGTTAACACTGCAGCAGAAATTGCACAATCTCGGGCTGCTTGCGACCAACCAAACCGACGGCTGGTTAGGCACGCGTACGCGCGAAGCCCTCAAACAATTTCAGATTCAATACGACTTGCCATCAACTGGCGAGGCAGATGCGCTCACGATTTTGTTGTTGGAGAATTTCTATGCAAACCATACCGTCAATACCTCTCATGTCAGCCGTGCGGCCTAACCAAATAGACTCGACTCGCGTGCCGGACGTTGAGCTTGTCAGTACGGCTATCGTCGCGGTTGGGGCGCGACTCCGCATGGGTGCACATCTTCTACAGCACGGCGTAATAAACCAGTTACAACTGGACTATGCATTACAAAAGAACGCGATAGAAGGCGGGAAAATTGGCCACACGCTGATCGGACACGGGTTGGCTAGCGAATCACAAATATCACGCTTCCTCGCTACCCAGCGTGGCATCGCTTTTGTTGATGTGTCTCGCTTGGCGGCACCGGCGCCAGAAGTATTTTCATTGTTCAATCGTGATTTGTGTATCACGCACAAGTTTTTGCCACGTGCTCGCGTGGACGGGTGTCTCGACGTTGTGTTGGGGGATGGCGAGGTTGAAACGGTAGCCAATTTGGTGCAGCGGCGCACTGGATTGAAGGCCATCTTCACTCAGGGAGAATTCACCCCAGTATTGCAGGCAATACGGCAGCACTTTTACTTTGCCCAACACCCAGTTGAGGATTTGTTCGCGCGCGAGGCGCGACGGCTGGCAGATGACCCGGACATGGCCTATAGCCCGGAAAAAATGCTGAACCACTTGCTACATCTGGCGGTATACCAGCGCGCTACCGATATTCATATCGCGCCTGCCGCGCAAAGCCTGCACATCCTGTTTCGCGTCGACGGTGTGTTGCGTCCGATATTTGCACTGCCGCAGGTACTGGCTCGCTTGCTGGCGTTCATAAAACTATCTGCCGAAATGGACGTCGCTGAGCAGCGCCTGCCTCAAGACGGTAGCTTTACGGCCACTGTTCTGGAGATGCCCTTTACGTTACGGGTTTCAACACTCATTTCAGAGCATGGCGAGCGCATGGTGCTGCGTATACTCGCTGATCGTAGTGAACTTGGCGGGTTAGAGGATTTAGGCTACCGCTCTGATGACGTGGCCCTACTCCGTGAGTTGTTCGCGCGCCCGGCTGGACTGATCTTAATTACCGGTCCCACCGGATCGGGCAAGAGCACCACCTTACACGCGGCTCTGCGGATGCAATCGCTGATTGAGCGCAATGTGGTGACCATTGAAGACCCGATTGAATATAGCGTGCAGGGCGCCTGTCAGACTGAAGTGAACCGGCGTGCTGGCTATGACTTCAGTACCGTAATGCGGCACTTTCTCCGCCACGATCCAGATGTGATGCTCATTGGCGAAATTCGCGATTCAGTCACCGCCGAAGCAGCCTTGGATGCCGCCTCCACTGGGCATCTGGTGCTGTCCACTATGCACGTGGGCTCGGTATTTGGCGTCGTTCCACGCCTGCGCTTGTTGGGTATCGATTCCGAAACCATCGCCGAAAACCTCGTGACCGTAATTAATCAGCGTTTGATTCGGCGCATCTGCCCTCACTGCAAAACGACGCGCGCAAGCAACGCGCGGGAACGGCGTTTTTTTGGTGTTGAATTCCCAGCAATGGTTGAGTACGGTGCGGGGTGCGTTGCTTGTCATGGTAGTGGCTATCTCGGACGTTTGCCGGTTTATGAAATGATTCTGGTTTCACCTGAATTGGCCGATGCGGTGGGCAACGATCTGCCGCGCCAGCAACTTCGTCAGATCGCGACTCAAGCGGGCTACCGTTCGATGCTCGATATGGCACGATGGCGCATTTTGGCGGGTGAAACGACAGTCGAGGAAATCGACCGATCGGTAGGCGGGGCGTTCTTATGAGTGCTATGAACACTTATTGGTATCACGTCATGCTTGCTGACGGCAGCAAGCGGCGCGGGCTGGTGCGGCTGGCGGTGGAGCGAGATTTTTCTGCGCGCATCTGGCTTGAGCGAACGCACGATGCGGTTGTGTTGTCGTTGAAAAAACTACCGAGTTGGGCGGCGGGCGCTCAGGAGATCATATCGCGACCGTTTCGCGAGCGGGTTAGCCATGAAGACCTCGCTGGCTTCCTGCGTGACCTAGCGCTCATGGTTGGTGCCGGTGTGCCAATTCTTGAGGCGCTACGCACTATTGAGTCCGAAGGTGAAATGGGCGAGCAACCCCGTTTAGTCGGGGTTTCTAGAAGTTTGCTTGACGACTTGGGCGCCGGAGCGACGGTGTCAGATGCGTTCGCCCGGCATACCGATGTTTTCCCCGAGAGCGTGTGCAACCTCGTTGCAATCGGCGAAAAATCAGGCAAGCTCGACAAAATGTTATTGGAGGGTGCTGACCACATTGAACGCCTCATCCGTATCAATCGCGATATCCGCACCGCACTCATCTACCCCACATTTGTGTTTGCCACCATTTTCGCGGTCGCCTTGTTCTGGATTTACTACGTCGTTCCCAACATGGCGCAGCTATTCAAGCAATTGAATGCCAAGTTGCCGCCCGTTACCTCAGCGCTGGTGAGCTTTGCCGATTGGATGGTTCGCTACGTATGGTTCGCGCTGCTCATCATAGTCTTGCTTGTCGTCGCTTTTGAGTTTGCGAAGAAGCATGTGCCAGGCATGCGCGCAATGCTATACAACATCGGGCATAAATTGCCTATCGCGCGAACCTTGTTGCGCTCCTCCGGGCTGGCACATGCAACCGAGCATCTGGCGTTGCTTGTTCGTGCCGGAATTGATGTTGTGACCAGTCTGGACATTTTGGGTCGGGCGACAACGAATGCGTTTTATCAGTCGCGCATCCAGATTGTGCGGGATCGCGTTGCACGTGGCGAGCGGATTGCCTCTGCCATGCGCCAGACCGGCGGATTCCCTGCGCTGGTGACGCGAATGGTGGCCGTCGGTGAGGAATCTGGCACGCTGGATAAGCAGCTCAACCACTTAGCTGGTGAATACCGCAGCCGCCTCAACAATTTGGTTGCAACGCTTGGCGAGATTATTAAACCTGCCATCATCATTGTCGCGGGTGCGGTGTTTTTATTTTTGATCGTGGCGCTGTTATTGCCGATCTACGATTTGGTTCGCCAAACCGTCGCCACATCGTTGACCGGCGGATAGGAAATTCATGGAGATCCTCGAATATAGGTCGTCGGACTTGCCGGTCGTGCGCCACGGATCCAGCGCAGTGTACCAACAGCGCGGCTTCACCATCCTTGAGTTGGCAATCGTGCTATCCATTATATTTTTGATTTTGGGCGCGGTGACGATTGGCCGGGATGTTCACCGCAATGCGGCTTATCAACGCATTTCCAGCGACTTCATTCAAGGCTGGATCATTGCCTACGATACGTTCGTGCAGGGTACTGGTCGTATCCCTGGAGATACCGGCGCGACTGGTATCGTTAATGGTGCGCTGGCTACGCCGCTGTGTGGTGCGGCGCTGATTGGCGCGATGCAAGCAGCGGGCATTGAGATGCCAGTAGGACGCACCGAGGGCCAAAATGACCGTGCGGTATTTCTTGATACCAACGGCCTACCCCATGAATTGCAGATTTGCTTCAACAACGTCGTATGGGCCGAGCCTGGCGCGGCGGTAAATACCTACATCGCCGCCAATCGTAATGTGATGGAACTGCGTGGCATGACGCCAGCGTTAGCGTTATTGCTCGATAACCAGATTGATGGCCGACCCGATGCACGCTTTGGTAAGTTCCGCCAGCAGGGTCAACAAAATAATGTCACGCCCTTGCCGGCAACACCAGCCGCAAACAATTGGACGCTGGATGAAACAGTGGCAATCGGGTCTGTAGCCTCCACCACGCTAGACGAATCGCAGGTGGTTGAAGTACTCGGCTTTTTGAAGATGTCACGATAGCGAACCCGACCATCATGCGCACCAAAAAACATAAACAGGCCTCGACTCAACGCCCAACTCAGCGCTCGCGCGTGGCCGGATTTGGTCTGCTCGAGACGCTTCTGTTTGTTTTTATCGTCGGTGCCACACTGATTGTGGGCTATATGTGGCTTAGTGCCACGAAGGAAGTGGAACGCGTCCAGACGCAAACAACGGTTTTGCAACAAGCCAATTTGGCCATTGAGGGCTTTGCCACGGCAAATTTCCGCCTGCCATGTCCTGCCAGTGTTCCTGGTGGCATCGAAGATTGCGCAGGTAGTCGACAGAAGGGCTACGTGCCGTCGAAGACGCTCGGCTTAGACGGCGCTGGTGAGAGTCCCGATCTGGCAGGAATGCGTTACATGGTCAATCGCGGTATCGTCAGCGATTTGGCGGTAGCTTCCAACACCTTTGAACCACTGAAATGGAATGGTAATCTGCACGCCTTTAATCAAATGAGCACGGCAGATTATTGCAGCAACCTTTTACAGGCTAATAGCAATCCGTCCGTTGCGTCGGTCGTCAATAGCGGCGTGGCACAGCCAGTCGCTTTTGCCATTGCGCACCCTAGTGCAGGAGATGCCAACGGTGACGGCGACCTATTTGACGGCTTGAACGGCGGCACGACAGCACAAATGGAGTCGCCTGATCGCAAACCCGTCCGCGGTCAGTATGACGACCAAGTGCTGGTGCGTTTGGCGGGGGATCTCGCGGTCAACAGCAATTGCCTTACCATCATGGCATCACTTAATATGATAGCGCTCGGTGCTGACGTGATGGATGAAGTTAACAGCGCGAAAATCGTCGCGACGGCTACCGCGAGCGTACTGGCGTTAGTCGGCATTGCCAAGACGGCGGCTGGTGTATATAAGGTCGTCAAGGCCATTATCTTGCTCGCGGGATCGGGTGCGACGCTGTCGGCCTCGGTCTCGCTGTTAGCTGGGGCCATCGGAACCTGCGTGGTCTTGGTGGGCTGCGCCGCAATTCCGCAC
>Ga0105049_10000827_pt1 | contig 35043 bp, 31 predicted proteins | sample MAT06_FD_78087 | JGI IMG/M metagenome (GOLD analysis project Ga0105049, IMG submission 78087) | Freshwater microbial communities from Lake Fryxell liftoff mats and glacier meltwater in Antarctica - MAT-06 | ecosystem: Environmental > Aquatic > Freshwater > Ice > Liftoff microbial mat | place...
GCTGCTATTGATAACAAGGCAATGGCCAATGGTTTAGACTTTGGCATCACGTACGTTAAAAGCGCCCAAGCAGCTGCAACACAAAAGCCAATGGAAGAGATATAAACAAATCGTTCATTCATAAACGTACCTACTGGAAATACAATATTGCTTACAATGGATATGGTAAACAGATAAAACAATATTGCAAATGCAGGTATTGATTTTGATTTGATGTTCCTAAGTGCAAAAACACCTAAGCCAACATGGATTAAAAGTGATAAAATGCTCCAGATATTCGTCCAGCCAACCTTAGGAATTGCATAAGGATAATAATCGTGGGTCAAAGGATGAGGAAAAAGCTGTAGTTTTAAATAAACAATCAAGGTGTAAAAAATCGTTGCTAGCTTCTGACCAACATTCATTTCAACAAATGGATTGTTCATCAAATCCGTTATTTTTTCACCATTACTCAGGAAATATCCTATTACTGAATAACGAATCATTAGGTAAACAACTGTTGCTACAACCAGCGGAATCATCACTTTTGTATAATCGGAGGCTTCTGCTTTGTGTGCAATAAATACCGCTAAGGGTATAACTGCCAAGAAGGTAATGGCGTTTTCCTTGGATAATAATCCCAGAAAAAACATGACTCCACTTAATATCAGTGATAAGTTGTCTCGCTTAGCTAAATATTTAAAGGTGAAATATAAACTTCCCAATGCGCCCATTAAGGTCATGATTTCATCCCTTCCCTTTACATTGGCAACAACTTCACTATGGATAGGATGCGCGATAAACAATAAACTGGCAATAAATGGAATATTTAAAAAAGCGTTGTCATCAGATTTCAATGGAAATAAAAGTAGCAATATTCGATAGAGCAATATTCCTGACAGGGCATACAACAGTACATTCATCAAGTGACTCATGAATGGATTCAGTCCCCACATTTGGTGTTCGATGGCAAAAGTCACGATCGAAAGTGGACGATAACGAGCGCCAACAACCAAGTTTTTTTGCTCGCCAAAATAACCTTGCATACTCTCCGTTGACATGATTTTGCCAATACCCGCTATACCTTGTTTGGTAAAATCATTTTTGGTAATCACAATTTGATCATCCAAAACATAATCAAACTTGACCGTGTAGATGTAAAGACCTACACCCAATGCAAAAATGATTGCAATCTGTTGCCAATATTTTGTCCAATAGCCTGATTCCCATGTGTAGGGCTTGCTGAACGTTTGTTTTTTCGAGCTGCTTGGCTTAGGTGCAGGGATATTGCGTTTACTCATCTTCTTTCGAAATTACATTAATAGTAAAAAACTCTTGAACTTTACGGCAAAATTGATAAATAGTTCACATTTATGATAGAAGGAATAATGAATTTTCAATTTATTTGTGTTCATTTTATGAAATTTTCTCTTTCCTTTTTGTTTGACATATACGGATAGAAACATCTGTTTTTCATCATCTTCTGTTCATTAATCTACGGGCATATTCGGAATTTCTGGGTAGCGCCTTCATCAAGATGGCGTGCAAGGCGGCCCAACTCAAGGAGCCCAACAATACACCATAAGCAATGAGCGCGGGATAATGCAATCCCAACAAATGATCAAAAAGGAAAGCATCAATCATACTAATTGCTCCAAATATCATGATGGTTATGCTTACAAACCACCATACCCTAGTAACTCTCTTCAACCAACTTAGCATTACTGCTCTTGCAGCGTCTTCCCCTTGCTGGCTCAATGCATACTTTACAAAACGATATGAAAAATACATATATAGGTTAAACATTAGACCAAATGAGCCAAATTCCAACGCAGAATAGTACTGAGAATAAGCACCATTCCACAGACTGATTTTAATTGCTATTGGGCTTAAAAAAGCAAAGAAATAAAAACTCAAATGACTCAGTGGAAGGATAAAATGTTTAAGATCTTTCCATGAATTTGCCTCGCCATTATACAACTCGCATTTTACAAAAATGAAGTACAAAGGACCCAACCACAAGCCAAAATGCAAGGGAAGAAACAATAAGCTAGGCCAATTCAATAACGGAACAGCTAAACTAGTAAACCACCACAACACAGTACTCCACGCAGCAATAAAAAATAGTGCGTACCACAAGTCAACTGCAGACCATTGCTTGGTTTTATAGATGAAACCAACAAGAACCACCAAAGAATAAATCAATATGCCAATCGAAACAAACAAAAAAACCAATGTTCTCCATTCCTGAGCTTTAAGCCACCCATACATTTGAAGAAGTGCATCCATTTTTTATTTCTTTGCTTGTATCTGAAAGCTGGTTGGCTTTAACTTTACAACTATTGACTTGCTGGTGGGTGTTTGACTCTTATCAGCAAAGCTATTGATTGGGACCAAAACATTTGTTTCAGGAAAATATGCTCCCAAATTTCCTTGGGGAATTGAGTACGCAACAAGCTTGAAGTAGCTCGCTACGCGGGTCTTTTGATCATCTTGTTGAACTATATCAACCCAGTCTCCTTCTTGCATCCCTAGTTTTTGAATATCTTGCCCATTGATCAATACAACTCTTCTTGCATTGAGGATGCCGCGGTATCGATCATCCATTCCATAAATTGTGGTATTAAACTGGTCATGTGTACGGATAGTCATGAGGATAAACTCATCATCCTTTACTTTGATCGTTGAATTCTTATTAATCGTAAATCTTGCCTTTCCTGTAGTTGTTTTATATTGGCCTTCCCTAGCACCGTTGGGGAGATAAAAACCTCCATCATTTCGCACTCTTTTGTTGTAATCTTGAAAGCCTAGTATGGATGCTTCAATCAGTTCTCTGATTTTATCGTAGTCTTTGATCAAATTTAGCCAATCAATCCCTTTTTCAGTACCTATAACTTCATTGGCCAAATGTGCTACAATGGCTGGTTCACTCATACAATATTGTGATGCCGGTTCAATTCTGCCTCTGCTACTTGACACGATACCCATACTGTTCTCAACACTTACAAATTGGGGACCAGCTTCCTGTATATCTATTTCAGTTCTTCCTAAGGCTGGCAATATCAAGGCTTCTTTGCCGGCTATAATGTGGCTTCGGTTGAGCTTGGTGGATATTTGTACTGTTAAATTGCAGTTTTGCATAGCCTCTGCTGTAAATTCGGTATCTGGTGTTGCCGATAGAAAATTTCCACCCATTCCTATGAATACCTTCACTTTGCCTGAATGCATAGCTTCTATTGATTCAATGGTATCCAATCCGTGAACTTGTGGTGGCGTGAAATGGAAAACTTTAGCAAGACTATCTAAAAATCCTTGGCTGGGCTTTTCGTAGATGCCCATGGTGCGATCTCCTTGAACATTGCTATGTCCACGAACAGGGCAGGTTCCTGCTCCTGGCTTTCCAATGGCACCACGTATCAAAAGCAGATTTACTAATTCCTGAATATTATCAACAGCGTTTTTGTGCTGGGTTAGTCCCATTGCCCAACATGCAATCATCTTAGGCCTTGCCGCAATAAGTTCAACTGCTTCCATTACCTGATTGTGGGTGATGCCACAAAGATCAAGTTGTTCTAGATAATTGTATGCTTCTAAGTCTTTTTTGAATTCTTCATATCCATCTGTTGACGCTGTTATGAAATCCTGATCAACTATACTTCTTGGATTATTTTGTTCCTTTTTTAGCAATTGAATCAAAATTGCTTTAAAAAGGGCCACATCGCTATTGACCTTTACTTGAAGGAAAAGATCGCATAATGAAGTGGCTGATCCGAGCAGATCTGATACATGTTGAGGGTTCTTGAAAGCTGTGAGACCTGCTTCTGGCAATGGGTTAATGCTAATTATCTTTGCGCCATTCTTTTTTGCCTTTTGCAGCGCAGACAACATTCGTGGATGGTTGGTCCCGGGATTCTGTCCAACAATTACAATCAGATCTGTTATATAAAAATCCTCCAAGGTCACACTGCCCTTACCTATGCCTGTTGTATAGTTTAATGCAACTCCACTTGATTCATGACACATATTGGAGCAATCGGGCAAATTATTGGTTCCATACATTCGAACAAATAACTGATACAAGAAAGCAGCTTCATTACTGGTTCTTCCAGAGGTATAAAAGGTGGCTTCATCAGGGGAGCTAAGACTTTTAAGGTGCTTACCAATTATGGAATAGGCTTCATTCCACGATATTTCACAATAATGGTCACTTCCGGGAGGCAAATACATTGGGTGCGTAATTCTGCCGCTTTTGCCTATTTTGTAATCCGTCCACTCGCTCATTTCACTCAAAGAGTATTTGCTAAAAAATGCTGGAGTTACCCTTGCCTCCGTCGCTTCCTCCGCAATGGCTTTTACGCCGTTTTCACAATATTCTCCTATTTTTGAACGGTGATCATCAGGGTCCGGCCAAGCGCAACCTGGGCAATCAAAACCTCCCATTTGATTGATACTGAACAGGGTTTTTACACAATTTCCCAATGACATTTGTCCAACAGCATGTTCCAAGGAATGGTAAACTGCTGGCCATCCTGCAGCGTAGCTTTTCATTGATTTTAAGCTGATTTTTTCAACTTCAGGAGGTGGCACGGCATATCTTTTAAACACAGGCATTTGCTTGTTTTTTATTCAGTAATATCTAAAGCTAATGGATTGGGATAAGCGTCCTTGTCTTCATCTACATCTCTCATCTTCAAACATTGAAAATCTTTTTCGATAATCACATGAAGTGGAACCAATCCATAAGCACCATTCTCGATACCCGTCTGATCGGAATTAGCCCATTCTTGAGCCTGATTTGTTGGTATGGTGACTGTAATAGTATTGTTATCAAAGCTTGCAAAAATCTGATTAACACTATCAGTTTTTATTCGATAAGTTAATTCGGCAATGGAACCAAACTCTACGACTTCTTCAACTGAACCCTCATTCGTCAATTGCTTTACCTCCAGTTGAGTCAATCGCAAACGGATGGTGTTTCCTCTAATTCTTAATTTCATGCTTCATAAATACGGGATAAATATACATTCATTCTGAATAAAATCAATCCCTACTTAAAAACACCATGCAACCACATATTGCAACTTTGACATTTGAGCTTGAAAAACAGCTGATTTGGAGTACTATTCTCCTGTAAATACAGCGCTTATGTAGGCTCTGTTCATTCTTGCAATATTCTCAAGCGAGATCTCTTTGGGACATTCAGCTTCACAAGCACCGATGTTTGTGCAATTTCCAAAACCTTCAGCATCCATTTGTTGAACCATATTAAAGGCTCTCCTTGAGGCCTCTGCTTCACCCTGAGGCAATTGATTGAGGTGAGAGACTTTGGCTGCCGTAAACAACATTGCGGAACCATTAGGGCAAGCGGCTACGCAAGCACCACAGCCAATGCATGCGGCTGCATCCATTGCTTTCTCCGCCTTGTGCTTCTCTACTGGCATATTATTCGCATCAGTGGCTTGTCCAGTATTCACACTGATATATCCACCTGAGGCAATGATTCTGTCAAAAGAACTTCTGTCTACTGCTAAATCTTTTACTATTGGGAATGAGCCACTGCGGAATGGTTCTATGTAAATTGTATCATCCTCCTTGAAATTGCGCATGTAGAGTTGACAAGTAGTTGTTCCTTTCAATGGTCCGTGAGGACGGCCATTAATTACCATGCTACACATCCCGCATATTCCCTCTCGACAATCGTGGTCAAAAGCAACTGGATCCCCACCACCTGTGATAATATCATCATTTAGTACATCAATCATTTCAAGAAATGACATATTCGGGTTCGCATCCTTTACTGTATAGTTTTCAAACTTGCCCGATGTGCTCGCATTATTCTGTCTCCAGATTTTTAAATTGATTTTCATATTACTTTATATTTAGTAATTTGATTAAGCATAGCTTCTTACCTGAAGCTTAATATTTTCGTATTCCAACATTTCTTTGTGCAGAATTGGGTCTTTATCTGTATATTCCCATGCTGCTACGTAGGAATAATCATCATCATTTCGTTTGGCTTCACCATTTTCTTCATATTCCGTTCGGAAGTGACCTCCACAAGATTCCTTTCTGTCTAGTGCATCAACAACCATCAGCTCGCCCAATTCAATGAAGTCGGCAACACGCATTGCCTTGTCCAATTCAGGATTAAATTCGTTGATTTTGCCTGGAACTATGACATTGGCATAAAAATCTTCACGCAAGTCTTGAATCATTTTTCTCGCTTTAATCAAGCCAGCTTCATCTCTTGCCATTCCACAATAATCCCACATGATTAATCCAAGCTTTTTGTGAAATTGTTCGACGGTGTGGGTGCCCTTGTTTGCCAAAAAGTGGTGCATTCTGTTATTAACGCTTTGCTCCGCTTCTGCAAATTCAGCAGAATCAGTAGGTATGGTTCCTGTGAATATTTCGTTCGATAAATAATTGCCTATTGTATAAGGTATCACAAAATACCCATCAGCCAAGCCTTGCATCAATGCTGATGCTCCAAGTCTGTTGGCACCGTGGTCACTGAAGTTAGCTTCTCCTAATGAATACAAACCCGGGATGTTGGTCATCAATTCATAATCAACCCATAGGCCACCCATTGTATAGTGAACGGCAGGATATATTCTCATAGGTTGCTTCAAAGGATCTTCGCCAGTAATGTTTTGATACATTGGGAACAATTCACCATAACGTGCCTTAACTACATCTATACCCAATCTTTGAACCGCCGCACCAAAATCCAAATAGACAGCTAGGCCCGTTTGACCTACTCCTCGCCCTTCGTCGCATACTTCCTTAGCGGCTCTGGATGAAATATCACGCGGACTCAAATTACCAAATGATGGGTATTTACGCTCCAAGTAATAATCTCTATCTTCCTCCGCTATTTCATTGGGGTGCTTCTTACAATCCTCCTTTCGCTTTGGCACCCACACACGGCCATCATTTCTGAGGGATTCGCTCATTAGGGTCAACTTACTTTGATATTCACCCGTAACAGGAATACAGGTTGGGTGAATTTGCGTGAAACAAGGATTTGCGAATAATGCTCCTCTTTTATGTGCTTTCCATGCAGCGGTAACGTTGCTACCCATTGCATTGGTAGAAAGGTAGAATACGTTACCATATCCTCCTGAACACAACAAAACAGCATGTGCAGAATGTCTTTCAAGCTCTCCAGTTATGAGGTTTTTGGCTATTATTCCTCTTGCCTTACCATCGATAGTAACGACGTCTTGCATTTCATGTCTTGAATACATTTTGACATTGCCTAAATGAATCTGTCTTTCTAATGCCTGATAAGCTCCCAATAATAACTGCTGACCTGTTTGACCCCTTGCATAAAAGGTTCTACTTACTTGAGCTCCACCAAAAGATCGGTTATCCAACAATCCTCCATATTCTCTGGCAAATGGGACGCCCTGAGCCACACATTGATCGATTATATTTCGGCTGACATCAGCCAATCTGTAAACATTGGCTTCTCTTGACCTAAAATCGCCCCCTTTGATGGTATCATAAAATAAACGGTAAACAGAGTCTCCGTCATTTTTGTAGTTCTTGGCAGCATTAATGCCTCCTTGTGCAGCTATTGAGTGGGCTCGGCGTGGACTGTCTTGAAAGCAAAAGGCCTTAACACTGTAACCCAACTCTGCCAAACTCGCCGCAGCAGACGCTCCAGCTAAGCCCGTTCCTACTACTATGATATCTAGTTTACGTTTATTGGCTGGGTTGACCAATTTTGCATTTTGCTTATAGTTGTTCCACTTTTCAGCCAAAGGGCCTGTTGGAATTTTACTGTTTAGTTTGCTACTCATTTTTCTTGCTTTGTAAAATTAACGAGTGAAATAAAATATTATCGGAATTGCCGCAAATCCCAAAGGAATCAATATACCATATGCTTTGCCTATCCACTCAATTATTGGTGTGTACTTAGGGTGATTTACTCCTAATGATTGAAAAGAAGAACCAAACCCGTGCAACAAATGGAAAGCCAACGCAATCATACTCAAAACATAAATTACAATAACAAATGGCTCTTTGAATTCAGTTGCTACTTGTTGGTACATGTCTTTGACTTGATAATCCAAGCCAGGGTAGGATATCATTGGTAATTCATCGGTGAACTTCATGATGTACCAAAAATCTTTCATGTGAATAAAAAGAAAAATTAAAACCAAAGTTCCCAGCCAAGCCATATTTCTTGCGGAATAAGACGATGTTTTTGTGCTTAGGATAGCATATCGGCCACCACCGCCTGCAGCGCTTTTGTTCTGCTTCCAAAGCAATAATCCTTGGATAGCATGCAATAATATCGTGGCATACAATCCATAAGAGATCGTTTTGATCAAAGGGTTGTGTGTCATGAAATAGGTATATATATTGAATGCCTGGCCACCATCATTGGCCAACAACTGGAAATTACCTATTAAATGTACCAGCAGAAACAGGATCAAAAAAATACCTGTTAAACTCATTATAAGCTTTTTACCTATAGATGAAGTGAGAAATGTACTCAACCAATTCATGTACTTCGTTATTTTTGTGACACAAAAGTATCTGATTATAACATTAAAACCATATTCTAAACAGATTCCAATAGCTTTGGTTTTTTATTTAGAATAAGTCTAAGCACAAAACAATAAGAATACAAGAATGACAAAAGGAGTAGATTTTAAAAATTATCTGGATAGATTCGAAACTGTGGCTCTTCCATTTACCATTGATGAGAGTAATTATAGCATATTGAACGAACGCAATGAGCCTCTTCCCGATATTGTTGCCTCCATGTTTATGACAAGGTTGGGCGAAGATGAGGATGTAGCTGAATATGTTCCTTTTTTTAGGCTTGATGATCACGAGGATGTTTTAGTTTTAGTTCTTTGGCGGGCTGGATTGTTGAGATATGATTATTTGATTTGCACCTATGACAAAAATGGCGGAATCATTGATCAATCCATTATTGCTTCCAGTTTTTATACCTCTGAATCTACTACCAAATCCATTGCAAGGTTTGAAGAAGACGGTTTAATATACAGTATTTCAGCAACTACCGATAATGATAATCCCAACAATTTTGACACCAGCATGAGCAAATCCAGTATCTTTGAAGTATTGCCAAATGGGCAGATTCAACAAACAAAAAATAATGTCTAAGAATAAAAGCAGCAAATTAAGCTCAAAAGACCTTCGAGTCGAGATTATAAAAGTTCAAAACTTATTTCCGGGTAAAGTCCTTTCTGCAGGATTTATCAAAAAACACCTCAATATTGACAACAATAAAGAGTCCATTCGCTATGCACAAGAAAAAATAGCAGAAGGCACTCCAATGGTCGAACCGACTGTAGAAAAACACGAAACCCATTCAAGTCATTTTATCAAAGGCAAGGTAGATATGACCAAAAGGGGCGATGCATTTATTATTTGTGAGGATTATCCTGAAGATATCTTTGTGCAAGGTCGTCGCTTAAGAGGAGCAATGGACAATGATATTGTTGAAGTTCGATTGTCCTCTTCTACCAGATCCAAAAGACCCGAAGGTGAAGTAATCAATGTATTAGAAAGAGGACTTAAAAAAATATTGGGCACGCTTTACTTTAGAAATGGCGTCTACAACATAAAATGTGATTATATAGATTTACCTTTTCCCGTTGTCGTGAATCCCGATCAACTCAATGGGGCTAAACACAAAGAAAGAGTAATAGCCGAAATCATTGAATGGCCTGAAAAACATCAAAAAATAATTTCAGCTCGAATCACCGGCGTTTTAGGAGAAACAGGGAGTATTGATCTTGCTATGACTACCATTTTGGTTGATAATGGCTTTGATATTTCATTCCCGGAAGAGGCTGTAATAGAAACGGAAAAAATGAGCGACAAAATATCAGCTGCTGAACTAAAAGAAAGGCGTGATATGAGAGATGTGCTTACATTTACGATTGATCCAGAAGATGCAAAGGATTTTGACGATGCCATTTCTTATGAGAAGCTTGAGAACGATCAGATAAGAATAGGAATTCATATTGCAGACGTTGCCCACTACGTTCAACCTAATACAGCATTGGATAAAGAGGCATATTTGAGAAGCACAAGTGTTTACCTTACTGACCGGGTTTGCCCTATGCTTCCAGAAAAAATTAGCAATGAATTATGTTCTCTTCGACCCAATGAGGACAAAAGAACCTTTTCGGCAGTTTTTACATTTGATTCGACCTTCAAAATTATTGAACGATGGTTTGGCCGTTCACTGATTCACTCTGACCGTCGTTTTACCTACGAGGAAGCACAAGTGCTTTTAGACAATCCTGAAGGTTCTTGGGGTGAAGTATTACAAGAAGTAGACAAAATTGCCTTGCAACTTCGTAAAAAGCGATTCCAACACGGAGCAATCGCCTTTGAAACCGAAGAGGTGCGTTACAAATTCAATGCGGAGGGAATGCCCGTTTCTGCTTTTGTCAAATCACGACAGGAAGCCAACATGCTTATTGAGGATTTGATGCTATTAGCCAACCGAGAAGTTGCTTCATATATTGCCAGAAAAAGCCGAACTCTGGAAATCCCTTTTGTTTACAGGATTCATGATCAACCTTCCGTTGAAAAATTGGCCGATCTTGCCCTGTTCGCCAAAGATTTGGGTTTTGAATTCAACATGACAAGTCCTAAGGCAATTATTTCATCCTATAATCATTTGGCCGAACAATCACAGAAGAATGAACATCTAAAAATGCTTCAACCTCTTGCTATTCGCACTATGGCTAAGGCGGTCTATTCTACTGTCAATATCGGACATTATGGTCTTGGCTTTCAATTTTACTGCCATTTCACCTCACCCATTCGCAGATATTCTGATGTGCTTACACATCGCATTTTGTTTGATAATCTAAAAGGGAGTAATCGTGTTCCCAAAGAAGAATTAGAACAAAGATGCAAACACATTTCAACCATGGAACGCAAGGCCGTGGTAGCCGAAAGAGAGTCAACCAAATATACTTCCGCTGTTTATATGAACGAGAAAGTTGGACAAATTTTTGAAGGCCATATTTCTGGAATAATTGAACGGGGAATATTTGTGTTGTTGGATGATAGCCTTGCTGAAGGACTAATAGAGTATGATAGCTTGTATGAAAAATTTGATGTGGCTCCACATAGACTAACCGTAACTGGACGAAGAACCAACATAACCTATAGAATGGGAGATCCTGTTTTAGTAAAAATCATGAAAGTGGATATAGAAACGCGTGAAATAGATATGGTCTTGGTTGACAAAGAAGGAAAACTTATGTAAATGGTGTGAACCAACCTGTTACTGATGGCAAATACTTTTGTGACCTATGCGTATAATGGTCAGTTAGCTTGTTGTCAGTTAGCATTATGGAAAGCGATAATATTGAGTTGGCGCATAACCTTTCTTAAATGCTACTTCATGGTTGCGACCAATAGAACTGGATATGCTCGATTTTTGGCTTTTCAATTGATAAACATTCCAGAAGTAATTCGTAAAAATGGCTCTGTTTTTTTCAGTATCTTAACTCATCGAGCATTTCGAAAAGAATTATTTGGCAGGTTTTGCTTTAATCATGCTTTCTGTTTTGGTTGTTTCTAAAGAATGGTGATTATCTCATTAGGTTAATATCTCCGCTGAACAATCTCTTAGTGCCATCAGTATATTCCAACTCAACATGATAGACGAAAACACCAGCATTTGAGTAAACTCCGCCCACCTTTCCATCCCATCCTTGTGAGGGATCATTGATGGCAATTTCAGTTCGTTCGTAAACCAGTCCACCCCATCGATTGAATACCTGAACCCTGGGAATATTTGTAATTTCTTTGGGATCCCCATATACAAACCAGTTGTCATGTAGTCCATCTCCGTTGGGTGAAAATGCATTTGGTATATAGACTCCGAAATCTTTAATAACCCAGATTCTGATGTCATCAAATGCGGCACATCCATTGATATCTTTGACTGATAATCTATACACCTTTGATTCCGTTCCTGTAACTATTGGATACAGACAGTCGGCACAACTTAAATAATCGCCAATATTCCAACTCGCCGTGACTATTTGCTGATCTGGTACATTCAATATAGGGACTATTGGATACAGCGCCCCATATTCAACCGTTACATCAAATGGTAGTTCTACCTTTAGCTCTTGAGCTTGCGGCATTTGGGTAACGAGTTCTAAGGAACATCCGTTTGCATCTACTATCTGTATGGTATAACTATTGGGATTTAAATTCACAAAACTGGGATTGTTTTGGTATGCTCCTTGATTCAACTTGTAACTAAAAGGTGATTGTCCACCTACAATATCTACCACAGTAATTGTTCCCAACGAATTACATCCTGGGGGAACTATATCTAATTGTGCATCACTTGGCACGTTGTCATTTATTTCAACATCTACTGAATCTGTGGCAGAACATCCATTTTGAATAGAAGTCACAGTCATTACATATGTGCCTGCCTTGTCAACGGTCACATTTACATTTGTTGAAGAGGAGGTAATATTTCCATTGGCGCTCGTCCAGATTATTAGACTATTAAGATTGGTTGTGGTGCCTGAAAGGTTTAATTCTATTTCATTACAATCCAGAACTTCATCTGGTCCTGCAGATACAAACGGCGGCAAAGTATCAGAAGAAACAATCAATTGTTCGATTGATTGGCATCCATTGGCAGCATCAGTAATTGTAACGAAATAAGCTCCAGGTTCTGTCACAAGGACAGATGCAATGGTATTTGAAGATACAATATTTCCATCAATTGTGGTCCAAATGTAGGACCAGCCGGACAGAATAGGACTGAGTTCAAGGGCTATTTGTTTTATTATACAAGTCAACAGATCTGGCAAAACCGATTGAGTATTGGGCGCGACTGTGTCAATAAAAATTTGGACTTGGTCTGTTTGTTTGCAACCTGTTAATGGATCGGCAACCAACAAAGTATAAATGCCTGCTTGGCTTACTTGTGGATTTAAACTATTGGCATTTTGTATGTTTTGACCAGCATTGCCTGACCAACTGATATCAACATTGCCGCCTGAATAGGAAAATCCCCCTTGGATAGAAACAGTCATCTTTGTGCAAGTAATTGTTTCATCTAGACCAGCATCCACTATTGGGAGCTCGCCGTTTAATAGAATTTCCTGGGTGAATAATTCGGTGCATCCATTCGTGGTATTTGTAACAATAACTGAATAGAATCCTGGAGCATTGACAAACAATGTCGACTGATTATTAGGATTATTAACTGTACCTCCTGATTTAGACCACAGGTATGTGTAGATTACTGTCGTGTTTACAGGTTCAATTTTGATGGTAGAATTGGGAGATTGACAATCAATGATTGTGGTGCCCGAAAAAATTGCTTGTGGTTTTTCTTTGTCTTCATTTACTGTAACAGCATCAGTTGACGTGCAACCATTTTGGTTGTTTGTTATTGTTAATGTGTACAATCCAGGAGCTGAAACCAGAGGATCAGGAATGTTATTATTCCCAATGATTATACCATTGCTAGTGGACCACACCAAATTGAATTGATTGCCCGTAGAGCTTCCACTTCCATCGAGATTCATTTGTTGATTAATACAGGTCAGCAGCTTGATTGATCCTGCATCTGCAGTTGGTGCCAGAGTATCAATAACCACTATAGATATATCTGTCGATTCACATCCATCATCCGAGTCAACTACCAATAAGGTATAAGAACCAGAGGTTGTAATGTTTATATTTTGACTCAGTCCTATAGTATCTCCTAATGCGTTGGTCCAGATATAACTGATATTAGGGCCTTGTGATGTGTTTGGACCAGATAATATTACACTTTGTATATCGCAAGTCAATTGCTGATCGGGGCCCGCATCAGAAATAGGAAAGTTGGCATCTTGAAAAATAAAAACAGAATCTTTGGCGGAGCATCCATTCCCAATATTTGTAACATTAAGTGCATACCATCCTCCTTTTGCAACGGTAGGAAATAATGTGTTTGCTCCTGATAAAATGTTCCCACCAATACTTGTCCATAAAATTAAACTCAATGAATCTGGTAAATTTTTGATTCCCAATAAATCTGTTTGTGTATCAATACATGTCAGAGTATCTATATTCCCAGCATCAATTATTGGCAATACTTTGTCCTCCGAAACAAGGTAAGATGTTTGAGAAGAGCAACCATCAATTGTGTTTGTAACTATCAGGCTATAAGTTCCTGACTGATTTATCAAAACTGTTAACTTTGAAAGATCAGACACAAAATTGCCATCCAAAGTATTCCATGCAAAAATAAAATTGCTACCTTGATCTGAATTCTCACCACTTAGCATCAAAGTATCGGTTGAACATTTTAGAACTGCGTCGCCCTCAATGATTACTTTTGGCGCAGATGGATCTGCCTTAACTACTAAAGTATCTGTGTAGGAACAACCATTGAGATCGTTGATGACTGTCATAAAATATGTGCCTGCGCCTGAAACGTAGGGATTCAGCTTCTTTTCTAGCGAATCAATCATGCCATTGGTAGTGGTCCACAAAATTTGATAATTTGATAATGGATTACTTACCGAACCCTCTAACCGAATTTGTTTTATTGCGCAAGTAATAACTGTGTCCAATCCAGCATTGATCTCTGGCTTGTTTGTATCTGTAGTAACCACCGTTGATGTTGTTTTGCTGCAAATAATATTTCCATCATTGTAGGTTATAGTTAATATATATGTTCCGGGAGCGCCTGCGAAAATTGAAACATTGTCATTAGGACCTATTATTTTACCATTTATGGTGGTCCATAAGTACTTGATCTCCGCGCCAGATGAGGAGTTGGATCCATCCAAATCTATCACTGTATCCTTGCAGGTCAGGAATTCGGGAGTTTCAATCAATGCCTCCAGTTCAGGCACGAACAAAGACAGGTTCACGGTGCTGTCACATCCCTTCCAGGAATCCAAAACAACTTGATAGTCCCCATCAGCAGAGAAGCTTTGACCGCCTACTGATACTGTCTGACCTTCACAAATACTTAGGTTTAAGTTCGTTTCTTTTTGTGGATTCATCTTTATTGTCACCTCGTCTTCTTTGAGACACGCTTGTTGGATTACAATATCATCTATGACAAAGTCATTACCAAAACCAATACCTGTTGATTCACTAAAGCAAACAGTTATAGAACTGGAACCTCCCGTATTGAATAGATATTCTAGTTTTTCCCATTGACAGGTGTTCGAACTTCCGTCATACGAACCAATTATCGTTCCATTAACACTAACCTGAAGATTGGCTGGGGCGGTCGGAAATACTGTTGCTGTCCAAAAACTAAAAAGATAATACGTGTTTGTAAAAACCGGAATGGTCTGACACCAAATATTAGCTCCTGCTGTTGTACTTCCATCAACTAGCAACATGTTGCCGCTACCTGAAGTATGGTCACCGCAAGGTGCAAACCCCGAATTAAAAAGTTGAGGGTTATTGGTGACTGTTATTGCACCCGGGCCAAAACCTCCAGGCACAGGAAAATAAGTGTACTCGGTAGTAAAACTATTAAATCCATTCTCAAAGCTGCCATTGATAACCGGCAAAAAAGTGTTGGTTCTGCAAATGGTAGTAAGCTTAAAAGTTGTGTTTTGATCCACAAATACCGTTGGATTCAGAATTTCGGGATCACTCAAATCAGTCTCAGGCGTCCAATTAACCCTTACTACTTCGCCAGTTGCGGTACCATTCAATTGAACATTCTCTCCTGGTTCACATATTTCCTGATCCATTCCTGCTGACATATCACAGTTGCAGGTTTGTGAATAACCAAAATTTGCAGAAAATAGGGCCACCAAAAGCGCTCCTAAGTATTTATTTGTCATTTGCTTTCTTTAGTTAATACTTCCATAAAATTTAAACATTTATACTTCAATGATTACCTTTGACCACTATTTGCTGTTTACATCACTCAAATATAACAAAAATGAAAAAAATCTGGATATTGATTTTAGCTGTTCTTGCAATATGGGCAGTTTTCAGCTACAACAGCCTCGTAAAAAATTCAGCCAATGTATCAAAAACTTTCGCTGCAGTAGAAAGTGCATACCAACGCCGAACTGATTTGATTCCAAATTTGGTAAACACTGTAAAGGGTGTAGCAAACTTTGAACAGAAAACATTAACTGACGTAATCAATGCCAGAGCATCTGCCACTCAGACCAAATTAGACCCGAGCAATATGACTCAGGAGGATATGGACAAATTTCAACAAGCTCAATCAGGAGTTGGTGGCGCATTGGGCAGACTGCTTGTAGTGGCTGAAAACTATCCTGTCCTCAAGGCGACAGATAGCTTTAGAGACCTACAAGTGCAATTAGAAGGAACAGAAAACAGGATCAAAGTAGAAAGAGATAATTATAGCAGCGCTGCAGCTGACTTCAACGCAAAGATTAAAAGCTTTCCAACTATTTTGTTCAACATGCTTTTCCGCTTCAAAGAAACTCCTGTGTTTAAGTCAGAAGCTGGTGCAGACAAAGTTCCTACGGTTACATTCTAATGTTAATACTGAATGCTGAACAATCAGAATCTATAAGAGAGGCCATCACCGAAGCAGAGCTTAAAACTTCAGGAGAAATTCGTGTTTTTGTTGAGTCTACATGTCCAGCAGATACTGAATTACGGGCTTGGGAATGTTTTCATGAAATGGGTATGTTTAATACCGGCCTGCGGAATGCTTGCTTGATATATGCTGCTCTTGAAAGTCAAGTATTTTGTATCATTGGCGATGAAGGAATCCACACGGTGGTGGGCCAAGATTTTTGGGACGCTGCTAAAAATAAAATGAAGGCTTGTTTTTCACATGGAGATATTGTCGGCGGGATTACTTCAGGGATTCATGAAGTTGGTTTAGCATTAAAATCTTATTTTCCATTATCAGATAATGATCAAAATGAACTATCGAACGATGTGGTCTTTGGAAAATAAGTTGTTGAAGCTTTTTATTGTGTGTTTGTTTTTAGGCGGTGGCGTATTATCATTTCACGCTCAAAGCTTTCCTAAAAAAGAAAAAAAACTTGTTTACGATGGTGCCTCCATTTTAACTGCCGATCAAGAACAACAACTTGAATACAAGGCGAGAATATTTTACGACAGTTCAGCTGTACAGATAGCTATTGTTACAATCAGCAGCTTAGAGGGATATGATCCAAATGACTATGCCCAAAAGCTTGGAGAGTTTTGGGGCGTTGGGCAATCAGGGACAAACAGTGGTGTGATCCTTTTAGTGGCACCAAATGACCGAAAAGTCAGCATTCAGACTGGGCGCGGGTTAGAAGCAACTCTTCCAGATATAATTACCCAAAGAATTATACAAAATTACATTCTACCTGCTTTCCGGCTTGGTGACTACTACACAGGTATTGATCGTGGCGTTGACAACATCATCCTATATTCCTCGGGGGAATTTGAAGCTCCTAAAAATGGTAAAGGCGCTGGTTGGATTGTCCTAATAGTTTTCATTTGCATGCTTTTGATGATTTTTTTCATGGCAATATACAACAATAAAAGAGGTGGTGGTCGCCAAATAATAACCAATAATGGTGGTGATAGTTGGTGGACGGGAGGAACCTATGGTGGTGGCGGCTGGGGAGGTGGATTTAGTGGTGGCAGCAGCGGCGGGGGCTTTGGTGGTTTTGGTGGTGGTAGTTTTGGTGGTGGTGGCTCAAGTGGTAGTTGGTAGAAAATCTTAACAAAACATTATACTTTTATAACAATCGGGCGTCAATATTAATGACCAATGTAAATATTTTATTAAATAGTGGCAACATTTATGCTCTTTCTTGTATTTAAAGATAACCTTAGTTAAATTTGCACTATCCCGACTTACCATGTACGACATTATACTTAGTTTTGTAACTGCCTTCACATTAACATACTTTGCTATTCCTTCTATCATAAGAGTGGCCTTAGCAAAGAATTTGTGTGATCCACCCAAAGATCGTGGTTCCCATCACAGGTCTATTCCTACTCTTGGAGGTTTGGCAATTTTCGCTGGCACTTTGTTTTCTATTATATTTTGGACGCCCTTCAATGATTTTGGGGAGATGCAATACATTGTCTGCGCTTTCATTATCATCTTTTTAATTGGAGCAAAGGATGATATCATACCAATGGCCCCAAATAAAAAGCTTATTGGACAGCTGTTCGCATGTTTGATTCTTGTTTTTAAAAGCAAGGTTTCCATTTCTGGTTTGTTTGGTATATTGGGTATTTATGCGCTTCCAATTTGGGCCAGTGCGTTATTTAGTGTCTTTATTATCTTAGTAATAATCAATGCTTTTAATTTAATTGATGGTATTAACGGTCTTTCTGCCACAATTGGAATATTAATCACAACCTCCTTGGGTTCATGGTTTCTTTTGGTGCACCATAATGAGTTGGCCATAATTGCTTTTTCCCTTGCAGGCGCGCTTATTGCATTTTTGAACTACAATTTTACGCCTGCTAGAATATTTATGGGAGACACTGGCAGCATGTTAGTCGGATTAACCTGTGCCACTTTGGTTGTTAAATTCATTGAATACCACAATATCAATCCCAACGGACCTTATTCTTTTAAAGCGGCCCCAGCAATTGGTATGGGATTATTGATCTTGCCTCTATTTGATACCTTAAGGGTTTTTGTCAAAAGAAGTTTAGCTGGCAGATCACCGTTTGATGCAGATAGAAATCATATTCACCATATGTTGATTGATTTGGGTTTATCCCATATGCAAGCTACTGGTATCTTGCTTCTAGCCAATATCTTCTTTGTGATAATGGTCGCAACACTCCAAGATTTAGGAAACATGGTCGCAATATCAATAATGTTGTTGGTAGCAACATTGATGACTTCCCTGTTGTTCTATTTCTACAACAAACAAATGACAGCAGAAGAACTCGTTTCAACTACAAAAAAAGAAGATTCCTACTTGGTGGAACAATAATCCTTGAGAGAAGATACAATTCTTGTCCTCTCCCTTAACCTGAAAGTATTACTTTTGTGTTCAATATAAAAACTCAATGGGTATTCTAAAAATTGGGATTACGCTTGGCGACCTGAATGGTATAGGTCCTGAGGTAACGATAAAAGCCTTGACATTTACGAGCGGTCTTAAGTTTGCTCCAATTATTTATGCTTCGAATAAAGCATTGGCGTTTTACAATAACTATTTCAATCTTGAAAAGTTGAACTACAACATCATCCAAGAGCCGAATGAAGCCAAAGCCAATACTATTAACGTTATCAATTGTTGGCAAGAAGAGATTGTAATCACTCCTGGCCAAAAAACAGACATTTCAGGACGTTGCGCTGTTTTAGCTTTAAAAAAGATGATGGAGGATGCTCAGGCAAAAAAACTTGATGCGGTCGTAACTGGACCCATTAATAAAGAAGCCGTCTTCTCGAATGACTTCCCTTACAGGGGACACACTGAATATTTTGCTGCTTTGTTTAATCAAAAACCTTTAATGCTACTTGTAGATGACGGTTTGCGAATAGGTGTGGTGACTGGACATATTCCATTGTCAGAGGTAGCTAGTAAAATTACCAAAGCTCAAATTTTGGAAACAATAAAGATTTTCCAGAAAAGCTTGATTCTGGATTTCGGAATTGATGCACCTAAAATAGCAATACTGGGCCTAAACCCACATGCAGGTGATAGTGGAGTTATAGGGGAGGATGAGAATACCAAAATTGTTCCTGCTATTCGCGAAGCAATGAACCAAAAAATATTTTGTTTTGGGCCATATCCTGCCGATGGATTTTTTGGTTCAAAGGAATTTATGAAATTTGACGGAGTACTTGCAATGTATCACGATCAAGGTTTGATTCCTTTTAAAACACTTGCTTTTGAAACTGGCGTCAACTTCAGCGCCGGATTACCTATAGTAAGAACCTCTCCCGATCATGGAACTGCTTACGATATTGTGGGACATGATGTAGCAAACAGTAGCAGTATGCTTCATGCTATCAGAATGGCCTATGACATAGTCAGATACCGTCAGGAGTTTGCTGAGGATCATGCTAATCCTTTAGTGAAAAAAGAAAGGAACTTTGAAGACGAAATTGTTAGGGACGAACAGTAATTACTCGTTAGGTGCTATCAAGTATTGCCCTTTATAATAGTCTGGCAAAGTGACTACTAGGTCTTCGATATTCGACTGAACTTGTTTTTCTTTTTGTTTCTTAATGAAATTAAAAGTTTGATACACGCACCACGCAAGTGATTGCTCGTCTTCAGATATTTCATCAAAAACATTCAGACTGTATTTTTCTATGAGATCAATCAGGGATTTATCATAAGTCGCCGCCGTTGCATATCCGCATTGCTTTAGTCCAGAAGCCCAGCCTTTGTAATCATCACCCCTCAGTTGAAATAATCTCTTATACCTTGCATTGCCCACAAGAAAATCGCTATGATCAAAGTATGACTCTTCCACGCTGGCATAACTTCTGAAGCAGCTTGGTACCAAATTACCTAAAGTATCCAAATCATCGTCCAGTCTGTAAAACACTTTTCCGAGCCAATTGTCCTTGCACTTAATTCCAAAGTGATTCATGGCACTATCTGCAAGAACTCCCATTCCTGAATTTGACTCAAGAATTCCTTGTGCCAATGTGATACTTGCAGGAATATTATATTTTACCTGATTGTGTACAGCAAATAAATGATATTGTTGGATGTAGTTGGTAACTCTGTTTTGTACCGATTGAGCTTGAGTTGTGGACACAGTCCAAATAAGCATTGAAACAATTATGATTGCCTGTTTCATTTTATATTGTTGTTTATTAATGAATTATGAATATAATATACTTGTATATTAATTCTTTGTTGCATCTGGTTTTAGAAATTTGCATGTATTTCTTTTTTTTTAATGTTCTAACGATTGCTTTGAGGTAATTTTGCTTCATGAAAATGAATAGAACGGTTCTCTTTTTTGTTTTGGTGTTATCCGTCCTCTTAGTGGATCAAACTAGCAAATTTTGGGTTAAAACAAATATGGAATATGGCGACCAGTTTTCTGTTTTGGGTTTAGATTGGGCTTATATTCATTTTGTTGAGAACAATGGTATGGCCTTTGGCTTTAGTTTGGGTGATGGTTTGGGCAAATTGTTTCTCAGCATATTCAGAATTTTGGCTGTTGGTGTTTTGGTTTACTATATTTTTAAATTTATAAAAGAAGAAGCCCCAAGATTATTGGTTGCAAGTTTTTCTTTGATATTGGCTGGAGCTGTTGGCAATATTTTGGATAGTGCCTTTTATGGTTTGCTATTCTCTGAAACACCTTACCATGGTGGCATTGCGGAATTCCTGCCACAAAATGGTGGTTATGCACCTTTCTTATATGGTAAAGTTGTAGATATGCTTTATTTCCCTTTGGTTGAAGGCAACTACCCCAATTGGTTTCCTTGGGTTGGTGGTGAGCACTTTGCATTCTTTAGACCAGTTTTCAATGTGGCTGATGCTGCAATATCTACTGGAATAGGTTTTATTCTGGTGTTTCAGCGAAGATTCTTTAAATAAAGTCTACGCTTTGAGCTTGGATTTCTTTTCTATGCTCTCTACATAATTCCTAACTGCCACTACTGTATTGGCAATACAATCATAGTTGAGGTTATAATAGATGAATTTTCCGTTCCTTGTTGTTTCCAAAACTCCTGCTTCGCGCATTATTTTCAAATGCTGTGATGTGATGGATTGCTCTAGTTTGAGATTGTTATAAATCTTGTTGACATTGATTCTGCCACTTTGATCGATAAACTCAATTATCTTCAAACGAAGGGGGTGTGCAAGTGCGCGTAATATCTCACTTGACACGAACAGCTTTTGGCTGTCTATGTTGACTCTGTTGTTTTTCATGGTTGTTAGATATTTGGTCTCCAAGTATCCTATTGCAAAGTTGATTAATTTTATTCAAATATGCAAATTATAATAATAAAAAATGCTGAGTACCAATGGGTTCTCAGCATTCTTGTTTTAATAACTTTTATTATAGTATAATAAAAGTTAAGATGTATTCTATTCTCATTCTATGATTTAGAATGTCTTTGACTATCCTGCCAGCTCTTCAACCAGTCTGGAAATTTGTGTCAATCTTTCTTTGTCAATAAAATAATAAATGAATTTTCCGTTTCTGTCTGTTGTAACAACACCCGCTCGGCGCAAAATTGCCAAGTGCTGTGAGGCTACAGATTGCTCCAATCGTAACTTGATGTAAATGTCCGTTACGGTCAAGCTATCGGATTCTTCCAAAAGGTCAATGATACTTTGTCTTAATTTATGATTAACTGCTCTAAGCACCAACACGGCCTTACGCAACTCGGCATAATCCAATTCTATATCTGCCTTGCCCTTTTTTAGTATTATTATTTCGTTCTTTTGCTTTCCCATATTTGTGATGTTTGATGCATTATTGATGCTTCAGTATGTATTACCAAAATTGTACCAAAATAACACATTAGCCTTTTTTTATATTTATATACTTGCTGATTATCACGCTAAAATACAGCAATTTTTATTGATATTATTGAATATTAATATAATATTTTTTTCTACTTATCTTTTGCTTTCGTAATATTGGGTGGCTTAATGTAATATGGTATAGCTTGATGGATATCAATAAATACTAGGCTTTGGTGTTTTTTTGTAACTGTTGGGACCATATATCTTGCTTCCGGTATGTATCCGGTATCAATCAATGAAAATTTTTCTACAACTTCCTGTTCAAGCTTGCCAAAGAAATCTCCATTTATCACACAATTATTCAGATCATTTACTTCAAACCAATTTCTATTTATCGTTGCAAATTCTGGTGTTGGCAAAAACCCTTTTGTTTTATTGTAAATTGAACAGAACGCATCCGACCTCCGCGCATCTACCAAAACAACATGTGTATCAATATATGGAAATTCCAAAACACTTAATTCGGTTAAGTATTCAAATGTGCTTGTGTTAATTAATGGCATCTTCAATGCAAAGCACAATCCCTTAGCAACCGTAAGACCCAAACGCAGACCCGTGTAGGAACCAGGGCCAACATTAACTGCTATGGCCTTCAGTTGTGTTAGTTTAATACTGCTCGCTCGCATAAGATCTTGTATCGCAACCGTTATTTTGGAGGAGGCATCTCCTTGTTCCAAATTAATTTGTTCACCTATAATAATACCATCAGCCGTTAAACAAACTGACGCTTTTTGAATAGTGGTTTCAATACAGAGGATTATGTCTTCTTTCATTGGCTGGCTATACGATTCGCTCAGATAACTTATAGATGGTAGGATTTGTGGGAACTGCATCAAGAACAAGACACATTGTTTGTAAATTCAACAAATACATGCCATCTTTAACATCCTCTGAAACATAGATCATTTCCGTTATGGTTCTATTGCTGTATTGTTCTGTGGGATAGTTCCACCAAACTTTATGGCCGGCCATTTCCCCGTCATCCTCCTCCCGATCTACAGAAGGCAAGTCAATTAACAAGTGTTCGATTCCTATTTCACGAAAGGCAAAAAGCAATTCCTTATCAATATAAGGCGGATTGTTTCCTGAATAATCACGAGTTAACTTGCTGCTGTCGTTAGGTATCGTCCTGAGGATCAATGCTTCAATCCCTTTATGTATTTCACTAATATTGCAAGCCATATCATTCAAAACGCTATCTCCGTTAACCTGCTTTAGTGGTTTAACTGTGATAACTTGAGCAACGAAGTGGTGCTTCTTCAAAATATTGTATATGGGAATCTCCGCAGCACTTATATGCCCTAGGCTTTCAGTATGCGTTCCATTTCCATGTGGGTTTATTTTCACGTTCATGAAATTTACTGGCGCTCCCGCTTGAACACTTCCAATAAAATCACCTGATCGAAAGGGTTGTATATCTATGTCTGGGGCAAAGAAACAATTAGGATGTTCTCCTGGCTTAATCGGTATCCCCAATTGTATTGGCTCCTCCAAATTTGCTTCCCATTTTCTGTCTTGAAATAATATTTCAACTTTCATAAAATCAATTTCTAATGTCTTTTCCCCAGTCCAGTTTCTTTCTAATGGTCTGCATAAATCCTGTTTCATTGATTTGCACTATTTTTGCTTTAAAACTGCATTTTTTGATGGCAATTTCATGGGATGCAGTAATTGTTGAAAATCTGGAATCCAATGTACAAAGGAAATTCTCTGCCCTCCCTTCAACATCAAAAGACAAAACACTATTGTCTGATATAACAATTGGCCTGACACTCAAATTATGTGGTGCCACTGGTGTAATAATAAAACAACCAGAATCAGGAAAAACTATTGGCCCGCCACAACTGAGTGAATATCCAGTTGAACCCGTTGGAGTGCTTATGATCAACCCGTCTGCCCAATAGGAATTTAGAAAATCACCATTGATATAAGTATTTATCCTTACCATTGATGAAGTGTCGCGCTTCAGAATTGTACAATCATTTAATGCAAAGTTGACACCATCGAATAATGGATAATTTGATTCCAATTCCAACATCGTACGCTCTTCAATTGTAAATTTACCCAATAACAGAGCTTCAATAGATTCCGATAATTGATTGAATTCAACACTTGCCAAGAATCCTAATCTTCCTAAATTCAATCCCAATATTGGAATTTCTCTGTCCCGTATTTCGGTAATTGCAGACAACATGGTTCCATCTCCTCCTAATGTCAGCATAAAATCTATCTTCTTTGTTCGCAGGTCCTCATAACCATTAAAAATATCAACATCGCCTTCAAGATATATAGCTTCTTTGATTTGATGGTAGAAACTACGGTGGACACTTGTTCTGATTTTATGTTTGGCCAGTTGATCAAAGAGCAACTGGACTTTGTCCTTTTCTTCTTCTTTATAAATCTTGCTGAAAATGACTACATGCATCAGAAAGTAAAGTTAATGTGTAAAAATAAGTCTTTTTCGCCTAAGCGGTTTATGCTATATTCAAGCTGTATCATTTTATCATAAAATGCTACAATTTCAAGCCCAATTCCTCCACCTGGCAGCATTTTGTCATTCAGTTCACTTTTGAACCTTTGTGCCGATGATTGCACATATCCAAGATCAAAATTAGCAGTCAAATACATCTGAACACTTGGTTTTGCCAAAGCTTTAATTGGTGACAACTTTGTTAAGTTCCATTGCTTGTCATGAAATTTGTATTGCACGCTGGTTTTTGACAAACCGTAAAAATCACCATCTATCAGGTAATATTCATATCCCCGAATATAATCATCTGACAATCCTAAGGCTCTATTGTGATAATAATCTACTTTGCTGTGATTGTATGTTTTTGACGATTGGATGGTTTCCGCGATGGTTACCCTAGGTAGGGCTTGATAAAAAAAACGGTACTTGCCGAAAATCGTTGTAGCATTTCGTTGTTCGGAAAATCCTTGTTGTTCTATCCTGAATTCGGCATAAAATCCTTTGGTGGGATGTGGCCTAATATTTCGTGTATCATGAATGATTGCATAAGCAAGTTTTAAGTATCTCATGTTTTTGGGTGCATTATTCAAAAACTCGGGATTAAGTGAATATGCAATTTCTTCATTTGGATTTAATGTAACAAATGCGGCTGTGAATTTTTGGCGGGTAAATAATCCTGGCTGAATATGGAGTCGTATCCCGAAGTCAGTTTTTACTAAAAGGGTAGAATCTGAGAACCATCTGAGTTGTTTGTTCTTTTCCTCTGTATCGTAAGGCATTTCAACTGCATGCAGGTATTTGAAATAACTGCTTAAGCCCCATGTTTTTTTTTTGTTACAATATGGATAAGTATATTCAACTTCAACCTTATCATGAAATCCGAATTGTAATGATGCTTCCAAGTAATCCCTGTGCCCAGTCATATTATTGTAATAGAACTTCAGTGCTCCATTTATTCTAGAGAGTGAATAATCATACTCCCGGGCCCAAATATTAAAGTTTCTATCTACCAGTTCCAAATATGGAATAACATAAATGGGCCATGCTTCTTCAACATAAACCCTCAAACGGTACTCGGATGAATCTTTATTTAATGGAAATAATTCGCACAATACGTCGGAGAAGAGTCCGCTGTTCATCAACATAAAGCGTTGTGTTTCCAAAAACTCCTTTTGCTGTGAAGTATATATTGTGTCTCCTATTTTTGCTGGAAGTTCTCTTCTTATGGTATTTTGAAATGTCCTTTTGTGCCCTTCGATGACTATTTCCTCAATTGTTGCGTTTTGTGCACAAAGATCTAATGGCCCAATACTTAGGCCACACAATAAACATATCGTTATGTATTGCGGAAATCTCTTTATCAGGCTGATGTTTCTAAAATTAAGGACTTTTTATACGCTAAGGTAGGACATTAGTCCATCATAGTGTTCTTTGAGGTTGTCATCATAGTTGGTTTCATTGAAAGAAGCTTTAATGAGGTAGCCATGACGTTCTAACGCAGAAATGATTGCTGATATTTTTTGGGTGTTGATCTTTAAAACAACCTCCATCATTTCATCTTGCTGATTATTGGTAATTAACGTACTCAATATTTGAGCGTTTTCATTTTCGATACATCTTGATATGTCTGCCAGAGAATAATCTTGACGGCGCATTTCGAGAACTACTATTGATCCCGGTTCTATTATTGAATCCGTTCCGGCTATGTATTGCATCAAACTCTCTTGTGTAATGGAACCCAAATAAATAAGGTTCTCCTGCGATACGACAGGTATCAAGGTCAAATTATGATCAGCAACGTGCTTCAGTACCTCAAACACATGGTCGCCCTCTTCTACATACTTACCAGCAAGACCGAGCATATTTTCTTCCTCCAGCAATTTACCTTTCCTGTCTTGAATACTGTCTTCAGACACAAGACCAATTAACACATTGTCTTGAATAACTGGCAACTGCCTTACCATAAACATAGACATCTCCGCCAAAATAGAATCAATCTTATCTCCTATTTTGACTGGAATGATGTTTTTTACAATTAAATCTTTCGCTAGCATTATGATATGTTTCCCTTTTAAAGTAAGACGTTTAAAATGCTTTTAAGGTTTTGGAATTTTGTTATACTAATGTTAATTCAAAACTAGTGCCTAATTTCGACCAAGAAGGTCTATTCGTTTTTTTTCATAGTCTTCGGAGTCAATTATTCCATTTTCTTTGGCTTCGCGCAATATTCTAAGCTGTTCCAATAAATCAGCTTTGTCATCATCCATCTCTGTAATCCGGTCCTCTACAATTGTTGCGTTTCTCCACTCTGTATATTCGGGGGTTGTCCTTATAAAGGCCAAGCCATCATGTTTAGTGATATTTGAATGGTCCGCATAGCCCAAACTTACTGCTTGATCCAAATGAAAAATGCTCTTCTCTATTTCTTCTAACATTGAATATGTGCAGGCTAGGTTAAAATTAACTCTATTGTCAAAGGGTATTAAGGCATAAGCTTTTTCAAAATATTCCTTTGCCTGCTGATAATCGTATTGTTTATATGCTGCTATGCCTTCTCCAAGGTATAGATTACCTTGTTCACTGTTCTGCTTGCTTTCCAATATTCTTTTTTTACCCAAATAGCTGTCACTGGAAGAATCTGATTTGGGTTGCTTGGTTGATTTTAAGAGTTTGATTCCCTCTGTTACGCCCATTATGAATAAAATGAATATGACAAGTTTCCAACCGAATACATAGGCTAAATAAAAAGCAATGGCTCTAAAGAATCCGTTTTTAAAATCACCTGTATAAAATTTATGTGCTCCCGTATAGCCAAAAAATAGCGCAAGAATACCTGCTACTTTGGGATTATAATTTTCATTCACTTACTTGTCTTTTGATTTTTACTGCCAACACGGTTAAGTCATCTGTATATTCTTGTTCCTCCTTATATTTTCCGATGGTGTCTTCTATAACTAATATCAAATCGTTGGCTGTTGAATTCCAGTTATTCGTAAATACCTCTAATATACTTTCGGATGAGAAAAAATCTCCATTATTGTTGACCAGGTCAGTAATGCCGTCCGTAAAGCATAACATGGTGCAAGCTTCTTGGAAAAGAATTGTTTCTGATTCTAAAAATGGCAGATGTTCAAAGGTTCCCAAAAGTGTTGTTCCTTCTGTTAATTCCTTGATTTTTCCATCACAATTAATTAGTGGTGGTGTATGTCCGGCGTTGATGTATTCTACTGTTCCTGCTTTTGCGTCAATTTTTGCAATGAAAAAGGTGATGTATTTATCACCACGAGAAGCTCTAAATACTGACTGGTTTAGGTTTTTTATCAAATTTTTTAGGTTTTTCTCGTATTGTATGAAAGCGTGCATACTGGCTTGAAAATTTGCCATGAGCATTGCGGCGGCCAAGCCTTTGCCTGAAATATCGCCTATACAAATGGTCATTTCATGTGGGCTATGCTGGATACAATCGTAATAGTCTCCTCCTATTCCAATGTGCGGCCAATAAATACTTGCTGATTGAAATGTGGGATGATTCGGCAGATTATCTGGTATTAATAATCGTTGGACATCGCTCGCCAATTGCATTTCATGATTCAGCTTTTCTTGTTCTACGTGCCTTTTAAACAATCTTTTGTTTTCAACTGCAACAGTAATGATATTGGTAATGGTGGAAATAAACCGTATCAAGTCATAAGGTTCATGGCGTGAATCAGATTCACCAATCAATACCAAAGCTATGGGTTCTGCCTTATGCAACACCGGAACGATAAAATCAAACTGCCTAAGGCCAGGTAGCTTTATATCTGCTGTACTACTTAATTTATTAATCTGTGATAAATATGTAATACACTCATTATCAATTGTTTCTGGATCAATATCGTTAGCAATATTGCACTGCCAACCATCTTCGCGCTTGATCATGAGCGCCATTCTCTTAATTCCTAATTCCCAATTGAGAAATCGAGCATACATTTTATAAAGATCGGGCTCCTTTATATTGTTATTAATTGCTTGGGTGATAGACATCAAGCCATTCAATTGCAAAGTCTTGAGCATATTTTCGTTTTCAAGACGATCCAACCTTCCTTTATCAGTTAATATTGCATCTTTTTGTGTCATACTAATGCTTGTACTCATCAAATGTATAACAAAGATTCTTAACTAAGTTTCTTTCAGCCTAACATCTGATCTATCTCGCCATTCATTCCCAATCAAATTTACAGTTAATATTAATATTACAATTGCAAGCGCAGGTATTAATGCTGGTGAATAATATCCAGCAGTTACATAACCATAATTCTCATTGAGCATATTTCCCCATGATGGCATAGGCGGCTGAACACCGAATCCCAAATAGCTTAAACCAGCCTCTAATATTATGGCTGTAGCAAAATTATTGCTCACCATAACCAAAACTGGTCCCGTTAACATGGGCAAAATGTGATGAATTAATATTCTGGTATTGGAGTATCCCAAATTTTTGGCCGCTTCTACAAAGTTCATTTCACGCAAGGAAAACACTTGTGCTCTTACCAATCTTGCAACTTCTACCCACAAGGTCAAACCAACAGCAATATAAATAACTTGAACGCCTCTACCTATCGCCATGACTATAGCAAAAACTAAAAGCAAGGTAGGAATTGACCATATTGTGTTCACCAAATACATGACAATTTTATCTGCAATTCCTCCATAGTATCCTGCTACTATACCTAAGCTCACACCAATAATGATAGACAACATTGCTGCCAAGAATCCCACAGTCAATGATATTCGAGCTCCAATGGCAACTCTACTGAAAACACATCTTCCAAAAACATCTGCGCCAAAGGGATATTTGAGTTTTCGAATATGCACTTTGCTCCAATTATTCCAAGAGGAGGAAGAAGATATTCCTAACTCTCTATTGCTTACAAAAATTGTATCAAACAAGATAGTCTTGCCTTCCAATGTCCTAATATGCTTAAGCTTAATCCCCTCCTTTTCTTTGGACAGTATTTTGACGAAAGGGATAATTTTTTCAACCTTATCCTTCCCATTGAGATATGCAGAGAAGTTGTTTGATTCTCTCTCAGATATAAAAATGGCATTACAAGAGAAACCCATTGGTGCAAAAGACAATTCATTAACTTGTGTATTACCTTCTTTGGTTTTATCCGGTGCAATGACATAGCAAGCCAATGCCGTGAATATATATAATCCAGCAATCAAATAAAGTATCTTTATTGTAATGTTACTTTTGTACATTGTTATTCACACCAACGGGCTTCTGTTTGGGTTAATTTTGTTAAAATGAAACTGCTTTTCATACATGGTTTTGGATTGACCACACAAATATGGAAATATGCAACGGAATATTTGAAAGAAATTCCTATTTCTATTTTGGACTTACCAGGTTATCCATACTCTGATGTAGAGAATTATGAGACGTTTGAACAATACACTAGTTGGTTAAACGATAGTATTGCTGAACCCACTGTTCTTGTTTGTCATAGTATGGCTGGGTATATTGCACTTGAAAGTTTAAAGTATAAGAACAAAAATATTTGTGGCCTGGCCCTTGTTCACAGTCATCCATTTGCTGATTCGGAATCCAAAAAAGTACAGAGACAAAAAACAGCTGAATTCATCAATAACAATGGAACACGGCTATTTGTAAAATCCTTTATTCCTAATCTTTTTTATGATCAAAAAAATAATGAGATAAACGAACAAATAACATATTCTGGGAATATCAATTCGCTTAGCTTGTCCAGTAATTCTGTTGCGATGTCAAACAGGTTTGATCATTCTCTTAGCTTAGAAAGCATTGAAGTGCCGATAAGTTTTATATTAGGAAAACATGATCGTTTATTTAATTACCAAGACTTGCTAAAGTTTGGTTTGCTGGCTTCGGTTGTCCAGATAAATATATTTTCCAAATCAGCGCATATGGCTATGTTAGAAGAGCCAAAGATATTTTATGATGAAGTTGTTTTGTTTTACAAGATTTGTATTGGTTTAGCTTAATTTATTGTTGTTCTTGTGTCGTTCAGCATCTCTGAATGTTTTTTTGGTAAGATTTTTTTCTATGGCTTGTTCTAAATCTATCCCTGTTTGATTTGCTAAGCACATCAAAACAAATAATATATCAGCCATTTCATCTGCCAAGTCATTGTGGTCTTTTTCCTGACCAGGCTTGAAAGATTGCTCACCATATAATCTTGCCATGATACTGCTAACTTCACCCACCTCTTCATTCAGAATTGCGGTATTGGTCAAAGGATCAAAATATCTAATACCGTGTTGTTTGATCCAATCATCTACTCTTGATTGTAATTCTGTGATATTCATTTGTTAATTTTTACTATCTATGATTACTGTAACTGGTCCATCATTTACCAATGATATTTGCATATCCGCACCGAAAACACCTGTTTTTATCTTCTGACCCATAAGTCTAGTTAGTAATTCTATGAATAATTGGTACAGTGGTACAGCTTTATCAGGTGTTGCAGATTCAATGAAAGAAGGTCTATTTCCTCTCTTGGTATCTGCATATAGGGTAAACTGGGATACCAATAATATTTGGCCATCTATATCAGTTAACGAAAGATTCATTTTGCCACTCTCATCTGGAAACACACGCAGATTCATGAGTTTCTTAACCAAGTATTCTACATCTTGTTTGGTATCGTCATTGTGAATGCCCAACAGAACAAGAAAGCCTCTTTGTATTTCTGAAACTGTTCCTTGCTGAATGAGTACAGATGCTGAAAGGACTCTTTGAATGACAATTTTCATATTTAATTAATTTATGTAATATGAACTACCAACATGGCAATAACTCTTGGGCCTAATTCATTGCAATATATAAAGTAATTTATCAACAATACCTTGTTGAATTGCTAATGTATTTTGTGAGTTTGAACATGGATACCAACAATGTATGGTCCAAGATTACTGAACATGTTAATAACCATGACTCTAAGCTTAAGTTTGATACGGTTTGTACAGCATCCATCAACAAAACGAATTGAGAAAGTTATTATAAACATAATTATAAACACACTGTTTATAAAGCTAATAGTCTCAAGCTTTATAATGGTTTTTACTTGGTATGAATATGTTGGTATGAATGGCTAGAATGTGAATTTATGGCAATCCTAGGTTTTAGCAGTTTTATTATCAACAAACCAACATGGATAATAATAGGTGTATCTTTTTATATACTTAATTTAAAATTCATATAATTAATACATACATTTTTCTGTGTTCAGCTTGAGACCAAAAAAATCTATAATTTTGTGACATATTCAATTTGATTATGAAAAGTGAAATAAGCCCCTGGATATCAAGATGGCTTTTGGCGGGAATTGTTATGGTGTTTTTTCAGATATTGTTGGGTGGTATCACCCGTCTGACTGGTTCTGGTTTGAGTATTACTAAATGGGAAATTGTAACTGGTACTCTTCCACCAGTTAATGATGATAGTTGGAACGAAGAGTTTGATAAGTATAAGCTTACGCCACAATACCAGAAAATCAACGCTGGGATGAATTTGTCGGACTTTAAGTTTATCTTTTTTTGGGAATATTTTCACAGGCTTTGGGCAAGGTTAATAGGGTTTGTTTTTGTTCTTCCGCTTTGTGTTTTTCTTTTGAGAGGAATGGTTTCAAAAGGATTACTCAAGAAATTGGGCATACTGTTTGTTCTAGGTGTTTCAGTTGCAAGCATGGGATGGATAATGGTAGCCAGCGGCCTAATTAATCGCCCTTGGGTAAATGCCTATAAACTATCGCTTCATTTAGGTCTGGCTATAATTGTTTGGTCTTATTTGTTATGGATATATTTATCAGTGTCCGATTTGCAGGAAAGAAGAAGTAATAGGTCGTCATTGTTTTTTTACTTAGTTCTTTTTTGTTTTGTACAAGTACTTTTGGGAGGTGTGATGTCTGGTATGAAAGCCGGATTATTATATCCCACTTGGCCTAAGATGGGTAATGAATGGTTTCCGTCGGTGTTATTGGAAAAGGATAACTGGTCGCTAGATCATTTTGTCCAATATGATAAGTATGTTACCTTAGCTGCTTTGACACAATTTGTACACAGAACTGTTGCCTATGTTTTGGCCTTGTTGATATTCTATGTTTTTTTTAGGAAAGTCAACAAGTCTATTTATGTTGGTTTATCTGTTAGCGCAACTTATAGCCCTGTTGTATTGGTTTTGGTACAAATAGTTTTAGGAATATTGACTGTTATTAACTGTACGGGATCTATTCCACTGCTTTGGGGTGTTTTGCATCAAGGCACAGGAGTGCTACTTTTAGGTTCTTTAATTATTACGTGGTATTATAGTAGTGATGTTGATAAAGCTGTTAGTAAACTATAATTTTGTTGATAACTATTGTTTTTCTTCACAAGATTTTATCTAAAACATGTTAAATGTTTTATGTTTGATAGGATTGTATATATTTGCACTGCACATAGGTTAAAATAGCGTATGAATTATCCATTAATAGAGGAAGGTAAGTTTAAATATATTGAGACGAAAGGTGGTAAGGAGAATCTTTTGTTGTTGCATGGGCTGTTTGGAGCCTTGTCTAATTTCGGTGGTATCATAGAGTGTTTCCATAATAAATACAATGTGATTGTTCCAATCTTACCAATTATGGACTTACCTATTTTAAAAGTAAGTGTAGGTGGATTGGTTGACCATATCGTTGATTTTGTTGAGTACAAAGGATACGACAAAGTTCATGTGTTAGGAAATAGTTTGGGCGGTCATGTAGCCATACTTTATGCTTTACAAAAACCTGACAGGATAGGTACAATAACCCTAGCCGGAAGTAGTGGATTATTTGAAAGTGCCATGGGCAGTACTTTTCCAAAGAGAGGAGATTACGATTATATCACAAAGAAAACTCAAGATACCTTTTACGATCCTGCTACTGCAACTAAGGAATTAATAGATGAGGTGTTTGAAGTTACTAATGATAGATTAAAAGCGATAAGGATAGTTGCAACATCAAAGTCAGCAGTGAGACAAAACTTAGGTGATAGGATTCATCTATTGTCAGCGCCGACATTGTTGGTATGGGGTAGACAAGATCAGGTTACCCCAGCTTTTGTAGGGGACAAATTTCATGAACTTATTAAAGATTCTGAATTGCATTTTATTGATAAGTGTGGACATGCACCAATGATGGAACGACCTATAGAATTTAATGTGATATTGGAGGAATTTTTGGCCAAGCACAAATCCAGCTAAATGTTTCACGTGAAACATTAATCACAGCGACAGATCTATAGCTAAAAACAATAGGAAGATCTTAGGTTATTTTTGTTGGCTAACCCAACCTTTAGTTTTATCAAGTCCGAGTACTTAACGTTACTCAGACACTTTTTACGAAAAGCTAAAAACTCATTATTCTTTTATTAACAAACCGTTGTGACTATTTAACGGTGTTTGAAGGTATATACTTGTACCTTTGCGCTCGGTTTCAATAACCTATTTATGCAAAAAATCAGAAACATAGCAATTATTGCTCACGTCGACCACGGAAAAACTACATTAGTAGATAAATTGCTACTCGCCGGTAAATTGTTTAAGGACCATGAAAAGCCAGGGGAGCTTATAATGGACAGCAATGATCTAGAGAAAGAAAGAGGAATAACGATCCTTGCCAAAAATGTAGCAGTGCGCTACAAGGATTACAAGATTAACATCATTGATACGCCTGGTCACAGTGACTTTGGTGGAGAAGTTGAACGTGTATTAAACATGGCTGAAGGTGTCATTCTTTTGGTTGACGCATTTGAGGGGCCCATGCCTCAAACACGTTTTGTTTTGTCCAAAGCCTTAGCACTGGGATTAAAACCTATTGTGGTTGTGAATAAAGTGGACAAAGAAAATTGCACTCCTGATGAAGTCCATGAGCAAGTATTTGATCTCATGTACTCATTGGACGCCAATGAACAGCAACTAGACTTCCCAGTAATTTTTGGTTCTGCCAAGCAAAACTGGATGTCTCATGATTGGAGAAACAAAACTGAAGATATCCTAATTCTTTTGGACGATATCATAAAATACATTCCTGCCCCAAATGTGTCGGAGGGAACACCTCAACTATTGGTAACAAGTTTGGA
>Ga0105049_10000833_pt1 | contig 34961 bp, 30 predicted proteins | sample MAT06_FD_78087 | JGI IMG/M metagenome (GOLD analysis project Ga0105049, IMG submission 78087) | Freshwater microbial communities from Lake Fryxell liftoff mats and glacier meltwater in Antarctica - MAT-06 | ecosystem: Environmental > Aquatic > Freshwater > Ice > Liftoff microbial mat | place...
CAAATGTAGCGGCAAAAGAAACTCTGCGGTATTTCTTGAATGACAAAACAGGTATCTATCCCTGCCATTTTTAGCAAGACACGGTTCCTTATTTAACAAACGCCGCTGTTTGATTTTTACTTTAACAAAACCTTACGCAATACACGTTAATCTTTTTATGCAAATCCAATTCTGATAAAAAGAGCGGCTGCAAAATCCGTTTCCAACATAATATGAAAAAGCAACTTCTACTCTTAGTCGTTACCGTTAGTTCGCTGTACAGCTCAGCGCAAATAAATCCGCAATTTTCTGTAAAAGCCGGATTGGCCTCTTCTGGTATAAGGGGCGAAGCTGCCAGTAATTTGAACAACCTCCTCGATTTTACCGATGGTATGGTGACCACTCAAAATAGAACGGGGTTTTTTGCCGGGGTATCTGTAGGGATTCCTCTGAATGCGCAAATTACGGTAGAGCCAGGCATTTATTATACACAAAAAGGGTACGAGCTCCGTGGCGAATTAGGCTTGAAGGGCATTGAATTTTTGGGCGCCAACGCCAGTGCCAGACTGCAATCAGATTATATTGATGTGCCTATATTGCTGAAAGCCAATTTGGGTGGCGGATTAAAAATATTTGCTGGTCCCCAGGTTTCTTACCTTGCCAGCTCTAATCTAAAAACCAGTGCAGGTTTACTTGGTTTTAACTTGTTCACCAGTTCCATTGATGCGGGCAATCAATTCAACAAATGGGACCTGGGCGTTACAGGTGGTATCTCTTACGAATTTAAAAATGGATTTAGCGTCTCTGGTGCATACGACCATGGACTTACCAGAATAGATGCTAACAACCGTGTAAACGGTTACAATAACAGCATTAAAGTTGGCGTAGGCATCCGATTTTAACGGACAAGCAATCTGAACCCATCAAACCGGGCATTGCAGCAGCAATGCCCATTTTTTTGGATCATAGAAATAGGAATTCCGTAACATCGAATGCCCTAACTTAGTGCCACCATTATATTTTTTTGTAGCATGAAACTATTATTTACACTGCTTTGTGGCCTTCTTTTACAAGGATCGATCGTTGCTCAAAGTATATCGGAAAAATTAAAAGCCGCCGCAGGCCAATTGGCTGTTTTAGATCAACAGCGCGAATTACTTGGAGCAACTTTAGAGCAATTAAAATTGCAAAAAATAATAGAAGACCTTCAACAAGTTGGGCTACCAGCTTTGCAGGCACAAGACCAACTAGTACCACACGCAGCCATGGTATTGGCATATGCCGAACAATTTGAACAAGCCAGGTGGGTGGCACACATGATTACCCAAGACGTAACCAAAGGAACTGTATTTAGAACAAACGATTTTAGGGTAGATGAAAAAGTAACCACCGGAAGTGCAGTGGAAGAAGATTATTTTTTGAAAAAATTAAAAGCAGACAGCAGCTTTGAGTATGACGGTTTTGGATACGACAGAGGCCATTTGGCGCCATCAGCAGATTTTAGATGGAGCAAAACCGCCTTGTCTGAATCCTACTACTATTCTAACATGAGTCCGCAACTGGCGGCTTTCAACCGCGGATCCTGGGGCGAACTGGAAGATGCCATCAGAGGGTATCTGTATAGAAATAACAACACTTCGTTGTACGTATTAACAGGTCCGGTTTTAACGTCGGATTTGCCTACCGTGCCCCGCGCTAAAAATAAGGTGGCAGTACCCCGTCAATATTGGAAAGTAGTGGTAGACCTTACCAATAAAAAAGGCATTGGATTTTTGATGCCCAACGAAAACATTACAAAAGTATTGGGCACATTTGCAGTGCCTATCAATGATATTGAAAAATTAACCGGACTTAACTTTTTTAATAAACTGCCCGAAGCGCTGCAGGAAGAATTGGAAAGCCAGCGCAGTATCAATGACTGGCTGCCTATCGAAAACAACCAAGACGTAAATCCTTTAGAACAAGAAACGCTGCCTCGGAATCATTTTAATACCACCGTAGCCCAACAATGGATGGGCAACAACAAAGAAATTACGGTCTGTGGAACGGTGGTTGGAGCCAGATTGAGCAGGGCTGGCAATGTGCTGATCAATCTCGACAAAGCCTTTCCCAATCAGGTGTTTACCGTATTTGTAAAAAAAGAAGACATCCTTAATTTTAATTATGATCTCACAGAAGTATTGAAAAACAAAGTAATTTTTGTGAGGGGCAAAGTAATTGACCAAGGCGGCACCGCTACCATGTACATCGGCAATCAAAATGCAGTTAGTATTCAGGATTAGATGGGAGGCTTTTCATTCAGCCAGTTTATGGGATACTCTTTTGATGTAGCCCAACGTCATGAACACTATCAACCATATTAATATCGAATGGGTATCTAAAACACTAGCCATCCCGTTATACTGAAAAGTGAATTCCATTCGCACCGCCTCATTGGTTTTATTAGCAGAAGGTAATTCCATAGCGGAAGCAACCGGGTGATTGGCAGTAAACTTTTGTTGAATCAATGATGCAATGGTAGCCGCAATTTGTTTTTGGTAAAACTGTGCTGGTTCTTGTATTTCGCCCATAGGCTCGATGCCGGGCCCCATCAACGCCATCCATGTTTCGCTGCTACCACCTCTAACCATACCGTGCGAATGCCAGGTACCGGGTTTGTTGCCTCTTCCATGATCGGTGGTAATAACAAATATGCTGTTGTTTCGATAAAAAGAATCTGTTTGAACATAGTACCAAAGTGATGCAATCATTTGATCTACTTGATTAATGTGCTGCAAGTATTGATCGTATTTTTTTTGATGACCAAACTCATCCGTTTCTCCAAAGCCCAGCATCATTACTTTGGGGTGATGTTGCCCGAGGTAATGTTTTGCATTTAAAAAAGTGAGCTGATCGTGCCGGGTACCTGTTTTGTTTTGAATGCCATCTTGTACACTATTGATAAGCTCGAATGTGGGCGTACTGGGCTCCATATTTTCAAACCCACTGTTTACAGAAATATTACTTCTTGATTCGTTTATGATGGCTGGAAAAACATCCCAGGAACTAAAAGCTACTACTGCATTTTTGTATGCTGGTTGTTGCTGCAAAAATTCGAGCAGGTTGCTGTTTCGATTGAGGCTAGGTTTGTTTTTTAGGATGAATGGATCGGCATAACCGGTAATAATTTCATTGTAACCGGGATAGGAGATGTTGTAGGGATTGCTCACGTTCATCTTATTGCCATACAACCTGTTTCCATGCAATTGTCCTTTACTGGCTATGGTGCGCCAGAAGAAAGGCATCAGCTTTTCTTTGCGCTCCATCGCAGTGGTTCCACCAAACATATCAAAGGTTAAACTGCTGTCTTGTACAAACTGGTTGTTGCGGATGATGCGTTGATCGGCCCCGTTAAAAACTTCTTGCCAGCGCACACCGTCGATAGTGATAATAAACACATTGGGAACTGGCAGTGTAGGCTGTGCCTGTAAACAAAAAACACCATGTGACAGAAGCAGGCAAAAAACAAAAGATTTCATATGGAAACGTTTTGTAAAGTAACTACAGTTGTTTAACCCCAATGTTATGTGCAGATTAAGTTATTATTAACCTAGAAAAACTAAAAAAATAGCGGGGTTCTCCTTCAACAAGTTGATCAAAACTCCTCTGAAAACCCTTATTTTGCTGCTCAACTCTAAAAACGTGTTCGGGTTATGGTAATAAAAGGAAGGATTTCGGTAATAATGGCTGTGTACAACACAGCTTTCCCCATCGTTAAAAGAGCGATTGACTCTGTATTGGCACAAGATTATTCCAATGTAGAACTAATCATTGTAGATGACGGTAGCGAGGAATGGTTTACAGACGAACTGAAACTCTATTGCGAACTGCATAAAGAAAAAATTCGATTATTACAGCAGCCGAACTGCGGACAATCATCCGCCATCAACAAGGGAATTCGTAATAGCTCCGCGGAGTACATTGCTATATTGGATGCAGACGATGAATACCGTACACATCACTTGAGTAGTTGTATGAAAGAAATGATACATGCTGACCTGATATCATCACTAACAGACACGATCGTAGACAAAGAAGCAGATTATTTTGTTCCTGATAAATTTGATCAGCGACAATTAATTCATATAGATGACTGCGTATTGTTTGCCACACTGTTTGGGAAAAAATTCGTTTTCGATCAATTCCCTTTCATGAGCATGTATGCTGCAGATGCGGAATTTTACGAAAGGGCCGCCACTCAGTTTCGGGTAAAAAAAGCTCCGTTGAGAACTTATGTTTATTACAGAAACAATCCGCTTAGTATTTGTTCAATGCTCAAGATAAACGTTTCGAATGAAAATTATGCTGTTGCTTAAAATCAGCTTTCGCTATAATTGAAGAAACTTTCACTGCAGCTTTCATAAATGATATTCACTCAACATATTCCTCCTTCCGTTGTAATGGCCTGCCATCTCACCGGTATATATGATGTTAATCGAAATTACATTTTGAATGACAACGATTTTTCTTTGGTAAAAGAATGGGCCGATTCTTTGAAACAACAACATGCGGCAGGCGTCCTTTTTCACAACAATTTTTCGGAGGACACTATTTCATCCTACGAAAACAAATGGTTACACTTTATCAAAGTAGATGCCCATCCAGATTTTAATCCGAATGTTTACCGTTACTATATTTACAGTGAATTTTTAAAGTTACATCGGGAACAGTTGACCAATGTTTTTTTGACGGATGTTACGGATGTGGAGATGCTGAACAATCCTTTTATCGACCCGTTCTTTTTAAAACAACCAGCAGTTATTTTCTGTGGAGATGAGCCGAAGCAACTCCAGAATGAATGGATGGAACAGCACAGTGCACATTTAAGAATACAAATTCCAGATTATGCCTTTTATGAAGCCGAACATGCGGAAGATGTATTGCTGAATTGTGGCATCATTGGAGGAAATATTAACTTGATGGCGCCTTTTGTTGAGCAACTCTGGAAAATCCACGAAACTTATAACAGCAACAACGGCACTGCTTTTACAGGGGATATGGGCGCTTTTAACTACTTACTGCGCACTGCTTACCAGCACTTTATTTGCAATGGCGCCCCTGTGAATACCATTTTCAAATCTTACGAAAGAGAGAGAAAAGATTGTTGGTTCCGGCATAAGTAATGACGGATAAAACTGCTAGAAATTTACAAGATTTATTACGGTTGTATATCCAGTAGAAAATCGCGCCACCAATAACCGGAGTCTTTGATGGTACGCTGTTGAGACCGATGATCAACATGTACCAATCCGAAAGGGGCTTTGTATCCCTCTGCCCATTCAAAATTATCCATGAGCGTCCAGGCCATATAGCCACCAATATTTATGCTGTGTTGCTTTGCTTTTTTAAGGGCCGCAATATGTGATTCAAAGTAAGCGATGCGTTCGGCGTCGTGCACCCTTGCATTTTTCAATTCATCTTTGAAACAAGCGCCATTTTCGGTGATGAGGATCTCTTTCACAGAACCGTACTTCCAAAACCGTTTGATGATTCGGTAAAAACTATCGGGATTAATTTCCCAGCCCATGGCGGTATGAGGTAATTTTCTGCTGCTGGCTTTTACTTCACTTACCTGCACAATCGGCACCAAACTATTGTGTTTTACACAAACTGGAAAATAGTTTTGTAGTCCAATAAAATCGAAATCAAAAGTCATGCGCTCGGTATATTTCCAGGCTTTGTTTTGCATTTCTAATTTTTCCAGAAACTTAAAATCGTCTCTTGGGTAACCCTTGCCCAGTGCGGGTTCTATAAAAAGTCGGTTTAATAAAATATCAACCCTATTGGCTGCTTTTATATCATCTGCGCTATCAGTATATGGGATCACTTCTGAGCAGGAAAAACTGGTGCCGATGAAGGCCTTGGGTACCAAATTCCTCAATACTCTACCGCCTTCTGCTTGTGCCAATACGGTGTGATGGATGGCTGGCAAAAAATTACTCAGTCCTGTTTTACCCGGCGCGTGTTTACCTAGCATGTAGCCCAAACTCGTGAAACCCATGGGCTCATTTAGAACGATCCAATCCTTCACCCGATCACCAAATTCCTCGGCACATACGGTCGTAAACCTGCTAAACCATTGTAGTATTCGGTAGTTGGTCCAACCGCCTTCTTTGTGTAATGCATATGGCAAATCCCAATGGTACAAAGTTACAAACGGGCGCAAGCCTAACTTGAGGCATTCGTCAATCACATTGTTATAAAATTGAATCCCCTCTTTGTTAACCCTGCCGATGCCTTCTGGTAAAATTCTGCTCCAGGAAATAGAAAAACGAAAAGTATTAAAACCAAGCCCTTTGGCCAGCAACAAGTCTTCTTTGTACCTGTGGTAAAAATCACAGGCTTCATTTGGCGTAATGCTTCCTTTGATAGATCCCTTTTTTTTTGCAAACTGATCCCAAATAGATGCTGTTCGTCCACCCATATTCCAGGCACCTTCGTTTTGGGCAGCCGCAATAGCTACGCCCCATAAAAAATCTTTTCCAAAAGATGATGCCGACACAGAGTTCAATAGCAAAGTTTCAATGGTGAGTTACAAAACTGACACAAATTAGATGGATGATATATTAAGTTTACATTATCAAATATCCATTTTAAAGAGTAAACTGGTTTGTGAATTTACTTTTTCCTTTTTAGCAACTACCCGCTTTTTTATGGATTTGTGGTCTTTTTGTTGGGTGTGTTTTTTTAGTATGCGTTTGCCCTCCTCTTTTACAAGTTTGTCTTTTCTGATGCCCCACACCTGATCGCTGGCCAATTTTCGGGTAGCGTCGATGTCTACGATTGGTAATGGATAATCTTTATCCAGTTCCACCTGGTACTGCAGTTGCTCGTCTAGAGTCATGGCCCAGGGTGTATGTATTAAAGGAGCGGGCACCTGTTGCAGTGCAGGAATCCATTGCCGGATAAACGTACCATCCGGATCATGGTCTTCCGAATTTTTAATGGGGTTGTAAATGCGAATGGTATTCACTCCAGTAACGCCTGCCTGCATTTGAAGTTGTGGATAATGGATGCCGGGTTCGTAATCGAGAAACTGCCGGGCTAAAAAATGCAGTTCCCGCCAGTCTTGCCAAAGGTTAAACGTAAAAAAAGACACCAGCATCGCCCGCATTCTAAAATTAATATAGCCAGTTTGTATCAAGCAAAGCATGCAGGCATCTACCAACGGAATGCCAGTCTGCCCTTGCTGCCAGGCCTGGATGTATATTTTATTTCTAGGTTTAACCAAAGCATCGTAACCCCGGTTCACATTTTCAAATTCCATCCTGCATTCGTCTTCAAATTTTTGCATAAAATGACAACGCCAATGTAGCCTGCTGATGAAATTACTCAAAGCTCTTTTGTTGGGAGCGTTGGCATAATGTTGCTGTGTATATTGGTACAGCATCCGCATGCTTATGTTGCCATAGGTTAGATAAGGCGATATTCTGCTGCAACTTTTTCTACTCCACAAAGGTTTTGAAATGTGTTTGCTGTAGTTCACATGGCGCTCTTTTAAAAAGCCATCCAAGTATTGCCAGGCATGGATTTCGCCGCCAGGTTGAAAAAATTGATTGGGTTGGGTAATGTTTTCTGGCAAGGGATCTCCTTGAATATTTTTTAAAGTTGCATCGTTCAATGAACAAACGTTCCAATCTGTTTCGTTCACCAATTCGGGTTTACTTCTATGTGTCTCCTCCCATATTTTCTGCCAACTTTTTCTACTTTTCAATTTGCGTATCACGCCGTTTGTTGGAAATTCTTTCCAGAGAATGTGTTGTTCTTTGCACCACACAGCTACGTTTTGGTCGCGCCGGTAGGTTAACTGATTCCCTACTTCTACATGAGAAAAAAGTTGTACAATTTGATACTGTTCAGCAATCGCCTGTAGCACTGGCAACAATTCCTGGTGCAGCACCACCATGCGTGCATTTTTGGTTTCAAACTTTTTTTGCATATCCAGCAACGATTGGTACACAAACCTCCAGTGCCTGGCATCGCTATCTGGATATTGCATCACAGAGGGTTCAAAACAATACAGCAGCAAAAAGGGAATACCAGATTGCTGTGCCGCACAAAGTGGTGCATGATCTGTAATTCGCAGATCGCGTTTAAACCAAACGATGTTAATTTTTTGTCTATTGTTCATCCCATGATCTAAACAATGAATTGGGCAGTTGGTTGTTGCTTTCATCAAAAAAGCAGGACAAGTGCCCTGCTTTTTTCTGTTTCTATTTCCCATATTTTACCAACCCAATACCCATGCAAAGATTAGGGGTGCTACAATGGTAGCATCACTTTCTACGATGAATTTAGGCGTGTTGATGTCTAATTTACCCCAGGTAATTTTTTCGTTGGGAACAGCGCCGCTATAGGAACCAAACGAAGTGGTAGAATCGGAGATCTGGCAGAAATAACTCCAAAATGGAACATCATGCCACTCCAGATCCTGGTACATCATGGGTACCACGCAGATGGGGAAATCTCCCGCAATGCCGCCACCAATCTGGAAAAATCCTACCCCTTTTCCTGCAGAGTTATTGCGATACCAATCGGCCAGCCATACCATGTATTCAATGCCACTTTTTACCAAGTCGGCTTTTAATTCCCCTTTAATTACATAGCTAGCAAAAATGTTACCCGTGGTGCTATCTTCCCAACCCGGACAAACGATAGGAATATTTTTTTCCGCTGCTGCTACGATCCAGCTGTTTTTAGGATCTATTTCATAATACTGCTCCAGTTCACCACTCAAAACGGTTTTGTATAAAAACTCGTGCGGAAAATATCGTTCGCCTTTGGCTGCTGCATCATTCCATTGTTTTACCAGGTGTTTTTGCAAACGCCTGAACGCCTCTTCTTCTGGAATACAAGTGTCTGTAACCCGATTGTAATGGTTTTCTAATAAATCCCACTCATCTTGCGGTGTAAGGTCGCGGTAATTGGGTACTCTTTTGTAATGAGAGTGTGCCACCAGGTTCATCACATCTTCTTCGAGATTGGCACCCGTGCAACTGATAATGGCTACTTTGTCTTGACGGATCATTTCTGCCAAACTCAATCCCAGCTCGGCTGTACTCATGGCTCCTGCAAGGGTGATCATCATTTTGCCCCCTTCTTCCAGGTGTGTAACATATCCTTTTGCAGCATCCACTAAAGCAGCCGCATTAAAGTGGCGGTAATGGTGTTCTATAAAATTAGAAACAGGTCCTTTACTCATGTATAAATTTTTAGACGACAAAAGTAAATTTTTTTGTGCAGTTGGAGGCATAAAAAATTGGTCCTTTTTACACAGACGGTCTCATAAAAGCCTACGATCAATAACCATTTTCTACCAGCTATTTCGTAATTTCATACAAAGCATTATTATGAAACAATGGATGGCACTATTTTTTAGCTCGCTTACTTTTTACGCCGGCGCACAATCTTTCAAAGGCACCTGGGAAGGAAGATTGCAGGCCGGAACACCATTGAGAATTGTGTTCATTTTTGCTGAAAAAGACGGGAAGATCTCTGCAACCTTTCAAAGTCCGGATCAAACAAAAGCCATTTTACCCACAGATACCTGTTACAGCCTTGGGGATAGTATTTATGTAAAAGCAAAAAGATTTGGAATTAGTTTTCGAGGGCAATTAACCAACGACTCTTCCATCAATGGTATTTTTACCCAAGGGTCCGATCTTCCATTACCACTTAAAAAAGTAGCGGCGGTTTCCACTCTTAAAAGACCACAAGCGCCCAAGCCTCCATTTCCCTATCAAGAAGAAGAAGTTGCTTTTGAAAACAAATCAGCAGGCATAAAATTAGCTGGTACACTCACTTATCCCAAACCCCTGCCTGGGGTGGATTATGTAAAAGCGCCTACTTATCCTGCGGTGATATTGATCACTGGAAGCGGGCCGCAAGACAGAGACGAAACCGTTTTTGGACACAAGCCATTTGCGGTGATTGCTGACGATCTTACCAAAAAAGGATTTGCCGTGTTGCGCTACGATGAGAGAGGTGTGGGCAAAAGCACCGGAAAATTTCAAGAAAGTACCACGGCAGATTTTGCGAATGATACAGAAGCAGCGATTGATTTTTTAAAATCACAGCCACAAATTGATACCGCTCACATTGGGTTGATAGGCCACAGTGAAGGCGGCATGATAGCGCCCATGCTCGCCGCCCGAAGAAAAGATATTGCCTTTATTGTAATGCTGGCTGGTCCAAGCACCCCCGCTCCCGAACTGATGCGGGAACAGGTAGAAGCCGTGATGTTGTCTCAGGGAGAAGATTCCTCTTCGGCAGCCATTGGGGGCTCCTTTTTTAAAGAAATGGCTAAGGCTATTAACAGCAGCAAGGACACGGGCACCATTTTTACAAATGCCTTGGCGATCGCTAATGAATGGGCGAAACAACAGCCAGACAGCATATTGACGATGATGAATATGGAGAATGTTGTCGAAAGAGCAGTAGCCGTTCGTGAACAGTTGAAACCAATGATGACTACATGGTTTCGTTATTTTTTATCGATTGATCCAGCGGTTTATTTATCTAAGTTGTCGTGCAAAGTATTGGCATTGAATGGCGATAAAGACATACAAGTCCTTGCGCCATCCAATCTGAAAGGCATTAAAACTGCGCTTCAAAAAAGCAAATCTACCCAATACGATATTATTTCTTTGCCGGGATTGAATCACTTGTTTCAGTCTTGCAAAACTTGTACCGCGGCTGAGTATGGTGAATTGGAGGAAACCATTTCACCCGTTGTTTTACAGAAAATGGGTGATTGGTTATTGCTGCATGGCCGGTAATGTAAAAGCAGCATGCCGGTTTAATGCAATGCATTGCATGAAATGTAGGTATCATCAATTAAAAAATAACGGCGGCGAAAGCCGCCCGGATAGACATACCTTTAAACATGAATTATTTGGCGCATGCATACTTATCATTTGAAGATGCCGATGTGCTGGCGGGCAATATGATGAGTGATTATGTAAAAGGAAAAACGCAATATAATTATAGGCCAACTGTTCAGATTGGTATTCGTTTACACCGGGCCATCGATGAATATACAGATCAGCACCCAGCCACCCGCAATATTGCCGCATTGTTTAAGCCGCATTACCGCTTGTACGCTGGTGCGTTCGCTGATATTGTGTACGACTACTTTTTAGCCAACGATGCTGGTATTTTTGAAACAGCCGAAGTGCTAGAATCTTTTGCCCAAAGAACTTATGCTGCACTTCATTCCCCAACGCAAGAATATCCACCCAAGTTTGCCAGCATGTTACCTTACATGGTTTCACAAAACTGGTTATACCATTATAGGTATGAAGATGGGATTCAAAAAAGTTTGGCGGGGATGGTGAGACGGGCAGCTTACATTTCAGATAGTAACACTGCGTTTGCAATTTTTAAAGAATACAAAAATTACATACAGGAACAATACGAAGCGTTTTTTCCGAATGTTAAAAAATTTGCCATTCATACTTTGCAACAGTTGTCGGAACATTGATTCTTTTATCTTTGAAAAAATATTAAATATGAAACACCTGTTAACAGCCATGTGCTTTCTTTGTGCTTCTGCAGCTGGTTTTGCTCAAGCGAAAGTTATTCCATTAGATAAATCTCCACTGGATGTTTGTTATTTTCCGGAAAATTTTCCCATGCTCAAAATACAAGGAAAGGCTGCCGGTCCATTGCTGGCAAGATTGATTTACAGCAGGCCCAGCAAGGGGGACAGAATAGTGTTTGGAGAGTTAATCGCTTATGGCAAATTGTGGAGGTTGGGAGCCAATGAAGCCACTGAAATTGAATTTTTCCAAAATGTGAAAATAGGCAGCTACAAACTAAAAAAGGGCCGTTATACGGTGTACACTATACCAGAAGCAAATAAGTGGACCGTCATCTTCAACAAAGAAAACGATACCTGGGGTTCATTTGGATATGATCCTAAAAAGGATGTAGCTAAAATAACCGTACCAGTTCAAACCATCACCGATTCTGTGGAAATATTTACGATTTCGCTGGATAAGATCAGCAGCGGATTTAACATGAATATTTCATGGGACAATACCAAAGTAAACCTGCCCATTTATTTACAATAATTGTATATGTACCAATTACAAAAACTATCCTGCTTTTTTTTGATTTCTTGTTGCAGCATCATATGGATGGCAGGTTGTGTAAACAAAGAACAGGAGGCTATCAATTCCGGCTCCAAAGATGCTGATAGCTTATCGCTGCTCTCCGGAAAAAATCCCTATTCATCGATAGATCAATCGCCGATGGATGTGAGTTATTACCCGGAAGGATACCCGCAAATTAAAATGGCCATGCCGCAACAAACAGCTGGCCCTGTAGCGAGGGTAATTTACAGCAGGCCGCATAAAAAAGGTCGAATCATTTTCAGCCATTCAGAAAACAGTTTGTGTAAGTACGGGCAACCCTGGCGTTTTGGCGCCAATGAATCTACGGAAATTGAATTTTTCGAACCTGTGGTGATCAATAATAAAAATCTGTCCGCCGGAAGGTATGTGCTGTATTGCATTCCGCAGGAAGATAGATGGGTGCTTGTGGTAAACAGCAACTTGCACAGCTGGGGATTGCACGTTGATCCCGACCAGGATATCACACGCATAGAGCTGCCAGTGCAGGAACAAAAGCCAGCATTGGAAGATTTTACGATGGTATTTAAACCCGCTTATTATGGCGCAGACTTGATCATAGCATGGGATAGCATCAAAGTAATACTGCCCATCAACTTTTCAAAATCATAGAAAAAGCAACACCGAAACTCTTTTACAGTCAAGCACTCCTTATATTTACAATATGTGTGGCATAGCTGGTATAATCTCTTCTGATCAAACTATTAATTACAACGAATTGTTGGGTCGCATGGCAAAGTCTATCGCCCATCGCGGACCAGATGGGGAAGGTTTTTGGGTAAACGAAAGGCGCACTGCAGGGCTGGCACATCGCCGCCTGGCTATCATCGATCTTTCCCAAGCAGCTGCACAACCTATGCACTTTGCTTCCCGTTACACCATCACCTATAATGGAGAGATATACAATTATATCGAACTAAAACAAGACTTAAAAAAATTTGGTTATCAGTTTAAAACCAAGTCTGATACCGAAGTGATACTGGCAGCCTACGACAAATACAAAGAAAAATGCCTTCGGTATTTAGATGGTATGTTTGCCTTTGCCATTTGGGATCAACAGGAGCAACAACTATTTGCAGCCCGAGATCGATTTGGTGAAAAACCATTTTATTATGCCCTCGAAGACAAGCTCTTTGTTTTTGGCAGCGAAATGAAAGCACTTTGGGCAGCTGGCGTTCCGAAGTTGATCGAAAAAAAAATGTTGCTTAATTACCTTACGCTGGGATATGTTCAAAACCCCAGCGATAAATCACAAACTTTTTATAGCAACATCACCTCATTGCAACCCGCACATTATCTGTTGCTAGATGGAAATAGTTTTAAAATGCATGTGGTAAATTATTGGGATATCGATAGGCATACCATTACCAAAATATCAGCCGATGACATCATGGAGCAATTTGATTTTTTGCTAAGAGATTCTGTGCAAAAAAGATTGCGAAGTGATGTAACCATTGGATCCAGCTTGAGTGGTGGACTAGACAGCAGTGCGCTCACGGGTTGTATGCTGGAGCATCTTTCGCCAGAAAAATTTCAAACATTTTCTGCCGTATTCCCCGGCTTTGAAAAAGATGAATCGGTGTACATTGATGATATGATTCAACATTTTGGCATTAACAATCACAAAGTGTATCCAACCGCCGACGGCTTGATTGCTGATTTTGAAAAACTTTGTCATCACCAGGAAGAACCTTTTCCTTCTTCCAGTATTTACGCACAATTCAAAGTGTTTGAAACCGCTGCTAACCACAATGTACCTGTATTAATTGACGGGCAAGGAGCCGATGAAGTATTGGCCGGTTACAATAAATATTTGCATTGGTTTCTGCAAGAATTGATCAGCCACAATAAATTTGCTCGTGCAAAAAAAGAACGGCAGCTGTTCAAGCAACATCATATGGATTTGTATTGGGGTATTAAAAACATTTTATCAGCATACCTGCCTTCGCATACTTCCATCGCCCTCGAAAAAAGAGAGTTTCACCACATCGCTCACCATCCTGATATCAGCAAAGAAATGCTTTCTGTTGTAAAAGGAAGAGAATGGGATGGGATTCACAAACCCATCGTGACCAAACTGAATGACATCCTTTATTTTAATGTGATGGAAAACGGGCTGGAAGAATTGCTTCGTTTTTCTGACAGAAACAGCATGGCACACGGCGTAGAAGTGCGGCTACCATTTTTAAGTGCAGAGTTGGTTCAGTTTGTTTTTTCCTTACCGTCCTCTTATAAAATTAGAGATGGGTACACGAAATACATTTTAAGAAAAACCATGCAGGGCAAACTACCCGATCAAGTATTGTGGAGAACCGATAAGATCGGTTATGAACCCCCACAGCAAAAATGGATGCGGAATGAAATACTTACTGAGTATGTACAGGAATCTAGAAAAAAAATGGTGAATGCGGGCGTACTGAAACCTTCGGTAATGTTAAAAAAAGTAAACCCTTTGGGCGCCCATGCTGCCAATAATTACGACTGGCGTTACCTGTGTGCCGCACAACTTTTATAAAACAAAGCGAATAATTAACGACACTTTGCTTATATAATATTTATTTTTGCTGCTCACTTAACTTTTCGATATGAGTACGAACGATCTTTCCTCAAAAAAAACAGCCACTAAGTTTATTCACGCAGGTTCTACACCCGATCCTAGTACCGGTGCAATCATGACACCAATATATCAAACCTCTACCTATGTACAATCTGCACCGGGCGTGAACCAGGGTTTTGAGTATGCACGCAGTCAGAACCCAACCCGCAAAGCGCTGGAAGAGGCATTGGCCATCATCGAAAACGGACAATTTGGATTGGCTTTTAGTAGCGGGGTTGCCGCTACAGATGCAGTGATCAAATTATTGAGCCCCGGCGACGAAGTAATTGCGGCCAACGATATGTATGGTGGCACTTACCGGCTCTTCACTAAAATATTTGAAAAATTCGGCATCAAATTTATATATGTAGATACCACTGATGTTAAAAACATTGAAGCAGTAGTTACTGATAAAACCAAACTCATCTGGATCGAAACGCCTACCAACCCATTGATGAATATTACTGACATTGCAGCAGTGGCGGCCATTTCGAAAAAAGCAGGTTCCTGGTTGTGTGTCGACAATACCTTTGCTTCTCCTTATTTGCAAAATCCGCTCGATTTGGGTGCCGACATTGTGATGCACTCTTCTACCAAATACCTTGGCGGCCACAGTGATGTAATACAAGGAGCCTTGGTGATGAACGATCCGGCTTTGAGAGAACAATTGTATTTCATCCAAAAAAGTTGTGGCGCCGTTCCTGGTCCTATGGATTGCTTCCTGGTGTTGCGCGGCATAAAAACATTGCATGTCCGCATGAAGCAGCATTGCGAAAACGGTGCATTGGTAGCGAACTTTTTGCGCAGCCATCCAAAAGTAAAAAGAGTATATTGGTGTGGTTTCGAAGACCATCACAACCACGATATTGCCAAAAAACAAATGCGTGATTTTGGTGGCATGATGAGTTTTACTTTGCAAGATGAAAGTGTAGAAGCGGCCACCAAAGTACTTTCCTCCACGAAATTATTTTCGCTGGCAGAAAGTTTGGGTGGCGTAGAATCACTCATCAACCATCCGGCCAGTATGACCCATGCAAGTATTCCGAGAGCCGAGCGAATCAAAAACGGATTGAGCGACGGCTTGATCCGACTCAGCGTAGGTATTGAAGATGCAGGAGATTTAATCGAAGACCTCAAACAAGCCATTCAATAATATGTTCCATTTAAAAAGTATCCGTTTATTTGTTGGGTTGGTAGTCAGCTTACTTCCTACTCTTGGGTTCTCACAAGAGCCCAAGAGCTTAGAAACATGGATCAAAGAGAAAACAGATACCGCTTTTTCAAAAGCCAAAGTGCCTGGCATTTTTGTTGTGTACGGCAATGGCAGCAGCTATGGAAATTACAGCATTGGCTATGCACAGCCCGATCAAAAAAAGACGTTCGACATGAAAACTTTTTTTGAAATCGGGAGCATCACCAAAACATTCACAGCATATACTTTGATGAGCGTGCTAAGAGACCACCATATTGCAGACAGCAGTAGTATCCTCCCCTATTTGCCTGCGAGTGTTCAAAGCAATACACAGTTGGGTGACATTCGGTTTGTACACTTAATGAACCATACATCTGGATTTCCACGTTTACCCGAAAATTTAGACGTGAGTGAAATGTCGTTGCAGCCTTATGAAAATTATGATTCCAATCAATTGTTTACTTATCTCCGTACAGCCACACCAAAAATACAAGGGACTTATGAATACTCTAACCTGGGTGCAGGATTAGCGGGTGTACTGGCAGAAAAAATTTCTGGTAAAAGTTATGCTGCTTTGTTGGATCAATACATTTTTCTACCCTTTCAAATGGTTGATAAAAACAACACGCTCGAACAATCGCAGAATAAGAGCCAGGGCTATATCGACAACAGCACCGCTGCCGAATATTGGAACATGAATGTGTTGGCCCCAGCCGGCGGCTTGAAGTGTACCGGCGAGGAAATGAAAAAGTATTTAGAAACGATGAGCCAACCTATCCGGCAAGATGTCAAAGCCATCATCAATCAACTCACTACCCCTACTGTAACGTTGAATCCCTCGCTATCGGTTGGTCGGGGATGGCATGTCAGCAAAAAGAAAGATCGTGCAGATATTTATTGGCACAATGGTGGTACTTATGGATTTTCAACTTTTTGTGCTTTTGTAAAAGAAACGGGGCAATATGTATTGGTGGTGATCAACCAGTTCAACAGCAATGCAACTTCCGACAAATTAGGAATGAACATCCTACATAAAATACTGGAATGATCACATCAGCACTGGTTGTTTTTTTAAACGACAAAGTAAAAAAATACAACCAGCCTGATTTTATTGCAGCAGATCCCATTTGCATTCCGCACCAATTCTCCAAAAAACAAGACATTGAAATAGCCGGTTTTTTTGCGGCTATTTTTGCATGGGGCAATCGTACCACCATCATACAAAAATGCAATGAGTTGATGATGCGGATGGATAATGCTCCGCATGAATTTTGTATGCAACACCAAAGCGGCGACCTCAAACGATTGCTAGGATTTAAACACAGAACATTTACAGACACTGATCTCCTCTACTTTGTTTCATTTTTTCATTTTCATTACCGTCAACATGATAGTCTTGAAACTGCCTTTACCCGATGGATGCAGCCCAACGATGAAAACATAGAAAATGCGCTGAATGGTTTTTACACTTATTTCTTTTCTTTACCCGATGTACCTAGCAGAACCTTAAAACACATTGCTTGTCCGGCCAAAAAATCGGCCTGCAAAAGAATCAATATGTACCTACGTTGGATGGTGAGAAAAGACAAGCATGGCGTAGATTTTGGGTTGTGGAAGGGCATACAGCCTTCGCAACTGGTGATCCCGTTAGATGTACACGTGGCGAGGGTAGCCAGACATTTTAACTTGATTCAAAGGCGACCTACCGACTGGCAAACGGCTGTTGAGCTCACTCAACTGATGAAAAGCATTGATCCAAAAGATCCGGCTAAATTTGATTACGCCTTGTTTGCACTCGGAGTGCTGGAGCGTTTCTAAATTCCCTTTTTTTAGTCAGCGCAAAATTGCATAATATTGAAAACCAATTTCAATCCCATCAAATATGAAAAAAACGATCTTTGCCTTACACCTGTTCTGCCTCAGTAGCTTTCATAGCATTGCACAAGAAAACAAGTACTGGCAACAGGAAGTCAATTACCGCATTGTAGCAACGCTCAACGACAAGGAGCATTCGATCAAAGCGAATATTAGTTTTGAATACATCAACCACTCACCAGATACCTTGAACTTTATTTGGCTGCACATTTGGCCCAATGCTTATAAGAATAATGAAACCGCTTTGTACAAACAAGTGGCTGCTGATAAAGAAGGAAAAAAAAGATTGAAGGCGTTTAAAGAAAAAGGATATATGGATAGTTTGTCCTTTACTATCAACGGTAAAGCCGCCCCCATTGAAGCCCATCCTCAACACATTGATATCATTAAACTGCCTTTGGGAGAGCCCTTATTTCCGGGTGAAAAAATAGCGGTAGCTACCCCATTTTATGTAAAGCTGCCTGGCTATTTCTCGAGGCTGGGGCATTCAGATAATTATTACATGATTTCGCAATGGTATCCAAAGCCGGCTGTGTACGATATTAAAGGATGGCATGAAATGCCCTACCTTGATCAGGGTGAATTTTACAGTGAGTTTGGCAGTTTTGATGTGAGCATAACCTTGCCGTCCGATTACATTGTAGCCGCCACGGGTAACCTGCAAAACACTGCTGAGTTGGAAGCATATAAACAAACAGGTGCCGCCAATCGGTTGTTGTTCGACCAAACGATTGCAGGCATTTCAGAAAAGGAAGCCATCAAAAATGCTTTAAAAAAAGCAAAGCCAGAAAGAGTGCGCATTAACAAATCTTTTTCTATGAAAACCCTTCAGTTTACGGAAAAAAATATTCATGACTTTGCCTGGTTTGCCAGTAAAGATTTTGTGGTGCAATACGACACCCTTCGATTGGCATCGGGCGCTATCAGCGAGGCGTTTGCTTTTCACGATGTTAGATCGGCAGATCAATGGTATCATGCCAGTCATTTTGTAGAAGATGCCGTTCGTAAATATTCAGGCTGGCTAGGCGAATATCCTTACGCTACTGTAAAGGCGGTGGAGGGTCCAAAAAACCAAACTTCTGGCGGGATGGAATATCCTACAGTGACGATGATCACCAGTCCGGAAGCAGACCAAAAAAGGTTGGATGCTGTGATCACCCACGAGGTAGGCCACAACTGGTTTTATGGGATATTGGCTTCTAATGAACGGGACCATCCTTGGATGGATGAAGGCATCAATACCTATTATCAGTTTAGGTATGAGGCAGAAAAATACAGGGCCAATTCTATTTTTGGCGATGCCATACCAGAGGAAGTGAAGAAAAAAAATGCCGATGAGTTTCTGGCCATCCTCTACAACATTATGAACCAACAAATACCCATGGAAGAACCGATTGGCACGGCTTCTGCGGATTTCAAAGACAAAGAAAATTATGGAACGGTAGTGTACATTAAAACGGCGGTATGGATGTATGTGTTAGAAGTGGTGATTGGCCGCCAAAAAACGGATGCGGCATTAAAAGCATATTTTGACCAATGGAAATTCAAGCACCCTTATCCGGAAGACTTTAAAAAAACGGTGGTAGAAACTTCAAATTATAACCTGGATGATTTTTTTGAATTGCTGAATAAAAAAGGAAAAGTAACCAATTAACTGTCTGTCATTCAACATAACTTGTATGAGCAACGACCATTTATTGATAAAAGAAATACAGTCGCAGTTTGAGCTACCTGTTGTAATAGGTGATCTGTATCAGATGGAACAGGCCCTGGCCGCGGCCATCAATGAAATGATCTTGCATCATTACGATCGGTTGATACAGTTATTGTACAGGATGGATATCAACGAAAAAAAATTAAAAACACTTTTGCAGGAGCATCCGCAAACAGATGCTGGTCGCATCATTGCTGCATTGGTGATAGAGCGGGAGCAGCAAAAGATAGCATCTCGGGAAGCAAGCAGGGAAAACAGGGATGATGCAGGGGAAGTGGATGGTTCGGAGCGGTGGTAGGTGGTAACGGCGTAAAGACTTTTACCTCTTCAGCATAACCATAGAGAATAGGTATGGGAAAGAAAATGAAGAAAAAATGAATTGTATTGTTTAGTTGGCAAAAGCGCACTATAAGCATTTGCAAAGAGTATTAAAATCACCACCCCTTTTGACTTCCTTAAAATCAATTTTCTTTACTACAAAGTCTCTTAGGAAAAATCATAAACGTACAATAAAGAAATGTAATTCATACATATTTAAGTAACGATTCTGCTTTGAGACGAGCATAGGATCATATTTTAAAAAAGTTAATTACACCCCGCGATATTTAACATTGCCAACCCATTTGTAGAAGGACTAAATGTAACACCAGCTCCAACAACTATACTGCCCGTATTGGTTGCGGTGAGATAAACATTTGAACTGCCGGTGTAATTTCCTGTCCCAGAGTTAGTAAGTGTATTACGAGCAGTAACAATATAAAAGCCACTAGGTATAGAGCCATTGTAACCAAAAAAATTAACATCGGGTGCTATTTTAAAGTAAATAGGGCCCGTATTATCATTGATAGTGGCTTGCATTCGTGTTTCTTGATCGGTTGTAAAACCTGTTGATGTAGCCGAAATACAGCCCCATGGCATGTAACTCATAATGTTAATTATACTTGGGGCATAAGTGGTTGGGCCACAAGTATCTTTTTGCGTGCCTATAAAAACACAACTTGCATTAACAGATTGTTGAGACCCTAAAAAATCCGCAGGAGTATCGCAACAGAGATCACCAAAACTTTCGCAACTGTAGCAGCTGTTTAGAGGAAGGCGGGTTACTTGTTCAGCTTTAGAAGTGTTGTCGTTATAATATTGCCTCTGAAAAGTATGGTATAACCCAAGCCCATGCCCTACCTCATGTGCGAATATAGAACGTACATTACTACTATTCGGTCTTAATGCAGCCCAGCGTGCAATACTCACAAAATCATTAGGTATGCCATAAGCGTAACCACTACTACCACTGTTTACAAAAGCATTATGTATAAAAATGGTAAAGCACCCCGTAGCTCGTTTGGTGGTTAAATAATTTTTATAATCTGTACCAAGTAATGTGTCATAAGGCATACTATTGCCATAGTCATCATTCATAAAATCGATGCCTATTAACTGAAAACAAATATCATGACCAAAAAATTGTACAGCCATTTCATCAAAGTTTTGCCTTGCCTGCTCTATAGTTACAGCTTGGCTTGTTTGATCTGTATTTCTAAAAATTCGTATAAAACATTTAATAAGATAAGGTGAGGTTAGGCTTGTAATTCCGTTAATACCTTTAGCTGCCTCTGATTTTTTTTGAGTTAAAAATGCTCTGGCGTTAAGCATATATTTTGCAGAATCATTTTCACCAGTGGTGCATCCATTAAACCGGGTTCTGTTCTCATTTTGTGCAAATACAAAGTTGCCTGATAGCAACACGCTTAAAAATATTAAAAATGTTAAATGCATATTTTTTATTTTTTTAGGATTATTTAATTTGCTTTAATAAATCAATTTCCTTTTTCAATTCAATCACATACAAACTCAGCTCCTCAATTTTCTCCAGCATTTTTCTTTGCATTTCTCCCAAATGCTGGCCATCTCTTTCTATTTCTTTTGCAGAAGGTATGTTGGGTAAATGTTTATTTTCATTTACAAATTTCTCTAAATCTGAAAGCGAAAGTCTTTTGTAATCTTTTTCAAAAACATAATCAGGCCACGCATTTTTTAATTGCACTCTTACTTCTTCACCGATTATTTTTCCGAATACACGTAATTTATATCCTGAGCCGATATTTAAATTTTCATTATCAAGATTGTTGCTGCCTAAGTAAACTGTTCCGTCATTTCTGTTAATTGCAAATTTCCAGGCATTACCAAAAATGCCGAAAAGGTTATCTGTATATTGGCCAATAAAACTAGCTTCGGTATTAGTAGAATTATTAAAAAATATACCAGACGTTAATCCGCTATGGCGAATACGCATTCTTCCGTTTAAATCAAGTTTATATAGTGGATTATTAACACCAATACCAGTATTACCATTACCTTTCACACGCATATTTTCTGTAAACCCATTAGTAAAATTATCAAAGCCAAACGTAATATCAGATCCACTATAATCACTATTTATTCTTAACTCATTTCCAAAAACGCCAAAGCCTGCATCACCGGTAGTTCCTCGATACAAGGATATTTTTTTGCCAAGTGAACTGGCAAAAGACAATGGCAAAGCAGGGTCTGTAACACCGATACCCATCCTGGCATTTTTTATATCAAAACCCATTTTCCAATTACCCGCTGTTCCGTTACCAAAAAAACCATACGTACTATCGTTTACCATGCCTATAAATGCCGCTTCTGTATTATCTGCTTTATTGTGCCATATACCTGCAGTGACACTTCCACCTTTATCTCTCAGCCTCATTCTCCCATTTACATCCAATAAATAACCTGGATTTATTGCACCAATGCCAACATTACCACCATCTAAAATGCTTAATCTTTCCAGCAAAGCTGATGGCGTTGCACCCCCGAATGTAAACATACCCATCCTAAAAGTAGCCCCACTTCCTATGGTTGCAATACCGCCAGAATAAGAACTACCGGTTCGATAATACAGCCCTGTTTTAATGTCGGCTCCCGATGCTGTTGAATTTTGCAAAAGTAATACTGCACTATCCGCAGTTTTTACCTGTAGTTTCATGGCGGTAGGAGTGGTTTCTCCTACACCAACATTTTGCGCTGCTAGCGTAAATGAAAATGTAAAAAAGATTAATAATGTGATGATTGATTTCATGATGTTTATTTTTAAGATATTTTTTTTATTTTGTTTGCCTTTAACCATTGCGTGGGTATGAACAAAAGCAGAAGTTAATTTTTTATATATGCAGTACTTTATTCTGAAATTAAATGGCCAGTAACTGTCAAAACGTAATTAAAGTTATTTGCCAGTTTGGTACTTCCTACATAAAAATAACCGGAGGAAGGTACAAATACATCTAATGATTTATCGAATGAAGCAGTTGATAAAGTACCCCCTAAAACTGCGTAAAATGGCACATAGCTGGAAAACGAACGGGTTGATGTAGCAAAATTAACTTCGCTGGTGAGCGGGTTGGGGCTGGTAATAGTAGCATTTCCAGTTACCACATGATTGAAATGAATATCGAAATGATATAAACCGGGTGTAGTAAAATTTATGTAAAACCTATCTGCTCCCGCTGTGTAACTGGTTGTAGTTGTGCCGTAGCTATAATCTGTACTTATAACAATAGGGTTTGCGAAATTAGCTTTAATGGTGTACTGAAAGCGTTCTACATTACCATAAGCAGCCTTTGCCCAGCTTGCATTACCTGCTGCATCACTTGTTAATATTTTTTTAGCGCCCTCGGTACCATCGGCAAGTTTAAAAGTTCCTGCTACTTCTAATTTCGCAGTTGGGTTTGTTGTGCCCACACCAACATTCCCATTATCCAAAATGCTTACTCTTTCTATAAGAGAAGAGGGTGTAGGACCACCGTAGGTAAACATTCCCATCCTAAAAGTAGCACCACTTCCTATGGTTGTAATAGCTCCCGAAAAATTACTACCAGTTTTATAGTACATTCCTGTTTTTATATTACTACCAGCTGCTGTTGAATTTTGCAAAAGCATTACGGCACTATCCGCAGTTTTTACCTGTAGTTTCATGGCGGTAGGATTTGCTTCGCCCACGCCCACATTTTGTGCTACACCTGTTGCGCAACAAAGTATAAAACCTATACCTAATATTTTTTTCATAGCAGAAAGTGATTTGATTTTTTAAAATTGTTTCGTAAACAGTTTCTAATTTAGGTTGATGATGGTTTTTTACTATAAATATGATTTGAAATGATACCCTTATACAGTCACGTTTTATAACATCTGACCATGTAGACGAGTACCAGGGTTGCGGTAAAGCCTTCCCGGAAACCCGGCTGAAAACCAAAAAATATTACATCTAACAGGGGAGTTCGGCCTGTGCACACAACTACCTGTAACAAAACTATGATGAAGATTTAGCGTATTCTTTTTTTTACGTTTAATCTGCTATTAAGTGGCCAGTGATTATTAACTTATATTCAAAATTTGGAGTTCGTTTAAATGAAGAAACATAAAAGGTTGCAGGTGCGTTCACAAACACTTCATAGGATTTATCGTAAGAGGAATAGCTCGAATTTGGACCAAATAAACTAAAGGGTGTGAATCCTTTCAAAATATTACCAGTTAATCCATAATAGATAAATTGCAAAGTAGGTGCTGCACTAGTTATTGAATAATCACCCGTCAAAGTTTGATTGGTATTAATTTCAAAATGATATAAACCCGACTTCATGATATTTATTGAAATTTGATCTTGCCCCAAATTATAGGTAGTAGTAGCAGTTCCAAAATTATAAACTGTTGTTAAAGCATTTGGATTCCCAAATGCGCTAGCTATTAAAAATTGAAACCGTTCTGAATTTCCATATGGAGCTTTTTGCCAGCTTGCATTACCGGCTGCATCACTGGTAAGTACTTTACCATTGCCTTGTGTGCCATCAACGATTTTTATTTGTCCATTTGCGACTATGGCAGGGCCACCACCGAGGCCAGAGGCATTTAATGCAGGAAATGAAGCACTATTTGAGGTAGCATTTAACCCAGTTCCGTTTATTGAAAAAGCACTTAATGCTGCACCTGTTCCATTTTGTTGAAAGTAACCTGTTTGTGATGTATTGTTTGCTATCACTTCCAGTTTAGAGTTTGGATTGGGTGAGCCAATACCTACATTTCCATTGCCTTTTATCCTCATATTTTCGGTGAATGCTGAACTGGAACCATAGCCAAATGCTATATCGGCGTTGGATGCGCTTGAATATAATTGCATTAAAGAACCTTGTATCCCTAGCCCATAATGTCCTCCTGTGGCATCACCCCATAATGCTATTTTATTGCCAACCGCACTTGCAAAAGAAAGTGGTGCGGAAGGGTCTGTGGTGCCAATACCCATTTGAGCATTTTTTACATCGAAACCCATACGCCAATTATTATTGCCATAAAAACCATAAGTACTATCGTTTACCATTCCTATAAATGCTGCTTCCGTATTATCTGCTTTGTTGTGCCATATACCTGCACTTGCAAAAGGGCCAGTACCTCTTAAACGCATTCTTCCATTTACATCTAAAATATAACTTGGATTGGTAGTGCCAATACCAATATTTGTGCTGCCTGAAGGCTGATAAATATTACTCGCCGTAAAATTACCATCCACTAGTTTTGGTATAAAATTATTTTCCTCTGCTGTTGTAATCGATTCTGGACCTGTAAAAGAAATAGACCAATCATTCAATACACCTACATCACCACCTGCAGCATCAAATACTTTAAGTGTCCAGGTGCCATTTGGTAATATTGCTCCAAAACCGATTGACGAAAAATTACTTACTGCTGTATTAGGTATGTTACAACCAGCTACACCTCCAATTGGTTTGTATTGACCTGTAAACGGTGCAATACCTGCGCTTATTGAACTGAGTGCTTGATCTGTAAATAGGGTATTTGTAAAATCATCTCCGGAGCCACCATTTCCATTGGCCAAGGTCAGTACATTGATACTTGGAGGAATTAAATAAATTTTTAAGTCGCCCGCGAAAGGATGAGTAATATTGACTTTTACTGCTATTCTAGAGGATTGAACGGGTATATTTGGCTGTCCACTTATTGTAATACTACTCGAAATACCTGCGCCAGTTGCACAACCATTATCGTTAATAGCTTGTGCGGTATTGTTTGAAAAGACGGAGCCTGCAGACGTTGCAACTAATCTTCCTGAAGAATCTATTTGCAGCAATCTGGTTGTTGCACCCGTATATTTCTGTAACCTTACAGTACCGGTAGTGTGTAATTGATCGGTAGGGGTAGTGGTGCCTATGCCTACGTTTTGCGCCATACAATTTGTAGAAAACAATATAAACAGGATGGCGAAATTTTTTTTCATTTCTAAGAGAGATTTAATTTTTTTAAAATTGTTTCGTAGGGTGTTTCAATTTTAAGGTTTACAATTTTGTTTTTGATATTACTGATGTCAATTGAATTGTTACCTTCCTTAAGCGTTACTTTCTTTAATATCTCTCCATTTTCATTTTGTAATGTGGCTACCATCTCTTCGTCTGTTTGATAGGTTATATATACATTCAGCCAGTAGCCGTGGTTTTGTATTTCTACCTGTATTCGTATTGCTGAAGACATATTATAGCCTCGTAAAGTAATGAAGGGGTTCACTATTTTACACCTACAATAAGAACGTGGATGAATTGATTAAGAATTCGGTGTAACCGGGCGAGAATTGGGATCAGCGCATTTTGATCACTTGGAGAAAATCCGATTTTTTGCGGCGGCTTATTTCAACTTTATGCCCTTGGTGCAGCAAAACACAATCACCATTGCTGGTTTGTACCCCTTCAACATAATTGAGGTTGATGAGGTGCGACTGGTGTACCCGAAAAAAATTACGAGCAGATAATAGTTCGTCAAATTCCTTGAGGGTTTTACTAACAATGATTTTAGATCGGTTTGTAAAATAAAAATGAGAGTAATTATTTTTTGCTTCAATGCGGATGATATCTTCTGTGTTAACAAGTATCAAACCGCTAACGCTGGCTAAGCTTATTTTATGAAGAACCGGATGGTTGTTGGTATCTTTTGCTACCGTTTTCTCTATACATTTTTGCAGCGCATCGTACACATCCTGCGGTGACAGCGGTTTTACCAAGTAGTCTGTAGCGGCGGCTTTTAGTGCCGGCAATGCATATTTTTCATGAGCGGTTGTAAAAATTGTGTAAAATTTTCTTTCAGGGAAATATTTAAGTAATTCTAAGCCATTCATTTCTGGCATTTCTACATCTATAAATATTATATCTGGCTGGCAAGCCTCTATTTCTACGATTGCTACCGATGCTTTAATATTGCTACCGCATATAGAAACCTGCTGAGAAAATTTTTTCTTTAGCATCGCTACCAAGGCATCTACTGCGTTTTGTTCATCATCAACAATGTAACAACTGAGCATAAACTATTGGGTTTGTATGGGTAAAGTTATAACTACTCTGGTACCTAAGGCCAGGCCATTTTCTTTTTTATCTTCAATAACTACACTTGCATGTTGGCGGGTTGTTTGCATCAGGCGGTCTATCCGCTGCTGTGTAATCTCTACACCGAGCGATTTCTTTTCTGCCATTCCAATGGCTGTCTTTTGCTGCCGCCCAATTCCATCATCATCAATTATACAAACTAGCTCACCATTTTTTTGCTTCAATTCTATCAATAGGTTTCCCACCATATCCTTTTTATTCAATCCATGCCAGATGGCATTTTCAATGAATGGCTGCATAATTAATGGTGGCAAAAAAACACATTGCTGGTCAAGATTTTCATCCACCTTTATGGAATAATTAAAACGACCGTTACTACGGCGATGTTCCAGCTCCACATATAATTTCATAACATCCATCTCTTCTTTTAAAGAAATAGTTTCTTTCCTTGAATTTTCCAATATTGCCCTGATGAGTTTTGCAAAACTGGCCAGGTATTCAGCAGCATCTTCTTCCTTATTCTCCCAAATATATTTTTGGACTGAGTTTAAGGAATTAAAAATAAAATGTGGGTTCATCTGGCTTCGTAGCATCTTTGTTTCTAGCTCGGCAAACGATTTGTTGATAGCCGTTTTTTTATACTCTTCCTGACGAATTAGCCGAATCCTTTTTAAGGCAATCATTATTACTATTGCCACAAACAATAAAACACAAAAAGCTTTAAACCACCAAGTTTGCCAGAATGCCGGTGAAATATTAAAGTGAAATGTTGCGATCATTTCACCAGCTATTCCTTCATTGTTAAATGCTTTTACCTTAAACGTATAATCACCATTGGGCAGGTTTGTGTAACTTTTTGTTCGTAACCGTGTTGCTGAACTCCATGCAGCATCAAAACCCTCTAACTTAAAGCTAAAAGTTACCTTTTCTGGAAAATTATACTCAATGGCGGTGAAATCGAAAGTTATGTCATTTTGCGAATAAGTAAGTTTAAGGTATTCATTTGAATTAATTGGATCATTGAAGTTCTTCACATTTGAATTAACAATGTATGGTATAGGTCTTTGAGGATTAGTTTCTATATTTTTTGTATCAAAACGTGTGTAGGCCATTCTGTAGCCCAAATAAGTTTTTTCATTGTAGGTAAAAAATATAGAAGGGTCGTTGCTTAAATTATAAATTCCATCCGAAGCTCTAAAAACGGCAAATAATTTTTTTGTGGGGTCGTACCTATATAATCCATTTGATGCGTACACCCACAACATGCTATCTTTTGATAGATGTAATGATGTATAGCTTACCCTGTTTAAATATTGTTCTTTGCCAATAACATCAATTTCATTGGTAGTCAGATTCATTTTTGCCAGGCCGGCAAAAGTTCCTATGTACAATTCATTCCCAATGCAACAAAGTGATTTTACATTATTCCAGGAAGCTTTGTCAACCTCACTCTTCCAGAAACTAATCTGCGTAATTTGTTTGGTGGTCGTATTTATTTTAAATAATCCATTGTTACAACCGATCAAAATATCACCTTCAGGAGATTCTGCAATTGCATAAAAATCGTAACGATTGTCAGATGTAGGAAAGTCCCAAACAATATTTTTTTCTGTATAAGGGTTAAACTGAAAAACAAATCGGCCTGCGAGCCAAATATTTCCTTTACTATCTTGGTAGCTTGCAGTAGGATAGCAAAGTTTTCCTTTATGATTTAAATTTAAAAAAGTGGGGTTGCCATTTTTAATTTTTGCAAAACCTCCATAAGAAGGGCTCCAGAGTACATTATTGCTATCCTTTATGATAGATATAAGCCAGCCTTTGTCATATGTTTTTACATCATTGGGGTCTTTAAATGGATGAAAATACCATTGCAGTAATTTATTTCGTTCTTTATTAAACTTAGCCAGCCCCCCTCCATTTACAGACATCCATGCAATATCTTTTTCAACTGGGTCATCTATAATGCCAGAAATACAATTATAGTAGTTGCCATTAAGTTCGGGTAATTCAGCACTTTCAAATTGCTGATTCATGGCGTTTACTTTTACCAGGCCTTGCCAGGTACAAATCCACAAACTTCCTTCAGGTGAAGTATATATATGCCAATTAAAGTTTGTTTTTATTCCATCTTTATTTTGAAGAAGATTAGTAAAGTGCTTTACAAATTTGTGCTGAGATTTACTGTACAAAGCAACTCCAGTAGTGCTGGTAGCCACCCAAAGAATGTCGCTCCCCGTAAGTTTTTCGTTTACGGCGCACCCAACAAAAATATCTCCGTATTTAGTTTCATTTGATACCTGTTTAACGATGTCCTTTTCAGTTGCTTCGGCATTACCATTAAACCGTTTAAATCCATTGCCCCACGTACTTAAATAGTAAGTATTGTTATTTTGATACACGCTGATGGCAGCGTCTTTGGTATAGGTATATGAATCGCTGTTGATAGTGTATTTGTAATAACCAAGTCTGCCTACAACCAACCATGCATTATCATTATCATCAAGATAAAGGCAACTAATTTCCCCCGTAATTTTTTCAGTTAAATTTGTTGTAGAAATTAAGTTTTTATCCCTATCATAGGTTAGCAACCCGTTTCCTGTTGCAATGTATAACTGTTTATTTTTTTTGTTATAAGCGATACTTTGTGCCGCAACCTCGCTTTTTTTATTTTTAATTGTTACGAACGACTGTGTTTCCGGATTGTAGTAGCAGCATCCAGACATATAGGCTAAAAAGATTCTATTGTTATCATCAACAGCTATATCTACCAAATAATTACTTGGTAAACTTGTAGAGTCGCCGATGATATGTTGAAAGTTTTTGAACTGGTATCCATCAAAACGGCTCAATCCATTTTCTGTAATGATCCATAAAAACCCGTTGTTATCGGCAATACATTTTTTTACAGTGTTGTGCACAAGTCCATTAGCGGTTGTGTAAGTTTTAAATTTAAAATTATAGTCAGAAAATAGTTGCGCATTAGAATATTGTACCAAACAAAGCAGGCAAAAACATGAAAATAATTTATACAGACTTTTTTTTGTAAGAATATTCAATAAATTAATTTTTGTTTTCGTTTTGACTAAGTGTTACCATCTTTCCTTCCCGGGTTACAATCTTTACTAAAAGTATGAAAATCCGGTATCTTACCGTTAATCACCAATAATATGGTTGGTAATGTTTTGTAGTTACTTGAGGAAGGAATATACATCGCCAAACAATATTTAGAACACGAAACATCGACAATAGCCCCGCTGTAAATCAAAAGGTATTAAAGTAAACCAATAAACGGAACGGTAAAACACTATTGTATAAAAAAACAAAGCACGCACCCAACTCAAATCAGGTAAACCAATACTGGGAAAAGAACAAACCCATGGCCATTTATTAAAGTCCTCTTGGAAGCTGTTTTAGAAGCAGGACTGGAAGATTATCTTTAGTTCAACCCAGTTAGATAAATACAACCGGCGTAATGATGATGGTACAAAGCAATTACGAAACAGCGAAGGTTCTATGAAATGGAGCACTTCTGGTGGTTGCGAATAAAACTACCTGCTTCCTCTTCATCATGGTACCGGATCGTGGCCATGGCCACCCCAGGGGTTGCATCGCAATATTCTTTTGAGGGTTAACCAAAGCCCCTTGATGGGACCATATTTTTGAAAAGCTTCTATTCCATATTGGGAGCAGGTAGGCGTGTACCTACAGGCAGGAGCTAACCACGGAGAAATGCCCCACCGGTAAATTTTTATCAAAAAGATAAAAGGAAAACTAAGGATTTTTTTGATTGTTTCCATGGCATTGTTTAACCAGGCGCTGCAAAGCGGCTTTCATTTTATCCATTATTAAACCCTGTGCTGCCAATTCTTTTCCGTTGTATAAAAAGAAAACAGACATCTGCTGGTTGTTTTTTTCTAATACTTGTTGCAGCTCGGCTTTCTGTAAACGGTAAGCCTCTCGCAGCAATCTTTTAATGCGGTTTCTGTCGACTGCTTTTTTAAAATAACGACTGCTCACGCCAATGCCTGCTTGCAGGTGTGCCATATGGTTGGAGGGAAGCCACACCACTTTAAGCGGATACACCGAAAACCCGGTACCTTTTTCAAAAAGTTCTTGAATCAGTTTCCTGCTTTTAAGTTTGTTTTCCTTCCGGTAAAAATATCGTTGTGTTTGCTCCAATACTAAAAATTAAAAAAGCTCCCGTAATCACGGAAGCTAATATAGTGTTTCTCTTAAAAGCACGAGGCTTTTAATACCCTATTATTTTTTTGAACCATGCTCGTCAGAAACAGTCAGCTTATGACGACCTTTTGCTCTGCGGCTTGCCAATACCTTACGGCCATTTGCGGTGCTCATTCTTTCACGGAAACCGTGAACTGATTTTCTACGGCGCGTATGGGGTTGGTATGTCCTTTTTTTTCCTGGCATTCTTTTAAATTTTTCCTTTTACAAAATATTGTTTCGTTATTTCATAAGCTGGGCACCATCCCTGCTTCTTGTGAAAGGACGGCAAAGGTAGGGGAATTTAATGAATGCAGATTAGTGAATAAAGAAATTTAGAAAAGTTTTTACGCCCTTATTTCAGGCTGCAGGTAGTAGATTGTACTGGACTCCCAAAAAATCGACTTCCGTGTTCATTAAAATCGGCAGGATCGCCGGTGGTAAAAAAGCGGATTTGTCCGTTTTTGCTACATCGTTCTTCCATATCCGGGTGTCGTTTCAGGTATGCAGCCAGGCTGCTGGCCACGATCTCCCCTTGTTCGATAACACGAATAGCAGTGGGCACAAACTGTTGTATCTTATTCATTAACAACGGATAATGGGTACAGGCCAATAAAATGCAATCGGTATTGGCATCTTTTTCCAACAACTGATGAATGTGTTGCTGCACAAAATAATCGGCCCCATCCGATTCATATTCGTTGTTTTCAATCAACGGTACCCACATGGGGCAGGCTTCCTGGCTCACTTTGATGTTTGGGAAAAATTTTTTAATCTCCATTACGTAGGAAGATGAAAGCACCGTGCCCTTGGTACCAAGCACCCCTACATGACCGCTTTTGCTGTAATGGCCGATCACTTCGGCAGTGGGGCGTATTACTCCCAGTACCCTTTTACCTGATCCCATTTTTTCCAGGTCATTTTGCTGGATAGTTCTCAATGCCTTTGCTGAAGCGGTATTGCAGGCCAGGATCACGAGTTCGCAGCCTTGTGCAAAAAACCATTGCACTGCCTGTAAGCTGTACTGGTACACTTGTTCAAAACTTCGGGTACCGTAAGGTGCCCGGGCATTATCACCCAGGTATAGATAGTCGTATTGCGGTAGTTGTGCCACAATTGATTTTAATACGGTGAGTCCGCCATAACCACTATCGAACACAGCGATGGGATGTTTGTTCATGGGTGTAAATGTACAAAGCCTCGCGTAGCTACGCGAGGCTTTGAAAAGTTTTATTTTTAAGACGAATATTACTTCATACCTGGTTTCACAGGAGCATCTTTGATACCTAGTTTCTTTTTTACCAAAGTAAAAACGTCATCGCCCGGAGGGGCTACGATGATCGCATTGATGTCCAGGATATAAGAATACCCATTTTCTTTGGCTACCAAACGAATGGCATCCATCGCTTTGTCTCTGATAGGAGCAATTTTCTTTTGTGCCTCTTGTTGGTACAATTCCTGCGCCTGGTTCTGCCAACCTTGTACTCTTTGGTACAATTCGATCAATTCTTTTCTTTTGATCTCTTTCATGCTCGGGCTGAGCTTAGCGGAGTCTTTTACAAACAAGCTATCTTTTACACCGAGTTCTTTCATCATATCCTGTCCTTGTTGACCCAATGATGTTTGAAAATCTTTCAATTCGGCATCTGCTTTTTCAGCTTCCGGCATAATTCCGATCAACTCGTCGGTATTCACATACCCAATTTTTTGTTGTGCAGTTGCGGTAAGTACGCCTAAGGCCATCACACCCGCTAGGATCAATTTTTTCATTTCTTTTCTTGTTTTTTTAACTGATTTAGTTTTACAATTCATTGATAATCAACAGGCCTGTTTTACACAAACGTTGCTGCAGGAAAGTCCGTTGTTATCATTTATTTAACACCCAGGTTTTTGAGCACATCATCGCTCTTATCTAGTTTTGGGTCGGCAAATATAACGGTAATTCCTTCACTTTTATCTAATATAAAGTCATATTGTTTATCGATCGCCAATTTTTGAACGGCATTGTACACCCTATCCTGGACGGGTTTGATGAGCTCTTGTCTCTTTTTAAAAAGGTCGCCTTCAAATCCAAAACGTTTTCTTTGGAGGTCTCTCAACTCTTTTTCTTTATTGTACAATTCGTCTTCTCTTTTTTTCTTCAGGTTATCGGGGAGCATTACCTGTTCTGCATCGTATTCCCTGTACATTTTGTCAACAGCTGTTTGTTTCTGATCCAGCTCCTGTTGCCACAATGCGCTGAATTCATCGAGTTTTTTTTGTGCTTCGGCGTAATCAGTCATCTTCCCTAAAATATATTTGGAGTCGATTACTGCATAACGCTGTGCGTTCACGCTAAGGGCCGCAACAGATAAAATAGCTGCAAATAGAAATGTTTTCATTGTTTGTTTTTTTTACAAATAAACCAATAATATTTTTAATGGATATACAAGGTAGCGTTAAATTGTTATTCCGGTTCCTGACCCAGCATAAAGGTGAACTTGGCTGCCCCTTTCAAACCACCCACCTGGTTGTATCGATCTAATCCAATACCGTAATCAAATCCAAGCAAACCAAACATCGGCAAGAAGAAGCGCATCCCTACCCCGGCTGCACGACGAAGTTTGAAAGGATTGTATTCTTTGAAATCGTACCAACCATTGGCCGCTTCAAAAAATGCCAAACCAAAAATAGTACTGCTGGCGCCTGTGCTAAACGGATAGCGCATCTCTATCGTGTATTTGTTAAAGATGGTAAAAAACTGTGTAGGTTGAATACCTTCTGGATTTACTTTTGGATCGGAATTGCTGTAGATAGGATATCCTCTGTGGGCAATGATATCGTACCCCAATAAAGCTTGGGTATTACTCAAACCTGCATCTCCTACCTGGAATCTATCAAATGGCGAAATATTGAGTCTAGTATTATACCTTCCAATGAAACCATATTTAGCTGCTGCACGCAAAATAAATTGTTTGTTTTTATCTGCACCTCGGGCACGTCCAATAGGAACAAACCATTCGGCATTCATCCGCCACTTGTGAAACTCAGGGAGTTTGAACGGATCTGCTCCCACTTTGGTAATACCCAGGAGTGAGTAAGGTAGTGTAAACTGTCCACTCAATAAAAAGTTAGAACCACTGGTGGGGAATATCGGATTCGGGCCGGCAGAATTTCTCAGCAAAGTAAACTTCATACTGATGTTGGTAGAATTACCATTGGTGAATCCTTCAAAAATTCTGTCGTAATTTTTTAGTTGGTATTGCTGTACGTTGAAAGTATAAATGAGGTTAAAAAAGTCGTCCGGCCACTTCAACTGTTTGCCCAAAGAAATACCGAAGCCTACTGTTTTTAAGAAAGAAGTATCGCCACAGGCTCTGCAAAACTGTCCGGTAAACTGATCAAAAGAATTCGTGAATTTAGTATTGTAATAATTAACAGAGAAGGAGTTTCTTTTTTTACCGCCCAGCCATGGTTCGGTAAAGGAAAAGTTGTAAGAACGATAGGCTCTGCCGTTCGATTGTATTCTGGCACTGAGTCTTTGACCGTCGCCACCCGGTAGCGGATCCCAACTCGATTTTTTGCCAATGTTTTTAAGAGAAAAGTTGTTAAAGGTAACACCCAGCGTACCGGTAAGACCAATACCTCCACCAAAACCTGCTGATAGTTCTAACTGATCCGCTGATCTTTCTTCTACCTGCCAGTTGATGTCTACGGTACCGTTTTCTTGATTAGGAACAACGTTGGGGTTAATGGTTTCGGCATTAAAAAATCCGAGCTGAGACAATTCCCGTTGTGTACGAATAATATCTGCCCGACTAAATTTTTCGCC
>Ga0105049_10000838_pt1 | contig 34945 bp, 25 predicted proteins | sample MAT06_FD_78087 | JGI IMG/M metagenome (GOLD analysis project Ga0105049, IMG submission 78087) | Freshwater microbial communities from Lake Fryxell liftoff mats and glacier meltwater in Antarctica - MAT-06 | ecosystem: Environmental > Aquatic > Freshwater > Ice > Liftoff microbial mat | place...
CTTCCCAAGGGGCTCACGAAGCCGTTCGATGGCCTTCGCGTTCTGGACTGCACGCACGTCGTTGGCGGTCCGGGATCATCGCCCACGAGTTGCGTTGCTTCGACTTCGAGGGCGAGTGGGCGAACTTCCGCGGCTTCGACACGATGGCCGTGACCGTCTCCGGATACGTCGCTTCGGAGGGTGCCGTGGATGCTCCGCTCATGCCGTTGCAGGTGATTTTCGCGGACTACCTGGCCGCGTATGTGGGTGCTGCGGGTGTCGCCGCCGCGCTGCTGCGTCGGGCCACGAAAGGGGGGAGCTATCAGGTGCGTGTCTCGCTCACGTGCATGTGGGCTCAGCGAGTCGGCTTGCTCGATCACAGTGCTCTCAACGGCACACTGCCTTTCGGCGACTTCCCGAAGCAGACCGACCTGCCGCTGGCCAAGATCGCCAGCCCATTCGGCGAGATCACTTATCTCCCGACTCTCATCGAGATGACCGACATCAAGCCCGGCTATGTCCGCGGCCCGCAACCGCTGGGCTCGTCGAAGTTGGAGTGGTAAGCGATGCGGCGAACCGCGGAGTCTTCGGAAGCGAACTCGCTTCGCTCCGAAGCTTCCGCGTCTCGAACTCACACTTCTTCCCGGGATCTGCGTTGCAGTGGCACCGCGCCCACGTATGATACGTTGCATTGCGAGATTCTCTCGCTCTCCCTGTCGACACGCTGAACGCGAAAGGCACCTTTGATGGCCAAGACCCTCGACCGCAGGAATGGTGACGCCACCGAAATCCAGACCTGGAAAATCCAGGACTCCGTCGAAACCTACGGCATCAAGAACTGGGGCAAGGGATACTTCGGCATCAACAAGCTCGGCCACGTCGTGGTCTACCCGGACAAGGATCCCGAACGCGCCATCGACGTCAAACTGCTCGTCGACCAGCTGCGCGATCGCGGCATTCAGCCTCCCATCTTGCTACGCTTCTCGGACATTCTTCGCCATCGCATCGGCGAGATCGCGGACGCCTTCCGCAAGAGCCGCGAAGAGTATGGCTACAACGGCGAATATCACTGCGTCTACCCGATCAAGGTAAACCAGCAGCGGCACGTCGTCGAGGAAGTCCTCCACTACGGCAAGGAGCATGGCTTCGGCCTCGAGGCGGGCAGCAAGCCGGAACTCCTCGCCGTCCTCGCACTCACCAACGGCACCGCCAATACTCCGATCATCTGCAACGGCTTCAAGGATGACGAGTTCATCAAGATGGTCGTCCTCGCACGGAAGATCGGCAAGAACATCCTGCCCGTCATCGAGAAGTTCACCGAGCTCGAACTCGTCGTGAAGTACATGGAGGAGCTCGGCGTCAAGCAACCGATCGGCGTGCGCGTGAAGCTCGCCAGCCGCGGCGCCGGCCGATGGCGCGGCAGCGCGGGCTATCGCTCCAAGTTCGGCCTCACGCTCACCGAAGTGCTCGAAGCCTACGAGTACCTCAAGGCCCGCGGCCTCGAAGACTGCCTGCAACTCACGCACTTCCACATGGGCAGCCAGATCACCAACATCCGCAAGGTGAAGGACGCCCTCACCGAAGCCGCCCGCGTTTATGTCGAACTCTATCGCCTCGGCGCCGGACTCAAGTACATCGACGTCGGCGGCGGGCTCGGCGTCGACTACGACGGCTCGCAGACGGACTTTGAATCCAGCATCAACTACAGCTTGCAGGAATACGCCAACGATGTCGTCTTCCGCATCAAGGCCGTCTGCGATGAAGCCGGCGTGCCGCACCCCAGCATCATCAGCGAAAGCGGCCGGGCGATGGTCGCCTACAACTCCGTGCTCATCTTCGACGTCCTCGGCACCTCGGACTTCGACGGCTGCACCGCACCCGCCACTTTGCCCGAAGACGCTCCGCAGCCCATCCAGGACCTTTTCAACACCTACAAGGACCTGAACAAGAAGAACTTCCTCGAGAACTACCACGATGCGGGCCAGTCCGTCGAGGAGACGCTCAACCTCTTCAACCTGGGTTACCTCTCGATCGAACTTCGGGCCCTGGCGGAACGCCTCTTCTGGGCGATCGGCCGCAAGCTCCAACGCATCATTCGCGATCTCGATTATGTTCCAGAAGAACTCAACGGGTTGGACAACATGATGTCCGACACATACTTCTGCAACTTCTCCGTCTTCCAGTCGATGCCGGACTCCTGGGCCATCAAGCAACTCTTCCCGCTGATGCCGATCCACCGCTTGAACGAGGCTCCCACTCGCCGTGCCGTCCTCGGCGACATCACCTGCGATTCAGACGGCAAGATCGATCAGTTCATCGATCTCCGTGATGTTCGCAACACGCTGGAGCTTCATCCGTACACGGGCGAACCGTACTACATCGGCGGCTTCCTGCTGGGGGCGTACCAGGAAATCCTTGGCGACCTGCACAATCTCTTCGGCGATACGAATGCCGTCCACGTCTCCATGGAAGACGACGGCACGCCGAACGTGGACACAGTCATCAAGGGGGACACGGTGTCCGAGGTGCTTCACTACGTGCAGTACAGCGCGGAGAAATTGACAGATCGCATTCGCAAGGATGTGGAACGCGCCCTCCGCCTGGGACGCATCACTGTGGCGGAGAGCCGACAGTTCTTGAAGTTCTACGAGAGCGGTCTCGAAGGCTACACGTACCTGGAAGAACCCTCGGCGTGATGGCTGGATTCAAGGCAAGCACCTTCGCGTCGGTCGGGTTCACGCTTCGAGACTCTCGAACACTCAACCCGACCGACAAACCTTCCAACACCAACTTCACTTCTTTTCCATGGGCCACTTGCTCGTGTCCCATTGCTCGGCGGTTTTGATCGCGAGCTTCTGCAACCGTTCGAGTTCCGCCTTGAGCTTCTCCGCGGTGAGTCCGTCGGACTGGATAGCCGTTTCGAGATAGAAGTTCTTGGTCTTGTCGTTGTACCCGAAGTAGGTGCCGTCCATCCGGCCGTTCTGTGCGAGCAGTTGCAGCAACGGTGCTGGGTCCGCCTTACCGGCGGGAAGGCCCTGGCAGGGGAATGTGACCAGAACGACTGGCGAGGACTTGCTAAGCCAAACTTCGACGAACCATCCGTCGTCGCCAGGGTACGTGACCTTGTAGACACCCTGGCCGGTCTCGGTTTTGAGGCCGGTGCCAACGACGAGCTTGCCAAGGGATTCGAAGTCGATCGCCTTGGGCCGCGGCGGCGAATTCTGCGAGATCGCGAGAGTCGGGATCGCGAGGCATACGGTTGCGACGAGAAGCAAACGAGTCATTCGGCGGCCTCCTGCCTTGGAACTAACCGCTTGCGTCCTGGTGGGATCGCAAGCCGCTTTAGGCGAGAATATCCTTCACCACCTTGCCGTGCACGTCCGTGAGCCGATAGTCGCGGCCCTGGAAGCGGAAGGTGAGTTTGGTGTGGTCCATGCCCAACTGATGCAAGATGGTGGCCTGCAGGTCATGGACGTGAACCGGGTTCTCGACGACGTTGTAACCGATGTCGTCGGTTTTGCCATAGGTCAACCCGCCCTTCACGCCGCCGCCGGCGAGCCACATCGTGTACGCATCGATGTGGTGGTCGCGACCGATGGTGGTTCGCGGTTCGCCCATCGGCGTTCGGCCGAACTCGCCACCCCAGATCACCAGGGTATCGTCGAGCAGGCCCAGCCGCTTGAGATCCTTCACGAGTGCGGCAGAGGGTTGGTCGACTTCCTTCGTGATGTCGTCGAGGGCCTTGCCCAGGTCGAGGCCGCCGCCGTGATGGTCCCAGTCGGTGTGGTAAAGCTGCACGAAGCGGACGCCGCGTTCGACGAGCCGACGGGCGAGCAGGCAGTTCGCCGCGAAGCTCGGCTTGCCCGCGCTGGCGCCGTAGAGATCGAGTGTGGCCTTCGATTCCTTGGAGAGGTCCATGAGTTCCGGTGCGGAGGTCTGCATGCGATACGCCATCTCGTACGCGGCGATTCGCGTCTGAATCTCCGGATCGCCGACGGCGTCCAGGCGAAGGCGGTTGAGATCGCGAACGGCGTCGACAAAATCTCCCTGCTGTTTCATGTCCACCCCCGGCGGCGGGGCGAGGTCCAGGATCGGGCTCGGGCCGCGGAGGAATGGCACGCCTTGATAGGTGGTGGGCAGAAAGCCACTGGACCAGAGGCTGGCGCCGCCGCGCGGCCCCCGCGGGCCCGACTGGAGCACCACGAAGCCCGGAAGACTATCGGACTCGGAGCCCAGACCGTAGGTCGTCCAGCTTCCCATGCTCGGCCTGCCGAACTGTGGGGAGCCCGTGTTGACGAAGCACTTCGCGGGGCCGTGATTGAACACGTCCGTCTTCATGCTCTTGATGAAGCAGAGATCGTCCGCGACGCTGCCGATGTGCGGGAGAAGCGTGCCGATTTCCGCCCCGCACTTCCCGTACTTCTCAAACTTCCGCTCGCAGCCCAGGACGGTGGGGTGGCCCTTGAGGAAGGCGAAGCGTTTGCCCTCGATGAACGACTTCGGCACGGGCTGCTTGTGCAGCTTGTTGAGTTCCGGCTTGGAGTCGAAGAGTTCGAGGTGGCTCGGCCCCCCCGCCATGAAGAGGAAGATGACCGCCTTTGCCTTGGCGGGGAAGTGCGGCTTCCGCGGCGCCAGTGGCGAGATCGACGCAGCGCCCTGGGCATCGCGGCTCAGCAACGCACTCAGTGCGGCGCCGCCGATGCCGAACCCGGCGGACTGGAAAAACTGGCGACGAGAGGTGTGCAGAGTCATGAGTGATTCCAGCAGGTGTATCGTTTCCCGGTCGTGAGTTCGCGTGGCGTCCAGAAGGAGCCCTCACTCCCGGGTCACAAACTCATCGAGATTCATCAACACTCGCGAGATCGCGGTCCAGGCCGTCTTTTCATCTGATCTCTTGAGTGCCTCGAGATATTCCTTCACGCGGGAGCGTTCTGCGTCGGAGGGCGTGCGCGCGTAGCACAGCTTGAAGGCGTACGCGATCCGGCCGGCGTCATCCTTCGGGCCTTCCTTCGCGATGCGTTTGCCAAGCTCATCCGCGAGTTCCAGGAAGACGGGATCGTTCGCCAGGTGCAGGGCTTGCAGGGGGGTGTTGCTGCGGTTGCGGCGGGTGCAGGCGACCTGGGCGTCCGCGGCGTCGAAGGTCGTCAGCAGTGGATGCTGAGCCTGCCGCCAAATGTAAGTATACATGCCGCGGCGGTAACGGTCGTCGCCCTTGCTTTCGGGCCACTCTCGCTTGTTCTGAGTGAACGCGAAGACCTCCGGCGGCATCGGTGGATACATGCCCGGCCCGCCGACCTTGGGGCTCAGCTTGCCGCTGGCCGAGAGGGCCGCATCGCGAAGAATCTCGGCTTCCAGGCGAATGCGATTCTGCCGGGCGAGTAGGAGATTGCGCGGGTCCTTCGCGAGAAGATCCTTCCGCATGGTCGAAGCCTGGCGATACGTGCTGGAGAGCACGATGCGTTTGTGGAGCTTCTTGAAACTCCAGGCATCCTCGTTCATGAACGCGACGGCGAGCCAGTCGAGCAGCTCGGGATGCGTCGGCAGGCTGCCCTGCATGCCGAAGTCGTTCTCGGTTTCGACAAGGCCACGGCCGAAGAACTTCTGCCATTCGCGATTCACGGTGACACGAGCGGTGGTTGGGTTTTCCAGAGAGACTAGCCATTTCGCAAGGTCCAATCGCGAGCCACCTGTCGCGGCCGTCGGGCCTTTCGGCTTGTTACTCAGAACGGCGGGCGTCCCTGGCGAGACCTCGTCCCCCTTGCGGAGGAACTCGCCGCGGATCTGCACGTGAGTCGGTCGGCCGCCCTTCTTCTCACGCATCACCAGTGTGCTCGGCACCTTCCCCTGCGTCCGCTTGAGTTCCACCAGGGTTTTCTTCACCTCATCGTCGGTGCCGGACATCGCTCGAAGCTCTGCCAACTTCTTCTCGATCCCTGCGATTCGTTTTTCGAGTGCAAGGTCGCCGCCCAGCGGCAGGGTCGGTTCCTCGGCGGAGTTGAAGTACGCGTACAGCTGGTAATACTCTTTAGTGCTCACCGGATCGTATTTGTGGTCGTGGCACTGAGCACAGCCGATGGTGAGGCCCAGCCACACGGCCCCGGTGGTGTTGGTGCGGTCCACCGTTCGCTCGGTGCGGAACTGTTCGGGATCGGTGCCGCCCTCCTCATTGAAGGAGGTGTTACGGTGGAAGCCGGTGGCGATGGTCTGGTCTTTCGTGGCGTTCGGCAGCAGGTCCCCAGCGAGTTGTTCGATGGTGAACTGGTCGAAGGGCATGTCCGCATTCAAGGCGTTAATCACCCAGTCGCGGAAGGCCCAGATCTGGCGAGGGCCGTCGATCGTGTAGCCATTGCTGTCCGCGTAGCGAGCGAGGTCAAGCCAGTGCCGAGCCTGGCGTTCGCCGTAGTGCTGCGAGGTCAGGAGCGTGTCGACCACCCTGGCATAAGCCTCGGGCGAAGGATCCTTCACGAAGGCATCGACTTCCGCTGGCGAGGGCAGCAGGCCGGTGAGATCCAGGTACACACGGCGAAGCAAAGTCGATGGTTCCGCAGAAGGCGAGGGGAGGAGCTTCGCCTTCAGAACGCGATCGACGATGAACTCATCGATCGCGTTGCCGATCAGAATCGCATGATTGCGGATCTCTGGAGCGTTGGGTTGAGTCGGCTTCACGAACGCCCAGTGCGGGGCATACTCGGCCCCTTGTTCGATCCAGGTTTTCAGAGTCGCGATCTGCGCCGGCGTGAGCGAGTGGCCCGCCTCCAACGGCGGCATTCGGCCGTCGGCGTCCTTCTCCAGTGTCACACGTTCAAGCAGGGTGCTCTCGGTTGGCTTTCCCGGAACGATCGCCTGCATCTTGAGCGCGGGATCGCGCTGATCGAGACGAAGCTTGGCCTTCTGCACGGCGGGGCCGTGGCACTTGTAGCAAGCGTTCGAGAGGATCGGCTGCACTTCGCGTGCAAAGTCGACCTTCTCCGCAGCCGTTGCGGGCGAAGCGGTTAGAAGGGCCACGGCCATGGTGGCGAATCGAGAAGTTATCGTCAGCATCGACGGCTCCGGGAAGCCGAGTGGGAAGGTGGAATCGGCAGGTAATCTATTGTTTCAGCTTGCGAGGGACTCCGCAAGTGCGTCACTGGCTCACTTCGGAGGAATCGGTGGCACAGTGGCTTTCGTCGCGTCGAGAGTCGCCAGGTCGGCGGTGCGTTCGGCAGCGGCAGCGGCCGCGGCGGCCTGGTTGGGGCCGACGGCGGTGGCGGCCTGATCCATGGCCGTCTTCGCGGCCGGGACCGCGGCGGCAGCGGCCTTCAACTGAGCGTCCAGCGCAGCGACTCGCTTGGGGCCCTCGGCGACAGCAGTGGTCACGTCCATCAGCGACTTCGTGGCCATGGCGAGTTTCTCCGCGGCCGTCTTCTGAGCGGTCGTCGCATCGGCCTGGGCTTTTTGAGAGACGGTGAGTTCCATCGATAAGGCTCGTGCGAGCTCAGAAGCCTTTTTCACCTGGGCCGCCAGTTCCACGTTCTGTGGGGCTTTCTTCGCTTCCGCCTCGATAGTGGCCGCGGCCTGGGCATAGGCCTTGGCCGCAATGTCCTTGCCCAGGGCGAGCATCGTGGCGGCATCCAGCGCGACGACGGCCTTGTCGGCCCCGGTTTTCGCCTGGTCGGCGGCGGTCTTTGCGATCGCGAGCATCCCGGCGGAATCGGCGACGAACTTCTGGGCTGTCGCAAGGTCTGCCGTTCCCTTTGCAACCACGGCTTGAGCCGCCGTGTGGGCATCGGCCATCGCCTTGGCACGGGCCTGAGCCGCGGCCAGGGCCTCCGCGGTCGCCTTCACTTTCGCCTCGGCCGCCTGGAGAGCCGCCGCGGCGATCGTGATTCGCTCGGGCAAAGGCGGCGGGTTCACGTCGAAGCTGGCCAGCGTTCGCCCTTCCGCGATCGACCACGATTTCAGGTTCCCGAGATTGTCGCCGGCGAGCACTCGTGAGTTGTCGTGAGTGATGGCAACGCGAAGGCCAAGGTCAGGCAGGGCGTCGAACTGCTTCTGAACCGCTCCGTTCTGGTCCCAGAACTTTGTCGCTCGATCGCGGCCCGTGGTGGCGAGTCGGCCATCGTGACTGAAGCGGACGGCGGCCGAGCCGCCAGCGTGGGCGGGCCAGTTCTTGATGTTGCCGCCGTTCTCCATTTCCCAGAGGCGGACGGTGCCGTCCTCCGAAGCGGACGCGAGCAGGTTCGAGTCGTCCCGCCAGGAAAGGTCCGTGATGGCAGCGGTGTGGCCACGAAGCGCGAAGTACTCCCGGCCCGTGAACGCTTCCCAGGCGAAGAGGCCGCCTGAGCGGTCCGCGCTGGCGAGGAGCACGCCGTCCGGGCTGTACTCGATCGCGGTGACCCAGTCAGTGTGCTTCTTGATTTCGCGAATCAGGCTGCCATCACTGGTGGCGTAAGCCCGAACGATCTTTCCCGGCCCGCCAAGGGCGATCTGCGTCTGATCCGCGGAGATGTCCGCTGCGAGGACGGCGTCCGATTCGTTGCCGACCTCGGTGACCTTTTCGCCGGTCTCGATGTTGAAGAGAACGGCCTTGCCCGCCTGCCCGCCGCGCCCGCCCGCGGCGAGGAGAAAGCGGCCGTTGCGGGAGAAACGCAGCACGTTGATCTGCCCGTGCTCGAAGGGGAGAACGCCGAGGAGAACACCGGTGTCCGTGTGGTAAAGGAGAATCTGCTTCTGTCCGCCGACCGCGGCGAGCGACGCCCAGGGGCTGGCGGCCAGCGCGAGCACGGCTCCGGGTCGCCGGGCTCGCACGAACGGATCCAGTCTCAGCTTGCCCACTCCGGGCATCGGCGGCGGGCCCTCGGGGCGGCCTTTCACCAGCGATTTCAGGCCGATCTCCGTCTTGGGTTTCACCATCACGCTCGCTGGGCTGCCCGATTTTTCGCGGGCCCCCTGCTCGATCCACAACTTCAGCAGTGCCAGTTGCGCGTCCGCCATCTTGCTGCCGCTGGGCGGCATCTTCGGCTCTTCCTTGTGCGACGACAGCGTGAACAGCCGTGACTTGTCCGCGTCCCCCACCGTTACCACGGAGCCCGAGGAACCGCCTTCGTTCATCGCTGCGAAGGTCGCGAGGTTCAGCCCGCCTTTCTGTTTCTCGGCCCCGTGGCAGCTGGTGCACTGCTGCTTGAGAAGGGGTAGGACATCGTCGTCGAAGGTTGGGTTCTTCGCGTCCGCGTGCAGGGGAGCCTTCTCGCCATTGAGAAAAAGCGACAGGCTCGCGAACGCGAACATGGCCAGCAAGCGTCTCATAAAGTGCGGTCTCGATCAGGAGTGCGTTACACGTGTGCAGCAAGGATCCTCCCCAATTTTAGACCAGGGGAAGGCGAATGTCATGCCCGGTTCGAGTACAAAGGAAGGTGTCCCCGCGTCGTGCGGTGCGGCGATCCTTCCGATACGGAGCCGAACGAATGGCGGGTGTGAATCCATACATCGAGAAGCCCCTGGCGACTCGAGCCGAGAAACCCTTCAAAGTGACATTTGAAGTCGAAGAGACGGGCGAACGCATCGAAGTGCCGGTGGATCCGGCCACGTTCCCCTTCGGACATATCGGCCTCGAAGGCAGCCTGCTGGACATCGCCGAGGAAGCGGGCGTGCACATCAACCATTCCTGCGGCGGCGTGTGCGCCTGTTCCACCTGCCATGTGTACGTCGCGAAGGGGCTGGAATCGTGCGCGAAAGCGACGGATGACGAAGAGGACATGCTCGACGAGGCCCCGGCCGTCACTCCGGACTCGCGGCTGAGTTGCCAGTGCGTGCCCAACGGACGGACCGACCTCGTGGTGATCGTCCCCAAGTGGAATCGCAATCTCGTTCAAGAAGGACATTGATCCCCATGGTCCGGTTCCTTGCTCTTGGCGTCGCCTTCGCCGTTCTCGCCGCGACGCCGTCGTTCGGGCTGGAGCCGAAGGATGTTTTCCTCATCTCGAACCGGAATGTCCCCGCTTCCAAAGCCGTGGCCGAGCATTACGTCGCCAAGCGAGGCGTGCCCGAAGGCCACATCATCGAGCTCGATCTGCCGACCGGCGAAGACATCAAACGAGAAGATTACAACACCAAGCTCGTGCTCCCGCTGCGAGAGGCTTTGAAGGATCGCAAGGCCCAAGCCAAGGTGCTTCTGTGCGTATACGGCGTGCCGTTGCGGGTCGAGGCGCAGGTTCAAACCAACGACGAGAAAGCCCAGGCCGAGCGGCTGAAGTCGGGCCTCGAAGAAGCACGCAAGAAGCTCCAGGAACTCGAGAAGGACAAGAAGACGCCCGAGGCAGACAAGGAACGAAGGCACATCGAGGAACTCGATCGGTGGTATCGCGGTGCGACCCATCCGGAGAGTCGGGCGTGTGTCGATAGTGAACTGATGCTGCTCTGGTGGCCGCGGTATCCGCTGGAGCGATGGATCATGAATCCGCATTACTTCCGGGCTTCGGAGAAGTACCGCACGGGTGTGCCCCCCGTCGTGCTCACGTCGAGGCTCGATGGCCCAACTCCAGAGATCGCGAAACGGCTGGTGGACGACGCCATCGAAGTCGAGGCCAAGGGGCTCGATGGGCTCGTGTGCATCGACGCCCGCGGGATTCGCTTCGATCCGAACGGAAGCGACAGCGGCACCGGTTACAGCGGGTACGACGAATCGATGCGAGAAACGGCCCGGCTTCTGGAAAAGGCCGGACTGAAGACGATGCTCGACGACAAGCCCGAACTGCTGGCACCGGGCAGCGCGAAGGACGTGGCTTTTTACTGCGGGTGGTACTCCCTGGCGAAGTTCATCGACTCCTGCGAGTTCAAAAAGGGAGCGATTGCCTGGCATCTCGCGAGTGCGGAGGCGGTGTCGCTTCGCAAAGCGGATAGCACGCTCTGGTGCCCGAATCTACTGATGAAAGGCGTGGCCGCAACGCTGGGCCCGGTAGCAGAGCCTTACACCGTGGGCTTCCCGAAGCCGGCGGAGTTCTTCGGCTTCCTCGCCACGGGTGAGTTCACGCTCGTCGAGTGCTACGCGAAGTCGATGCTCTTTTGTAGCTGGCAGACGGTGCTGGTCGGCGATCCGCTTTACACTCCGTTCAAGAAGAATCCGAAGTTGAAAGTGGCGGACGTGGTGCCAAGCCCCGCGGGCGGTCGAAGCGGGGCCCCATGAAATCGCTTAACCGTCGAGGCTTAACCGTGAGGATCACTTCTTTTTGAGTGCGTCGTTCGCATCTTCGCGAACCCGCTCACTATTCAAGATCGTCATTCCTGTCTGGAGCAGCAGCGAGGGGGCGGCAGTCTTCTTCAACTCTCCGAAGAAGACCGGAATCTCCTTCGTCACCAGCTTCTCGAACTCCTCGCGTTCCAGTTGCGGCCGCACGTCCTCGAACTTCGCACCCGGAACGGGCGGAACGATGCCGCTGTTACGGATGCACATCGTCCCTGCTCGCGTTTGAAGCAGATGGCTCATGTCGCCGACGGGCAGATCGAAAACCACCTTCTCGATGATCGGATCATCCGCCTCGATATGCCGGCCGATCGGCGGCACACGACCCGCGGCGGCGGCCAGGTTCGGGTCCGCCTGCATGCGGGCCACCTGATCGAACGTCTTCTGCTTGCTCTTGATCGCGTTCCATTCATTCAGGGCCACGCGTTCTTCACCCTTCCGCCAGATGATGATCTCGCAGGCACGCTTCTCCCCATACTTGCGTTCGAACGCCTTCATCAGGTCCGCCTCGCTGACCTTCACGCGATCGCGAACCATCTTCCGAAGCACGATGTCCGGCTTCACCACGTCCTCGATGTACTCGTACAGCGACAGCTTCCGCGCCGGCAGCACCTTTTCCACGAACACTTCCTTTGTCATCGTCGGCCCTGCCGCCTTCACCATCTCGTCGAACGCTGCGTCCACCTCTTCCTGCGAGAAGCTGACGTTCCGTTTGGCGGCTTCCATCTGCACGATGCGCCGATTCGCCAGCAGTTCCAGGGCCTCCGCTCCCTTGTAGTAAATCAGGTATTCGCCCAGGTCGGCCCGCGTAATCGTGAGAGCGCTGTCCGGCCCCGAGAGCGTGGCCAGCACTTGCTCCGGCCCCCCGGGCGGCAGCGGCGGCAGCGGGGCCGAGAAGTTCGCCTGCTTCACATCGCTGGGGGCCCGTGCGATCACGTTCGCCTTGTACTCAGCCTTGAGGGAATCGAAGAGCTTCGGAATCGCCTCACTGATCTTGCGATCGACCACTTCGCGTTCAAGCTCGGCTCGCACGATCGGCTTCTCCAGGCTGTGTGCCGCATCCGGCGGCAGGATCGAGACGCACTTCACGATCATCCAGCTCGTGGCCGTCTCCAGAAGCTCGCTGGTCTGCCCGGTCGAAAGTGCAAACAGCGTCGTGATCGCTTTCGTGTCCTTCGCAGGCGTGAACCGACTGACCGGCATGATCAGCCCCCGGCTTTCCGCAAGCCGCGCGTCCGCCTGGTTGCCGGCCGCCTTCTCGAATTCCGCATCGCTGCCGCGGATCGCCGCCACGAGTTCGGCGGAGGGGGACCTGGCCTCGGACCCTTGCTTCGGCCATTCGATCACGCGGGCCTGTCGCTTCTCGCCGTACTGCATCTCGTGGGCTCTTCGAATTTCCTCCTCGGAGGCCTGGAGGTTCTCGCGAACCATCTTGCCCAGCAGAAGCCGTGGTCGAACGACATCCTCACGCCATTCGACGAGCGTCTTGCCGTACTGCCGCAGGATCATGGTGACGACTTCTTTTTGCTGAACGCCCTTCAGGTCCTCGTTGAGAGCGGCCTCAATTTCCTTCGGCATAACACTGACGCCGCGGCGCCTGGCCTCGGCTTCGACGATACGCTTGTTGACGAGGAGTTCGAGCTTGTCCGCTCCGCCGCGGGCGATGAGAAAGTCCCCAAGCTCATCACGCGAGATGGGAACGTTGCCGTGGATATACGCCACGACGCGAGTCGTGGCGTGGCCGGCAACCGCCGCGCCAGGCGCGGTGAGGCTCTTCGGCAACGGCCCCGGCTCCGCAGCGCTGGCGGGAGCGACAGCGAACAGGCTTAGCATCAGCACACGAATCGATCGGCGCACCATGACGTTTCCTCCGTGATCGTCCCACGCATATAACCATGGCGAATCAGGGAAACAAGGGGAAGTGGGCGAGTGCTAGCTTCTCGCTGTACCGGCGGTCAGCTTTCCACCGGAACCCAGATTCGAGTTCCACTGCGGGATGGTCGAGAAACAGGCGTCTCGCTGGCACATCGCTACGCCGCAAGCGGCTGAAGGCGGCTGAAGGCGGCTGAAGGACGGAAAGTCGCGGTCCACTTGCACCTCCCGCGAAGAACCGGATAAACTGATCCTGCTGGCAACCTGTCGATTCACCCGAGCATACTTCGGATGTCCACGTTGCTTGCTCCCGCGAAACACGAGCCCAGCACAGGCGACCCCGGCGTGACTGCACCACTGTTTCGACTCACGCTCGATCAATACCATTCGATGATCCGCCATGGCATCTTCGTGGATGAACAAGTCGAACTCCTTGATGGTTTGCTGGTGCAGAAGATGGCCGAGAATCCACCACACAGCTTGGCCACTCGACTATTGCGGCAGGCGTCGGAGGCGATTGTTCCCTCGGGTTGGTTCGTTGATACACAGGAACCGATCACGCTGCTCGAGAGTGAACCCGAACCCGATGTGACCGTCGTCAGGGGTAAGCCGACAGACTATGCCCACTCACATCCCGGTCCTGCGGATTTAGGTCTCGTAGTCGAGGTTCACGACTCCTCGTTAAGCCGTGACCGCAGCGTGAAGAAGGCTCTCTACGAGCAGAATGGCATTCCTGAATTCTGGATCCTGGACTTGAGCCGTCGAGTGGTCGAGGTTTTTACCCTGCCCCAGTTTGGCTCGGCTGCGGGATATCCCCAAAGCCGCACCTTCAAACCGACCGATCGCTTACCCGTCACGCTGGACGGCACCGTCGTGGGCGATATCCTCGTCAACACTTTTCTTCCTACCTGAAACGACTCTCGTTGGAGTTGTCATGTTGAATGTCACTCGCCGGGATTTCCTTCGGACAAGTTCCACTCTCGCCCTGACGGCTCCCGTGCTAAGAGCGACGGAGCCTGTGACTGCGAAGGCGGCCGACACACTCGCAGCCTGGAAATCCGCGAAGATCGCTGCCGTCTCGGACAGCACGCACCACTCCCTGCACACGTACTACCTGACAAGCCCCGAGAGCCCGGACGGGAAGTCCGTTCTCTTCTACGCTTCCACGACTGCCAACGGCCACGATGGCGAACTCCGCGTTCGCGATCGCGCCGGCGGCAAGGAGACCGTCCTCGTTCGCGAACTCAGTACTGAAGACGCCCACCGAGCCGCTCTCCAGCAATGGGTCAGCGGCGGCAAGCGAATCGCTTACCACAACGTCCTCAAGAGTGGGGAATGGGTCGTCGGCACGATCGATCTTTCAGGCGGCACGGAACGCATCCTCGCCCGCGGTCGCCAACTCGCCTTCGGCCAGCCCCACGGCGATATCGTCCCCCTTTATGGCATGCACTGGAACCCCGGCACCCATCGCGACTGCGAACTTCTTAACGTCGCCACCGGCGAAATCACAACCACGGGCCTCACGGCGGACAGCCTCAAATCCACCTATCCGGACTGGGTGAAAGGGAAGTTTGGCGAACGACCGATCTCCGTCTTCTTCCCCGTGATTAGCCCGGACCTGAGCCGGGTGTTCTGCAAGGTGGCCACCCCGGCCGGCGGCGACTTCCGCAGCAAGAAGGCCAGCGAGCGCTTCGGCCTCGTCTGTTACGACTTCAAAAACTCGAAGTTCCTCAGCCTCACCGAGAAATGGGGCCACCCCGCCTGGCACCCGAACTCGCGAGACATCATGGATCTCGGCGGCTTCGTTATCGATAGCACCACTGGCAAATCAATCCGACTCCCCGGCGACTGGCGTTACCCGGGCAGCCATCCGTCGTACAGCCCGGACGGCACCCTCTTCACCACGGACGTGATGATCAACCGTGCCCCCTTCGACGGCCCGGCCGGCTGGTGGGGCATCGTCGTCGGCAACGCGAAGACCGGCGAATCGGTGATGGTCCACAAGTTCGATCACTCCAGGGGTGCCCGTTCCTGGCGGATCAGCCATCCGCACCCGATCTTCAGCCCGGATGGCAAGCGCGTCTACTTCAACGTCAGCGACGGCGAATGGACCCGTCTCCACGTCGCGGAGATCGCGTGACGAAGCCGACCCGAGCCGAGCTTCTTGCCGCCCAGAACGGCACTCTGAAGGACCTGATCGCCCCGAACCTTCGCGTGCTGTTCTGCGGCATCAACCCCGGGCTTTACTCCGCTGCGATCGGCCATCACTTCGGCCGGCCGGGCAATCGCTTCTGGCCCGCGCTGCATGCCTCGGGCTTCACACCTCGTCTCTTCAAACCGCACGAAGAGCAGGAACTTCTCCCCCTCGGCTACGGCATCACAAACGTGGTGAACCGAGCCACCGCCGCCGCCGACGAACTCGAGCCGGCCGAGTTCGTTGCGGGAGGGAAGATCCTCGTCGACAAGATCCACGTGCATCGTCCACTCTCCCTCGCGGTGCTGGGGATCGGTGCGTATCGCCTCGCCTTCGGTCGCCCAAGCGCCGCCCTGGGCCTGCAAGTGGAAACCATCGGCGCCACTCGCCTCTGGGTGCTGCCCAGCCCCAGCGGGTTGAACGCGCATTACCAGGCCGCGGGGCTTGCCAAACTCTTCCAGGAACTACGGGAAGCGGCGGTGTGAAGGATGGCTCCGGAAGACACTTACGACTCCCGTTTTCTCGCAGGCATCGACCACTTCAATCGCGAGGAGTTCTTTGAAGCCCACGAGGTGTGGGAGGACGTGTGGAACGATTGCGAGCCCGAAACTCGGCGCTTCTATCAGGCACTGATCCAGGCCGCCGTTTCGCTCTACCATGGCTTGCGAGGGAATGAAACCGGCGCTCGCAGGTTGTTTCACTCGGGTCGGCGTTACATGCAACCTTACCGGCCGATCTATCTCGGACTGCACATCGATCCTTTCTGGGTCGCCATCGAACAGCGGCTCAACGATCCAAAGGCAGCGATGCCTCGCATCGATCTTGCAGAAAAGTCCGCTTGACGCCCTCGAGCGCACGGGCCATATCGGCCGCCAGAGTGGGGGCACTCAGTTCTATTGGGGGGGTTCGTCATGCGATGGGCGATTCTGGGAATCTGCGCTCTCTCTCTGGGCGGAGTTGGCACGGCGCGGGCTCAGTTCACGACGCCGGGCACACCCGTCGGCACGCCGTTGAGCCTGGGGAATGCCGGGGCTCCGAACGCCAAACCAGTGGGCTCCCCCGCCGGTGCGCAGGTCGGGAGTGCTCCAGGTGGCGTTCCGCAGAGCACCAGCCAGGATTTTTCCAAGATCGACAAGAGTCGGCTTGCGGCTCCGCTGCCGAACTATCCTGGCATTGGTGGCGAACCCACGCTCTGGGATCGCACCATGCAGCGAGTCGTTGCCGCGGTCCATTACATTAACCCTTTCTCCACAACGACCCAGCCACGGCCGAACTGGGTTCCCGGCATCAGTCGCCGAAACCGTGAACGGTCCGAGGAGAGGATGTTCCGCCGCGACTAAAACGGAGAGATCGTTGGTTTCCGCGTGGCCCTCGAACTCCTGGGTCACTTCTTTTCGGCAGCGGCGAGAGCTTTCCGGATCTGTTCCTTCTTCGCTTCAGAAACCACTTTGTGATCCAGCACCATCTGGCCCGCCGCGCGTAAGTCTGTCCGCGGCGTGTCAGGAATGCCCTGGAGCGCTTCAAACAGGTCCGTCACCATCATCCCGCCGAAGACGCTCACGGGGACAGGTGTCAGTCGCGGCCGCAACCACTGCACCGCTTCCTGCCGTGCCTTGAGGGCAAGTGCCGGTTGTTTCAGTTCATCGTGATCGGTCGCGATTTGGTTCCAAAGCTTGCCCACCTCGTAACTCGCAGCCAGCTGAATCTGTTTGTGAGTCGCCTCGATCGCTCGACGAAACTGGTGATGCTTGCGATCGAACTCGGCGACGGCCTCGTAGCACCTCGCACGTTGATCGAGTGCGGCGTGAGGGAATCGCAGTGCAGCCTCGAGGGCGGCGTCGACATCGGTCGAGGTGGACTGAGGATCGCTGCTGATCACTTGCACCTGGAGAACCATGGCCGCCGCTCGCTGCTGGGCAGTCGCATTCGCGTCGCGAACGACGGCCTCGCTTAGCGATCGAGCCTCCGCGAATTGCGTCTCACGAAGCCGCAAGGTTGCGAGGAGCAGCTTGCTTTCAACGCGGTAAAGCGGTTGCGAGTCTGCCTGGAGATAGGCTTTCGTCATGGCCTCCGCGACCTTCGGCTGACTGCGGTAGGTCTTCAAGAACTCGGTTCGGAACTGCTGGAACTTCGCATACCCTGCCTCACCACGTTGGCCCTCATGGCCCTGCGGAATGAACATGGTTCGCACCCATGCTCGCAGCAGGCCCGCACCATACGCCCGAGCCATCGCGGGGTCCAGCGCCGGCTTCACCTGGGTATATGGCACTTCGAGCGTCGCTGCCAAAATCGCCCGGGGGCGAGTGGCCATGTAATGCGAATTGATCCTGCGATCCACGGCATTGGGCTTCTTGGAATCGACCAGAAAATCGAGCGGAGCCATCACCTCCTGCGGGCGTTCCTCCTTGATCCAGGAAATCCATTCCTGGAGGTTTTCCCTGACATGAGGCAGGCCGAGGCCCAGGAAATGGAACGCTTCGTGGATGTCGCCTCGCAACGCAGGACAATGGAAGTCGATCGCAAAGCGAATGTCTTTCTCGTCCGCGAGATCCTGAATGGCGCGGATCTCGGGGTAAAGCGGCTCGGCTCCATAGTCGCGGTTGTGGTCGTGTGGAGAACGATTCTTCCCCTGATCGCCCGCTTGCACACCGTCCTTATCCACGATTGGCACCGCATAGAGAACGTATCGTTCACGGAACGCGCGAGCCGCGACCGAATCGGACATCGCCTCGGCGAGAAAGCCCTCAAGGACATAGCTGGCCATCGACTCGCAAGCATGGTGACGAGCCGTCACCATCATCGACTGAACGCCTGGCCCGGGTTTGCCGATGCGGAGCAGATCGACGGTCGTTCCCTTACGGGTCTTCGCTAATTCCGACTTCGTGAGATGCGGATTGGCCACCTGTTTCGCCATGAAGTCATCCAGATCGTTCTGCAAATACGGGATCGCCACCGCGAACCGCACTCGCTGCCTGGCCTCACGGAACTCGTAGGAGAACTGGCTTCCCTCCTTTGTGGACTCGACGTGTTCGTCACCGAGCCATCGCCACGAACGGCCGCCATCCATGCTGACCGCCGGCCCTTGAACGCCGATCATCGAGGGTTTGGCGAAGGAAAACGTCACGCGACCCGGCTTCGCAGATTCGGCGTCGAAGCACCAATAGAACCACGGCTTTCCGCCTCGAAGATCCGGTGCAAGGCGGACATTCACGCCATCGATGCGCTCCACCAGTGCGTTTCCACCTGGAAAGTCCGTTCCGATCGTGACATCCCCCGCCATGACCTGGGAACGTGAAACAAGCAAGATGATTGTGAAGAGTAGTCGAGAAACCATGAGTGAAGGTAATCCTGGAAAGTGGTGGGCAGCGAGGTTTTGAAAACCTGACTCCGTCCGGTGGAGTCAGGCGTGGAAACTCAGTGTAACCTCCGAAGTTTCCATCCGCCAGCGAGGTTCAGGAGACCTGCTTCGCGGCCGAAGAGTCCGCCCTGGCGTCTTGCCCTCGGCGACGGCGGCCGGTAAAACTCGGCTTCACCGCTCCCTCTTCGCGAGACCACGATCATGCCCATCACGAAAGACACTATTGGCGTCGGGTTCATCGGAGCCGGCGATATTGCCATCCTTCATGCGTCCGCGGTCAAGAAGGCAGGCGGCGCCAAGCTCGTCGGCCTGTGGAATCGTAGTGCGGATCGGGCCCAACAGCGAGCCGACGAGTTCGGCTGCAAGGCGTATGCGTCTCCCGAGGAGCTTGTCAAGGATCCCGCGATCGACGCTGTCTTCGTGCTCACGAACCTGGAAACTCACCTTGAGTATACCAAACTCGCCCTGCAGCACGGCAAGCATGTTCTCGTGGAGAAACCCGTCGGCGCCTCCGTCGCCGAGATCGCGGAGATGAAGCAGCTTGCCGACGCCAAGAATCTCACATGCCTCCCGGGCCATAACTATATCTATGAATCTTCCATGATGAGAACCCATGATCTCGTCGCCAATGGAGACCTGGGCAAGATCACATCCGCATATGTCATGTATAATATCCATCACCCGGAAGAAGTCGCGAAACGCTACCCTGGCGTCGTTCGGCAGATTCTCACGCATCACTCGTATATCTTGCTCTATCTCGTCGGCAAGCCGGTCGAGCTTTGCGCCATGAAAGCCACCCTCCATTACAAGGAATACACGGAGGAAGACATCGCCATGGTGCAGATGCGGCTCGAGAATGGCGCCCTCGCACACTTCTGTGCCAGCTTCGCCGCGGATGACCATGCCGCGGACCCCTGGACGGTGATGGTCAAGGTCATTGGCACGGCAGGCAGCACCCGATACAGCTATCGCGATCACGTCGAAATCAAGCCCGGCCTCGTTCACTCGCAGACTTACACCGCGTATCAGGGCTCCGTGACGAACGAGGTGAAGTACTTCCTCGTCGACTGCCTTCGACTCGGCGCAAAGCCGCTCTCGACTCTCGAGGATGCGATCACCGCCCAGAAGTTGATCGAGGCGGCCGAGGAGTCTATCAAGAATCGGAGTGTGGTCAAACTTTGATCGGTTGGGCAGGTACCAATGACCTGTCTTCAACGTGCGTCCCCGTGATCTTGTGCTGCCACAAACTCTTCATCGAATTTTGAAGGTCCGACCCGTTTATCAATTCGTCAGGAGCCTTAACATGGAAACGCGGCCTCTCGGCAAAACGGGCCTGAATGTCTCCATTCTCGCCCAGGGTGGGGCGGCATTCGGCCAACAGTTCGGCCCCATCTCCGCGACGGAGGCGGCCGACACCATTCACGCGGCGATCGATGCCGGCGTCAACCTTGTTGATACAGCCGCTTACTATGGCCGAGGGCTCGCGGAGGAGTTTCTTGGCAAGGCTCTCGCGGGCGGCCGGCGCGAGAAGGTTTACATCTGCACCAAGGCCTGTCGGCTGGGGGACGCCGAGTTCGACTTCACTCCGCAGGGAACGAGAAAGTCCGTCGAGGCATCGCTGAAGCGATTGCAGACCGATTACGTCGATATCCTCCTCGCCCACGACATTGAGTTCGCGGACGACTACGAGGCCGTCTTCACCGAAACGGCCGAGGTGCTGCATCAACTCAAAAAGGAAGGGAAGGCTCGCTTCATCGGCATGTCGTGCTATCCCTTGCCGCTGCTGAAGCAGGCGATCGAACGCTGCAATCTGGACGTGGTGATCAGCTATGCCCACTACAACCTGTGGAACACTCGCCTGCTCACGGACCTGATCCCCACGGCGGAGAAGCACGGCGTCGGGGTGCTGAACGGCAGCCCATTGGCGATGGGTTTGCTCACAAATCAGGGCCCGCAGCCGTGGTTCCCTGGTCAGCCGGAGGTTCGTGAGACGTGTGCCAAGGCCGTGAAGTTCTGCCAGGAACGCGGCGTGAACATCTCGAAGCTCGGCATGCAATTCTGCCTGGCTCAGAAGCGGATTGCGAGTGTGTTGACGGGGGCCGCGAAGCGTAGCGAGTTTGAGGCGAACTTCGCAGCCATGAGTGAACCCCTCGACGAGAACTTGCTCGCCGAGGTGCAAGCGGTGCTGGCCCCGGTGAAGGACTGGACCTGGAAGTGCGGCAACTGGGTGGGATGATCAGGACCGGGCGTTCGCGGCCTGGCTCTTGAGCAGGTCGCGAATCTCGATGAGCAACTCCTGATCCTTGCTCAGCAGCGGGGGCAACGAAGCGACCTGCGTCTGCTTCTCGCGCATCACCCAGCCAAGGAACTTCTGCAGGAAGATAAAGAGAGCCACGGCCACGATCACGAAGTTGATCACTTCGCCGATGAAGAGCCCGTACGGCACATCGCTGCCACCGACGTTAAACTTCCAACCGAGGTAACCCTTTTCGCCGGGCATCATCGCGCCGATCAACGGCATCACCACGTTCTTCACGAGTGAGTCGACAATCTTCCCGAACGCGGCACCGATGATGACGCCGATCGCCAGGTCGATGACGTTGCCCTTCAAGGCGAACGCCTTGAACTCTTCAAACAGGGTAAACGCTTTCCGCGTGGCCGCTGTGGCCGCGCCTTTGAATTCCGTTGACATAGCTCAGCGTACTCCCGGGGGCGTTCGACTCAAAACCACAACCAACACGGAGTTAAGACGAGCAAGTTAATGATGTCACCTTTATCCATCAGGAACAATTCATCCACATTCTGACCACATCATTCTAGAAATCCAAGGAGAAACGGCTACCGAAGGCGTGAATCGCCCCACGAGCCAGCGGGTCCGCGTTGTGAGTACGATACGTGTAGTCGTAGTTGAACTGGAACTTGCAGTTCGGGTTCAGATACCAGTTCAGGCCAAGCGTGGCCGAGTTTAGCATGCCCGCCTGCACGGTCTTGTCGGTCACGTCCAGGTATGTGTACCGGGCTCCGATTTCCCACGCACCCCAGCCGTCCACACCCAGGCCGTCCTTCTTGAAGGCGAAGTTGTTCTTCGGTACCACACGGTTATAGAAGAAGTACTGCGTGTTCCACGTTCGGCTTTCACCCGTCAGGAAGTACATGACGTTGCCATAGCCACCCTGAAAAACATACGTGCCCAGGTTCGGCCCCTTGGGGTCGCGCGTCGTGCCCACGCCGCGTAACACGTTCGCGGTATACTCGGCCTGCAAGGTCAGCGGGCCATCGACGAAGGCAGTTTCCACGTTGAAGAGATTCTGTGACCGAGTCGGAATCTGGCCGGTGTTGATGAGCAGGTTCAACAGCGGGAACGGGGCGTTGCGGATGTTGTCGCGGATGCGGAGCTGCACCTGATCGTCAACGGGGTCGCGATGGCTCATGGCCCCGCCGACGTGCCAGAATCGCTGTTCCTCGGGGTTCCACAACGGCAGGGCCGCGAGCCGACCGGTGACGGCATACTGGCCGTTGCCGATGCCGAAGCCACTCAGGTCGCTCTCGTTCTTGTACATCCCGATCGCCGAGAAGATGCGGTTGTCGGCCCAGGTGCGGAACACGCTGATGCCCGGGCTGAAACCGTTGTTGAACGCAGTCTGCTGAGAGAAATCGAACAGGTACGATCGTTCCATGAACTGCAAGTAACGATACGATTCGAGGTGTTCGAGGCTCCACCATTCCTTCTGGCTGCCGATTCGCATGGTTCCCAGAAAGGGAATGTCCTTGATCTGGATCCAGGCGTCCGTCGGGCCGGGTGAGTTCGTGACCGACGACGCGATCACGTTGCCCTGCGTGCCCGTCGGCGAGAAACCGATGGCGTTGAAGAACTCGATTTCGAACTTGTAGTCCATGTTCTGGTAGATGGTGCCTTCAAAGAAGAATCGCCCCCGGCGGAGGTTCGTGCCATCTAGAAATCGCCCAACGCCGCCGACCCCACTGGCACTGGGCCGATCTTGCAACGCCGTGCCGCCGGAGTACCAGGCGCTGTCGTATTGCAGCGTGGCACCGGAGTGGAAGGAGAAGTCCTTCTTTTGCGTCTGGAAGAACAGGCCGTTGTTCCAGATCATTTCCCAGTTCTTGCCCGGTTTCTCCTTGGTTGGATCGCAGGCGGCGCAATCACCCGCGGGCGGAATCCCAGGGACCGTCGGCGCGGTGGTGCCTGAGGCTGCGGGCAAGGCAGGCACCGGCGGGGCAACTCAATGGCGCGACCCTGGGCCTGAACTGGTATCTCAATCCGCATTGCCGAATGACGTTCAACTATGACTACGTCTATCGAAGTCACAATCAGGACCCGCTCGCCCACGGGGCGTTGCACTCCTTCGGCAGCCGAATGTCGCTCGATTTCTAGTAGGCCCAGGAACCCAGGCCGTTTTTCGCGAGCGATCTCTCTCGACGGGAGTGCTGAGGTCCTGGGGTCTCACGTGTGAAACGCGGTCGCGAACGTGGGCTTCCCACCCGCGGGCGGGAGCGTCGCAACGTCGCTTGGTCGAATTCAATCCGCGTCGATCTCGGTCCAGTGAGTGACATCCAGGCGAGCGTGCAGGGCGCACTGATTGGTCTCGGGAAGCGTCTGATACGCCGTGGCCCCCGCGGGGCCGAGGTGAGGCAGGGCGGCGAGGGGGACGTTCGGAAACTCGCGATAGATCGTGAGTTCGTCTCGCGTGTCCGCGGTGGGCAGGCCTGCTACGGGTATACCGCGACGAGCGATCTCGCGGAGTCCTTCGCCCGCTTCACCGCCCGGCGAAGCCAGCACCGCCACCTCGGACGAGGACCACGGCCCCGAACCAATCCACGAGGGTTCCGCTTGCTGATACGCCTCGGAGATCACGAGTTCCGTGGCTTGTGGAGTGCGGTATCGCTCGTTGAACATGGTGGCGAGATCCACCGAACCAAGCCGGGTGTCAAGGTGCGAACGAGCCTCCTGCTCGATCAGGGTCGCGATCTGCGTGGCTCCATTCGCGCTGTTCAGGCAGGTCTGGAACACGCCGCCGAGCTCGGCTTCGAGGATGATCTGGACCCGTCGATCAATCTCCTGGTAGTCCGCGGGCGTCATCACTCCGAGATAACGCTCGACCGCGTTCGCGATCGTAAGACAACCCGGGGGCATCAACCTGCGGACCGTGGCGGCCACCTCGATCATCTCGTCGGGCACCGCCGGCACGATCGTCTCGATCGCGGCCTCCGCACGCTGCCGACAGGCACCGATTTCCTGAAGATGAACCATCAGGTGATCGCGGAGGTACTGGTAAAGCTCCAGGAGGCAGTTGAAGGTGATCGCCTGGAATCGGCAGCGTGGGAACGCTCGCACCGCCTCACCGAACTCGGTGGTCGAGGGCTTGCGTGCACCGCGATGATAGTGGCCGTACTCCAGCAGCAGCGAGTGAGCCGCCAGGCTTTTGGCATCCATATCGGCCGCCTGGGTCGAGTAGAGCGCCAGCAGGCGGTCGATCGTGGCAAGGAATTGACGAAGCACATCCTCCGTGCCCCCCAGCCGGAACTCGGGATCCTCGACCAGGGCAGGGCCGATCAGGCTCAGTTCATTCGCAGCGTTCTGAGCGATGACAACCGCAGCCTGCTGAATCGCTTCTTCGACAGGCGTCAGTGTTCGCGTGGCTCCGGACGCGGGGGCCCCGAAGGTGCGAACGAGTTTGTCCAGAGCAAGTGCCACTCGTTCGGGTTCGGGCAGGCGGGCCAGCCAGCCCTTGGGCACAAGGCCCTCGGTGGCCGACGATAGCAGTTCATCGACGCGACATCCGAGGACGTCTTCCGCGGCCTTCTGGAACTCGCACAGCAGCGTGTCCGGGTCGAGCCCGTAGCGGGCCCAGTGCTCGGCGGCCCAGGTAGGGATCACTTCGCGGGCTCGCTTGGGGTTGGGCCCCACCCAGGCCTTTAGCAGATTGCGTGCGACCGGAATCGCTGTGCGTGCCACGATATCCCCGCGCGGCCAGTCGAACACGACCAGACCGAACGCGGAGACGTTGACGGTTTTGGCCTTCGGCTCGTTCTCTTCCCGAGCGCGGAACTCATCCGCCCGGCGGCCCACAGGCGTGAAGAGGTTCAAGCGGAGGAATTCGGCCGCATCCGTAAAGGGCTTGAGCGCGGAGAGCCCCGCGGCGGCATCCACAGGTCTTTCGCCCGAGGACAGGGCACGGGAACCGGGAACGGGAATGCTCGTCGGCGTCAGGCTGGGCATCCGGTTGCGGGCAGCGCCGGGAATCACACCGGAGGTGCGCGTCGTGGGCGGGCTGATGCCTCCAGGTGTACGCTGGATGTTGAGCGAGACGGTTCCCGAGCGACGCAGGGCGGCCTGGGGTCCGGAGCCGTGGCCTGGCGGCGTGGTGCGGACCGTGTTCCCCGCGACCGTGCCCGGCAGCAGGTAGAAACGGCTGAAGGGGGGCGCTTTCTCGCGAATCGAGGCGTTGCGCTCATCGTAGTTCCCCGTGAAGATCGTCTCCGGCCGCGAGTAGTGGTTCAACTCCGTGAGGGCGGCATAAGTGTTCCCCAGCATCTGCGAAGTGCTCAGCGAGGTGTCCGCCGGTGGCACGAGGAACAGACCCGTGACGTCAGGCACCTCGTAGCCCATCCGTTTGAGGCGATAGCGGATCGCAAAGGCCATGTCGAGGAACATGCCGCCGCCCGTGCCGCCGCCAAGCCCGGCGACGATGAAAACGCGAGGCCGGTTTGTCCGGCAGTCCAGGCCGGTCTGGGCCATGGTGGCTTCCAGCGACTCGGAGGCAAGAGCACTGTCGAGTTCGCTTTGCACCTTCCCCATGATCGCGCGATAGTGGTCGCAGAACGCAAGCCGACCGAAGAGCCTCGTGCCCATCGAGGTCGGATTGCGAGGGATCTTGTAAAGCAACTGCGGATCGAACCAGCCTTCGATCAGGCTTCGTCCATTCAGCCGCGGCTTCATGTAGTGGGCGGCTCGATTGATGCGCGACTCGATGACATCCTCGAAACGAAGCGCCGCAAGACGTTCGAGGGGGCGGGCGACCTTGGCATCGTCGATGGTGTCAGGGTCCGTGTCGATGTAAATCGATCGAATCGAGGGCGTGTGCAGGACGGAGCCGAAGCGTTCCTCAAGTTCGTAGCGGAATCGCTGAATCACGCGCAAACCGGACTGCCCGATGCCGATGATGAGTGTCGGTTGCAGCGGTCCCTCGCCGGCGACCTCCGGAGGGGCGGGGGTGAATAGGGGCGGTGTCGTTTCGAGCACCGATCGGGGCATCGGCGTTTCGCTGCCGTCCTCCTTGGCGGAGGCGAGATGCGTTTCGCCGCGAGCATGGATGGCGGCCAGGTCGGAGGAGACGGGCACGCTCGTGCGTGAGCCACCCTCGCGAAGGCTGCGAACGAAGCCGCAAACGTTCGGCCAGCGGTCGTCGGGCTTTTTCGAGAGGGCTCGGTTGAGCGCATCTCGATCGTGGGCCGGCGAGGGCTGAAGGTTGGGCGGAAGCTGGATGTGCTGCATCAGCAGCTGGCTCATGCTGCTGCCATCGAAGGGGCGCACTCCCGTGAGGAGTTCCTGATAGACGCATGCCAGGCTGTACTGATCGCAAAAGCGGGTCACCACGCCATCGAACGTTTCCGGGGCCGCATACACAGGGGTGATTCCACCGGTGACGCTGGCCATCACGCCCTGGAGATCCTTCACCTGGCCGAAGTCCGCGACCTTCACATGGTTGTGCAGCATGAAGAGGTTTTGCGGCTTGATATCCAGGTGCTGTAACTGGTGCTGATCGTTCATCAGGTCGAGAACCTCGGCGGTCTCGGCCATGTACATCATCAGTTCATCGCGAGGAATTCCCGGCAGGCCCTTGTCGCGGCAGGCGCGGAAGCGGTCCCACAAATTGCAGTCGGCCAGTTCCATCACGATCATCAGTCGGCCATCGACGATGTCGTAGCGATCAAGGGCGAGCAAATAGGGGTGGCGAACGAGCTGAACTCGCTTGAGGGCCTTGAGTTCCTGTTCGGCATAGCGGATGAGGTCGTTATCGCGGCTGCGGAGATCGCCGTGGATGATCTTGATGGCTTTGAAAATGCCACCCGGGGCCTCGGCTCGCCAGACCTCGCCGAACCCGCCGCTGCCGAGACGATCCAGGAGCTTGTATCCCGGTATTGGCTCCGCTTGACTCTCGATGCGGACGCTCATGGGACATATCCGTGGACGATTACGGGTGTTAACTGACAAGCAAGCAAGGTTAGCACATCAAATCTCCAACGTTGCGAGTCTGTCAAAAAGTTTTGCTCGGAGCAATCGCGACCTTCGTTCCCACCGTGACGATCGTGGTGCCCTGATTCCGTGCCAGGGATCACGAATTCCAGGTGACATCGATTCGCGTGTGCGGGGGATGGTCGCCCGTTTTCATGCTCTTGTAGGCGTCCCGGCCGACGTTCCCTAGCTGCGGGAGACTCGACAGTTCGAGGGCGGGGATTTCGCGGTAAACGACGATGTCGTCCGGCATGGGTGCCAGCGTGTAGTCGATCTCGCCGACGGTCTGGATCACCATTTCGCGAAGGCGTTCGCCGTTCTCGCCAGGCGGCAGGGCCAGCACGCAAAGTTCCTGGGCGGCCTTGCCCGAGCGATCGGTGATGTCCGGAGCGGACTCGTCGAAGGCCTCCGCGATGAGAGTGCCGCCCGTGCTCTGGTCGGGGTGGCTGCGAAGGAACACGCCTGCCGGGTCGGCTCGATCGAGACGGGAATCGAGGAACTCGCGGGCTCGAAGCAGCAACTGTTCGCGGAAGGCCGGGGCTTTGTCGTTGGGCTTCAGGCAGACGGTCGCCAGGCCGCGAAACTTCTTCTGGGTTTCCTTCTGAAGCGCCTGATCGAACGTCAACAGGTCCTCGGGGCTCAGGCTTGCAAGGAAGAGATCCGCGGCCTGTTCCAGGTCCGTGCAGCCGACGGGAAGCACAAGCTTCCCTTCACCGATCGGGAGCCGGTTCGGCAAAGATTTCGCCATCCCCGCGTGCAGGTCGTTGAGCGTCGATCGACAGAAATTGATCTCACGAAGGATCTCGGGTGTGCTGCCCTGCAACTTGCGATAGACGGCCAAAGCCATGTCCAGCACATGGAGTTGCAGGCGTTTGCGAGGATAGTAGCGAAGCAGGTCAAAGAGGTCCGCGACCGAGGATTTCCAGTTTATCATTCCCGAGATGCCGCCCGTGTGGTTGAGGGCACCGATGAGCTGGATCAGTTTGTTGTACTGCGAGCGAACCTCCTTATCGAGTTCCACTCGCATTGGTTCGAGCGTCTCGATCTGGAATTTCAGGCGATCCGAAATCTGCCTCACGGTTTCCTCGGCCCCCGCGAGTCGGAACTGCGGTTGCTCGATGAACTGCACGGCCATGAAGGCGAGTTCGCGTTCCGCGTCCTTGGCCACGCTCCCGAACGTTGCGAGCATCGCGGGCATGAGTACGCCCGGCGGCGAGTCGTTGTCGGCCTCGGGCTTGCCCACGAGCTTGAGAAGCTGATCCAGCACGCCACAGACCGCGGGGGCGTCGATCATCTTGCTCGAGGGCGTTCGCGATTGCAGTGGATCGACGAACGCATCAAAGACGCGATCGGGATCTTCACGCAGAGAATCGCGAGCCGCCTTCTGGAACAGCCCGGTCATCGTGGCGAACGCGAGCTTCCGCCCTTCCCACTGTTGTTGCAGCCATTGGGCGATGGATTCCTGAAGGTGGGCGGAGTCCTTGGCGGTCCAGCGTTGCAGCAAGCGCTGGGCGAAGCGATGTGTGCTCGAGACGAGCACTTCAGCCCGGGGCCAGCTCAGGCGGAACATGCCGAAACTCTGGCAGGTCGGCACGCTGGTGGGGTAGGCGTTCCGATAGACGTCGCGAACCTCATCGATCACCCGGCCCGCTGGTGTGAGAAGTTCGTGAAACAAAGCTCGGGCGGCCTGTCCCGTGACGGCAAGTCGGGCCTTTGAAGGCCCGCTTGTCGGCAGTTCGAGCATCGCGAGACGTGCGAACGGTGCGTCGGTGTCGCACACCGGCTCCTCCGACTTGTCGAACGTCATCTGATACCGGTTCTTGTGCGTCTGGAAGTGCAGGAGTTCCGTAAGAGCCGCGTAGGTATTTCCGAAGACGGCAGGCTTGGCACCTTTCGCGTTCGCGGGCGGAAGGAAGAAGGTGCCCACGACTTCGGGCTTCAAATATCCGACCTGCCGAAACTCATGGCGAAGGAGGAAGGCCAGGTCCACCACCATGCCCGCCGTCCCGCCGTTGAGGCCTGCAATCACGTAAGCACGGGGGCGGTTGGATCGCAGGCCCAGTTCGGTGGCCTTGTCGGCCGCGGCCAAAGTCTCATCCGCGAGGAAGGTTTCGATCTCCAGCTTGAGCCGTTGGGAGAGATGGCGGTAGTGGTCGAGCAGAGCCAGTCGGCCGAAGGCGCGAACGCCATCGGTGCCCGCCGGGTTCCGAGGGAGCTTGTACAGGCTGCCTGCCGGCATCCAGCTTTCGACCGAAGGCAGATGGCTGTGCTGAAGGTAATGCGCCGGCCGGTTCAGGCGGGTCAGAATCACTTCGCGTGCCGCCAGCCCGGGATTGCCGTCGTTGTCCGGGTTGATGGCGGAGCCGGCTTCAGGGTCCGTATCGATGTAAAGGAAACGCAGATGCGGAACCGCTTCGGGCAGGCCGTATCGATCGGAGATCACGCGCTTGAGTTGCTGAATGACAGTCCGACCCGTTTGACCCAAGCCGATGATCAGGGCGGGAAACAAAGCACCATCCCCCGCCTCCTCGGGGGGAGCCACGCGATGCGTCGGAGCCCCCGCGGGCCGGCCCTGCGGCAACGTGAGAGCCGAGGTGGCGTGGGCGGCCGTGGCGGGGTTGATCAACCTCGGCGACATGAACCCATTCTGCGACGCCGTCACCAGCGCGGGCAGCGGAGTCCCGACAGCCGGGTTCGATTCCGCACGAAGGGCTCGCATCGGCCCCACCGTCGGCGAGGTCTGTTCCGTTCCCGTCGGGTAACGAGGGACATTCCGCGCCGTAGGCGATTCCATGCTCGGCTTGGGCCCAGACGGCGTCTGTGCGACCGGAAGCGTGGCACGCCCCCCCGGAAGCGACGGCATGGGCGTCATCGTCAGCGATGGCGGACTCTCCTGGAACTTCAACGCACGAACCATCTCCGCACAGGTCGCCCAGCGGTCGTCGGGCTTCTTCGACAAGGCCCGGCCAATGATCGGCTGATCTCGCGCGGGCAGGTGGCTCAGGTCTGGCGATCCGTTGATATGCTGCATCAAAAGCTGACGCGTATTCGCCCCGGTGAACGGGCGTGTCCCCGTCAGCAGTTCCTGGAACACGATCGCCAGGCTATATTGGTCGGTAAATCGGCTCACCCAGCCCTCGAACGTCTCCGGGGCCGCGTAGACCGGCGTCACACCACCCGTAATCGTGCCTCGGCCGCCCTCGAACATCTTGGCCAGCCCGAAGTCCGCCACCTTGATGTGGCTGAACACCAGGAACAGGTTCTGCGGCTTGATATCGAGATGCTGAATCTGATAGTGGTTGTTCATCAGATCCAGGGCTTCCGCAGCTTCCTCCATATACCGGAGCAGCTCTTCGCGGGGCACGCCGCCGAGTCCCTGCGTGCGACATTCGCGGAAGCGATCCCACAGGTTGCGATCCGCCAGCTCCATGACAATGATAAGCTGGCCTTCGATGATCTGAACTTGTTCCAGGGAAAGGATATACGGATGGCGAATGAGCTTGACGCGATCGAGCGCTTTCTTCTCCTGCTCGGCCGGGCGCGAATCTTCATCGGCTGCATCGAGATCGCCAAAGACAAACTTGATCGCCTTGAGAAAGCCTCCAGGGGCCTCGGCTTTCCAGACCTCTCCGAAACCGCCCCTTCCAAGGCGTTCGATGAGGCGGTAGCCAGGAAGAGGCTCCTCATGAGTGGCCAGTCGCACCGGCATAGGATCGAGAATCCCTGGAAGATGTTGGGCCGCGCCACGAGTCAGTATTAGAGTGCGCGGATTACCGAATCTGATATCCTTTAGGACGCAGCCGAAGGGTTGGCAAAAATCCGGGGGTGTTTCAGAGGCGATTTTGCGGTCTGGAGCGAATTTCCGGCTGCATATTGTCAGGAGCTGACGGAGAATTGCGATGCCCACGCAACTCGTGGCCCCGCCGGAAGGCTGGGTCGCCCTTTCCATCAAGCAGCCCTGGGCCGGGCTGATTGTGGCGGGGCTGAAGTCTATCGAGGTGCGAACCTGGTCCGCGTCGCGTCGCGGGCCCGTGCTCATTCACGCCAGCAAAGTACCGGATGAACGGCCGGAAGGCTGGTCGCACGTCATGACGCCGGCCGTCCGAACTCTGACGGAGCTTCGCGGCGGCATCGTCGGCCTGGCGAACCTCGTGGACTGCCACGAGTATGCCACCAGGGCTGCGTTCGTGACCGACCGACTGAAGCACCTCAACGATCCCTCGTGGTTCCGACTGCCGCGTCTCTTCGGCCACCAATTCGAGGACGTTAAAATTATACCCTTCTCTCCCTACACCGGCCAAACCATGTACTTCAGCGTGAAGAAACTGGTGAAAGGGCTTGCACTTTGACGGGGATGGTCGTCAAGGGTGAGTGAGGATCGGCGGATTTGCCAGCCGCGGACGCAACGACGTTCGGTAGTGACCGTCGATCGACGCATCCGCCGGTCCATGGGGAAGTCGCTTCAGTTTTATGATCACCTCTCAGACGATCCCTTGACCGCGAAGCCCGATCGTGCGTGTAAGCAGGAGCACGACGAAGGCGACGGCGATCATCAGGAGCGAGACGGCGAGTGCGGCCTCCAGGTTCCCGATACTGAGCTCGAGGAACACCGTGGTCGAGAGCACTTCCGTCTTCATTCGCGTCGCCCCGGCAAAAATCAGGATGGGGCCGAACTCGCCGAGAGCCCGGGCCCACGCGAGCGTGCCGGCGGAGAGTACGCCCTGCCAGGACTGGGGAAGTGTGATCAACCAGAAGGCTCGACCCCGCGAGCAGCCGAGAGTCATGGCCACATCTTCTTCACGGGGAGAGATCTGTTCAAAGGTGACTCGCATCGTGCGGATCGCGAAGGCCGCCGACACCGAGAACTGGGCCAGAATCACGGCGGGGACGGCGTAGGTGATGGTCACGTATTTTTGGAGAGCGAGGCCTGGAGGAGTTTGAAAGAGGATCAGCAAACTCAGACCCACTACCAGGGGCGGAAGCACGATCGGCACATCCACGAGAAGATCGACCAGTGCCTTGCCGGGAAAGCGAGTTCGGGCCAGCAGGTATCCCAGGGGCACAGCGACCCACAGGGAAAGAATGGAGGAGATCGAGCAGCTGAGCAAAGTCAGCCACACTGCGCTCCGGATCTGCGGCGAAGCCAGTGCCGTGAGGACACGCCCCGGGGTGGTGTACGCCAGATCCGCCACGAGCATCGCGAGGATCAGCACGACATACAGCCCGCCGATCAATCCGAGCGACAAGTAGAAGGGTGCGGCCGACCCGCGGGACCAGGGGGAGTTCACTTCTTTGCTCCCGACCCTGAACCGAGCCGTGCGATGTGTTCCTTCGCGTCCGCCGCCTTGATCGCGTCGAGCAACCGGCCGGCCAGTCGCGGATACAGAGTCCCCTTACTGACTGCGAAACTGACTGCGAACGACTGATTTCTGCCAGCGGAGGGGGTCTTGTCGAGCGATTCGTTCGACTCGCGTGTCACGGATACACCCTCGCGTTGCTCGAAGTCCGCGATCGTCTCGTGGACGGCGGGCCGCGGAATGGCGTTGGAGTACAGAACGAGATTGGGATTCTCGGCCCAGGTATCGGCAGGTTCCAGGATGTGGAAGCCGGCCGTGCGGAAGTGAGCGAGTCCGCGGTCGGCTGCCGTCAGATAGCGAGCGAAGTGGAGCGCCGCGGTCGGATTGGCGGATTGCTTGAGGACAGCGACTTCGACCCGGGCCGTGACGCCGTCGAGTTCGGGCATTCGCAACACCGTCTGGTCGGGATAGTTGGCGGCCACGGCATCCCACACGATCGCCGCATCGACGCTGCCCACCTTGGAGGCGTTGGCCGCCTCGGTGACAGTCCCGGTGTCGATGACTCTCGGCTTCAACGTGTCCCAGCGGCCCGTTCGTGCGAGATACTCCCGCGTCAATTTCCCGATCGCCGCGGCCGGGTTCGGCACGGCGACACGCACGCCCTCCCGCTGCAAATCTGAATAGATCGCAAGCGATTTTGGGTTTCCCTCGGCCGTCAACGCCACGGCGCGCATGGAAGCGATTGGCACGCGCTCGGCGATCAAGCCTCGCTCATTCGCGATGCGGAGATACGATTCGTCGGCCGGAAGGAGAAGATCCGCGGGCGCAGAAGGGTTGAAGAGCCCCGCCTTGGTGAGAATGTCCTCCGAGGCCCCGAAGCGGAGTTCCACCTTGCGCCCGGTCTCGTTTTCGTACTGCTGGGCGATGGCCTCCATCGGAACACGAGCCGCCGCGGCGACATACACAATGAGCGGAGGGCCACTCGAACCCCCCGTGGCATCGAGACACCTCCAGTACAGCCCGAGTGTAAGCAGGCCCAGCGCAAGAAGCGAGGCCGCCGCGATGAGTGTCGGTCTGGAAATCATGGCGACCTGGATCGGAGCGGCGTCCCGACAAGCGTGCGTCATCTCGACCAGATTCAGGAACCGAGCCCGGCAAATCGGAGTCCGGGTTGGCTTTCAACGTTCGAGCGAGATTCGTCGGTAGAGATCGTCGATCACCCAGTGGAACGCGGTCAGGTGGATCGATTCGACGATCCCCATATCGTCGAGATTCACATGCAGATTGTGGTTCGCGAGGGTCTTGAGTTTGCCGCCTCCGAAGCCAGTGCAGCCGAATGTCGTGACGCCGTGAGCGTGGGCCCACTCCACGGACTTGAGGATGTTCGGGCTGTTGCCGGACCCGCTGATGGCGATGAGCAGGTCGCCAGGGCTGGCGAGATTCTTGAGTTGCTCCAGGAAGACGCGATCAAAACCCTCGTCGTTGCCCCAGGCGAGGATGTACGGCGTGTTGTCCGTGAGGCTGAGGACTTTCAGCCGCTTGACGCGATCGTCGTCGAAGTACTCGCGCTTGATGGTTCCCTTGCCAAGATCCTCGCAGAGATGGGAGGCGTTGGAACCGCTGCCGCCGTTGCCGATAATGAAGACGAAGCGGCCTGCGAGGTAGCGTTCGTACACAAGGTCCGCGAGGTTCTTCACCTGAGCCGGATCGATTTTGCCAAGTTCCTCCGCGACGCGGTCGAGGAACTGGCGGGGGTTCATTGTCGCGCCGATCATCCGAGTTCTCCGGGGAAACGCTTCGACTCAGGTGTCATCGTATCGGTGGAAACGATGCCGAGCAGATCTGTCGAAAGCCTCACCCATTCAGGCTGTTGTCATCGTCTACCCTGGCTCGCAGTTTGAGGCATGCGGCACTCCAGCGGCGGCGGATAGTGCGTTCGTCCACCTGAAAGAGGTCCGCGATCTTCTTCTGGGTCCACCCGTGGTAGAAGACGAGCCCGATGACTTCGCGTTCCTCGGGGTCGAGCCCATCCACAGCCTCGTGGAAGCGGCACCACGTCTCGAAATCCTCCGGAATCGCAGGCGAAGCGGGGTGGAGGCCATGGCCGGGGGTCGACTCCGTGCTGGCATCGTGATCGAGTGAAACCATCCTGCGGCGGCGGTAGTGGCGGGCCAGATCGAGCAGTTCCCGGCGAATATGCACCGAGGCCAGATTGAAGAAATCGCGAGTGGTCTTCGGGGTGATCGTCTCGAGCGTGTGAAGCAGTTTCAGAAGGCTGTTGTGCAGCACGTCCTCGGCCTGTTCCCAACCGCTGACGTTGGGGAAGCCGCGAAGCATGTGGCGAGCCAGGCGGTCAAGCCTTGCGTGGCAAGTGGCCACGAGTTCGTTCATCGCCTCGCGATCCCCCGCCTTCCAGCGGTTGAGGTAGTCGTGAAGCATCATGGTGTCCAGCGCCGGGTCCGACATAGCGTCCTCGTTGAAGGGCGAGGCTCGGAAGGGGCGAGACAGGCGGGCGACGAAATCGCAGGCTCGGCCCCAGAGTCACCGTGGGTCGACCGTGAGCGGAGTTCGTCATTCCTTCGACGAAGTTGGACCTGTTTGGGATTTCGCAATTCGTAGCAGGAATCTTAGCAGGTGGAAGTGACGAAACCAACCTCAGTCGACAACGGTAGGGGAAAAGGAGTGCAGGACCCACTTTGCAGCTGGTGGCGGAGCGTAGCCTCGCCTTCGATAGGATTTCGCCGGCACTTCGTCACGGAAACTCTTGCAGGGA